>Ga0153972_1000091_pt1 | contig 24916 bp, 23 predicted proteins | sample TSGA056MetaG_FD_104732 | JGI IMG/M metagenome (GOLD analysis project Ga0153972, IMG submission 104732) | Attine ant fungus gardens microbial communities from Georgia, USA - TSGA056 MetaG | ecosystem: Host-associated > Fungi > Mycelium > Unclassified | place: USA: Georgia, George L Smith State...
CCGAAAACTTGATTCTGCTATTTTGCTGGAAATAGCGGAAAATGGCACATATGAGAACAGTTATAAGTTGTCGTGTTTTTTAGATATGAAAAAGCCAACTGTAATGTACCAGAAGCAACTAATTATACCTTTTGATATCCTTGACCTATGTGTCATAAATGGTGATGGACAGGCCTGTATAGATGCTGGTTATATTCAAAGCGATAAAGATATCAGACTTGTAGGATATACAAAGAACTTTGAGATGAGGCTAAAAATAGTGATTGGCCACATCAAATCTTTGCACAAGAATCGCCTTGTGTTAGAACAACACTTTTCCAACGATCCACATGTTTCTAGCGAAAGCGCAAAGTCGGCTTATGACATGCTATCTATGGAAGATCCACATATGAAAAAATTTGTGGTGGAAAATAACAAGGTGCATTACCCTGCGCAACGCATTTGCCGCCTTAATGAGTTGACTACAGTTGATGTTATCAAAGAATATGGCGTTATTCTATCGCGCATCGGGCATCCTTTTGATTTCCTATGAGTTGTGTGAACAAATGCAGCCTGGGCTCTTACTGTTGGTACATGGACGCCTAAATTCGTGCAAGTAAAATATGAGATGCAATGTGTACACCATTAAAACGAGGGTACAATTTCTATGGGATTTTTTTGTTTGGTTTAGATAAGGGAAATACAAAAGCCGGATAAATAAAGGCAGCCGATGGTTTGCGGCAATCTATCGTTGCACTACTTTTTCAAACCCACATTGGCGGCTTCGTCGAAGAGCAAGCGTTAAGGACATGTAGCGCCAAAACCTGGAAAGTGGCTAAAACACAGGCTTTTCGGCGAATGATTTACAAATACAAATCGAGATTATAAGGCAAAACGTGTTTTAGCCGTCCATACAACCGAATATTAGGGGTGCGGTCACGCCGACCGCACCCACAAAAAAGACGTTTCAGATTTTTTATCCGAAGCGTCTTTTTTTGTGTCAATTTATAAAAATGGAAATCGAGGTGCTATTCATGGCGGTATTTAGAATTGTGAAAAACAAAGACTACACGATAATGAGCAACCATCATTTGCGCAATACATCGCTGAGCCTTAAAGCGAAAGGGCTTCAAAGTTTATTTTTAAGTCTCCCTCCGGATTGGGACTTCACATTGGCTGGTCTTGCTTATATCTGTCAGGACGGTATCAGTAGCGTCCGTTCCGGCGTTGCGGAGCTTGAGAAACACGGCTACCTTACCCGCTGCCGCATACGGGAGGCCAACGGCCAGCTGAGCGACATCGAGTATACAATCCATGAAATTCCGCAGAAGCCGGACGGACCGGACGCTGACAATTCCGAGCCGCCTGTGGATAACCCGCCATGTACCGGAAAGAAGTCCGACGGCGAAGCCGGTTTTGCCGTAGGCAAAACTACTGAGCCTGTATGCGAAAAACCTACGTCGCATAAACCTACATGCGGAAATCCAACACAGGGTTTCCCTACATACGGAAAGCGCACGGAATTAAAGGACTCAAGTAATCAAGGTACTCAAAAATCAAATACTGATTCATTAAAAATCCATCAATCAATCGGCGCTGACGCGCCCGATGCGATGGATGCGATGGATATTTACAGAGAAATCCTGAGAGAAAATATCGAGTACGACCATCTCTGCCAGCAGTACAAGTACAGCAGGGACGAGCTGACCGAGATTTTGGAGTTGATGCTTGAAACGGTCTGTTCCACGAAAAAGACGATCCGTGTCGGCGGCGAAGATAAGCCTGCGGAGGTCGTAAAAAGCCGCATGATGAAGCTGAATCAGCAGCATATTGAGTATGTCCTCGAAACGCTCGGCAAGAACACTACCGAAGTCCGCAACATCAAAAGCTATTTATTAACAACACTTTTCAATGCGCCGAGTACAATCGACAATTATTACAAACAGATGGTTCAGCATGACATGTACGGGGATATGTGAACGCACTCTCAGGGGTGCGTATTTTTTATGCGAAGGAGTGTTTCAATGCCCAGAAGAAATAAACGCAAAGACTATGCAAGCGGCAAAGAAGCCGTATTTTTCGGCGATACCGCCAAAAGCGCGGAATATAAGCCCCAATGCGCGGGCTGCGCTTTCGCCGGATATGGCGGTGTGTGCAAGGCGAGCGACGGGAAATGCCTTTTAGGAACCGGGAAATCTGATTGCGGGGAGGCCGATAATGCCCCAAGTTAGCCGGGAACAGATTGACCGTGCGAAAAGCGTTGACCTTCTCAGTTATCTGCAAACATATGAGCCGCATTCTATCCGCAAAAGCGGACGCAATGAATACTGCCTTGTCGAGCATGACAGCCTGAAAATCTCCAACGGTAAATTTCATTGGTTCAGCAGGGGTGTAGGAGGTTACTCGACGCTGGATTTTCTTGTAAAGGTACGGGGGATGGAATTTGTGGAAGCTGTGCAAGCGCTTACGGATGGACAAAATACGCAAAGCCGCCAATCACAGCGTTTGCCGCCCAAAATCAACTCGCCGCCAAAACAGCCAAAGCCCTTCACCCTGCCGACCGCCAACGCCAACAACGACCGTGTTATCGCCTATCTGCGCGGGCGCGGGATTGACAGGGACGTTATCAAACGCTGTATTGAAGCCGGGACGCTTTACGAGAGCAAATCTCATTGTATTTTTGTCGGCTTTGACGGCGATACGCCGAGGTTCGCCTGTGAGCGCGGAACGACGGACGATTATAAAAAAGATGTCAGTGGTTCGGATAAGCGGTTCAGCTTCTTTCTGCCACCAAATAATCCAGATAGCCATAGCCTTGCCGTGACGGAAGCTCCTGCGGATGCCCTCGCCCACGCCACTATACACAAGATGAACGGCGACAAATGGGACGGGTACAGGCTTTCGCTGGGCGGGTGCAGCTCACTCGCCTTAATCAGCTTTCTGGAACGCCATTCGGAAATCAACAGCGTTCAGCTTTGCCTTGATGCCGACAAAGCCGGCAGAGACGCGACAAGCCGTATAATCCGGGAATTATTGAGCGACAAGCGGTTTTCGCACCTGAAAATCACCGTCGCACCGCCGCCGCGGGGAAAGGACTATGCGGATACGCTTGGGGCAATTTTACAACTGAATAAGGAAAAAACACGATCAGACCGCCAAAAAAGGGCGGTTAATTTTATTTAAGGGGGATTTTACCCATGAAAAATCAATTACAGGTATTTGAAAATCAGGAGTTTGGCAAAATCCGTGTTATCGAGATTGACGGCCAGCCGTGGTTTGTTGGCAAGGATGTGGCTGCTGTTTTAGGTTACGATCAAGCTCGAAAAGCTATTCTGGCGCACGTCGATGAGGATGACGGTATAAAACATACCCTCATAGATTCAATGGGCAGAAAACAACTCGCATACTTTATCAACGAGTCCGGCCTTTACAGCCTTATACTCTCCAGCAAGCTCCCGACAGCCAAAGCCTTCAAACGGTGGGTCACTTCGGATATTTTACCGAGCATCCGCCGCCACGGCGCGTATATCAAAGACGATCTGCTCAGCGCAATGGCTGAAAACGCCGAGCTTACGCAGGATGTAATCAGACGGCTGATAACGGAGCGAGACAAAAACGAGAGTTTGAACGCAAAGAATGAAGCATTGCTTGATTATGTGGGCGAGCTAAGGCCGAAAGCTCTTTACCACGACACCATCCTAAAATGTGCCAATGCGGTACAAACGAGCCTGATAGCGAAAGATTACGGCATGACGGCGATTGCGTTCAATAAGCTGCTTCACAGTCTAAAGATACAATTCAAGGTGGGAGGAACGTGGGTTCTTTACAAAAATTATCAGGACATGGGCTATACCGTCACCAATACCTATTACGTTGGCGGCAGGGTTGCCAATATTTACACGCTCTGGACACAGCGCGGGCGTTTCTTTTTATACGATTTTTTAAGCTGGCACGGTATTTTGCCGGTTGCTGAAAAAGTAAACGCATTGATGGGCGGTGATGATAATCTCTGTCAATGACCAAATCAGCGAGAAAAGCGTCGCTCTGATTATTAAGGGCGGCAAGCTGACGGCGAAGATGCTCGCCAAAGCTATGGTTGCGTTTCTTAAAGGTGGTAAGAATCTCGGCAAGAAGATTGCCACGCCGAAAAACATGAGCGGCAAGGGCAAGCAGACCGTCAAACAGCTGACCCGCCAGGGCGTCGGTGTTTCAAATATTGAGATTACCGACAAAAATATAAAAGCGTTTGAAAGCGTCGCCCGGAAATACGGCGTAGACTTCGCTCTCAAAAAGGATACGACCGAAACTCCCCCGAAGTGGCTTGTGTTCTTCAAAGGGCGGGACGCAGATGCGCTGACGGCGGCGTTTAAGGAGTTTTCGGCTAAACAGCTGAAGCGTACCGCCGCGAAACCGTCTATTCTTGAGACCATGCGCAATCTGATGGAAAAAGTCAAAAATCAGGTTATCGACCAGACTAAGCATAAGGATCGGGGGCGTGAGCTATGAGTAGCGAAAGGTTGAAAGTGGATAAGTTAAAGAAATATCTGCTGCCAAATCTGCCATATGTCCTGTTTTTTATTGCGGGCTGGAAAATCCACGCACAGTACAAATGGCTCCCCTATCCCGATTTTCTCATTGGGCTTGCGGCGGCGGCCGCGATCCGTATCGCCGTCTATGTAAAGGGCAAGAACGCCAAGAAATTCCGCAAAGACATAGAATACGGTTCGGCGCGCTGGGGTACGGAAAAGGACATCAAACCGTATATTGATCCCGTACCCGATAACAATATCATACTGACGGCGACCGAAAGCCTTACCATGAACAGCCGTCCCAAGCCGATAAAATACGCCCGCAACAAAAACGTGCTGGTTATCGGCGGTTCAGGCTCCGGCAAGACAAGATTTTTTGTTAAGCCAAATTTGATGCAAATGCACAGCTCGTATATTGTCACCGATCCGAAAGGCACGATCCTCATAGAGTGCGGAAAATTATTACAGGCCAACGGCTATAAGATAAAAGTCCTCAACACCATTGATTTTAAGAAAAGTCACAAATATAATCCGTTCGCCTATATTCGCAGCGAAAAAGATATTTTGAAGTTTGTGACAGCCCTGATTTCCAACACAAAGGGCGAGGGAAAAGGCGGGGACGATTTCTGGCAAAAAGCGGAAACGCTCCTGTATCAAGCGCTTATCGGCTATATCTGGTACGAGGGGCCTCCGGGGGAAAAGAACATGAATACCCTGGTGGAAATGATTAATGCGATGGAGGTCCGCGAAGAGGACGAGACGTTCAAAAATTCGATTGACTACCTCTTTGAAGCTCTGGAAGAACGCGCCCCGCAGCACTTCGCGCTCAGGCAATATAAGAAATACAAATTAGCGGCGGGAAAAACTGCCAAATCTATCCTTATTTCCTGCGGCGCACGGCTCTCCCCCTTCGACATCGCCGAGGTTCGGGAGATGATGAGCGACGATGAGCTGGAGCTGGATAAGCTGGGCGGGTACAAGCAATATAACCCCAAAAACAAAAAAGATGAGGTTATCAAGCAGAAAACCGCCCTGTTTGTCATTATTTCCGACACCGACAGCAGTTTTAACTTTATTGTTGCCCTGGCTTACAGCCAGCTATTCAATTTGCTCTGTGACCGTGCCGACAATGACTTCGGCGGCCGCCTTCCTGTCCCGGTGCGCGCAATTCTGGATGAATTTTCAAATATCGGGCTGATCCCTAACTTTGAAAAGCTCATCGCCACCATCCGAAGCCGTGAGATTTCCGCCTGTGTCATCTTGCAGGCGCAGTCGCAGCTCAAAAGTATTTATAAGGATAACTGCGATACTATCGCCGGGAACTGCGACACCATGCTCTTTTTAGGCGGCAAGGAGAAAACCACGCTTGATGAAATTTCCAAGATGCTCGGCAAGGAAACGGTGGATATGTTCAACACCTCCGTCACGAAAGGCAATCAGGAGAGCCACGGGCAGAATTTTCAAAAGCTCGGGCGCGAACTTATGTCGGTTGACGAGATCGCAGTCATGGACGGAGGGAAATGTATACTCCAGCTCCGCGGGGAGCGGCCGTTCCTCTCAAGCAAGTATGATATTACAAAGCACAGGCATTATAAGCGCCTTGCCGACGACAACGACAAAAACATCTTTGACATCGGCAAATTCCTCTCAACCAAATTAAAATTGAAACCGGACGATGAATACGAGGTTATTGAAATTGACCTCTCAAACGAACCGTCCGAGCCGGCCGCTGTTCAGTAGCAATCCCCAAACTGAATAGCGGCTTTTTCTGTTTCCGGCCCTGAACCCTTGCGGTGTCAGGGCTTTTCCTATGCCAAAAGGCATTTGGCATTGTCCAGCCGGGGCTTTTGCCCCTGTTTATATATATCGCACCACAAAACCAAAAAAATTTTAGGAGGTCGTAAAATTGGATTTTTTTAACAGCGCAGTCGGAGTATTGCAAACACTCGTCGTGGCACTTGGGGCCGGTCTCGGAGTATGGGGCGTAATCAATTTGCTTGAGGGCTATGGCAACGACAACCCAGGGGCCAAGTCGCAGGGCATGAAACAGCTCATGGCCGGTGGAGGCGTCGCTCTTATCGGAATGTTGCTCATACCTCAGCTCACAGGCCTTTTCGGTTAAAAATTAGCCTATGGATTGGCTGTTTGACGGCATAAACGACTGGATTAAGCAGCTGTTCATCGACGCTATCATGTCAAGTTTTGAAACCATGTTCGGCGAGGTCAACACGCAAGTTGCGGACATCGCCGTTCAGGTTGGCACCACCCCGGAGGGCTGGAACTCCGGGGTTTTTGACATGGTAAGAACGCTGTCTGAAACAGTCGTAATCCCCATTGCCGGGATAATTTTAACCTTTGTGCTGTGTTACGAGTTGATACAGCTTATCATCGAAAAGAATAATCTGCAAGACTTTGATACCTTTAACATCTTTAAGTGGATTTTCAAAACTTTTGTTGCCGTGTATATCCTCACAAACACGTTTAACATCGTGATGGGCGTGTTCGATATAGGACAGCACGTTGTAAACCAAAGCGCCGGACTGATTACGGGCGACCTCGCTCTCGGCAATGATGTGATGCTGGACGCGATACTCGCAAATCTTGAGGCTATGGAAATCGGCGAGCTGCTCGGCCTGTTCTTTGAGACGCAGATTGTCAGGCTCTGTATGCTCATCATGTCGATTGTCATTATGATTATCGTCTGGGGCCGCATGATTGAGATATATCTCACCGTCTCAATAGCGCCAATCCCATTCAGCACCATGATAAATAAAGAATGGGGGCAGATCGGAAACCACTATTTGAAATCCCTGTTCGCGCTGGCGTTCCAGGGTTTTCTCATTATGATCTGCGTGGCGATTTACGCCGTGCTGGTGGCCGGCATCGCCACATCGGACAATATGCACATTATTATCTGGCAGATAGCCGGTTATACAGCGCTTCTCTGTTTTATATTGCTGAAAACCGGCGGAATTTCAAAGTCCATATTCTCAGCATAAAACTTTTTAAGGGGGAATTGATTGAAAAAGTACCAGTGCATCCTGGCCGATCCGCCCTGGGAATACAGGGTTTGGAGCAAGAAAGGCGCGGGCCGGAGCGCCGAGAGCCATTATCCAACCATGCCGGTTGACCGGATATGCGCGCTTCCCGTGGCTGATTTAGCAGACAGGGACTGCGCGCTTCTTTTATGGGTGACGTATCCCAATTTACGGGAAGCGTTTAAGGTGATGGAAGCGTGGTCGTTTGTTTACAAGACCGTAGCTTTCACCTGGGCTAAGACTTGCCGGAAGTCGGAGGGTTTCCATGTCGGCATGGGGCATTATACAAGATCGAACGCTGAAATATGCTTATTGGCCACCAAGGGCAGCCCGGCACGGGTTTCCAAAAGCGTCCGGCAGCTGATTGTCTCGCCGGTTGAAGAACACAGCAAGAAGCCGGATGAAGTCCGAGACCGCATAGTCGAGCTGTTCGGCGACGTTCCCCGCATTGAGCTTTTCGCAAGGCAGCGAGCGGAAGGTTGGGACTGCTTCGGAAATGAGGTCGAATCAAATATTATATTGAAGGGAGACAGATTTTATGAAAACGAACATTGAACAGCTCCGGGAGCGCATCCAGCGCAATTATGAGGATTTCAAAGCGGAAACGCTTGAAACGCTGGATAAAGAGGATATTTTCGAGATGGCTCAGACAATCGCGGCCACAGAGGATGTGTACCACTTTATAACCACTTACTCCGGCTGGGTGGATGAGGGCGAAGCCGCCTATCTGCTTGCGTTTTGTGAACCGTTGAAGCTGCTGGCCGACGCTTGGGAGGAATACTTGTGTGACGGTGAGCAGGATTTCAGAATGATTGTCGAGGAGGTTCTTGACCGCAACGACAACACCGATAGCTATATCACTGTTGCGCTGGCTGACAAGCTGCGGAAAAAGTACGGAGAAAATATGCACTACAAGGACGCTCTGCTCGCGGAAGCGATTGCGGCGGGCAAAAAATACTTGCAGCTCAAGGGACTGCTGGAGGACGAGGGGGTCGATCTTTGCATCGAAAGAGAATAAAGGCTGTATCCCTGTTTGACGGCATTTCCTGCGGGCGGATCGCTCTTGACCGCGTGGCCGGACGGTCCGGTGCCGGGATTGCCGTTTCTGCCTATGAAGCCTTTGAGATTGACAAGTACGCAAAGGCAATCAGCCGGTATAATTACCCCGATATTCGGCAGCACGGCGACGTCCTGACCGCCGATTTCAGCCGGTTCGGAGGCTATGACCTTGTGATGGGCGGTTCGCCCTGTACTTTCTGGAGCATAGCGAAAACCAACCGGGAGGTTGACAAGGACGGTATCGGCTGGCAGTTATTTATGCGGTTCGTGGAAGCGGTGAGGATTATTCGTCCTCACTATTTTTTATACGAAAACGTGGCGTCCATGCCCGCAAGCATTAAGGCGTATATATCGGAAGAACTTGGTGTCGAGCCGGTTCTTATAAACTCCGCGCTTGTGTCGGCACAGCACCGTAAACGGCTGTACTGGACGAACATCAAGGGTATCGTTCAGCCCGAGGATAAAGGGATTTTACTCAAAGACATCATTGAATCTGGCCTGACCTGCCGGGATAAGTCCTACTGCATCGACGCTTGTTATTATAAAGGCGGCAGCAGTAAAAGGCTGGATAACCAGAGCGGCAAGCGGCAGATGGTGTACGAGCCGATTACCCTTGCCGACAAATCTCAGACAATTCTATCAACACTCCATAAGGAGAACGCCCTGTCTATGGTAATGCGCGGAAAGACGGGGCTTTTTGTTGCCCAGGAGGTTTCCGGGGAGGTCGGCGCCGCGCTCCGTACCCGCGAGGATGAAGCCGGACGGTTCAAACGGCTTGAGGTCAGAGGCGACGGCAAGCTGAACGCGATGACTACCGTGCAGACCGATTCCGTTATCTGCGCTCCGATTAAAGTGGGCGAAGTCGGCGGCGGCGGTCAGGGCAGCAGAATATACAGCGTCCACGGCAAAACCGTATCCCTCATGGCAAACGGCGGCGGCAGGGGCGCGAAAACGGGCCTGTACAAAATTGACCTGCCCGACGGCGATTATATCGTCCGCAAGCTCACAACCGTTGAAGCGGAGCGCTGCCAAACCCTGTCGGATGGCTACACGGCGATGGGAACCTTTGATAACGGCAAGACCGTGAACATCAGCAATACCCAAAGATATAAGGCTGTCGGCAACGGCTGGACGGTTGACGTTATCGCCCACATTCTCAGCTTTGCTAATTTTTTTGGAGGTGATCGATAATATGGCATTCGTGTCAGTCCCCCGTGATATGAGCAAAGTTAAAACAAAAGCGGCATTGAACCTCACCAAAAGACAGCTTATCTGCTTCGGCGCGGCGGCGGCTATCGGCGTTCCGACCTATCTGCTCACAAGAGGGGCAATCGGCAACGAGGCCGCTGTAATCGTGATGATTGTTTTCATGCTCCCCGCGTTTTTTATCGCCATGTATGAAAAAGACGGCCAGCCCGCCGAGAAGATTCTCAAAAACATACTGCGGGCGCGGTATTTCTTCCCGCGGACGCGCCCTTACAAGACCAAAAACTTTTATAACGAAATTCAAAAGGAGGGTAGAATTTTTGAAAGTCGTGCAAAAACGGCAGCGCCGTCAGGAAAAGCGCCTGCAAAAAAACATTCTGTCGGCTAAGCAGAACAAAAAAGACCTGAAATCCACACCAAAGCGGGGGCTTGCGCCGACACCTAAACCCGCGCCGAAAAAGCAATCCGGCGTTTCTTCATCTATCATGCAGAAGCTGTTCGGCATGAAAACGGCGCCGGCAACCGCCCAGCAGAGTATTCCGTACCGCGAGATGTATAAGGACGGTATCTGCCGGGTAAACGAAAAGCTCTATACCAAAACCATCACATTCAACGATGTGAATTATCAGCTCGCCCAAAACGAGGACAAAGCTCAGATTTTCGACGGCTGGTGTGATTTTCTCAATTATTTTGACTCCACGATCAGCGTTCAGCTGTCGTTTGTGAACCAGTACGGCAACGCTATGGATTTTGAGAAGTCCATTGACATTCCCGACCGGCAGGATGATTTTAATTCCATTCGCCGGGAATACGCCGATATGCTGAAAAATCAGCTTGCCAAAGGCAACAACGGCCTTGTGAAAAGGAAATACATCACCTTCGGCATTGAAGCGGCGAATCTGCGTGACGCCAAGCCCAAGCTGGAACGTATCGAAGCCGATATTATCGGCAATTTCAAGGTTCTGGGCGTGACGGCACAGGCGCTTACCGGGCATGAACGGCTGGAAATACTGCACGGCGGCCTGCACCCGGACGGCAAGGAAAAGCTGCGGTTCGACTGGAAAGACCTTCCGAAAACCGGGCTTTCCACTAAGGATTATATCGCGCCCACCAGCTTTGACTTCCGTGACGGCAAGACCTTCCGCATGGGTACGACCTACGGCGCAGTCAGCTATATCCAGATTATCGCGCCGGAACTGACCGACAGGCTATTGGCGGATTTCCTCGACATGAATAACGCCCTTACAGTCAATCTGCACATCAAGTCCATTGACCAGACCGAGGCGATAAAGACGATTAAGCGGAAAATCACCGAGCTTGACGCGATGAAAATTAACGAGCAGAAAAAGGCCGTTCGGAGCGGATATGATATGGACGTGATCCCGACCGACATCGCCACCTACGGCGATGAAGCCAAAAACATCCTCAAAGAGCTGCAATCCCGCAACGAGCGTATGTTTCTGGTAACGGTTATCGTACTGAACACCGCCGAAAGCAAGCGGAGGCTGGAAAACACCATATTCGCGGCGGCGGGTATCGCCCAAAAATATAACTGCGCACTGAAAAGGCTTGACTTCCAACAGGAGCAGGGGCTAATGAGCAGCCTGCCGATTGGGATTAACCAGGTTGAAATCCAGCGGGGGCTGACCACTTCATCAACGGCGATTTTCGTACCGTTCACGACCTGTGAGCTGTTCATGGGCGGCCAGTCGCTTTACTATGGGATTAACGCTCTGAGCAACAACCTTATCATGGCTAATCGCAAGAGCTTAAAAAATCCGAACGGTCTTTTCCTTGGGACGCCCGGCTCCGGGAAGTCGTTCTCCGCGAAGCGTGAAATAATCAATGTGTTCCTTATCACCGACGACGACATTATAATCGCAGATCCCGAGGCTGAGTATTTTCCTGTTGTCTCAAGGCTCGGCGGTCAGGTGGTGAAGCTCTCGCCGACCTCAAACCAATACCTCAACCCGATGGATATAAACAGCGATTACGCGGACGAAGAGGACCCTCTAACCTTAAAAAGCGACTTCATATTGTCGCTCTGCGAGCTGATTGTCGGCGGCAAGGAGGGGCTTGCGCCAGCGGAAAAAACAATTATCGACCGCTGCGTCAGGCTTGTCTACCGTGAGTACCTTGCCGATCCCGTACCCGAAAAAATGCCGATATTGGAGGATTTGTACAATCTTCTCCGCAAGCAGTCCGAGCCGGAAGCCCAGCACGTCGCAACGGCGCTTGAAATCTATGTCACAGGCTCTTTGAATGTTTTCAATCACAGGACGAATATCAACGCCAATAACAGGCTCATTTGTTTCGATATTAAGGAGCTTGGAAAGCAGCTGAAAAAGCTGGGAATGCTCATTTTACAGGATGCCGTCTGGAACCGCGTGACCATCAACCGGGCCTCACGCAAAACGACGTGGTTCTATGTGGATGAGTTCCATTTGCTCCTGAAAGACGAACAGACCGCCAGCTACTGCGTGGAAATCTGGAAACGCTTCCGCAAGTGGGGCGGTATCCCCACCGGCATTACCCAGAATGTCAAGGATTTGCTGGCTTCCCGCGAGATTGAAAATATTTTTGAAAACTCAGACTTTATCCTCATGCTCAACCAGGCTGGCGGCGACCGTGCGATCCTGGCGAAACAGCTGGGCATTTCCCCGCACCAATTATCGTATGTAACCCACTCCGGGGCGGGCGAGGGCCTCTTGTTCCACGGCTCTGTCATAATTCCATTTATTGACAGGTTTCCGAAGGATACGGAGCTGTACAGGATTATGACCACCCGTTTAGAGGAAGTGGGCGTATGAGCCGAAAATTACGGTTTTCAGACGATGAATTAAGCGATGCGCCGATTCCTGATAAGCCTAAAAAGCCCAAACGGAAGCAAAAATTCAGGCCGCTTGAAGAAATGTCTCCGGAAAGAGAACCGGGACGCGCCGATTCGGACTTGCGGTCTGAATCCGGCTCGGAGGGTTTCCGAACCGAAGAAAAGGCGATGGATGGCGGCGGCAGAGCTGCCGAGGGGTTCGGCGCTTCCGCTGCCGAAGGTGACGGCGCGGACGCAAAACCGCGCCGCGACACACGGCATGACAGCAAAACGCCCGAAACCGCTTCAACCGCCGATACCCCGCCCTCTGAGCGGGCCGCCGATACCTCCGCGGAGCCGGAATCATCATCCGGTAAACTGAAATTCACCAAAGAGGAAAAGAAAATCGGCAGACTGGAGCAGAAATCCGATAAATACGGTGAAAAACTCGGCAAGGCGCGTGAAAAACTGCCTGTTAAAAAGGTCAGGAAAAAGGAGCGCGTCTTTAACGAAAAAAGCCAAAAAGCAAAGTCCAAGCTCACTTTCGAGAAAGAAACCATCCCCATAGGCGAAGCTAAGTGGAATGTCCGGAAAAAGAAGTCCATCCCCCGCAAAGCTGCCGGGGCAGTCAAAACGGCGGGCGTGAACAAGCTGCACGGTAAAATCTATGAAGTCGAGCAGGAGAACGTCGGCACACAGGCCGCCCACCGGGCGGAGCTTTTGGGCGAGAGCGCTTACCGCGGCGGCAAAAAGCTCACACATTCGGCGTACCGATTTGTCCGCAACCGTCCGTACCGCAAGGTATCCAAGCTGGAAGTCAAGTCGCTGAAAAACGATATGAAGCTCTCCTATCAAAAAGCCTTGCGGGACAATCCGAAACTGGCGAGCAACCCTGTATCACGCTTTTTCCAGAAGCGAAGCATCAAGAAAGAATACGCCGCGGCGCTGCGAAACGCCAAACAGTCCGGCAAAACGGCAAAGCAGGCGGTCGGGTTTGTTCAAAAGACCGGGCAGCTCGTTACGGGGCTTGTCCGTAAAAATCCGATACTGCTTATAAAAATAGGTATCCTGATGCTGATGATCTTCGCAATTATGGCGATGTTTTCCATGTGCGGGACAATATTTTCCGGCGGCTCGGCGCTTATCGGCGGTACCTCCTACGCCGCCGGGGACACGGACATTGACCTGGCTGAACTTGCCTACACCGAGTGGGAGACGGATTTACTGCTTTCGGCGCGAAACGCCGAGTCCACCCACCCAGGGTATGATGAGTACCGCTATAATATCGGCGACATCAGCCATGATCCCTATGAGCTGATGGGCTTTCTGACGGCGGTGTATGAGGATTTTACCTACTCGGAGGTCGAGAGCGTCCTGCGGCAGATTTTCAATGAGCAATACAATTTATCCTTTGTGGAGGAAATAGAAATCCGTTACCGCACCGAGTATTATACCGATGACGACGGAAACGAACACAGCTATGAAGTCGCGTACAATTATTACATTCTCAATGTCAACCTCACGGCTCAGTCGTTCTTTGACGTTATTTATTACAAAATGAACGCCGACCAGTACAAGCATTTCGAGCTGCTCATGCTCAGCAAGGGCAACCGGCAGTATGTGGACAATCCCTTTGACTTTAACTGGCTGCCCTATGTCACCAGCTATTACGGCTACCGCGTCCACCCTATTACCGGCGAAAAGAACTACCACAAGGGCGTTGACATCGGGCTTCCGACAGGCACGGAAATCCATGCGGGCTTTGACGGAACGGTCACGGCGGCAAGCTATGACAGCAGTTACGGCAATTACGTTGTCATTCAAATGCGGCTGGAAAACGGTTCGGTCATTGAGGCCAAGTACGCCCACTGCCACACGCTGCTGGTCAGCGCGGGGCAGACCGTCGCAAAAGGCGATATTATCGCCACCGTGGGAAACACCGGCGACTCGACAGGGCCGCACCTGCATCTTGAAGTGCTGAAGGACGGCGTCTATTTGAACGCGCTTTACTTCGCGGTCACAGGCGACGAGGGCAACGGCCGCGCCCTTCCGGGCAGTCCGGGCGGCATCGCAATCCCCGATTACTCCGGCGAAGCGATGAGCGACGGCTCATACGCGGCGCTGATTGAATGGGCCGAGAAGTATCTTGGTTTCCCATATGTATTTGGGGGATCGTCACCGTCAACATCATTCGATTGCTCCGGGTACATCTGCTGGATATACAATCAGTCCGGTGCGGCCAGCGTCGGCAGGACAACGGCGCAGGGCCTTTACAACCTCTGCACTCCGGTATCGGCGGCGAACGCGCAGCCGGGCGACCTCATTTTCTTCACGGGGACATACTCGGCGGGTACGCCTGTAACCCATGTGGGGCTGTATGTCGGAAATGGCATGATGATCCATTGCGGATCGCCAATCCAATATACGTCCATTAACTCAAGTTACTGGCAGTCGCATTTTTATAGTTTTGGCCGCTTATCAGGTTAATTTGATAAGTGCGTTTGAATTAGTGTAACCGAAACTTAGGAACAGTATATCACAAAAATCATGAATTGGAGGGAAATTTTGAAAAGCATTGATAAAATCGAAGCCGAGATAAGCAAAAACAGGGCGAAAATATCGGAATTGCAGGCGCGGCTCCGCGAACTGGAACGGCAGAAAATTGAAACGGAAAACGCCGATATTATCGCTCTTGTGCGCGGGATTGACATACCGCCGGAGGAATTTGCGTCGTTTGCCAGAGCCTACAAGGAACAGCAGCAGGGCAAGGCGGTTCCCGACGATTACGCTTATGGGCCGGAAACGCCCGCCGCTGCGGATATTTCCGAAAATATAACGACCGAAAAGGAGGACATTCAGTAAAATGAAAACTAAATTTATAACACTGTTCGCGCTTGTGCTGTGCATGAGCGCATTTTTAATCCCCATGACCGCCTATGCGGCGGCAGCGGAGGATACAACTCCGCCCACCGTCTCGGCGTGGCTTGACGGCGATATTCTGCATATTGAAGCGTCCGACACAGGCACGGGCGTGGAGGCGGTCTATGTAAGCGGCAGCCGCTACAATTACCGTGTTGACGGCGCTTTGGAACTTGACGCGCCGGAAGTTGCCGGGGACGGCGAACAAATCTCCGTCTATGCCGTGGATTTTGCGGGGAACGAATCGGAAAGCGTAACGCTTGATAATCCCTATTACACCGCGCCGGCAGCGGCAGCCGAATCCACCGGCGAGACCGAATCGGCGATACCCGCCGAAGCATCGGACGGTCAGGCGTTTACGACGGACGGCACCGGCACGGTGCTTGACGATATTGTCGAGCAGAACGGCAAGGAATTTTTCAGCATTGTAACCGAAGCGGGCAACGTGTTCTACCTTATCATCGACAGATACGGGGAAAGCGAAAACGTATACCTCTTAAACGCCGTCACGGAAGATGATTTAATGGCGCTCGCCGAAACGTCAAGCGATAAGAGCGAAAGCGCAATCCCCACGACTTCAACGACAACACCTGAGCCGGATGTAACGGAAACGCCCACGCCCGTGGAATCCGAAACTGACGGCGGCGGCAGTAATGGCACGATGATTTTCATTGTTATTGCCGTTATCGTAGCTGGCGGCGCCGGGTATTACATCAAAATTGTGCGCCCGAAGCAACAGGCGGTTGATTCAGATGAGGAATATGAGGATGACGAGGAAATGGAATTTGAGGACGAGCCGGAGGAAGATGAGGACGGCGGCGAACCCGAAACGGAGGATGAATAGCGCGTGAAAACGGGCAGGATTGCGCTTTTGACGGCGGTTATGATTATAGCCGCCATCTCAGGTACATGGTTTATGCTTTCGCCCTCGCTCGAAAAACAGGCGGCACTTGACGTGCAAAACAGGCTGCTTGCAGACATGGAAACATATATCGCCGACCGAACCGCCGCCGAGCCTGAAACGGCTGCGCCCGAGCTTATATCCGCTCCCGTAAACGTACCGCTTCCCCAAACCGGCGAGGGTATCGGCATACTTGAGATTGATAAAATCAGTCTCAAGCTGCCCGTTGTGGAGGGCGTTACAGAGGATTGCCTGAAAACAGCCGTGGGGCGCGTCCCTGAAACGGCCTTTATCGGCGAAACAGGCAACGCCGTAATCGCCGGACACCGCAGCTATACCTACGGCGAGTATTTTAACCGCCTGGGCGAAATGGAAACCGGTGACATCATTATTTATACGCCGAAGGATGGCGAGAGCATGACTTTTGAGGTTTTTGAGGTCACGGAAATCACGCCCGGCGATCAGATTGCTTTTATCCAGCCGGAAGATGAAAGCATCATCACGCTTTACACCTGTACGCCGGTACGTACGGCGACACACAGACTGCTCGTAAGAGCCATAAAAATATAAGGAGGCAAACATTTGAAACGTATATTTTCAACGCTTATGATACTGTGCGTAATTTTTACCACGGTATTCCCCATGACCGCATACGCGGCGGACGCGGACTCCGCGTTAGGCATTTCAGACAGCGAAGCCGCGCCGCTTGATGAAAGCGCGCCGGAGGAAATCCCCGCCGATGTTCCAGAGGAAACGACAGAGGACGACCCGGAGGACACTCTCGTCAGCGTTTTGGAGGAGATGCCGGAGGAAACGCTCTCCGCGGTTGACGAAGCGGATACGCCGCAAATATCGCTGTTCAGCAACTTTACGGACGGTGATGACGAATTTTACACCCGCATACGCCTAACCGTCACAGACCGACAGGGCAATCCCCTGTCCGGCGTGGTTTACGGCCTCTATACAATGGGCGGGCAGCTTGTGGAATACCTGACGACCGATTATTCCGGCGTTGCCACTTCCGGCGAAGTGCCGGTTGATACAGACTATTATCTGAAAGAAATCACCGCGCCTACGGGCTTTGCGCCGAACACGGGCCGCAAGGAAATCATCTTAACCGAAATCTGCGCCCCGTCGCTTGTGGATATAATCGCCGAGTATGACCCGATTATGGGCCGAATTAAGGTTATCAAGACCGACGAATACGGCAATCCGCTGTCCGGCGCCGGCTTTTATGTTTACCGTTCCGACAACGGAGCGCTTGCGGACACCATCCTGACTGGCACGGACGGCACGGCAGTCACCGGCGAACTTCCTTATGGCTGGTATGAATTGTACGAATACCTTGTACCGAACGGCTATGAGAGCGACGGTTATTATATGGCCATGATCGAGACGGACGGCGAAACCGCCGAGGTCTATATCACCAACTATCGCTCCCGCGGCTACGTCCGCGTTAATAAAACCGGCAATGACGACCGTAAAATACAAGGTGCTGTATTCTCCGTATATGATGCGGGTACGAATGAGTGGATGGAGGATATTACCACCAATTCCAGCGGCTACGCCTATTCCAGCGCCCTTGTGCTGGGCGACTACTATCTTGTGGAAAAAAGCGTACCCGCAGGGTATACGCTGGACGATACGCCGCATTATTTTACCTTGGGCAGCGCATGGCAGACGGAATACATCGACATCGTAAATGACCGCAGCGGCGAACCCGGCAAGGTAAAAATCATCAAGACCGACGACAGCGAAAACCCGTTGTCCGGTGTCGTTTTCGGCCTGTACCGTTCGTGGGACGGCAAGAAGCTGGCGGAGCTTACTACCGGTGCGGACGGCACGGTCACCAGTGATTTGCTTATTCCGCAGGATTATTACCTCGTGGAGCTTTCCGGCAAGGACGGCTATACGATGATTACCGGACAGATACCCTTTACCATAGATGAAACCGGTACGACGGTCGTTGTCGTGGCGATAAATCCAAAAGCCCGGATATTCGGCAAGGTTAAGGTTATCAAGCAGGACGAGGACGGCAACCCCCTTTCCGGCGTCCGCTTCGGCCTGTACTGCTCAAAGGGCAATCTGTTGCAGGAGCTGATTACCCGTGAGGACGGCACGGTGGTCAGCGGCATACTTAACGAGGGGACCGGCTATTATCTTGTGGAGCTGTCGGGCGTGGCCGGTTATGTTTCCGATAAACAGCAATATACGTTTGACATTTCCGAGAACAACGTCATAGTACCTGTCGCCGTCGTAAATCCCCGTATCACAGGCGGCATTAAAATCATTAAGACAGGCACGGACGGCGAACCGCTATCCGGCGTAGTGTTCGGTATTTATCAGGACAATACGCTTGTACAGGAGCTTACCACGGGCGCGGACGGAACCGCTGAAAGCGGTACGTTATATTACGGCGATTATGAATTGTGGGAGCTTGCCACGACGAACGGCTATGAGCTGATCGACACGCCCATACCATTTTCAATATTGGAACAGGGTACGGTCATTGAAATATCTGTTGCCAATCCGCTTATTATCGGCAGTATCAGCATCCTGAAAACGGACGAATATGATACGCCCCTATCCGGCGCGGTGTTCGGGCTTTATAACGAACAGGAACAGCTGATTGCGGAGCTGACCACCGACGCGGACGGCAGAGCCGAAAGGGGTAGTCTTGTCATGGGCGGCTATTTCCTGCGTGAGCATACCGCCCCGGATGGCTTTGCACCGGTGGAGGGCGATATACCTTTCTCTATTACAACACAGGGCGAGGTTATTGAGAAAACCATTGTGAACAGCGCAGGCTGCGGAACGCTGAAAATTATAAAATCCGGCGAGGACGGCAATCCGCTGTCCGGCGTTGTATTCGAGGTTTACAGGGAATCGGATAACGAGAAGATTGGGGAGATTGTCACCGATGAATACGGCATAGCGGAAATCGAGTTTCCGCTGGGCTGTTACTATCTGGCGGAAATCCAGACCGCCGAGGGTTATAGGCTGCCGGAGGGCGGCTTTACTTTTGCCCTGACGGAGCATGGGGCCACGGTGGAATTGCCTATCCTGAACCAGCGGGAGCCGGTGCCGGAGAATGGTGCGGTCAGACTTGTCAAGCTGGCCGAGGATACGCTGAAACCTTTGTCCGGCGCGGTGTTCGGCATTTACGAGACAGCCACGGGCGTCAAGGTCGGGGAGCTTACCACCGGCGCGGACGGCACAGCCACCAGCGGTGAGCTTCCGGCCGGCGCATATTATCTGCTGGAACGGACGGCGCCGGCAGGGTATCAGTTGAACACAGATAAATTCGGCGTGACCGTCAATGCCGGGGAAACCGTTGAAATTACAGTTACGAATGAGAAAACGCCTGCGGCTTCAACGACTGATCCCGACCCCACTGACGGCCGGATAAAGCTGATCAAGACGGACAGCGAAACCGGAGAACTGCTGAGTGGCGCTGTTTTCGGCGTGTATAAGGCTTCAAACGACGTTAAGGTCTGTGAGCTGACAACCGGCTCAAACGGTACCGCGACCAGTACGCTTCTGCCAAAGGGCGACTATTATCTGAAAGAGATTACGGCGCCGGCAGGGTACGAACTGAGCGGCGATAAATTCGGCGTGACCGTCAAGGCTGATAAAACGGTGGAAATCACGGTTGCAAACGAAAAAACGCCCGATGCGGCTTCAACGGCTGACCCCACTCCAACAACAACGTCAGAGTCTACGCCCGCAACAACGTCAACGCCCGATTCTGCGTCTACCGCAACGACAATGGGCAAATTGCTCATCATCAAAAAAGCGGCGCAGACAGGCAATCCCCTTTCCGGCGCGGTTTTCGGCGTTTACAGCGCTTCGGATAACAAGAAGATAACCGATTTGACCACGAATACGGACGGCAAGGCGACCCTGGCGCTTTCACCGGGCGAATATTACCTGAAAGAAATAAGCGCGCCATACGGTTACCTGCTTGAACCGGCTAAGATTTATTTCACCGTCACCGCCAATGCGACCGTCAAGGTTGAGGTAACGAACATCCGGGATGAGAGTATTCCCGACAGCGATATGCCGGACGGCGACATCACGATTACAAAAACAGGCGAGGACTACCCCACCGCAAACTATATGCTTGCGGTATTTTTATGGGGAATTGCCATACTGTGCGTTATCTTGTTGTATAACGGACGGAAAAAGAGAATGAGCTAAAAGGGCAATTTGTAAACATTCTTTGCATATATTGACTTTGTATAGGAAATGCTATATAATGATATACGAAAGGAAGTGACGAACATGGCACAAGTCAATATACGCATTGATGATGATTTGAAAGAAAAAGCGGACTCCCTTTTTGATGAATTGGGGCTGAATATGACCACAGCTTTTAATATGTTTATCAAAACGGCAATCCGTCAGCAGGGCATACCCTTTGACCTCAGCTTAGATCCGTTTTACAGCGAAAGAAACATGAAAATCCTCAGAGAATCAATTCGTGACGCCGACATGGGCAAGCTGACGGAACACGAATTGATAGAGGATTAGCCTATGCGAAAACTTTGGACTGACAGGGCATGGGACGATTATTTATACTGGCAGACACAGGATAAAAAGACGCTGAAGAAAGTCAATCAACTAATTGCCGACATCGAGCGCAATGGCTACACCGGAATAGGGAAACCCGAACCGCTGCGCGGCGATTTATCGGGATGGTGGTCGCGCCGGATAGACGATGCCAACAGAATCGTCTATCGGCTGAAAGACGGGTATGTTGAATTATCGCAGTGCCGGGGGCATTACGACGACAAGTAAATAAAAAGCCATAATGAGCGTGACAGCTGTATAAAGCCGTTGCGCTCATTCAATTTTAAGGAGGAATATTTATCCATAGTTTAGTGATCGCCGAGAAGCCTTCCGTGGCGAAAAGTATATCGGACGTCCTGGGTGCGAAAACCCGCAGGGACGGCAGCTATGAGGGCAACGGGTATGTGGTCAGCTGGTGCGTGGGCCATCTGCTGGGCCTTGCCGAGCCGCAGGATTATGACGAGATGTACAAAAAGTGGCGGTATGAGGACTTGCCGATTATACCGAAGGATTGGAAATATACCGCCAACGCCAGCACAAAAAAGCAGCTCAAAATCCTGTGCGACCTGATGAAGCGCCCTGACGTGGACGTTATCATCAACGCCTGTGACGCGGGCCGGGAGGGGCAGCTCATCTTCGGTTTGGTCTATGATTATTGCGACTCCAATAAGAAAACCAAGAGGCTCTGGATTTCCAGCATGGAGGAGACGGCGATTGCGGACGGTTTCCGAAACCTCAAAGACGGCGCGGAATATGAGAACCTGTATCAGTCCGCTCTCTGCCGCCAAAAAGCCGATTGGGAAGTCGGCCTGAACCTGACCAGGCTCTTTAGCATTATATACGACGCCCAGCTCCGCGTCGGGCGGGTGCAGACTCCCACGTTGGCAATGATTGTGGAGCGCGAAGCAAAAATCGCCGCCTTTGTCAAAGAGCCGTTCTATGTGGTGCAAATCACGGACGGACGTTTTATCGCCGAGCGAGAAAAGGTCCGGGATAAGCAGACCGCCGAGAGTATCTGTTCCGATGTTGTCGGCAAGTCGGCTGTGGTTACGTCGGTTCAGCGGAGCGAAAAATCGGTTTCAGCCCAAAAATTATACGATTTGACCACGCTCCAACGTGAAGCAAACCGGCTGTTTGGCTACACCGCCGCCCAGACGCTCAGCTGCGTTCAAAATATGTATGAACAGCGCATTTGTACTTACCCGAGGACTGACTCAAGGTATCTGACCGAGGACATGGCGGCGGGGCTGCCGGGGCTTGTGCAGGCGGTATCGGCGGTATTGCCGTTTGATGTGAATATTACAAATATAAATGTATCTCAGGTTATCAACAACGCAAAGGTCAGCGATCATCATGCGATTATACCCACGTCCACCATGCCAAAAGCGGACTTGTCCGCACTCCCCGCCGCCGAGCGGAATATTCTGCACATGATTACAACCCGCCTGATTTCCGCTGTTGCGGACAAACACATCTATGCTGAAACGGTTGTGACGGCCCTGTGTGAGGGCGAGACGTTCACCGCCAAAGGCAAGACGGTCATTCAGGACGGATGGAAAACGGTGGAACAGGCTTTTGCCGCAAGCACGGGCAAAGCAAAAAAGGACGAGGATAAGTCCTTGCCGGAGCTGCTTGAGGGCTACCGTTTTAACGCTAAAGCCGCTGTGCGTGAGGGTTTCAGCCAGCCTCCCAAACATTTTACCGAGGATTTGCTCCTGTCGGCCATGGAGACCGCCGGGGCCGAGGATATGCCGGAGGACGCCGAGCGGCGCGGACTCGGAACGCCGGCGACCAGGGCGAACATCATTGAAAACCTTGTAAAATCCGGCTTTCTTGTGCGCAAGGATAAGACGCTTCTGCCGACCGACAAGGGGATCAACCTCATAAAAGTCCTGCCCGAATCGGTAAAATCGCCGCTGCTAACGGCAGAGTGGGAAAACCATCTTGGCCGCATTGAACGAGAAGAAATGACTGCGGATGATTTTATGATCTCCATAGGCAAATTTGTAGGCGGTCTTGTAAAAACGCATAACACCGCCAGCGATGAGGGCAAGGCGCTGTTCCCTTCAAACAGGCAATCCGGCGAGGTTATCGGAAAATGCCCGCGCTGCAAGAATGACATCACCGAAGCTCCGAAAGGTTTTTTCTGTACAAATAAATCCTGCAAATTCGGGCTTTTCAAGGACAGCAAGTTTTTTACAGCCAAAAAGAAAACGCTCACCAAAGCTACCGCTAAAACGCTTCTCTCCGAGGGGCGTATTTTTATGTCCGGGCTGCATAGTGAAAAAACCGGAAAGTCATACAACGCCACGATTATCCTTGATGATAAGGGCGAGGGCTATCCTGGGTTTCGCATGGAGTTTGAAAATAAGAAAGGGGCCAAGCATGAATAGTGATAACGAAAGATATAATTATCTTGCCGCCGCCGAGATGAGCGAGGAAGATAATTGTAATCAGATCGACGGTGTGCCGAATAACACCACAAAGCCGTCCATTCTTGAGCGGCTGCGCGAATACGAGGCTCAAAGAGCAGTGCATATCGCCGAAAATGACGAAAGGTCCGGTAAATCAGCCGGGCGCGAGAGATAAATTATATTTTACGCAAGGGGCCGTCTGTAGAGTACAGGCGGCTTTTTGCGTCACAAAAACAGGAGGAAATTTTATGTTATTCACAGACGGCAAAGACCGTATTTACGAAAACATGATGCAAGGAGTCCCCAATTTCAATAAAAGAACCTGCGGCGAGCATCATACAAAATTCAGATACCGCTTCCGCGACCTTGACTGCCGGTACTGCGCCGAATACAAGTCCTGTCCTCCCGTCTGCCTGTGTCCGTATATTCTGGACAACCTGCCGGACTTGAACAGCGACAGGGAGTTTATAGGCGCGGTGCTGGCCGCCGATATGTGCGAGACCCTGCAAAAACGGACGCTCATATATCTGAGGGAGCGGCTGGGATGAAACATATTGCGTCCTGTTCTTTCGGAAAGGACAGTCTTGCGGCCATCGTCTGCCGCGCCGAGCGCGGGGCGCCGGTTGACCAGGCCGTGTACTGCCGCATTATGTTTGATAATGAAACGGGCGCCGAGCTGCCGGAGCATGAGGATTGGATTCACAATCACGCGATACCGCTGTTGGAAAGCAGATACGGCGTAAAGACCGCCATCGTCCAGGCTGACCGGACATATACGGATTGTTTTTACAGGCGCTATCAAAAGGGCAGTAAAATCGGCCGGATATACGGTTTCCCGTTTCTTATGGGGCCGTGGTGCAACGACCGTTTGAAAGTCAGGCCTATCAAAAAATGGCAGAAGCAAACCGGGGATTATACGTCCGTTATCGGCATAGCCGCCGACGAGGAAAAGCGGATCGAACGGAACACCGCGCCGAACAAGATTTTACCCCTTGTGGACTATGGCGTTACCGAAGCGGAAGCGTTTGATATTTGTAAAAAAGCCGGTCTGCTTTCCCCGGCGTACAACGGCGGCAGGGCGCGCCTGGGCTGCTGGTTCTGCCACAATCAGCGCGTGGGAGAGTTGCGCCGCCTGCGTAACGAACATCCGTCATTATGGGAAAAGCTCATGGCGCTGGACCGCGACAGTCCGGTGACATTCAAGCCGGGTAAGACGCTGGGCGAGTTTGACAGACGGTTTCAATGCGAGGACGCGGCGTGTTCCGCCGTATGTAGTAAATCTAATAAATTAGAAGGAGGATAAGAATGCCTGAAACTCAAGAATCCGTACAGGATAACGTACAGAATACCCAGGAAAAACAAACCGTACAGGAGCGCACGAAGGAGCTGACCGACCGGCTGGAGGCCGGTATGACAGACTTGTTCCAGAGCGAAAAATACGCCGAATACCTGAAATCCATGTCGCATTTCCATAACTATTCCAGCCGGAA
>Ga0153972_1000093_pt1 | contig 24711 bp, 23 predicted proteins | sample TSGA056MetaG_FD_104732 | JGI IMG/M metagenome (GOLD analysis project Ga0153972, IMG submission 104732) | Attine ant fungus gardens microbial communities from Georgia, USA - TSGA056 MetaG | ecosystem: Host-associated > Fungi > Mycelium > Unclassified | place: USA: Georgia, George L Smith State...
GTAGGGATTCTTAAAATACGCTTCGGAGCCAGTGAATTAATTACGACAATTATGTTAAATTACATAGCGTTAGAACTTGTTAGTTATTGTGTTACCAATGCACCGTTTAAGGATATGACTAAAGGTGCTGCACCTCGTATGACTTCGGTTATTGATGCCGTAAAGCTTCCAACTATTTTATCAGGAAGCAGACTGCATGCTGGATTTATTCTGGCTCTTTTAGGAGTTCTTATCTATCACATATTTATGTGGAAGACGACCAGAGGCTATGAAATGCGTGTAATAGGTTTAAATCCTAATGCGGGACGTTATTCAGGTATGAATATTAAAAGTAATGGTCTGCTTTCTATCTTTATTGCCGGAGGATTCGCCGGTTTGGGTGGAGTCATTCAAATTATAGGACTGACCTACTTTTTAACAGAAGGATTTGCTGCAAATATGGGCTTTAGTGGTGTTGCCGTCGCCTTGCTTGGCGGTTGTCATCCTCTCGGGATGATTGCATCAGCAATTCTTTTTGGAGCGCTGAACGCAGGTGGTGTAAAAATGCAGCTGTTGGCCGGTGTGCCGTCAGCATCTATTTATATGATTCAAGGTATGATTATTTTATTTGCCGTCAGCAGAGAATTATTTAAATGGTTTAGCGGAAAAGGGAGAAGTCTTTTGCCTAAAAAAGCCAATAAAACTTCAGGAGGTGTAGCGAATGGTTGATTTAATTACAAATTTTTTAACTGCTGATATTCGTACGGCTACGCCTTTAATTTTGGCCGCACTTGGACTGGTTTTTAGTGAACGGGCAGGTATTGTCAATATTGGTACAGAGGGTGTCATGCTGACAGGAGCATTGCTGGGGTGTGTGGGCTCATCAATATGGGATTCCTCTTTTGCAGGCGCACTATTGGCCATTGCCGGTGGTGCGGTATTAGGCTTTATCTTTGCTTTCTTTACAGTGAGTCTTCGCTCTAATCAGATTGTTGTGGGTGCGGCATTTAATATTTTTGCCGGAGGTTTTACAATTACGTTAAACAGATTGCTGCTTAACGGGGAGAAGGTAGTTGGATTTTCTAATTATCCAATCCCCATCTTAAGTAAAATTCCTATCCTTGGCGATGTATTTTTTAACTGGTCAATTCCTGTATATTTGACTTTTATCGCTGTTCCTTTATGCTGGTTTGTTTTACTTAAAACAAATATAGGTCTTAAAGTCCGGGCAGTGGGAGAGAATCCAAAGGCCTGTGATACAGTTGGTATTAATGTTTTTAGAACTCGTTATGGTGCTATTATATTTAGTGGAATGATGGCCGGGTTTGCAGGTTCATTTGTATCTATGGGACAATTATCTTCATTTACTGAGGGGATGGTTGCAGGTAAAGGCTTTATGGCCATGGCTGTATGTGTGTTCGGAAACTATTCGCCAATTTCTGTTATGCTAGCCGGACTACTGTTTGGTGCGGCTGATGCCTTGAAATACCGATTATTGACAACAAGCATTGGCGGATATTACCAATTTCTCAACATGCTTCCATATCTCATCACTATTATTGCGCTGTGTGCATTTGCTAAAAGAACTAATAAACCGGCCGGCAGTGGTATTACATATCGTAAAGAATAGGAGGCGCAGACATTATGACAGAAAATATTTTAGAGATGAAGAATATTACAAAACGGTTTGCGTCAGTCATTGCCAATGAAGATGTGAATCTCATCATAAAAAAAGGCGAGGTTCATGCCTTGCTTGGAGAGAATGGCGCAGGCAAATCAACATTGATGAATTGTTTATATGGTATGTATGACAGCTATGAGGGCGAAATATATTTTGATGGTCAGTTGGTGAATATTCAGGGATCTAAAAATGCTATAGCTCTTGGGATTGGTATGGTGCATCAGCATTTTATGTTAATACCGGCACTGACAGTGATTGAAAATGTCGTTTTGGGATTAAAAGAAAATAAAAAAGTTTTAGACCTGGATTCGGCGGCAAAGAAGTTCACAGAGCTGGGCAAGAAATATAACATGGAAATCGACCCATGGATTAAAGTAGAACAGTTATCTGTTGGACAGCAGCAGCGGCTTGAGATATTAAAAGCCTTATATAGAGATGCTAAGCTTTTAATTTTAGATGAACCGACAGCTGTGCTGACACCCGGTGAGGTTGACGGGCTTTTTGATATGATGACTGCTCTGACTTCTGAAGGACATACGGTTATTTTTATCAGCCATAAATTAAACGAGATTATGAGGATTTGTGACAGGTGTACAGTACTTAGACTGGGAAAGGTGGCAGCTACCGTTGAGATTAGTGATGTCAAAAACCGCCAGGAGTTGGCTGCATTAATGGTTGGCCGGGAAGTTGAGCTGACGACCCAGAAGGCTCCTGCAGACCTTAGAGGCGAAAAGCTTGTCGTAAAGGATTTGTGCTGTAACAATGATAGAGGCATACCTGCATTAAAGAATGTGAGTCTTGAAATCCAGAGTGGTGAAATCCTTGGTATATGTGGTGTCGATGGCAATGGACAGTCCGAATTGGTACAGTGTATTACCGGTTTGCGGGAAAGTACCACGGGACAGATACTTATTAATGGACATGATTCTACCAAATTTAATCCAAGGCAGGTTTTAAAGCAAGGAGTTTCTCATATTCCTGAAGATCGCCATAAATTTGGAATGGTTGGAGCCATGGAAATTGATGAAAATATGTCTTTAATCAGTTACAAAGAAACATTATATTCTATCAAAGGGATCTTAAAATGGAATTGGATTCGTAAGCACAGTCAAAAGGTTTGCGAGGATTATAATGTTAAAACACCTAATGTCAGAGAGTTAGCAAACAATCTTTCCGGCGGAAATCAGCAAAAATTTGTTGTGGGTCGCGAACTGGAAAGGGATCCTGGCGTACTGATTGCGGTTCATCCTTCCCGTGGCTTAGATATAGGTGCGACAAAATATATTCAATCTCAAATTGTAAAACAAAGAGACAACGGAACGGCAGTCATGATGGTATCCACAGAACTAGATGAATTAATTGAATTATCGGATCGTATTCTTGTCATGTTTGAAGGTGAAGTTATGGGAATCGTAGATCAAAAAGATGCCACAAGAGAAACACTTGGACCATTGATGGCAGGTGTTACGGAATAAAATACATCAAATAAATTCCCTGAAAGTGGTTTACGCTTTCAAGGAATTTATTTTGTCCCATTCTGGGTGCGGTTTAGACATTGAAGCGGAAGAGTACCACATCTCCGTCTTTGACAATATATTCTTTGCCTTCTATGCCTACAAGCCCTTTTTCCTTTGCGGCACTATAGCTTTTGTATGCCATTAGGTTTTCGTAGCTGACAACTTCGGCTTTGATGAAGCCTCTTTCAAAATCGGAGTGGATTTTCCCGGCGGCTCCGGGAGCCTTCGTTCCCTTCTTAATGGTCCAGGCTCTGGTTTCTGTCGGTCCTGCCGTTAAAAAGCTGATAAGACCTAATAAACTGTAGCTGGCTTTAATCAGTTTTTCCAGGCCGGATTCTTCAAGACCTAAGTCTTCTAAAAACATCTTTTTCTCATCATCATCTAATTCGGCGATTTCCTGCTCGATCCCAGCACAAATGACAAATACTTCGGAGCCTTCTTTGGCGGCATAATCCCTGACCTTTACAACACAGGCATTGTCATTTTCCACCATAAGGTCTTCTTCAGCAACATTGGCAGCGTAGATGACCGGCTTGTATGTCAGAAGGTTAAAACTTTCTAATAGAGCCTGTTCTTCATCATCATTAGCTTCAAAATTCTTTGCCAAATGACCGTCTTCTAAAAAAGAAAGTAACCGTTTGATTAGATCGGCTTCCTTTGCCAAAGCCTTATCATTTTTAGCCCCCTTAGAAGCTTTTGAATAGCGGCGTTCCATGATTTCCATATCGGAAAAAATCAGTTCCAGATTAATTGTTTCAATATCTCGGATTGGATCTACGCTGCCATCTACATGGATGATGTTGGAATCCTCAAAACAGCGGACGACATGGACAATGGCATCGACTTCTCTGATATTTGATAAAAATTGATTGCCTAAGCCTTCGCCTTTTGAAGCGCCTTTGACAAGACCCGCAATATCTACAAATTCGATGGCTGCAGGAACGATTTTGGCTGAGTCATATAATTTGGCCAACTCATTCAGTCTATAGTCAGGAACAGTAACGATACCTACATTGGGATCAATTGTGCAAAAAGGGTAGTTTGCTGATTCTGCGCCTGCTTTTGTTAAAGAATTAAATAGTGTGCTTTTACCTACGTTGGGTAAACCGACGATACCTAGTTTCATAAATTGATACATCCTTTCTTTTGCATAGCGTCATTTTATCACAAAAGCCCAAAAAGGGGAATAAAAATAAATTTTTTAAGCTGCCGTACAAGGATAAATTGTACGGCAGCTTTGCGTGGATATATTTCCCAACGAAAAAAATACAAAAAAATTAAATTTACTATTGATTAATTTGCCGATATCCGATAGAATAGTAACATAAGTGGTGAAAAGTGGTAGAGAGTGGAGTGAAATGGTAGACTGGGTGGTAGCAGTTCATTTTAATCCTAAAAGGTGATGCATGATGTTCATAGGAGAATACAATCATACAATTGATGCAAAAGGCAGATTAATCGTTCCATCAAAGTTCAGAGAATCTTTGGGGGAAGAATTTGTTGCAACTAAGGGTCTTGATGGCTGTTTATTTGTGTATCCTATGGAAGAGTGGAATGAATTCACCGAGAAGCTGAGAGAACTTCCGTTAACTAAAAAAGATGCGAGACAATTTTCACGTTTCTTCCTGGCCGGAGCTGCTTCTTGTGAAATAGATAAACAGGGACGCATTCTTATACCGGCGGTGTTAAGAGAATTTGCCAAGTTAGAGAAAGATGCGGTACTCGTAGGTGTTTCCAGCCGTATTGAGATTTGGAGTAAAGCCAATTGGGAAGCTGTTAATGATACCAGCGACGACGATATGGAAGACATTGCAGAGCATATGGCTGACCTTGGTATAACATTCTAGGAGGAAGACATGAGTTTTAAACATACTTCTGTTTTGCTGGAAGAAACAATAGACAGTCTGAATATTAAAGAAGATGGCATATATATTGACGGTACATTAGGCGGAGGCGGACATGCATATGAAATCTGCAGGAGGTTGGGATCTGGTGGTCGATTTATCGGAATAGATCAGGATGAAGCGGCAATTTTAGCGGCTAGTGAACGCCTGAAGGAATTTGGCGAAAAAGTTACTATTATACGAGATAATTATAGTCATATAAAACAAGTTTTGTCTGACTTAGAGATTCAGAGGGTTGATGGTATCCTGCTTGATTTAGGCGTATCATCATACCAGCTAGATACGATAGATCGGGGATTTACCTATCGGTATGAGGCGCCTTTGGACATGCGTATGGACCGGAGGCAGGAGATGACGGCGAAGGACATCATCAACCGTTACAGTAAACATCAACTGTTCAAGATTATTAAAGATTATGGTGAAGAACAATTTGCTAAAAATATAGCAAAACATATTGTTAGAGCAAGACAAGATAAGGAAATAGAGACAACCAAAGAATTGATAGAGATTATTAAGGCGGCCATTCCTATGAAAGTAAGAAAGACAGGAGGACATCCTGCCAAAAAGACTTTTCAGGCGATACGAATAGAGTTGAACAAGGAACTGGAGGTTCTAAAAGATAGCTTGGCTGATATGACCATGTTGTTAAATGATAACGGCAGACTTTCAATCATAACATTCCATTCGTTGGAAGACAGAATCGTAAAGAATCAATTTAGAAAATTTGAAAATCCTTGTGAATGTCCATCAGATTTCCCTATCTGCATCTGCAACAAAAAACCATTAGGAAAAGTCATGACAAGGAAACCTATTCTTCCATGTGAAGAAGAGATACTAGAAAATAAGCGTTCAAAAAGTGCAAAGTTAAGAGTTTTTTTACGCACGATATAACCTGTATAAGGAGAGGAGAGGACAGCGATGGAACCGAACAGAAGAAATAGGAACAATTATATAGATGGCAGTACGGTCCGCAAACTAGAAACTACTCCCAGGCGTCGTAGAAAAGCAGACGAGCGCACCAACAGCCGTCCCAGACAGAGTGATAGGCAAAAAGAGAAACAAAGGCAGATTAATCAAAATATTGCAAAACGTAATAGAGAGAAAGCGGCCAAATTGAATTTGGGATATACACTGTTTTTAGGAGTGGCAGTCATAGTGACCCTCATAACCTGTATATTCTATTTGAATTTAAACAATATAGCAACACAAAAGAGCAGCGAAATTACTTTGCTGAAACAAGAGTTGAATACCATAACAGATGCTAATGTTGCAGCGGCTGAGAGAATTAATAATGCGATTGATTTAGAAACGGTATTAGAGCAGGCAAAAGCGTTGGGAATGAATTATCCGGATGCCAGTCAGATTGTTTATTATAACGGGACTGATAATGAGGATTACGTGCGACAATATCAAGGGATACCAAAGTAAATCAAGAGAAATATCAGCCCTCATTTGATGAGAGGGCTTTTCTAATCTTTCATAATGGGTGGTAGAATGAAAGCACAAAAAGATGTGAAAACACATAGAGATAAGAGAAAAGTAAATAATAAGATATCTGAGCGCCCACCGAGACGATTTATAAAACAAAGCAGGGTTAAGTTGATGATTGCGTTTGCTTTTATTTGCATTTTGCTGATTTGTCTGATGATCCGGTTGGTGTATATTAACACGACAAGTGGGGAGAAATATACTAAGCGAGTCCTTTCTCAGCTTTCTTATGACAGTCGGAGTATTGCCTATAAGCGTGGCGATATAACTGACAGAAACGGGATTGTGATTGCTGCCAGTGAAAAGGTATATAATCTGATCTTAGATCCATATGTTATCTTAAACTCTCTGGTTTCAAAGTCAGGGGATTGTGTTGAACCAACCATAGAAGCGCTGGTAGAATATTTTGGAATAGAACGAACTGAAATAGAGACGCTGTTGGCGGATAATCCTGACAACAGGTATGTGATATTAATCAAGGAATTGTCATATGACGAAATACAGCCATATAATGAGATGATGATCTCAGAGGAGAAAGCGGATAAAGCTGTCAGTCAGTATATTAAAGGGATTTGGTTCGAGGAAAATTACGTGCGTAAGTATCCTTATTCTACTATTGCCGCGCATCTGATTGGTTTTACATCAGCAGGTAATGCGGGTACATGGGGAGTTGAGCAGCAATACAATGATACCCTTAATGGAACAGAAGGCCGTGAATATGGCTATCTTACAGAAGATTCAAATCTTGAGAGGACAACAATATCCGCAGTGAATGGAAACAATGTTGCATTGACAATTGATTTAAATATTCAGAAGATTGTGGATGATACATTGGCTGAGTTTTATGAGTCTGTCGGAAGCGCAAATGTCGCAGCTATTGTAATGAATCCTAACAATGGTGAGATTTTGGCGATGGCCAATTATCCCACCTATGACTTGAATAATCCAAGGGATATCTCCGGAATATACAGTGAGGAAGAAATTGCGGCAATGACCGAGGAGAAGCAGCTGGAAGCCTTGAATAAATTGTGGAAAAATTATTGTATTACAAACACCTATGAACCGGGTTCGGTAGTTAAGGTGATGTCGCTTGCAGCCGCCATTGAAGAAGATGTTGTAAGACTGGACGAAGAGTTCGTATGTGATGGTTATGAAACTTTTAAAAGCGGCAGCACCTATGATAAAGTGTCCTGTGTCAAAAGAGAAGGACATGGTACAATTACCTTAAAGGAAGCCCTGATGTATTCATGTAATGATGTGCTGATGCAGGTGGCTGCCCGAATCGGAGCCGAAACGTTTACTGATTATCAGAAAACATTTGGTTTCGGACAATTGACAGGTATTGATTTGCCCGGTGAAGCGACAGGATTGCTGATATCGGTGGCAGATATGAAACCGATAGATTTGGCGACGAATTCCTTTGGACAGAATTATGATGTGACAATGATTCAAGTTGCATCTGCATTTTGCTCTGTGATTAATGGCGGTTCTTATTATAAACCCCATGTAGTTAAAGAGATTACCACAGAATCGGGAAGTATCGTAGAGATCATTAATAAAGAATTAGTCAAAACAACAGTCTCTGAGACTGCATCTAAGTGGCTGCAATCGGCACTTTTAGCAACAGTTGAAGAAGGTTCGGGAAAGCTGGCTCAGATGACGGGATATCAAATTGGCGGAAAAACCGGAACGGCAGAGAAGTATCCAAGAAGTGCCGATACACGTCTGGTGTCTTTTATCAGTTGTGCGCCTACAGATAATCCGGAAGTCGTTATTTATGTTATTGTCGATGAACCTGATGTGGAAAATCAAAGTGACAGCGGGATAGCTACCCAGATTAACGCTGATATAATGGCAGAAGTTTTGCCGTATTTACAAATATTTCCGGAGGAATCAAGTGATGCTTCGGATACAGAGGAGGGTGCGCTAGAGTGAATATTTCATGAAGAAATTTAATAGAATGTATAAATATCATAAATAAGAGATGATGCTGTGCCCACCCGATTTTATAATCGACAAAAAATCAAATTATTTGCAATTTTATTAATTCTAGCCTCGATTGCTCTCTTGGGCAGACTTGTTTATGTGATGATTATCAAATCTGAATATTATAACATAAAAGCAGATGATTTACATGAGAGAGAGCGAACAATTAAAGCTGAAAGAGGAATTATTTATGACCGGAATGGTGTGGCGTTGGCTACAAATGTATCTGTTTGCACAGTAACGGTCATTCATAATCAAATTACTGATTTTGAAAAAGTCATCGAAGTCTTGTCCACAGAACTGGAATTGGATGAAACGGAAGTTAGAAAAAGCGTTGAGAAAGTAACTTCAATTGAAACAATTCAATCAAATGTACCTAAAGAAGTGGGGGATATCATTCGAAGTTATAAACTAGATGGAGTCAATGTGGATGAAGATTATGCAAGGTATTACCCTTTTGGAACACTGGCTTCTAAAGTTATTGGTTTTACCGGAAGTGATAATCAGGGAATTATTGGACTTGAGGTTATTTATGATGAATATTTGAAAGGCAGTGAGGGTTCAATCCTGACAACGACCGATGTTAGAGGTATAGAAGTTGAGAATGCCGCAGAAACCCGCATTGACCCGGTAAAGGGAGGTGATTTATATACGAGTATTGATTATAATATTCAGACATATGCCCAACAGGTTGCCGATAAAATTATGGAGCAAAAAGAAGCTCAGGCTGTATCCATCATTCTGATGAATCCGCAGAATGGTGAAATACTGGCAATGGTCAATGCGCCCGAATTTGATTTAAATGAACCCTATACTTTAAATATTGATGCGGGTGAGAACAGCACAGAGAGTTTCAATGATTTGTTGAACCAAATGTGGCGAAACGACTGTATTAACGATACTTATGAGCCGGGATCTACATTTAAAATCGTGACCTCCACGGCAGCACTGGAAGAAGGATTAGTCAGTTTAAATGAAACCTTCTCCTGTCCGGGGTTTAGAATTGTTGAAGACCGCCGGATTAGATGTCATAAAACGACAGGCCACGGTACGGAAACCTTTATTGAGGGCTTTATGAACTCCTGCAATCCTGTTTTTATGGATATAGGAGCCAGAGTTGGTATTGAGACTTTATATAAATATTTTGAGAAATTAGGACTATTTAGCAAGACCGGCGTAGATTTACCCGGAGAATCCGGATCTATCATGCATCATATAGATAATGTGGGAGCGGTAGAGCTGGCAACAGTTTCCTTTGGTCAATCCTTTCAAATCACCCCATTGCAATTGCTTACCGCAGCCAGTGCCATCGTCAATGGCGGAAATTTAGTTACGCCCCACTTTGGCGTGAAGGTTGTTAATGAAGCTAAAGATACAGTCAATGAGTTATCTTATGAAACAGAAAAAAATGTAATCACAGAAGAGACCTCTGAAACAATGAAAGAATTACTTGAACTGGTGGTTTCCGAAGGAACCGGGAAAAATGCCTATATTGAGGGTTATTCCATTGGCGGAAAAACAGCCACATCGCAAAAACTCCCAAGGTCGGACAATAAATACATAGCCTCTTTTATCGGCTTTGCTCCGGCAGATAATCCTCAGGTTATCGGAATTGTTTTGATTGATGAGCCTGTAGGAACTTATTACGGAGGAACAATAGCAGCTCCGGTTATGAAAGAAGTATTTGAAAATGTATTGCCTTATCTGGGATTAGAGAAGGCGATTACAGAAGAAAGTGAAGAGAGTGCACAGTAGGAAGTGCTTTACAATAGATATGTTTTGTAATATAATTATCACTTATGTGGACATATGAGTTCATATGAATATATAAAAAACGTAAGAGAGGTTACGAAGTAATGTTCAATCTAGACTATTCATTTATTATTCCGGTTTTGGTGTCGTTTGCCATAAGTGTTATCTTGTGTCCGATCATTATACCTTATTTACAAAAACTCAAGTTCGGACAGTTCGTTCGTGATGAGGGACCAAAAGCCCACCAAAGAAAGTCGGGAACCCCAACGATGGGTGGTATTATTTTTATTCTCGCAGTGACAATAACCTCTTTGTTTTATATTCAAGATTATCCGAAAATCATTCCGGTACTATTTACGACTTTAGGATTTGGGATTATAGGATTTTTAGATGACTATATTAAGGTTATAAAGAAGAGAAATTTAGGATTGACCAGCGTTCAAAAGCTAGTGGGACAATTTTTGGTCACAGCTATTTTTGCTTATTATATGTTAAACTATACTGATGTCGGAACCGGCATGCTCATTCCTTTTACCGGAGGGTTTGACGGGGGAATGTATCTGCATTTACCGCCATGGCTTTTTGTGGCATTATTATTTTTTATAACGATAGCAACGGTTAATGGTACAAATTTCACCGACGGCTTAGATGGTTTGCTATCAAGTGTGACAGTGTTGGTTGCGGTTTTCTTTACGGTTGTGGCAATTGCGGCAGGCAGTGGGCTGCATCCAATCACAGGTGCTGTCGCAGGCAGCTTAATGGGGTTTTTACTGTTTAATACTTATCCTGCCAGAGTTTTTATGGGGGATACCGGATCATTAGCACTGGGTGGCTTTGTTGTATCAGTTGCTTATATGATGAATATGGCCTGGTTTATTCTGATTATTGGTTTGATTTATGCAGTTGAAGTGTTATCAGTTGTTATCCAGGTTACATATTTTAAAGTAACCGGCGGCAAAAGATTCTTTAAGATGGCGCCAATTCATCACCATTTTGAATTGTCTGGGTGGCCGGAAACAAAGGTCGTTGCTGTTTTTTCGATAATTACCGCTATCTTGTGTCTGATTGGATTTATAGCAATTTAGGAAGGAACATCTGGAGGAATGGTATGGATTTTTTAAATAAGAATATACTGATTGCAGGAACTGGAATTAGCGGTATGGGAGCCGCCAGGTTATTAAGTACCACAGATGCTGACATTATTTTATATGATAGCAGAGCGGATTTATCCGAAGCAGCCATTATTGATAAGTTAAATGAATATCATATTGAAAAGAGCCAAATAGCAATTGTTACCGGAGAATTAAGCGATTCAGTTATAGAGATGCTTCATATGGCTGTATTAAGTCCGGGAATAGCTCTGGATACTGATTTTGTAATCAGACTTCGAAGCGGCGGCGTTGAAATTCTGGGTGAAGTCGAATTGGCATATCGGCTTGGTCGCGGTCTGGTAGCAGCGATTACAGGAACAAATGGAAAAACGACAACGACAGCACTGCTGGGCGAAATTGTCAGGCGGCATTTTTCACAGGTTTATGTAGTTGGCAATATAGGGACGCCTTATACATCAATTGCTTTAGAAACGGAAGCTACATCAGTGGTGGTTGCGGAGGTGTCGAGTTTTCAATTGGAAACAATCTCTGCGTTTCATCCCAGGATTGCGGCAATATTAAATATTACACCGGATCATTTAGACCGGCATCATACGATGAAGGAATATATTGAAGTCAAAAAGCGTATAATGATGAATCAGACGAAAGAGGATTATATTGTATTAAATTATGATGACAAATATACTTTGGCCATCGCTGATGAAGCAAAGGCAAAAGTTGTTTATTTCAGCACTCATCATGAGCTTGATGACGGATATTATTATAAAGACAATGAAATCATATTTGCCCATGATTCTGTTAAAACACATGTTTGTTATACAGATGAATTACAACTATTGGGTCTACATAATGTAGAGAATGTTATGGCGGCCATAGCCATGGCTTCTTGCATGAACATACCGGCGTATACTATTTATAAGGCAATCAAAGCATTTCCCGGTGTCGAACATCGGATAGAGCATGTCGCAGTTAAAAAGGGTGTCACGTATTATAATGATTCAAAAGGAACGAATCCCGATGCGGCAATTAAAGCTGTCAAAGCTATGGGAAGGCCGACGTTTCTCATTGCCGGCGGTTACGATAAGCAGGCAGATTATGGGGAATGGATTCAGTCCTTTAATCATAAAATAAAATATTTGGTATTATTAGGTGAAACGGCACCGGCTATTGAGGCTTGCGCCAGAGTCAATGGTTTTACTCAGACCCTTATTGTCAGGGATTTAAATGAAGCGATATCATTTTGTGCAGCAAATGCCGAAGAAGGTGATGCTGTTTTGTTGTCACCGGCATGTGCCAGCTGGGGAATGTTTAAAAACTATGAAGAACGAGGAAGACTGTTTAAAGAATTGGTCGCTGCTTTAGAAAGCTAGGTGTAGTTGTATGGGGTTGAAAAAGAATCTGAATAAAGATCAGTCAGAAAAGGTTGAAAAAGCAGAACGTTATTTTGATTATACCTTAATCTTTATCGTTATTTTTCTGGTCTGTTTTGGTTTGATTATGATATATAGCACAAGTTCATATAGTGCGACACTGGATTATGGAGACTCTTTTTATTGGATGAAGCGGCAGGCTGGTTTTGCGCTGATGGGTTTTTTGGCGATGATTGCTGCGTCCAGAATCGACTATCATATATATGCAAAATTTGCCTTTCTGGCATATATTGTCATGAATATTCTTCAGATTGCCGTGTTGTTTATCGGCAAGGAGGTCAATGGACAAAGAAGATGGATATACATAGGGCCTATCGGTATTCAGCCATCAGAGATGGCAAAGATGGTACTCATTGTATTTTTGGCATATGTAGCCAGCCGTTCTGTGAAAAAATTAAGAACGTGGAAGGGAATTCTTAAAGTATTCCTTTTATCAATACCATTGGTCGGCTTTGTGGCAGTAGCCAATTTAAGTACCAGTATTGTTTTGCTGGGTATATCTTTTATCATTGTATTCGTTGCCAGTAATCGGTATTGGCCATTTGGCGCCGTTGTTATTGGCGCCGTTGCGATGATGGGTGCTTTTCTAGCATTGGCATCATATAGAGTGGGAAGGATTACGGCCTGGCTTAATGTCGAAACGGATCCAAATGCTTATCAAACGAGGCAGTCTTTATATGCCATCGGGTCAGGGGGTATTTTTGGAAAAGGATTAGGCCAGAGTATTCAAAAATTAGATTATCTTCCTGAGGCTCATAATGATATGATCTTTGCGATTATATCTGAAGAATTGGGTCTCTTTGGAGCCATTTCCATTTTATTGCTATTTATTATTCTGATATGGCGGTGTATGATTGTTGCCAATAATGCCCCTGATTTATTTGGGGCCCTCATCGTAACGGGCATCATGGCTCAGATTGGCTTACAGGTGATTATTAATGTGGCGGTTGCCACAAATTCGATACCGAATACCGGAATTACATTGCCATTTATCAGTTATGGGGGTACATCGGTGGTGTTCCTTTTGTTCGAAATTGGGATGGTATTGAGTGTTTCCAGACAGATTAAGTTTCAAAGGTAGATTTTTACAGAGTAGCGTAACTTTATGGGGATTTTTGAATATAGTAATATATATTGTAAACCATGTGGAGGTGTCACTATTGGCATCATTTGAAATCTGTGGTGGGAGAAGCCTGCAAGGTGATGTGAAAATTCAGGGGTCGAAGAATGCGGTTTTGCCTATTCTTGCAGCCACTGTTTTAAATAAAGGTATAACTAAGCTTTATAACTGTCCGGAAATACTGGACGTTTATAATATGATAAAGATTTTAGAAAGCATTGGCTGTATCGTGGAGGTTGATGGAAATACTGTGACCGTAGATGCAACTGATACCATTTCCGGGGTAGTGTCTCTGGATTATGTAGCGTCAATTCGTTCATCAATTATTTTATTGGGAGCCATATTGGGAAGAACCAGAAGTGTGGAAATCCCTTATCCCGGGGGGTGTGTTATTGGAGAAAGACCTATTGATATGCATTTAAAAGCTTTGGAACAGATGAACGTGTCGATCAGTGAAGCCGATGGCATTATCCGCTGTGAAACAAAAGCTTTAATGGGTGGAACCATTAACCTTGCGTATCCCAGTGTTGGTGCCACGGAAAACATTATTTTGGCGGCAACTTTGGCCAAAGGTTCTACCGAAATCAATAATGCGGCAAAGGAACCGGAAATTGTCGATTTATGTTTGCTTTTAAATGAAATGGGTGCGGATATTCATGGCATGGGAACGGCACATATTATTGTTCATGGCGTAAAACGTCTTCATGATGCCAGGTATACAATTATGGCTGATAGAATTGTGGCAGGGACATATCTGGCGGCCGCTGCAGTTACCTGCGGAAGTATACAGGTTTATGATGTCAGGGAACATGATATTAAGTCGATATTACAGGTATTTGCCCATATGGGCTGCGGTATCGTCATTCGAAACAAAAGGATACGCTTAATTGCGCCTCAAATATTATTACCGGTAGAAAGTATTAGAACCAGGCCTTTTCCGGGATTTCCCACCGATATGCAATCCCAACTGTTAGCATGCCTTTGCATGGCCAAAGGGCAAAGTATCATTTATGAAGATATTTTTGAAGATAGATTTAAGGCCGTGGAAGAGTTGGGAAAAATGGGGGCAAATATACGCATCGATAAAAACAAAGCAATCATTAATGGTGTACCAAAGCTTCATGGAGCAACTGTTAAGGCAAAAGAACTTAGAGGAGGGGCGGCACTAATAATTGCAGGATTAACGGTAGAGGGAGATGCGAAAATAGAAAACTCCATCTACGTTGAAAGAGGATATCAGGATATATGCGATGACTTGTCCGGGTTGGGGGCATGTATCAGAATAGTTGAAGATAGGTGATACAGTGGAAGATGAAGTGCGAAATGCGGAGAGGTACCCTGCCGCACCGAAAAAAAAGAAAAAAAGTTTATTTCGAAGAATATTGAAAAAAATATTAATATTCGTATTTATTATTTGTGTTTTGTGGTTGGTTTTTATATTTGCATTTAGAATAAGGACGGTAAATATTGAGGGCAATACAAGATACTCAGATGCAGAAGTGATGGAAATGGTCAACCTTAATGGAGATGTTCAGAATACAATCCTGTATTACGTGAAGTACAAGGATGCAGTCATTGATTATGTTCCGTTTATCGAATCAGTCACTATTAAATGGGCCGGTCCGCAAACAATTAATGTATATGTTGCCGAGAAGTCGATTGTCGGCTGTATTGAAGTTGATGGTGTCTATATGTATTTTGACAATACAGGTGAAATTATAGAGAGTCAGACAACGAGACAAACGGATATACCGTTGGTAGAAGGTTTAGGTTCGGACGCCGCCGAATTGGGTGATATCATAGAGGTTAACGACAATACTATTTTTGCGGACTTATTGAAGCTGACCAACCAATTATCGGAATTTGCATTGGAGCCTGATAAAGTTGTTGTCCGGGAGGAGATGGCGATGTTTCTTTATTTTGGGAATATTCAGGTAATGTTGGGCGATAGTGATAATTTATCAGATAAGATTGCTGCTATAAAGGATTTGGAATCGCAACTTGAGGGCAAAACAGGCGTATTACATCTAGAAAACTACGATTTGACAAAAGATACTATAATTTTTAGTGAAGAATCGTAAATAAAGGTTGATTATTTTTAGAAAAAAATATATTATATAATATATAAAGTAAAAAACAGTCTGATTAACATAAAGGAGGAAGTACTCTTGCTTGAGATAAAAACAAATGAAATGGATGCCAGTGCAAAGATATTAGTGATTGGTGTTGGCGGTGCCGGGAATAATGCTGTAAACAGGATGATTGATGAGGAAATTGTAGGTGTTGAGTTTATTGGTATCAATACAGATAAACAGGCTTTACAATTATGCAAAGCAAGCCAGCTGATTCAAATTGGCGAAAAGCTGACCAAAGGTCTTGGCGCAGGAGCTAAGCCTGAAGTTGGAGCTAAAGCGGCCGAAGAGAATCTGGATGATTTAACCGAAATAATGAAAAGTGCCGATATGGTATTTGTTACTTGCGGTATGGGTGGCGGAACAGGAACCGGTGCGGCGCCTATTATTGCCAATCTTGCTAAAGAGATGGGGATACTAACAGTTGGTGTTGTTACAAAACCTTTCCGGTTTGAAGCCAAGGCGCGTATGAGTAATGCCAATAATGGGATTGAGCGTCTGAAAGAGAGTGTTGACACTCTTATTGCCATACCCAATGATAAGTTGTTAGAGATTGTCGACAGAAGAACTTCTATGCCGGATGCCCTTAAGAAAGCGGATGAGGTATTACAGCAGGGTGTTCAGGGTATTACTGATTTAATCAATGTCCCTGGATTAATCAATCTTGACTTTGCCGATATCCAAACAGTTATGAAGGACAAAGGAATTGCCCATATCGGAATTGGTGAAGGCCATGGTGATGACAAGGCCATTGATGCGGTTAAGCAGGCGATTACAAGTCCATTACTTGAAACCACCATAGAAGGTGCCACAGATATTATCATTAATATTTCCGGTGATATCGGACTTCTTGAGGCGAATGAAGCGGCTATGTATGTCGAAGAATTAGCCGGTGAATCAGCTAATATTATTTTTGGTGCAATGTATGATGATTCAACACCAGACTCAGCAAAGATTACCGTTATTGCAACAGGTTTGGATTCTCAGGTAGCAGTTGGACAAGGTTCTTCTTATACAAAGAAGGCTGAAAGACCGTCTTTCACACCGGGGTCAAGTCCTTTCAGAGCACCGAACCAGTCACCTGCGCAGCCAAGCTTTGCGCCGAGAAAAGAAGATACGCCGTCAGGCAATACAATTCAGATTCCAAGCTTCTTACAGAAGAAATAATAATACTTAAAACATATGAGGGTGCAGTTAACGATGAGTTTTAATTCATAGTTGGCTGCACCCTCTTTTTATGTAGAAATCCATAGATAAAATTAACATGGCAACGTAGGGCTTTTGACAAAATATTTAAGAGATACAAGTTATAATAAATTTCAGGTTTGGAGGTGATACATGTTTATGTCATTTATATAGACATTCTATTCTTAATTAACTTTACAATGAATTGTTTTGTATTGCTGCTGGTTAAAAAAGTTCTTAAACAGACTACCACTTGGTTAAGACTTTTAGCGGCAAGTATAACAGGTGCCGCATGGGTATGCTTTGTTTCAGTCTTTAGGATAAATAATCAGTTTGTCGAATTTATCCTGTCTAATATTATGATTGGCCTGCTCATGCTTATGATAGCCTTTAGAATAAAAATAAAGAATATTCATAACGTTATTAGAAATCTAACGGTATTATATATCAGCACCTTTCTATTGGGAGGAATCTTTAATTCAATCTACTACCACACAAATATAGGATACTACTTAAACAAAATCATAAGAGGAGAATATGAGAGGAAAAGCGACATAGGTCTTTTTCTTCTTATGGGTATAGCTGCGTTTTTTATTGCGATGAAAATGATATATATCACTGATCAAAAAAAGAAGCTCGAACAAAATTTGTTTGCGGTTCAAATCGAATTGAACGGGAATATAATTAAGACCATAGGGTTATTAGATACGGGTAACAGCCTCTACGAACCGATCGGCAGGAAGCCGGTCAGCATTATTGAATATGATTTAATAAAGGATTATATGGGTAATGACGGTAAACCGAATCTAAGAGTGATACCCTTCAAATCGATTGGGAAAGAACAAGGCATCATGTATGGAATTACAGTGAATCAGCTGATAATAGATAAAAACGTAATAGATACTGACAAAGAAATCTTGTCGGTTGACAATGCAGTACTGGGCTTCTATGATAGAAATTTCTCAAAGAAAAATGGCTATCATATGATTTTACATCCCGATTTATTTAAAAAATACGGGATGAATGTTGATGACTAATCTGTGCAGGGGGTATTGAATATGATTATAAAAGTGACAGTTCCGAATCAGTTCCGATATAAAGTGGTACAAAGTTTTAAAAGGGTCATATACCCTAACCGCGGAGAGATTCATTATATTGGAGGGACAGAAGTATTACCCGTTCCGCTGGAGACCGATGAAGAAGCTAAAGCCATCGGTATGATTGGAACTGATAATGAAGAAAACGGGAAAGCGGTACTAATTGAACATAATTTAAGATTGGTTGTATATATAGCAAAAAAGTTTGATAATACCGGTGTCGGGGTGGAAGACTTGATTTCCATTGGAACGATTGGCCTGATTAAAGCCATCAATTCCTTTAATCCGGATAAAAATATTAAATTGGCAACATATGCTTCAAGGTGCATTGAAAATGAGATATTAATGTATTTGCGAAGAAATAATAAGACTCGCCTTGAGGTTTCAATTGATGAACCTTTAAATGTAGATTGGGATGGCAACGAATTATTATTGTCAGATATTTTGGGAACCGATGAGAATGAAGTGTCTAAGAATATGGAGGAAGAGGTTGATCGTTTTTTGTTAAATAAAGCCATTGAAAAATTATCCGAGCGAGAAAAAACAATTATACGGTTAAGATATGGTTTAAACACAAGGGATGGTATTGAAAGAACTCAAAAAGAAGTGGCAGATTTACTGGGGATCTCACAATCTTACATTTCAAGATTAGAGAAAAAAATTATAAGCCGCTTAAAAAAAGAAATAGTCAAATTGGTATAATTGGTAAATGAAACCAGAGCTAAAATCGTATAATTGGCATCCGAAATGAGCATCATTTATTTAGTTAATAAAATAAATGATAGGCGGTGATTTCTATGGCAGGATACAAAGTAGAAATTTGTGGTGTTGACACTGCAAAGCTTCCTCTATTAAAAAAAGATGAGAAGGAAGAATTGATGCTACGTATCAAAGCAGGAGATAACGAAGCCAGAGAACAGTTTATTCGCGGAAACTTAAGACTGGTTCTCAGTGTTATCGGACGCTTTTCCAATAGTAATGAAAATGTTGATGATTTATTTCAGGTAGGCTGTGTTGGTTTGATTAAGGCAATTGACAATTTTGACATAAGCCAGCAGGTGATGTTTTCCACATACGCATGTCCGATGATTATCGGAGAAATAAGGCGTTATTTAAGGGACAATAACAGCATACGTGTCAGCAGATCATTAAGAGACACTGCTTATAAAGCAATTTATGCCAAAGAGGCTTTTCTAAAGAAGAATAATAAGGAACCGACAATTATGGAAATTGCCGAGGAAATAGGAATTAATAAAGAAGACATTGTATTTGCCTTGGATGCGATACAGAGTCCGGTGTCTTTGTATGAACCGGTCTATAATGAGGGCGGGGATACACTCTGCATCATGGATCAGGTAAGTGATAAAAAGGGTGGCGAAGAAAGCTGGGTGGAAAGCATAGCCTTGCAAGAAGCAATGGAAAAACTTTCTGATAGGGAAAGCGATATTATCAGTATGCGTTTTTACGAAGGAAAGACCCAGATGGAGGTTGCCAGAGAGTTAGATATATCTCAGGCACAAATATCAAGAATCGAGAAAACAGCGCTTAAGAATATGAGAAATTATCTTAAACATTAATGATTAGGATATGAGAGGGTGTCTCAATCGGTTTTGTGACACCCTTTTGATTTATAAGGCGGTCAAATCTTTAAAGGGAATATTTCCCCCAAATAAATCCAGTGAGCTGCCAATGGTAAAGTCAAGCCTTGCCTTGCCGAAGCTTTTTAAAGCCTCTATATCCCCATAGGAGGCTATTCCGCCGGCATAGGTTACATTTAGTCCATTCCAGTCAGCTAATAAGCAGACAAGGGGCAATTCAATGCCTGAGGCCTTGCCTTCCACATCAACAGCGTGGATAAGAAATTCATCACAGTAAGGCGCAAAGCTATCTAAAGTTTCATGGGTAAGAACGAGATCAGTAAACTTTTGCCAGCGGTCAGTGACAATATAATAGGCATTATTCTTTTTTCGGCAGCTTAAATCCAAAACAAGGCGTTTTTTACCAACTAATTCAGATAATGCTTTAAGCCGGTTAAAATCTGCTTTTCCATGGTTAAATACATATGATGTTACAATGATATGAGAGGCACCATGGTTTAAGAAAAATAATGCATTATCACCGGTTATGCCGCCACCTACCTGCAATCCGCCGGGGAATTCCTTCAATGCCCTCAGTGCTTGAGTGACATCTGCTTCGTAATATGGAGAGGAGGACGGATTTAAAATAATAATATGTCCGCCGGGAAGGTTATATTGGCGGTAAAGTCTGGCATAATGACCGGCATCATACTCGGAAATAAAATTCTCCGAAGCCAGGTCACCGGCATCATTTAAACTGCCGCCAATGATTTGCTTTACCGAGCCGTTGTGGATATCAATACAAGGTCGAAATCGCATAAATGCTCCTATCTGCCGACCGAGCGGCGTAAATATAAGGAATTGTGAAATTGCTAGTATAATTTTAGGATAATTATACATAATAAATTGAGAATCGTAAAGTGAATCTGAGAGCTTTGTGAAATACTTACAAAAATGGATAGTGTTTTTTCTTTGTTTTGTCAATAGACTCACTTTGGCAGATGTGGTAACATATTCAATGTAACTACATACGGAGAAGGATTGTTACTGATAAGCAGGCAAGACCACTATACATATCATTTATAGCATATGTATTTTGAGTTTTGTCTTATTTTTTATAAACTACTAAAATTAAAAAGGAGACGATTTATTATGAAAGAATTTACTTATGTAGTGAAAGACAGTGCCGGTATTCATGCCCGTCCGGCAGGACTTTTAGCAAAGAAAGCAGCGGGTTTTAAATCAGATATTACCATTAAAAAAGATGACAAAAGCGCAGCAGCTAAAAAGCTATTAGCCCTTATGTCTCTGTGTGTAAAGTGCGAAGATCAGATTACAGTTGTGATTGAAGGGGAAGATGAAGACGCTGCCTATACAGAAATTAAGGCGTTTTTAGAAGAGAATTTATAATATAAGGGGTAAGCCATGATTATATTAAAAGGAAAAGGGGTTTCAGATGGTATAGCAATTGGCAAATTATATTTCTATGAAAGAAAACAATTGCTGATAGAAAAGAAAACTATTGAAGATACTAAAGCGGAGTATAAACGTTTTGCAGATGCCCGCGCTAAAGCGATGGGACAATTAGACGCACTGCACGATAAAGCTGTTCGGGAAATCGGCGAAGAAGAAGCCATGATTTTTGAGATGCATAAAATGATGCTTGAAGATGATGATTATTGCGGCAGTGTTAAAGAGATGATTGAGAATGAAAAAGTGAATGCCGAGTATGCCCTTGAAAAGACGAAAGAAACCTTTTATGAGATGTTTTCATCAATGGATGATGAGTACATGAAAGGAAGAGCTACAGATATTAAGGATATATCAGAGCGGGTGATGAAGCTTTTACTTAATACTTCTTCAAAAATTATTGAAAGTGATGAGCCGGTAATTGTGGCCAGTGACGATTTGATGCCAAGCGAAACGGTACAGATGGATAAGGACAAGTTACTTGGTTTTGTGACTATGTATGGCTCTTCTAATTCTCATACGGCTATTTTAGGGAGAACGATGGGAATCCCTGCCGTTATTAGTTTAAAGGATAAGCTAAAGCCTGAGTATCATGATAAAAAAGTGATCGTAGATGGATCTGCAGGTGAGATTTATATTGAGCCGGATGATACCACTTACAAGAAATATTTCGAAAAGCAGAGAGAACATGAGCATAATAAGGAATTACTCAAGCAGCTCATCGGACAGGAGAATATCACATTAGACGGCAGAATGATTGACATCTATGCCAATATTGGGCATATCAGTGATGCCGACTCGGCCTTGCAGAACGATGCAGGAGGCGTGGGACTTTTCAGAAGTGAATTCTTGTATTTAGAAAACACTGATTACCCAACGGAAGAGCAGCAATTTGAAATATATAAGCATATTGCTGAAAAAATGGGCGGAAAAAAAGTCATTATACGGACACTGGACATTGGGGCTGATAAGCAAGCTGATTATTTCGCAATTCCAAAGGAAGAAAACCCGGCGTTGGGTTATCGTGCCATCCGCATTTGTCTTGATAGGGAGTATGTATTTAAGACGCAGTTACGTGCGTTGTATCGTGCTTCGATTTATGGGAAAATTGCTATTATGTTCCCAATGATTATATCTTTAAATGAAGTAAAAAGAATTAAACAAATCGTTGATGAAGTAAAATTAGAATTATTCAATGAGAATATTCCATATAACAGGCATGTAGAACTGGGAATTATGATTGAAACGCCGGCAGCGGCAATTATCAGTGACTTGTTGGCAAAAGAAGTTGATTTCTTCAGCATCGGAACCAACGATTTAACGCAGTATACATTGGCGATAGACAGGCAAAACCAGATGCTTGAAGATTTCTATGATCCTCATCATCCGGCATTGCTTCGGTTGATTAAGACAGTGGCAGACAATGCCCACCGCAATGGTATCTGGGTAGGTATCTGTGGAGAGCTTGGTGCCGATCTGGGTCTGACTGAAGAGTTTTTAGCCATGGGAATTGATGAACTCTCAGTCACGCCTTCATCAATATTTGCGTTGCGAAAGAAAGTTCGTGAGACAAATGTATCTGAATGCTTAAAATCGGGGATCTTAGATACTTATAAATAATATAGTTGTTCCCCCCAGATATTTAGGTTATAATAGTGGTAATATCTGTTGTTTGCAGCCAATCATTGCAAATGACAGATACTGCCGCTATTTTGATTTGGGGGGATAGGGATGCGGATTCAGAAGATTTTGAACAACAATGTTGTGACGGCGACAGATGCAAATAATCAGGAGCTTGTTTTGATGGGATGCGGAATTGCTTTTAGAAAGCGTATTGGTGATACTGTAGACAGGCGAAGAATAGAGAAAATATTTTATCCTGAGAGTGGAATCCGATCCGAGAAATTAATTCAACTATTTTCAAGTATTCCCGAAAAACATATCAGCTTGTCCACTGAAATCATTGAATATGCCAAGAATAACCTGGACTATCAATTAAGCGATAATCTGTATCTGACCTTGACCGACCATATTAGTATGGCGTTGGAACGTTTAAAGTCAGGTTTACAGCTTAAAAACGCCCTTCTGGGAGAAATCGAACGGCTATACGTGGATGAATATAAAGTGGGTAAAGTGGCTGTAGATATGATGAATGCCAGACTTGGCCTGGACTTAAATTACGAGGAAGCCGGTTTCATTGCACTGCATTTAGTCAATGCGCGAATGGATTAAGAAAGTGTCTGCCGGGAGGTGAATCATGAATTATGATGTAATGAGTAATGAGATACTGGCATCAATTGGTGGCAGGGAAAATATCAAACGGGTGTATCATTGTATAACCCGATTGAGATTTGAATTGAATGATGAGTCTCTTTATCAGACCGATAGAGCGATGGCAGTCCCCGATATTGCGGGTGTTTTTTTGCGGTTTGGAGAATATCAATTTGTGATCGGTATGGAAGTGACAGAGGTTTATAAGGCTGTTTTAAGAAGGCTGCAATAATCTGAGCGATGTTCATATAATAATAAAGATAAAAGCTTTTGGAGCGATTCGTATGCGATTTTGTGAATTGAGAGAAAAGGAAGTCATCAATATCAGGGATTGCCATAAGCTGGGGTTTGTGGCGGATATAGATTTTGATCCGGATACGGGCTGTATATGCCAGTTGATTATACCTGGTCCCGCCAAGTTTTGCGGATTCCTTGGCAGAGATATTGAGTACATCATTGGGTGGAAGTGTGTTAAGCAAATTGGCGGCGACATTATTTTGGTAGATGTAGATATGGAAGAGATAATGAATCATTGTAAGAACTAAGTAGTACACTAGTATAAAAATACAGGGGGATAAGATAATGAAGTGTCCGTTTTGCGGGATATCAGATACAAAAGTGATTGATTCAAGACCGGCTGATGATAATAGTTCGATACGAAGGAGACGTCAGTGTGAATCGTGTACAAAACGTTTCACAACCTATGAAAAAGTGGAGACGATTCCTTTGATTGTTATTAAAAAAGATACTAACAGAGAACCCTATAACCGAAGTAAAATTGAAGCGGGTATTGTCCGTTCATGCCATAAACGGCCAATATCTGCCAATCGAATCAGCCAGCTGGTAGACGAAATCGAAACTGAGATTTTTAATAAAGAAGAACGTGAAATTGCGGTAGAAACAATCGGAGAAATTGTCATGAACAAACTGAAATCTCTTGATGCTGTTGCCTATGTAAGGTTTGCCTCAGTTTATCGTGAATTCAAGGATGCCAATACATTTATGGAAGA
>Ga0153972_1000094_pt1 | contig 24710 bp, 17 predicted proteins | sample TSGA056MetaG_FD_104732 | JGI IMG/M metagenome (GOLD analysis project Ga0153972, IMG submission 104732) | Attine ant fungus gardens microbial communities from Georgia, USA - TSGA056 MetaG | ecosystem: Host-associated > Fungi > Mycelium > Unclassified | place: USA: Georgia, George L Smith State...
GATTTCTCCCACAAGCGGCGATGCCTTATTGCTCGGTGACAGTATTGTATCGAAGCCTTATGCCGTAAAGGAGAAAATCAATGTATCTCCGCAGGAAACCGCTGTTGCGCCCAATCTTACCGTAACGGAAAATCTTGTGCTGATCGCTGAAATATATGGCAATGACAAGAAGACCGCCCGCATAAAAGCAAACGAAATGATTTCTGCTTTTAGGCTTGCGGAAGTTGCGCGGGATCGGGCAAAAACCCTATCAGGCGGTATGCAGCGGCGGCTTAGCATTGCAATGGCGCTGATCTCCGAACCGCAAATATTATTTTTAGATGAACCGACTCTCGGTCTTGACGTTTTGGCGCGGCGTGAGCTTTGGACGGCGATCAAAGAGTTAAAGGGTAAAATCACGATCATTCTGACAACGCATTATATGGAGGAAGCGGAAGCGCTTTCCGACCGGATTGGGATTATGTCCAACGGCGAGCTGAAAGCGGTGGGAACACCGGCTGAGCTGATTGCGAAAGCAAATGCTAAAAATTTTGAGGATGCCTTTGTTGCGCTTGCCTCGGATGGGGGGATACAGGAGTGAAGTCAATGGTATTTGCTTCGCGTAACGGCAAAGAGCTTTTGAGAGACCCTTTGAATTTAGCTTTTAGTATAGGCTTTCCGTTGGCGGTGTTATTCCTATTTTCAATCATTGGGAAAAATGTCCCTGAAAGCATTTTTGCCATTGAAAGCATAGCCCCCGGAGTTGCGGTTTTTGGACTTTCCTTTATTGCGCTTTTTTCGGGAACGCTTATTTCCAAAGACAGGACGAGTTCATTCCTTATGCGGCTTTTTACGACGCCGCTCAAAGCCTCCGATTATATCATTGGATATATTCTGCCGCTTTTGCCAATGGCGATTGCGCAAAGCACAGTGTGCTTTATCGTCTCATTCTTTCTTGGACTTGAAGTCAGTATAAATGTATTACTTGCGCTTGTCGTGCTTATTCCGACGGCCGCTTTATTTATCGGTATCGGACTATTGGTTGGCAGTCTTTTGAACGACAAACAGGTAGGCGGTCTTTGCGGCGCGCTGCTTACAAATCTGAGTGCGTGGTTAAGCGGGGCGTGGTTTGATGTGCGATTGATCGGCGGGGCGTTTGAAACGATCGCCTATCTTCTGCCCTTTGCCCATGCCGTTGACGCAGCCAGAGCGGCCATTTCCGGGGACTATGCGTCCATTCTTCCGCACCTTTTATGGGTGATTGGATATGCGGTTGTGATTTTAGCGATTGCCATTGTTGTATTTAAAAGAAAAATGAGCAGTGACAAGGCATGAGCATCGGTCAATTTGTAAACCCTCTTGACCAATGTCCGATTTCCTTTATACGCAACCCGCAGAAGCGACAGAACTTTACAATGAGCACCATCAAAGAGATCACCGGGAATATGAGAAGGACAAACACGATCATCGTAAGCAGCAGCACATAATCCTCTATGATTCTTGCGGCGTTTTCCCAATATGGATATTTGATATCCGCCTGTCTCATAGAGCGGACGCCAAAATCGGAAATGAGCCCGACGAGAGATGAGAGCGAATATCTTGTCGTGTTGTACACAATGGAGACATTGTCCTTCTCGGATATAAGTGACGTCACGATCGCGTTTGTCGTTACAAGAGCAAAATCATCCACCGGATTTGGCATGACAACTTCCAGGCACGTAATTTTCGTGTCTGGACTGTGCATAGCCAATGCCTCAAATGGCAGATAAATCACGGGCGCAGACCCATATGCCGCACTGCTGGCGAAATCATCCTCCGCCTGGACCACCCCGGCGATGACATACAATTGGCCGCCGATTGTAATCTCCAGGCCGGACACATCTGAGGCTCCAAACAGCTTCCAGGCGAGCGTTTCGTCAATGACAACGCGGTCTTGCGTGAGATCATTCCCGCTGAAAAAGGAGCCGGACAATCGCCTGAAATCATGAAATAAGAAAAAATCCCCGCCAACGCCCATGGCTTTTGCCTCGATTGACTGACCAAGAGCATTGACAGACAGTGTCCCTTCGGCGCTATAACAGCAGGTCCATTGGCTGAGTGGAATCTCCGCTTCGGAGAGGGCCGCCTCATATCTGCTGATGACACTGTCCACTTCCCCCGCTGAGAGACCGGCGGAGCCGGCGAGGAAAACCGACACCTGTCCGCAGGGTTCTGTATTTGACGACCATTTCTCCGCAAATTTCTGGGCGTCCAGTGTGTTTTTCAGAAGCCCTGAGACGACAAGCGCCAGGGCGGCGAATATGACCAGTGCCACGTTGACGCAGAGAATCAAAATTTTTGTCTTTGACCACTTTTTCGCTTGGATTTTAACCACCCCCGCCCGTGGCGAAACGGACATAGTCCCCCGGCTCCACCGCTTTGCTGCTGGTTGTGATGATGCTGTCACCGTACGAGATCGCGCCGCTGATCGCAGAATTCGTGTCGTCGCTGTCCAGGACCTGGACGGTGACACGGGTCGCCAAATAGCGGGTGCCAAGGGGTGAGCTTTTTTCTGTAATCGCAAGTACAAACTGCCCGCTGCTGTCCGTTTTCACCGCACCGTTGGGAACGACCGCATCGTAGCTGTTGCTGGCTCTCTTTAAGGTGAAGGTGAAGCTTTCTCCGATGGATACGTCGCCCTCCAGGCGGAGGACAATAATTTTCCCGGTGCTTCCTCCGGATGCGCTGCCACTGGTCTCCGCACTGCCGGAGCCGCTTGTGCTCTCGCTGCTCGTAGAAAGGTTGTCTTTAATGGCTTCCACAGTGGCGGTGACATTTGTCGCTTTGTATGTGCTGCCTGTCACCTCGGCTTGATCGCCGATCTGAATTTCCGCAGCTTGGGTTTTCGTCAACGTAATCTCCGCTGAATATCCATTGTCCGCAACCGCAATTTCGGCAAGCTGGGACATCGGGGTTGTCGTATCTCCGGCCTTTGCGTTTACAGATGTCACGATGCCGCCATATTCCGCCCGAAGCTCCGTTCCAACGGATCTTTCGGTCAGTTTCTCAACCGTTTCCTTCTGATCCTCAATTTTTTTCAGCAGGGCGGCGGTGCTCAGGTCATCAATGGCGGTCTGCTTCGCGTCCGTTTCCATTTTCTTTGTAAGCGCATCGTTCGCGTCCGCCAGAGCCTGCTCCGCGGCTGTGACGGCGCTCTCCGCGGCGGATATATTGCTGATATTTTCCAAAGCGTTTTGCGCCGCCCGCTGTTTTGATCCGGCCGTTTCAAGCTCCGCGGTCACCTGGCTGAGCTGGCTCTTCAGGGAGACAGCCGCGGAATCCCCCTCCTCCAGGGCCGCAAGCGCTGTCTCAAGCGTTGCTTTTTTGATGGTCAGCTCATTGACTTCTATCGTGATCAGCCGCAGCGCCTCCGTCGCCTCCGCAACAGTCATTTCGGCAGTGCCATAGACGGCGCGCGCCCGCTTGGCATCGGCCAGCGTCTGCTCCAATCTGGCAATCGCGGTTTTAGCCGCTGAATAATCAGGCGAATCCAGAGAAAGGAGCTTTTGCTGATATTGCAGCTCCAGGTCGGCCAGCAGCTCTTGCGCCGCCTTTAATTCCGTGCCTTCCGAATCGTCAAGGACAAGGAGCACATCCCCGGCCGAGACCGTATCGCCGACCGCGATCAGGACTTCCTGAATCTCACGGGTTTCGTACAGCCAGACGCTATAGGTATCACTTGCCTCCACCGTGCCGCTGCCTCTGATGCTGGCGGAGATTGTCCCGCTTTTCACCTGCGTTGTCTCCACCGCCGCCATGGAGATGTTCATCATTGTATTTGAAAAAAATGTGAGCAGGAGAAGGACGGCCAGAAAAATAATCGCAGCCGGCCTTACCCATGCCCTGCTCCCTTTTTCTTTTTCTTTTAAAGTCTCCTTTGCTCCACTTCCGAACAGCTTCGCCATGATCACGTCTCCTTTTTATCCCTTAATTCCTTCTGACTGGCCGATCCCCTCGATCAGCTGTTTTTCCCCGTGGAGAAACAGGAGAAGAGGGGGGATCATATAGATGACCGCGACCGCAAACGCCACGCCCACTTCCTCGCTGTTGATTTTCGACAGATAGACGGACAGCGGATATTTCTCCATGTCGGAGAGGAGAATAATCGGCTGTTCAACCATGTTCCAATAGTCCAGGAACACCAAAATGGCCACGGAATATAAGATTCCTTTACACATGGGTAAATAGATTCTCGAAAAGATCTGCCACTCGTTCGCCCCCTCCAGCTTCGCCGCTTCGACATAGGACACCGGCACACGCCGCATGAACTTCGTCAGCAAAAACACGCTAAAGGGGGACACGATACCCGGCAGCCATATGGACCAATTCGTATCCAGAATATTCAGCCAGTTGGACATCAGGTAGTTCGGCACCAGCGTCACCTGATAGGGCATGAGCATGAGAATGATGTACGCAAACAAAAGGATTTCTCTGAATCTCCCCCGGTACCGTGAAAAGCTATAGGCGGCGAAGGCCGCGACCCCCGCCTGGAAGACGACGATGGGGACAACCAGGATCACCGAGTTCCAAAATTTGAGCAGGTATTCGGGACTCCTGAATAAAACAGTTATGTATTGACTCAAGGAGACCAGATCGGGAATCAGCTTCAGATGCACCGTGTCCGATATGTAGCTCTCAGAGTCGCCGCCGAAAACAGCGCCATAGCTTGCGCTGATCTCCGTTTGAGACATAAAGGAGTTTGTAACGGTCAGAACGGTGGGCAATAAAAAGCCGACGGCAAACACGACGGAAAAAACGGTGAGGACAATCCGAATGACCCGTCTTTTTTTGCCCCTCATCCCTCCACGTCCTTTCCGTACCGGTTCTCAGCGATGAACAGAATGGCAATGAGCGCAGTGATCACAATTGCCATCAGAACCGCTGCCGCCGACAGCTTCTGATAGTCCAAGCTTCGGAACATATTGTTCATAAAGTGCTGGAGCAGATACAGCGGCCCATAGGGGTAATCCCCCGTCAGAAGATAGACCTCTCTGAAGACCTTAAATGAATTGATAATGGATAAAATCGTTACAAAGAGAATCGTGGGCGAGAGGTAGCGTATTTTTACCTTGTAAAAAATTGCCCAGGATGAGGCCCCCTCAATTCTGGCCACCTCGATGAGCTCGTTTGGGATGTGACTCAGGCCCGCCATGAAAAGGATCATATGATAGCCCAGATTCCGCCAAAGAAACAGAATGACAATGACAATCTGGCTGTAATCGGATTTTAGCCAATCCACACCGTCAGCGCCAAAATTTGAAAAAAACAGGTTCACCGTCCCATTTTGATGGAAAAGCACCTGCCATATGAGGACGATCGACGCAATCGGCACCATGATCGGGCTGAGAAAAAAGGTTCTGAACTGACTTTTCAAGGGAATTTTTTGCTCCAATAAAACCGCGAGTCCCAGGGCCAGGAGGACGGACAGCGGCACAGCGATCACGGAAAAGGTGAGGGTGTTCTTTGCCGCCGTTTGAAAGGATTTGTTTTGCAGCAGGGCGGCGTAATTGTCGAGAAAAACAAAGTCCTTCGTGATCGGGCTGTCGACAAAGGAGTAAAGGATGACGACAATAAATGGGATGATAAAAAACACCATCACACCAATAAAGCTGGGCGCGAGAAAGGCCCATGACACAAGACGTTCCCTGCTTTTTAGGTTTATGCTCGGCTTCTTGCCCACAAGATCCCTCCGTCAAGGTATCCGGACGCCTGTCTCCGGGTCGAATATATGGATTTTTGATTCATTCACCGCAACGCGCACCTGTTCGCCGGCGTTCACTGGCGCCTCGCCGCCAAAGCGGACGCGCAGGGAAAGTTCACCGCAATCCACATATACATACGTCTCGGCGCCCATCATCTCCACGATTTCCACAGTCCCCGCGATGGCCGCGCCCGATCCCGCCGCGGCCCTGCCGATTTCCAGGTGTTCAGGCCGCACGCCAATCACGACGGGCCGGTCGATATAGCTTGAAAGCGGACTGTTCCGCTCCCCCACCGCCAGTCGGGCATGGGCGCTGTGAGAGAGCTCCAAATAATACGCGTCAGGGGATTTGCGCAGGGTGGCGTCCATGAAATTCATCTGGGGGGAGCCGATAAACCCCGCCACGAAGAGGTTCGCCGGTCTGCCGTAAATATTCTGAGGGGTATCGGCTTGCTGAATAAACCCGTCCTTCATCACGCAAATACGATTCCCCATTGTCATCGCCTCTACCTGGTCATGGGTGACGTAGACAAAGGTTGTGCCCAGGCGCTGATGCAGCTTGGATATTTCGGTTCGCATCTGCGCGCGGAGCTTTGCGTCCAGATTCGACAGCGGCTCATCCAAAAGGAAAACGTCCGGCTCCCGAATGATCGCCCGGCCCAAGGCCACCCGCTGCCGCTCCCCGCCGGAAAGCGCCTTCGGCTTTCGCCCAAGGAGATGGGCGATGTCCAACGTACGGGCCACCTCATTGACTTTTGTATCGATCTCTTTTCGCGGTACTTTTCGAATTTTCAGGCCAAAGGCCATATTCTCATAGACGGTTAAATGCGGGTACAGGGCATAGTTTTGGAAGACCATGGCCACATTCCGTTTCCCCGGCTCCACATGATTCATGAGGCTTTCGCCGATATAAAGCTCCCCGCCTGTGATGTCCTCCAGGCCGGCAATCATTCTGAGGGTCGTGGATTTTCCGCAGCCGGAGGGGCCGACAAAAACAATAAATTCCCTGTCCGCGATCTCAAGATTAAAGTCCGAAACCGCCTGAACGTCTCCCGGATATACCTTGCAGATGTCTTTCAACAGCAAGCTCGCCATGCGCCGCTCCTTCCGTCAAGCAATCCCCGTTTCCCCGCGCGCATCCATCCCCGCACACCGCGGAAAGCGGCATTCAATCCGGGATTCGGTTGAAAATCTTGTGCATTTGCGGAATTATGGGATCACATGAGAAAGCTTACACATATTTGTTGTTTTTGTCAAGTGAGACGGAGATAGGGCAGGGGGAAATTACTGCCGTCTCCAAACAAGCTCCATGCCTCATGGATTCCTATTTTCCTGAAAAATAGGAACAATTTATTTCTAATTCATTCTTTTTCTGATAAAATTGGACAAAGAAACATGTATGTGTTAATATTTACTAAATTGAGCGGATTTTTTGCGGTGCGGTATTGCACAAGCGCCGCAACTGATAGCTGTGTATTGATAACACTTTCCATATAGGAGAAAAACAAAATGAAAAAACTCATCGCAATGATTCTTGCCTCCGGCATGCTCTGTCTGTTGTTCTCGGCCTGCGGCACCAAAGATCAACAGGAGACTTATCGCTATAATATGGAAACGTTATATACCGCCGAAGATACTTCTCTGGAACGTTATTATAATTTTAGATATTATGATCAAACGCTGTATGCAATTTTAGTCAACTACAGTGACCAAAATAACATTACATATCAAATCGTCACTGTGGATCTATCAGCAGGAGAAAACAATATATTATTAGACGCCGACCAAACAAAACAATTGGGAACACCCGGGGATATCGCATTTGATGACGATGGAGATATGTGGATACTCTCTCAAGATGAGAACTATATCATCAGCAAATTTTCCCAGGGCGAAATTCAATCTCAAATAAAAATAAATTCGCCGCTCCCTAGTGAATCAAATGGCCAGCAGGTTCTTTGCATTGGTTCAGACAGTCAGTTCTATATCGTCCACTATTACGGCGCCGAGAACGATTATAGGCAAACGATCAATGTCTTTACCGCCGAAGGTGAACCTTTGGCGGAAATTCAATATGACGGAGCCGTGTACGATGTTGTGAGCGTGCAGAATAGCGTATACGCTGTTTTTGCTGACAACAACGGCTATGGAGCCACTCTGGCAACAATAGATATCGGCGAAAAAAAATTAGATATTGTTTCCTCACTTGCCCAGGGGATGATATTTTCAAGCGTCGCGTCCGCGGATATGATTGGCGGTCAGTACTGCTACTATGATTTAAATGGGATCAACGTGGCTGACAGCGAGGGCAATTCCGCACCCCTCCTTTCGTGGACGGATTACGGCCTTTCTTCCATGTATCCGCGCCGGATTTTCATGACCGACGCGGGGGATATTCTCTGCTGCAGCTCAATGTCGATCGTCAAAATGAAGCGGGTTTCCGCCGATGAGGCCGATCAGCGCCAGGTTCTGACTTTGGCGGCCTTCTCCCCCGGCGACGCGCTGAAGGCGCTGGTCGCCGACTTCAACCGGACGAATGAAGACTATATGGTCTCTCTGATCGACTATGACCTGTATAACACAGACAGCAGCAACTACGCGGGCCTGAATAAGCTCAATACCGAGATCATCGGCGGCAATCCGCCGGATATGATCGATCTGCGCGATATTGATGCCGAGCAGTATATCATTAAGGGGATTTTAGAGGATTTATATCCGTATTTAGACGGCGACGCCGAATTTGAACGCACGGACTTTCTGGAAAACGTGCTGGACGCCATGGGGGACGGGGATCATTTGTACGGCCTGACCACGACGTTTCGCGTCAACACCGTCCTGGCCAAGACGGCGGAGGCCGATTTGTCAAGCTGGAACCTTGCGGGTCTCAAGGAGGTGATCCAGACGAATCCGGAGAGTTTTATAGGCGGAACCAAAACCGCCCTCCTGGAGCTGGCCTGCACGTATATGCAGGACAATTTTGTAGACTGGGAGACAAGCACCGCAAGCTTTGACACGCCGGAATTCATTGCGTTTTTGGAGGCCTGCGGTACATTGCCTGAGGAAACGGATATTGTGGACATCTATAGTTTGTTTTTTGGTGATGTGGAAGACCACTCTGTTTACGCCGCATCAAATATCGGTAATTTCAGCGACCTGCAATCGTATGAAAACATCTGGGGGACCGATGTCTCCCTGATCGGCTACCCCGAGATGGGAAGCACAATTGGGCTGCGCATGTACATCGGAATCACCGCCCAGTCCGCTCATCAGGATGCCTGCTGGAGCTTTCTGCGTACGGCACTTCTCTCAGGGGCGCAGGAGGTCTCTGCTGAATGGGCGGCCGGATTCCCAATTAGCAAATCATCCTTTGAAAAGATGAGGTCTCAGGCAACGGTTCAAAATGAAAATGAAATAGGCGAATATGGAGAATATATTATTCTGGATGGAGTGACCGGCGAAGCGTATGTACAGGAACAGGAACAGGAACAGGAGCCCCCGACAGAGGAGCAGGTGGCTAAAATCGCGGACGTTGCGACCACAATTGACCGGCTCGCCTCCAACAATACTGTGATCAAGGACATTGTCCTGGAAGAAGCGGCGCTTTATTTTGACGGCAGCAAGAGCGCGGAAAAGGTCGCCGAGGTGATTCAGAACCGGGTTCAGACGTACATGAACGAGCAGGCGTAATAAATGCGCAGGAAGAGACCGTTCGCCGCCGCCGTCATTGCGGGCTTGACCCGCGCCTCATTGGCTGATGTTTTCCTGGGAAATTAGGAGAAAACCACCCGTTTGATTCTGAATTGAACGGGTGGTTTGCCCCGTTACGGCGATTGCCATTGTTGTATTTAAAAAAATGAACAGGGACAAAGCATGAAAAAATGTGGGAATTGCATTTTTTTGTCGATTATGATATCCTTATCAGCGGTAAATGATATCGTTGAATGGGGTTGGATAATTTGCGTATTCGAAAGAGCGTGCCTTATGTTGCGATTTTGCTTCTCTCACTTCTGCTGACAACGCTTTTTTTTAGTAATCTATTGACGAGAAATGTGGGCGAGGAGGTGGCGCTCGACCTTTCGGATGTCATCATTGATGGCGGTAATGTCACCTACTCAGAAGGTTCCCTGCTGGTGTCAGAGAACGGGTCAATCCGATTTAAAAATCTCTCCCTCGAAACGAAGAACGTCAAGATCATTTTCCAGCCCGAGGAAGGCTATGAGGTCCAGAGGGGTGTCTCCGGACATATCTGCGTTCGGGATGAAGGCAATAGCGCGGAGGATGTGGTGGCAAACCATTATGTCGCATCCCCATCAGGAAAATACAATGCGGTGACGGTCAAGGTGGACAGCAACGGCTTACTGAATGAGCTGACCGTCAATTTTACTGTCAATGTCCCGGATAAGGTCTCGTATCACTATCAGATCAGCGACATTATCCTCAACGCTCATGAACCTGTGCAGTTTAGTTTTTTCGCCCTGTGTGTGATCTTTGTTGTTCTCACCGCAATTTATTTGATTTGGAAATATAAAGTCCATACGATCAACTATGATTCAAAAAACAGGAGACATAAGGGAATGATTTGCCTTGTTGTCGTCCTCAATATGGTCATCGTGTGTTCGGTGGGATATTACCTGCGGGATGTCGAGGAAGATCCGAATTATCTCAACTACTATGATGATATCATGGCGTCCTATACCACAGTCGGAGTCCTTGCAATTTCAGAGTCCCCACCCGAGGAATTGCTGGAGCTTGAAAACCCCTACGATTACAGCCTGCGGACTGAGGATGGGATAGAATATCCGTTTGATGTTGCATATTACAATGGCAACTACTATATCTATTTTGGCTTTGCGCCGCTTCTCATGCTCTATGTCCCCTACTTTCACATCACCGGCGGAATTGCGCCGCCGGCGCTGATCATCACATTTTTGGCCGTAATTGCGGTCATTGGCCTTGGCCTTCTTCTCATGGAGGTCATACGAAAATTCCGCATACAGGCCAATCTGCTGCTCCTGCTTCTCATCCAATTTGCGCTGCCGTTTTGTGTGCTGCTGCATCTGATACAGGTGAATGTCAATATATACTATATTGCGGCGCTCAGCGGGATCACCGGACTTATCTGGTTTCTATTTTTCGCTTTCCGGGCGGCACGGGATGGGAACCCGGTCCGCAGGCGGCTGTTTTTTGCCTGCACTGGTGCCGCGCTTGTGATGATGGTGGCATCCAGACCCGCGATCACACTACTCGCCGCAGCGGTCATTCCGTTGTTTTTGGAGGTTTTATGGGACAAAAAGCGGCGGGGTGGGGCCAAAGCCCTCGACGTCGTCACCTTTATCGCCCCGGTTTTGATTGGTGCGGCGGGGATCATGTACTATAATTGGATCCGCTTTGATTCTGTCTTTGAATTTGGCGCAACCTATCAGCTCACAGTCAACGATATCAGATATCAGACGGTTGAGCTGTCCGTGCAGAACTTTGTCAATACAATCATTTATTATTTCTTCTACCCCCTCAGCCTCAGCACTGTTTTTCCCTATGTGTCTATGACACGACCGCTGATGTCAATATTTGGAAATTATCTTTATCGGGACGCCACCGTCGGCGTGTTCGGGATTCCATATTATCTCCCGCTGTTTCTCCTCCCAGCCGTACGATTCCAGAATAAAACCGAGCGGTGGACGGTCATTCTCATTTTGGCCTCTGCGTTCATTCTGGCCTATGTTAATTTTTGTGTCGCCGGCGTGATCGTCCGATACGCCTGTGATCTGCTGGTACCCCTTGCGCTCGTAACGGCTATTGTGATCCTGAAGCTGGCGAAGCCGGGCGGGAAGCTCTATGGCGTTGTTCTATGTCTGATCGCCGCGTCTCTCGTCGTCGGTGTATCGCTTATTTTTACGAATGAGCGGAACTATTATCAAGCGATACAGGCGGATCTGTATGTCGCCGCCAAAAATTTCTTCTCCTTGTATTAAGAATACCGCCAAAAAGAACGACACAGGGGACGAACCTAAATGAGGTGGGATGGTTTGCACATTCGGAATATTAGGCCATATTTTGTGATTTTGTTGATTTCTCTTGTGATTACAGTCCTCTTTTTCAGCAATCTTCTGACGAGAAATGCAGGCGAAGAACAGGCCCTTGATCTTTCGGATGCCATCATTGAGAGCGGCGATGTTGATTACACAGCAGGTTCCCTGCGGGTGTCCGGGAACGGGTCAATCCGATTTAAAAATCTCTCCCTCGAAACGAAGACCATCAAGATCATCTTCCAGCCCGAAGAAGGTTATGAGCTCCAGAGGTCGGTTACCGGAGACGTCTGCATCCGGGATGAGGGCAGGAGCGAGGAGGATGTGGTCGCAAACAATTATATTGCGTCGCCGAATGGTCAATACAATGCGGCGACGGTCCAGATGGACAGCAACGGCCTGCTGCGAGAGCTGGCGATCAGCTTTACTGTCCTGGATGACGTCTCCTATCACTTTCAAGTCAGCGATATCATCATTAACGCGCATGAGCCCGTACAGTTTAGTTTTATCGCTCTGTGTGTGATCTTTATTCTTCTCACCGCGATTTATTTAATTTGGAAATATGAATTCCATATGATCGACTACGATTCGAAAAACAGGAGACACAGGGGAATGATTTGCCTTGTCGTCCTCCTCAATATGGTCATCGCATGTTCGCTGGGATATTACCTGCGTGATTTGGAGGAAGACCCTCTTTATCTCAATTATTATGAGGATATTATGGAATCCTATGCCGAAGTAGGAATCCTTGCAATTTCAGAGTCCCCGCCTGAGGAATTGCTGGAGCTTGAAAACCCCTACGACATCACCTCCCGAACTGCGGAGGAGGTGGATTCTCTGTTTGATGTTGCATTTTACAATGGCAACTACTATATCTATTTTGGCCTTGCGCCGCTATTGATGCTCTATGTCCCCTACTATCTGGTCACTGGCGGCATCGCGCCGCCGGCGGTGATCGCCACATTTTTGACGCTGGTTTCGCTCATTGGTCTTGCTCTTCTTCTCATGGAGGCCATACGAAAATTCCGCATACAGGCCAATCTGCTGCTCCTGCTTCTCATTCAATTTGCGTTGCCGTTTTGTGCGCTGCTGTACATGTGTCAGGTGTCCGTCGATATATACTATATTGCAGCGCTCAGCGGGATCACCGGACTTATCTGGTTTCTATTTTTTTCCTTCCGGGCGGTGCGGGAAGGGAACCCGGTCTTCAGGCGGCTTCTTTTTGTCTGCGTGAGCGCCGCGCTCGTGATGATCGCGGCCTCCAGACCCACGATCATCTTGTTTGCCGTGGCGGTTCTCCCGCTGTTTCTGGAGGTTTTATGGGACAAACAGCGGCGCTTAGGGGCCAAAATCCTCGACGTCGCCGCCTTTGTCGTCCCCGTTCTGATCGGCGCGGCGGGGATCATGTACTATAATTGGATCCGCTTTGATTCTGTTTTTGAATTCGGCGCAACCTATCAGCTTACGGTCAATGATGTCCGCTATCAGACAGTGGTGTTCTCTCTGCAAAATTTCTTTAATACGCTGGCCTACTACTTTGTCTATCCCTTCAGCATCAACACATCCTTCCCCTATGTGTTTATGACGCGTCCGGAGGCATCAAATTATGGGAATTATTTTTACCGGGGGACCAATGTCGGTGCGTTTGCAATTCCGTACAATCTCGCGCTGTTTCTCTTTCCGGCCGCGAAATTTCAGACCAAAACCGAGCGGTGGACAATCATTCTCCTTTTGGCCTCAGCCTTCGTTGTGGCCTATGTCAATTACTGCGTCGGCGGTGTCCTGGTCAGATACGTCTGCGATCTGATGGTGCCGCTTACACTGGTGGCCTCCGTCCTCATCCTGAAGCTGGCAAAGCCCACGGGGAAGCTCTACCACATCAGCCTGTGTCTGATCGCGCTATCTCTCGTCGTTGGCGTGTCACTCATATTCAGCAATGAGCATAATTATTTTCAACGTATCCAGGCGGACCTGTATATCGCGGCCAAGAATCTGTTCTCCGTATACTAAGGTAAGCGCTGATTAAATCGGTTACTAAAAATTGTATTTTATGAACGAATATGATATTCTTGCCACGTGATCAGATGGGGGTGAACGCTTTGCGCATTCGCGACGTCAGACCGTATTTTGTGATATTTTTCATTTCATTTCTGGCGACGGTTCTCTTTTTCAGCAATCTCCTGACGAGAAACGTGGGCGAGCAGCAGGTTCTTGACCTCTCGCAGGCCGTCATCGAGAGCGGCAATGTGTCATACGCGGGTTCTTTGCAGGTGTCTGAGGGTGGGTCAATCCGCTTCCAGGACCTGTCGGTCGAAACAGAGACCCTGACAATTATCCTTCAGTCCGCAAGCGACGAGCAGGTGCAGAGGTCGGTCACCGGCAATATCTACATCCGGGATGACAGCAGAACATCGGCGGACACGCTCGCATGCGGGTTCATTGCGTCGCCGAGTGGTCAGTACAATGCGGCGACAGTCAAGGTGGACAGCAACGGCGCGCTGCGTGAGCTGCTGATCAGCCTTGATGTCAGCGGGGACGCGGAGCTCGACTATGAGATCAGCGGCATTATTTTGAACGCGCATGAACCTGTTCGGTTTTCTTTTTTGCGCTTCGGTGCGCTCTTTGTCTTTCTCACCGCAGTCTATTTGATTTGGAAGCATAAGCTCTATCAAATCGTCTATGATCCGGAAAACAAGGGACATAAATTTTGCGTGGCCGCTGTCATCCTTCTGAATGTGGCCATCGTGTGTTTTTTGGGCCTTTTTCTCGGGAATATAAAGGAGGATCCCGTCTATACCAACTATTATGAGGATCTGATGACCTCCTACGCCGAGAGTGGGACGATTGCGATTCCATATGACGCACCTGCGGAATTACAGGAGCTCGACAATCCCTATGACGTTACGGAGCGCATAGAAAAGGGAATCGATTATAGCTGGGACATGGCTTATTTTGACGGGGCATATCATGTCTACTTCGGCATTGCGCCGGTCATTTTGCTCTATATCCCATATTATCTCGTCACCGGCGTCATCGCCCCGCCGGGACTGATCACCACGATCCTGACCTTCATCGCGGTCATCGGCCTTGGCTTGCTCATCATGGAGGCCATCCGCAAATTCCGCATACAGGCCAATTTGATGATGCTGCTCCTGATTCAGTTTACACTGCCGTTTTGTGTACTGCTGTACACGCTCCAGGTGAGTGCCGATATGTATTATATTGCGCTCTTGAGTGGGATCACCGGCCTCATCTGGTTTTTATTTTTTTCCTTCCGCGCTGTACGGGGGAGACACCCGGTCGGACGCAGGCTGTTTTTTGCCGGCGCCGCGCTTGTGTTTGTCGTGGTGGCGGGCTCCCGGCCCACGCTCGTTTTATTTGGCGTGGCGGTGATCCCACTGTTTCTGGAGGTTTTGTGGGACAAGGAGCGGGGCAGGGGGGGCAAGGCGCTGGACGTGACCGCGTTTGTCCTCCCCATACTTGCAGGCGCGGCGGGCCTCATGTTCTATAATGTGATCCGCTTCGGCTCCGCCGTTGAGTTTGGCGCGACCTATCAGCTCACGATTGTCAACGCGGCAGATCAGACGGTACAGCTGTCTGCACAGAATTTTGTCAATACGCTGGTATACTACTTTTTCTACCCCCTTGGCATCAGCGTCGTTTTCCCTTATGTGTTTATGACACGGCCGGAATTTTCGGATTTTGGGAATTATTTTTACCGGGGGGTCACCGTCGGCGTGCTCGGAATTCCGTATTATCTCTCGCTGTTTTTCCTTCCATCTGTGAGATTCCGGAATAAAACTGAGCGGTGGACGGTGATTCTCCTTCTGGGTGCCTCCTTTATTCTGGCCTACATTGATTACTGTGTCGGCGGCATGATCATTCGGTATGTCTGCGACCTACTGGTGCCCCTTGCGCTCGTGGCTTCTATTTTGATCCTGAAGCTGGCAAAGCTGGCAGGGAAGTTCTATGGTGTCGGTTTGTGTTTGATTGTCCTGTCCCTCATCATCGGCATATCGCTCATTTTCAGCAATGAGCGGAATTATTTACTCAATACGCAAGCGGATCTGTATATCAGGGTTAAGAATTTGTTATCCCTCTATTGATCGTGATGCGGGCACGGCGCGCCGTGTCCCCTGCAGATGCCCGCAGCGCGCACGGGCGCGCATCGGCCCCTTTTTTTGGGTTTTGCCCTGGTTTGTTCTATTTGGCATTGGCGGGTTATTTTAGCTTGTCCAGCCTCCGGCAACCTACTTTTTGGCTTTTCTTCTTCTTTCTTCTTCTTATATACTTTGGCAGATTATCCTACCTTGTCCAGCCTCCGGCGGCACCCTTTTTTATCGAAAAAAGGGTGCCGCCGGAGGCTGGACAAGGTAAAGATAACCACCAAAGTATATAAGAAACAAAAAGAGAAAAAGTAAAAAAGCAAGGCTAAAAAAGGAACCGCCGGAGGCGGCCTCTTTGTCATTTTTGTAAAAATAATCGAATCCAGAGGAATATTCTATGTAATCATGCACAAAATTATTGAATGGTACTTGCATTCTCAAACGAGCGGAGTATAATAAACATGCCGGTTACCGGTTTATCTTTTGGCCCGTTGTTTAGCAGCTAAACTTTTTGAGAAGGGAAAGCGTATGAACTGTCAAGTGACGGAAAAACTATTTCATATCATCAGCTTATTGGAGGATGACCAGCGCCGGCCCAAGGACTATGGGACAGGACAGGAGCTCTACCACTCAGAGGTGTCGTTCCTGGAGGCGGTGGCGAAATACCCGGATGCCAATGTCAGCGAGACGGCCCGCCTGTTGGGGATCACAAAGGGCGCCGTCACACAGATGTATATCAAGCTGGAGAAAAAGGGGCTATTGTTCATTCATCTCGACGGCGGCAACCGCAAGGAAAAATATTTTAGTCTGACCGAGACGGGGGAGACCGTCCGTGCCGGCCACCAGGCGATCCATGCCCAGGCAAATGCCAGACTATGCGGCTATCTCAGCTCTCTGTCAAGCGGGGAGCTTGGTGTGATACAGGATTTTCTGGGACAGTTGGAGTCGTGTGTACCGTTTTGCGACTTTACCTGCGGATGCACAAATATGATGGGAGAAACAGAGGAAGGATGTATGGGATGAACAGGGAATTGTTGGAGGTAAAGGAGCTGACAGCGGCTCTTGAAACGGGAGAGGCAATTTTACACGGTCTGGATCTCAACGTGGGCGCAGGGGAGACCCACGTGATCATGGGCCCCAACGGGGCGGGGAAATCCACCCTGGCCAATGTCATTATGGGACACCCCAATTACCATGTGACCGGCGGCAGTGTTTGGTTTGACGGTGCGGACATTACCGAGGAGCGGGCCGACCGGCGCGCGCGGCGGGGGATTTTTCTCTCGTTTCAGTCGCCGGAAGAGGTGGACGGCGTCAGCCTGGAAAACTTCCTCAAAACAGCGAAGTCCGCCGTCACCGGCGCGCCGCTAAAGGCGTTTGCCTTTCGGAAGGAGCTTGCGGCGATGATGCAGACATTGGAGATGGATTCGTCCTATGCCGGGCGATATCTCAATGTGGGCTTTTCAGGCGGGGAGAAGAAAAAGAGCGAGATTTTACAGATGCTGGCCCTGAATCCCAAGCTGGCGATTTTAGACGAAACGGATTCCGGTCTGGATGTGGACGCAGTAAAAATCGTCGCCCGGGGCGTGGATCAGTATAAAAATGATGAGAACGCGCTGCTCATCATCTCACACAGCACACGGCTGTTAAGAGATCTCGCGATTGACCGCGTTCACATTTTAGTGGACGGCAGCGTGCGGGAAACCGGCGGACGGGAGCTCATTGACGAGGTGAATCAAAACGGATTTGCCCGCTTTTTGAGCCGGACAGCGCCGGTATAGGGGGGGACGCAGATGGAACGCAAGCGAACCCAAGCCGAAGAGATCGAGCGGACGCTCTACGACATCCGTGACCCGGAAAACACCCTTTACAAGGTGGAGAGCGGTATCACGGAGGAAATCGTTCGTGATATTTCCGCCGGAAAGAACGAGCCGGGTTGGATGCTGGACATTCGGCTCGACTCTCTGAAAAAGTTTTATGAGCTGGACATGCCGAAGTGGGGGCCGTCCCTCCATGAGCTGGATATGAGCCAGATCGTCACCTATGTCCGGCCCAACGCCCCGATGACGGACAATTGGTCTGAGCTGCCGGAGGACATTGTCCGGACGTTTGACCGCCTGGGCATTCCCAAGGCGGAGCAGGAGTCCCTCTCCGGCGTCGGCGCCCAGTACGATTCTGAAGTTGTGTACCACAGCATTCAGGACGAGCTTTTGGCGCAGGGCGTGGTCTATACGGATATGGATACGGCCGTCCGGGTGTATGAGGATCTTGTCAGAGATCACTTTATGAAGCTGCTGAAAAATACGGAGCATAAGTTTCTGGCCCTCCACGGGGCGGTATGGTCCGGCGGCAGCTTTGTCTACGTGCCGGATGGGGTGGAGGTGGCCATGCCGCTCCAGTCCTACTTCCGGCTCAACGCGCCCGGTGCGGGGCAGTTTGAGCACACGCTCATTGTCTGCGGGAAGGGGTCAAAGACCCACTTCATCGAGGGGTGCTCGGCGCCCCGGTACAATGTTGTGAACCTCCATGCCGGTGCGGTGGAGCTCTATGTAAATGAGGGGGCCACCCTCCGCTATTCCACCATTGAAAACTGGTCCCGGAACATGATGAACCTCAACTCAAAACGGGCGGTTGTGGAGAAGGACGGCACCATCGAGTGGGTGTCCGGCACCTTCGGCTCCCACATCACCATGCTCTATCCCATGAGTGTTTTGAAAGGGGAGGGGGCGCGGAGTGAATTTACCGGCGTCACCTTCGCAAGTGTCGGGCAGGAGTTGGACACGGGGACAAAGGTGACGCATTTAGCGCCCAACACATCGTCCACCATCTCGTCCAAATCCATTTCGAAAGACGGCGGCAAGGCCATCTACCGCTCCTCCGTTCGCATCGCGCCGGAGGCGAAAAACAGTAAGAGCAGCGTCGTCTGCGAGTCGCTGATGATGGATTCGGATTCCCGGTCGGATACCGTTCCGGTTATGGATATCCAAACGGACGACGCGGACATCGGCCACGAGGCGAAAATTGGCCGCATCAGCGAGGAGTCGATTTTTTACCTGATGACCCGCGGACTCACCGAGGAGGAGGCCAAGGCCATGATTGTCCGCGGCTTCGTTGAGCCCGTGACAAAGGAGCTGCCGCTGGAATATGCCCTTGAGATGAACCGGCTCATCGGCCTGGAACTGGAGGGCAGCATCGGATGAAAAGAGCGGACACCATGAACCTAAAGACAAATTATATGCAGGTTCCAACCTGGAGCTGGCTGAAAATAAACAGCGCCGAGGTGGCGTTGGGAAACCAGGAAATTGAGGAGCAAAAAGCCCCGGTGATCATCCTCCCGTACGGTGTTCAGATGGGCCCGCTGACGGCCGCGGTTCCGCAGCCCCCGGAGAGTCTCGCACCGACGGTGAAGGCCGCCCGAGAGAGCGGCGCGGCGCCGAAACAGATTACCATTCCGGCTGAACAGACCATCATCGAACCAATCAGAATTCAAATTGATTTGAAGCCGGGGGATTCTCTTGCGGCAGAACATGTGCATATCCAGGCGGAGCCGGGCAGCAGCGCCACGGTGATTGTCCAGCTAACCGGAGAGAATCTCGGCGGTCACTGTGGGCTCATCACCTGCACAGCGGAAGAGGATGCGCGTTTGCACCTGATTAAAGCCCAGATGCTGGGCGCCGGCGCCACCCATGCCCATGTAATCCTGGGCGAGGCGGCGGCGGGGGCCGACTTGCAAATTCTGGACGTGGAGCTTGGGGGCGCAACATCAGCGTCCGGCTGTAATATCCGCCTGCGCGGTAAAGAGAGCAGCGGCAATTTGGATTGCCTGTACCTCGGCAGCGGCAGCACCACACTGGACCTGAACTACAGGATCGCCTATGAAGGGGCATTGACCGAGGGGGACATCACTGTTCGGGGCGCGCTCGCGGATGAGAGCCGAAAAACACTCCGGAGCACGCTTGACTTTATCACCGGCGCTGCCGGTGCAAAGGGGAGAGAGGACGAGGCGGTTCTTGCTTTGAGTGACAAGGTGCGCAATCTCTCCAGCCCGCTGCTGCTCTGTGGTGAGGACGATGTGGAGGGTCAGCATGCCACAAATACAGGGCGGCCCGATCAGGAAAAGCTCTTTTACCTCATGAGCCGTGGCCTCACCGAAAACGAGGCGTGCAGGCTCATTGTGGAGGCGTCCTTCACACCGATTTTAGACAAGGTGGCGGACGAGGCCCTGCGGGATACAATGATTCAGCGGATACGTGAGGTGATGAGGCGTGATTAAAGACATTCGGGCCGATTTCCCCCTGCTTCAGCGTCCTCACAGCAGCGGGAAAATGCTCGCTTACCTGGATAACGCCGCGACGACCCAGAAGCCCAGGCAGGTTCTGGATGCCGTCCGGACATTTTATGAAGTCTGCAACGCAAACCCGCACCGGGGCGCGTATGAGATCAGCAACGAGGCCACGGAGCGCTATGAGGCCGCCCGTGCCCGCACCGCGAAATTTATCGGTGCAATGGAGCATGAGATCATCTTTACCGCGGGGGCCACGGACTCTCTCAATTTGGTCGCCCGGTCCTATGGCGAGGCCGCTCTGGGCGCCGGAGATGAAATTTTGATCAGCATCGCGGAGCATCACAGCAATCTGCTCCCCTGGCAGGCCCTGGCCGCCCGTACCGGCGCTGAGCTGCGCTACCTCTATACCGGGCCGGATGGACGCCTTTCGCTCGATGAGGTTCGGGAAAAGATCGGCCCCAGGACAAAGATTGTGGCCGTGACCCATGTATCAAACGTCCTTGGTGTGATGAATCCCGTTCGGGAGATTGCGGAAATCGCCCATGAGGCCGGGGCTGTTGTCGTTTTGGACGGAGCGCAAAGCGTCCCCCATATGCCGGTCAATGTCCAGGAGCTGGATGTGGATTTTCTTGCCTTCTCCGGACATAAAATGCTGGCCCCCACAGGCATCGGCGTTCTCTATGCCAAGGCGGAGCTGATGGGGAAGATGGAGCCGGTGACCCTGGGCGGCGGCATTGTCGAGCTGGTTGAAGAACAGTCCGTCCGCTATATGGAGGGCCCCGGCCGCTTTGAAGCCGGGAGCGAAAATGTGGCCGGCGCCGTGGGTCTCGCCGCGGCGATGGACTATCTCGATGACATTGGCCTCAAGGAAATTCAGGCTGCGGAGGAGGGGCTTCTCCGCTATGGATTGGAGCAAATGCGGGGCATACCCCACATTGAGCTGCTCTGCGACGGGGATAAAGATCATACCGGGATCATTCCCTTTAACATTGAGGGCGTTCACCCCCATGACGTGGCCACGATTCTGGATGCCAGCGCCGTTGCCGTCAGAGCCGGCCATCACTGTGCCGAGCCGCTCCACAAGCATCTGGGCGTGCGGTTTTCCTGCCGGGCGAGCTTTTATTTCTACAACACGAAAGAGGAGATTGACCGGTTGGTCGAAGCCCTCAAGGGCGTACGGGAGGTGATGGGTCTTGGAACTGAGTGATCTTTATTCGGATATTATCAAAGAACACAGCGCGTCTCAGCATAACAAGCGGCACATATCCAACCCGGAGGTCACCGTGCCGGGCATCAATCCCTCCTGCGGGGACGAGATTGAGCTGGAGCTGCGGACAGAGGATGGATTGATTGCCGATGGCTCCTTCACCGGGGCCGGATGCGCCATTTCCCAGGCGTCTGTCTCCATTATGCTGGATCTCGTCCGGGGCAAGACGCGCCAAGAGGCGCGGGAGCTGGCGGAGCTGTTTCTTGAAATGACCCGCCGGCGGGAGCTTTCTGATGAAGAGAGCGAGCGGCTGGAGGAGGCCGTCGCGCTACAGGGGATTTCCAATATGCCCGCAAGGGTCAAGTGCGCCACGATGCCGTGGCATACGCTTTTGAAGGCGATTGATAAGCTGGAAAAGGGCGAAAAAGGAAGCGTATAGCCGCTGATGCGGATAAAAAGGAGAGGCGAAAAAATCGCCTCTCCTTTTTTATTGATGGTCAATTTTCACATGGCGGACTAAGAGGCCTGCACGCCCGTTTCTTGACTTATATTGTCGAAGCGAGTATAATTACGCAAGATGGTTTTTCCAATAAAGGGAATATAGGTGGTGGGATTCTTGCTGACAGCGCTTTGCGTGATCGTATTTCTTATTGTTCTGCTGTGCGTTCCGGTGGTCATTCGTCAATTAATCGTAAGATTTGATTCTGCAAGGGTATATGTCGGCGCAGTATTTTTTTGCTTTTTATTCTGCGTGACAATGGCATTTGTCATTCCCTTTTCACCGAGCCACGACAGCTATACCATGCTTGCGACGGTCAGGAAACTGGTGAATGGTGAAGGGCTGGGCAATCCAGTTTACTACAATTTCTTCGCCACAAATAGAATACCTCTCGCAATTTATTATTTAGCTGCAAAGGTATTTGAAAGCGCTTTCGTCGGCATCAGAGTTTTGAATTTTTTGATCTCTTTCGTGACATCCATCCTCATTTCACGGGTGACAAAAAATATATTGGGCAAGGGGACGGAAGCGTCTGCGGTCGTCATGAGCGCACTGGCCTTCCCCTATATGATCATGTCCGGCCCGTATATCTATCCGATTGCGATCTTCCTATCGGCCCTCACCATGTATCTTTATACGTCTGAAAAATGGGTCATGAAGCTCATCTCCCTGTTCCCTCTGGGCCTCCTCTTTATGATGCGGATGACCTCGTCGATCTTTATTTTTGGATATCTATTTTTTGATGCGGTTTATAGCATCTATCAAAAAAATAATTTAAAGATGAGGCTGATCAAAATATCATCCATTGCAATCTCCCTTGTGTGGTGCATTCTCTTCGGCAGGGTCGCCGGTCTGGTTATGAACGTCACCGGATTTTACGCTTACCCGAATTTTCTGAACTCAGCGATGGTGTGGACGCTCGATATTGGGACGCGTTATGATGGAGAGGCGACCGGCGCTTCGATTTATACCCCCATTGACCCAATTGAAGGGGATGAAATAGCGTATAAGTTCCATGAGCTATGGACTCTATATGCTGAAAATGACCCGGCAGATTATGAAAAGATTTCTGATTTGAACCTCGAAATCGTAGAGGATATTAAAGAGCGGGCGAAAGAGAATTTTAGCGGAAAGCCGGGGAATTATTTAGATTTTTTGAAATATAAAATTACAAACTTATTTAGGGACTCCTACAGGCCCTATTATTATGAACTGAATTACAACAGCCCTAGTTTTTCGAGTCAGCTGCAGGTGGATTGGAGTTCAGATTATTTCTTGATGATGAATGTGATCCTGCTGGTCTCTGCACTGTCATTGATCATATACATCATATCCATCATCTGCCGCAAAATAAAAAAGGAAAAACTGAGCCGCGAGGACTTTGCTATCCTATCCTTTATTGCCTCCTTTCTGCTCAATGTTGTGATTATGGTCTGTTTAACAGAAGTGATGAAAAGATATTTATTTGATTCATATGTACCCATTACGCTCTTCATTATATTCGTCCTCATCAGGCTGTCAGAAAAGCTGAAGTTCAAATGGGGATGGATGCCCCCACTCGGTGCGGGCATTTTATCAATGGCTTTGTTTGCAGTCCTTCTGAATACGAACAACCAAAATCTATTCAAAAACGCGGTCATCACGGTCGCGGAGCATGATGATGCAGATCAGACGATCACGTTTATATTCGATGAAAAATATTTCGATGAATATATTGAAGACGGCTATATGATCAGTGCCAGTGATCAGGTTGGCCTGTCTCCAATTACCACGATACACGTTCCGCAGGGTAAGTCATTCAACATCATCCTCGGGGAGCGGATATTTGGAATTTTAGGTTTGCCTTTGGATGATGCTGAATGAATCAGCCAAAAATGATCAAAGAGGGCTGTCGTGACGAACGACAGCCCTCAGGCTATATACAAGCAATCCGGCTTATCTCTTCTTCGGAATGATAAAGAGCTGCCCTCTCTCAGGGCTGGCTCCTGGGTCCAGGTTGTTCGCTGTCTGAATCAGCTCCTCTGTGGAGCAGTATTTTTTTGCCATCATCCACAAATTCTCCCCTGACGCCACATGATGGACGACGATCGACGGCAGAACAGACAAATCACGCGCCTGTTCCTCGTCCCAGCGGACGCCGCTCACCGCGTCTGTCCGGAACTTTCGGCAGGGTCTGACGTGGAAGTGGACGGGGATTCTGAATTCAACGCCGCTGCCCGCAGGAATCGCCTGGGCATCTGACTGGACCTGGGCCGTGACCTGATAATCCACACCCGGCTCCATATCCGATATGCCCGAAACTTCAAATTTTCGGCTAACGCCGCACACTTTTCCGGCGTCGCTCATATACAGGGCTGAAGCGCCAACAGAAACCGTCAGACGCATGGCCCCGTTTTCCTCTGTCCAGTAGGCTTTGCCCGTTTTGAAGTTTGTATCCAAAACCCGCTGAACGGGATCGGCAACCTCTACATTCTCCCGGCTCTCCGCCTGGGCCATGAAGGGGCTTTCCTCGCTCTCCAGGAAGAGAGGGGCGCGCTCCTCGTTCAGATCAAACCTTGTGCTGTAGACATCGGATATGTAGGGAATCTCCCGCATCTCCCGACAGACCGCTTGGGCCACCATGTGCATCTCCACGGCGATGGCTGCGTTTTCCGCCGCCACGGAGCTGCCGTTTTCCACATAGCAGTTTGTGAGCATCAGACGAATATCCGCCGAGACGGATTCCATCTCGCCCTCCATCTCCATAATCTGAGAGAAGGCGGCCGCGAATTCCAGCGGTATGGGTTCCTCGCCACCGCCGGTATAGAGCAGACGGATGGTGGCGTTCCCTTTAAAGATGAGCTTGTTGCCAACGGCCTTCACATCATCACA
>Ga0153972_1000095_pt1 | contig 24665 bp, 40 predicted proteins | sample TSGA056MetaG_FD_104732 | JGI IMG/M metagenome (GOLD analysis project Ga0153972, IMG submission 104732) | Attine ant fungus gardens microbial communities from Georgia, USA - TSGA056 MetaG | ecosystem: Host-associated > Fungi > Mycelium > Unclassified | place: USA: Georgia, George L Smith State...
AAAGAATACAAATAATTTGGAGCATATTTATTTTGTGATTTTTTAATCTCTTAAATGACATTGCAGCTAACAGAATAATTATAATTAATCCGCTTAATGTATAAACGGGAAGAATAAAAAAACCTATGAATCGGTATAATAGATCTCTTAAACTAGCGGGGAAATTAAAGGGAAACTTATTAAAAGCAATGCAATTAAATATAGGCAATATAAGTGAGAACAAGATGGCGAAGCATATACTAATAATAAAAAATCTATGTTTTTTTATTGCACTCATTATTTTACACTCCTCAAAAATAAATTGATATTTAAGTTATGTAACATGAGTTTCGCATTCCCATAATCGTAATATGGTAGGACATCGCAGAGGACATGAATGTAGTGAAATTATTTCCATCAATTACTCTGTCCTTTGCATATATTATCATTTTATCGAATGGCATATCGTCTAATTGTGCATACAGAAGTTCTGATTCCTCATCCTCATCAGTACCCCATTGTAGCTCTATATTGAGATATTCTAAAAGCATCTGTTTTGTTTTTTCAACATCATCATCTATTTCCAACGACGGGAAAAATGATAATAATGAAGAACCTACTCCCCTACACACCTCCTCCCCTGTTAAAATATCACCGATCATATTGTCAGAATTAGTATAATCAAATATATAATATACATCTGAACTATCCTTAAAATAAGCAAATCCCTTTATTATTCCAATGCTTTCCCATTGTGTATATTGGGAAGTTGATTCTGAGATTGGTACCCCTATATAGGCAAAGTATACATCAGCAGTAGACCAGCAAGCCTCTTCTGAGTTGCTTGATTGTTCAGGGTTTGTGTATTGGCAGGCGGTAGAAAGGAATACTATCATTGCTGCTAAAAGGAATGTCTTTATCATAAATATTATGCCTCCGATCTATGGAAATAGAGTGCAGGATTTCCAGTGGAACCATAGGTATACGCATTAGAGGTGTTGTGCTCTTATCCTTACACTAAACTATCTTTTTCTCCTCAATATTTATTAAGAAACAACCTGATCACTACCGTCTTCCAATGCGCTATTATAAAACAAGCCGCTTTCCAATTGGTAAAATATATAGTTTATTTTAGTATCCTCATATTTATCCTCGTAAGTAAGCTGTGATATAATCATAATATCTTTTAATCCATCACCATTTATGTCATTTACTTCTATTTCCACCACTTCAAATGCCGATAAGAATGGCGCTCGAAATTCATAAAGGATATTTTCATTTTCATCTATTAAATAAGCCTTGGAGTGTCTTATTTTCCCAGCATCTGTTTCAACCGTAATAAATCGCACATTGCCCCAACTATTTAAGTCAACTTCAAGAGAATGCACTTTATCAGGAACAATATTATCAATATCTGAAATATTATACGGCCTAAAAAGATACCTTCCGTTTTCATAACTCTGATATGGCTCAGACTTTAGTAAGTATTCGATAGTCGCTTCAATTAGTGTATTATCATTAAGATTTAGCGTAATAACCCCTGAATTTCCATCCTCCGTACTAAACTCACATCTTGCTATGTTATTCTCTATTGTTCCGGCAAAACTGCCCAAATATACGGAAGGTTGCATTCTATAATAGAAAAAATTAGGCTCTGCAATTGCCCCTATTTGTATTTTTCCTTCAATCGTGTTCTCTTCAACAGTAGTGATAAAAAAGGAAAAAGGATATTCACTAAAATCAGTCCAGTCATCCAGAACCCATATTTTTTTAATATAATGATTATAATCAAGCTTCCCCTCTATATCGTCCCGTTCGCTTCCATAGCTCTCCACCGGAGTTGCTATGGAAGCGCAACTTATTAGCGAAAGCATTAAAATAAATGCACATATTAATAAAAAAGCTATATTATGCTTTTTCAATAATCTCTACTCCTTTTAAGACTAAATGCAATTTTACACCTGCCTATGCTTATATCCATTTAAACACCCAACGGCGGCACTCCTACGCTATTTGTTGCGAATTCACCCTTACTATTTAAATACTCAATGGAAAGGTGTGAATCGTCTATATAGTCTATACTTTCCAATATAGTCCAATAATTTGCAACGTCAGTATTAAAATCACCTTTGAAAACAAATTCATATTTTCCAGGAATAAACGCGTCACAAATTTTAACCCAAAGTTCCCCCTCCTGTTCCTCGACATATGCAATATATTGCTCTTTTACATGGAAGGCACCATAATATGTACTACTTAGTGCTAATGTTGAGATATCAAAATAGGAACAATACCAAGTCCCCGTACCAGCACCATGTCGAATCTGTAAAATAGTGTCGGATGCAAGACTTATATCGGGATAACTATAACAATATTCTTTATATGCCAGTTCTTTTTTATTGTTAAAGATCAAATAACAATATAAATCATCAATTTTATAAACTTTGTAGTAATCCCCTTCATCAACCAATTCTTCCGACTCATAAGCTTCGGTCTGACTTCCATTTGAGTCTATACTAACATTGATCTTGCTAATACTGTTTCGGCATCCTGCTAATATGATAGCAATTGATAGCAATAATAACAATTTAATTTTTATGTCTTTCACCCCGTTTATAAATTATTTATATCTATCATTTGCCCTATTATATCTATCCTCTTTGAGATAATCCGGCTTTTCCCTTGGATTGCATTATAATTTGAGCTTTTAAAACGCCCATGTATACCACCCTCAGCAACAATGTTCGCCAACATTCCCGCCACAAAAGCCTGCTCATATCCATTATCTAGCATTGTTTTCGCTATACCTATCAATGTATTTTCCATTTGCTGATGTAAAAAAAATTATCTTCTAAAGTAGAAATATGCCAATAGGATAAATGCTGATAAGAGAAAAACAAAAAATCCAAACATAAAACTGAGAACACTGCTCTTCTTCTCATACTGATAAAAATAGCGACATATAACAACTCCCTTCAGAAAAGAAACAATAACTATATTGAGATAAATGCTAACACCAAACAACTCAAATGCAAACAGAAAAACAGCGGATACAAGTTGTAATAACCAAAACAGATTTTCGAGATCTAACCACGAAAGGCCAGCTGTAGCAATTTTAAATATAGACAGAGACAAACACACGCAAAACGTATTTACTGATATTCCAGCAAAAATGTGAACTAAAAAAATGTAAGAACTGCTATAAGAAGTGCCATATCCATGATGAAATGCTGCTACAGCTACCGCGCAAATTGCAAATAAAATCAAATAACTATTAGCAACTTGATTTCTATCTGCTTTTTGGGGAGTTAATAAAAGCGAGAACCATTTATTCATCTAACATCACTTCACCCTATCATGTAAAGACTAACCATTATTTCCATTCTTCTGTCTCATAAACCGCTATCCATCCTTCCGATTTTTTAACGTGATACCCTCTCATTATAGTCTATATTGTATAAACATGTCAATTCTTTTGGTTCTTTTTTATGCAAATTGCGGAAAAGTAGGGCAATCGTCAAATGCCAACCACAAAAAGGCCAGCGCCGGAGCGTTAGGCTCCGGCGCTGGCACAGCTTGTCGATCAAGTTTCTTCGTCCCTCGTCTCATCGTCCCTCTCGCCGTGCGAAAGGCTTTTCGCGCAGGGAACCGCGGGGACGGTGTTAAGGCATGGAACTGCGTCACGCATTCTCCTTCTGGACGGAGGGCTACATTCTATCCGGCGCGGTTACGCCGATCAGCCCCAAGCAGTTGGCGATCACGGCGCGCACCGTGTCGGCCAGCTTCAGGCGGGCGGCGGAGAGGCTTGTCTCCTCGCCCAGTATATGGCAGTTATTGTAAAACCGGTGAAACTCCCCCGCCAGCGTCAGCACATAGCGGTTGACCCGGGAGGGATCATAGTCCCGCGCCGCCAGATGCAGCTCCTCCGGGAGCTGCGCCAGGGCACAGATCAGCGCCTTCTCCTCCGGTGTGGAAAGAAGGGCGGCATCCACCTGCCCGGCGTCCGGCACCGGATGCCCCTCCTGCGCCATGCGCGCGGTGAGGGAGCAGATTCTCGCGTGGGCGTACTGGACATAGTACACGGGGTTTTCGCTGTCCTGCCGCACGGCGAGATCCAGATCGAAATCCAGCGGGGAGGTGCTGCTGCGGGAGTTAAAGAAATAGCGGGCGGCATCCACGTTGATTTCGTCGAGCAGATCATGGAGGGCAATGGCCTTGCCGGAACGCTTGGACATGCGCACCGCCTCACCGTCCCGCAGAAGGTTCACCAGCTGCATCAGCACTACCACCAGACGGCTTGAGCCGTCCAGCCCCAGGGCGTCCAGCGCGGCCTGCAGCCGCGCCACATGCCCGTGGTGATCCGCACCCCAGATGTTGACCGCCAGGTCAAAGCCCCGCTCTTCCAGCTTGTTGCGGTGGTAGGCAATGTCGGCGGCAAAATAGGTGTACACCCCGTTCTGGCGGCGCAACACGTCGTCCTTCAGCTCCAGCTTGTCCACCTGCTCCTTGGTTTTCCCCTCCCGCAGGTGCTTCTCCCGGAGGAGCGCGGCGGTCTTGATCCAAAGAGCCCCGTCCTTTTCATAGGTACAGCCCTGTTCCGTCAGGCGCGCTGCGGTTTCCGCCACATAGCCGCTCTCGTGGAGCGTGGACTCGTAAAACCACTGATCGTAGCTGATCTGATAGCGGCCCAGATCCTCCCGCATATTTGGGATATTCCTCTCAAGCCCGTACCGCGCCATCTCAACCTGCCACAGCGCCTCTGGAGCGTCGCGGAATTTGTCGCCGTGTATCTCATGGAATTGCTGCGCCAGCGCCCGGATATCTTCCCCCTGATAGCCGCTTTCGGGAAAGGGGAAGCCCTCCTCCCCAAGCAGGATCTGCATGTAGCGGGCGTGGATGGATTCGGCGAACTTCTGGATCTGGTTCCCCGCGTCGTTGACGTAGAACTCCTTCCAGGTTTGATAGCCTACCCGGGAGAGAACGTTTGCCAGCGCATCGCCCAGTACGCCGCCGCGGGCGTTGCCCATGTGCATGGGGCCGGTAGGATTGGCGGAGACGAATTCCACCATCACCCGCCTGCCGCCCCCCTCATCACTGGCGCCGTAATTCTCCCCCGCCTGTTCAATGTCCGCGAGCACCTCGCCGTACCATCGTGCGCCCAAAAAGAAGTTTAAAAAGCCGGGACCCGCAATCTCCACCCGCTCAAAATAGCTGTCCTCCAGCACCAGGTTGCCCGCAATCTCTGCTGCAATGGCGCGGGGGGGCATTCCCATGGCTTTGGCGCACGCCATCGCGTAAGAGGTGGCGTAGTCGCCGTTCTTCACGTCCTTGGGGCTATCAATCTGCGCACTGACCGTGATCCCGGCGGGCAGCTTACCTGCCACCGCCGCCTTCTCATAGGCCGCCTGGGTCAGGGCGGAGACCTGAGCGCGTGCTGCCTGTATCATATTTGACATTGCTATACTCACCTTTTTCCCGTTTCATTGGCCTGATGCTACTCTCTCGTTCGTATGATGCATTAGGAGGAGACCTTCTCCGCCTTTTTCCGGATATCAATCTGAAAGAAATTCTGACCCGCTACCGCGTGGTCGATCTCAATGGCATAGTCTATTTCGATGTTGCCGCCCTTGCCGCTCATTTTGGAGCACATACGCTTTGTGTCAATTCCTACCGCGAGGGAGCCCTGCGGCGTGTCGTACATGGACAGATGCCGCCGTCCCTGCTCAAACACCATCTGGGAGTTAATGAGTCCCTGACGCATCAGGGTAATGCGGTTTTTCTCCACCTGAAAGGTGGTCAGGGTTCCCTCCAGCCCCGTCAGCTCGGTCTCCTCGTAGCTAATGGTAAAGCCGTTCTTTCCCTGCTTCTCCAAGCGCCCCTCCGTCACCAGCTCTATGGTTTCCGGCTCCGCGTCAATATACGCTTGCAGACCCTTTATGGATAATATCACGTTGTTTTCTGCCATATTGTATCAAACCCTTATGACGCGGGGTCATGCCGCCGCGGTTTTGCTCCGGTTGCTTCGTCCGGATTATACGAATTCTAAGTGAGCCGGTTCCATGACATGCCAAGGCTTTTTCGCACCGGACAAGGCGGTTCGGTGTGAAAAAGACCGGCAGGGCGCGGAATGGTTTTGCCTGGAATTCATCGCAGTTTTCCTCTGAAATGAAGATCATTATACACGCTTCACGGGCTTCTGTAAAGTACCTGGTTTATAACAGTGCAGCCGCATTTGTTATATCGATCTGCGTCACCGTCTCCGTCACATCCTGCCTGAGAAAGAGAGACGCGATTTGAGTGAAGTCCTCCACCCTGTCACTGACAAAGTAGCGGCAAGCTCCCGGCGTGGCGCGGCACGCCAGGGCATTCTCCCGCTGCAACAGCGCCGCCACGGCAGCAGCGCCCTCCGCGCCCGAATTAATGAGCGTAACATTCGGCCCCATAAAGTCGGCGATGACCTCCTCCAGCAGGGGATAATGCGTACAGCCCAGCACAAGGGTATCTACCCCCGCGTCCTTCATAGGCTGGAGATACTCCGACACCACCGTCTCAATCACAATATCACCGGGATGAATGCGCCCGCTCTCCACCAGGGGCACAAACAGCGGGCAGGCTCGCTTGAGGACGGTGGCCGTGGGGTGCTCCAGGGCAATGCTGCGCTCATACATGCCGCTTCGGATGGACGCCTGGGTGCCAATCAGGCCAATTCTGCCGTTGCGGGTGGCTCGTGCGGCAGCGTGGGCGGACGGGGCGACCACCCCAAGGACGGGAATGGTGTGCTCTTCCACCAGTACGTCCATGGCCGTGGTGGATACCGTGCCGCAGGCAATCACCACCGCCTTCAGGTCAAAGGTGCGTAGAAACGCTATATCCTCCCGGGCGTATTTAATAATCGTCTCCTTGGAGCGCCCGCCATAGGGCACACGCCCGGTATCCCCGAAGTAGACGATATCCTCCTCCGGAAGCAGGCGCTTCATCTCCGCCACCGTGGTAAGTCCCCCTAACCCGGAATCAAATACACCGATGGGTCTTCCGTCCAAAATCATTCCCCCAATTGTTGCAAAGCTGTCATGCAGCCTCTTTCTTTTCTCTCCCCATGATATGCTACTTTTTCAAAGAAGACAAGAGAATTGTTCCCTTTATTCCGTGATATAGGTCGTAAATTCCCGGTTTCCCTTATACCCTCTTATTGTTCACAAAATATTATTGAAACTTTGCCCACGTTTATTTGACATTTTGCCGCCGCTGGCTATAATATAGGGGAGGGATCCGCTCCCTACTGTCATAATTGCGAGGAGGTTCCGAACAAATGAAGCTGGAACTCACACCCAAACAACTGCGCCGTCTATTGGATATGGCCTATATTGGCAACTGGATTTTAAACGCCACCAGGGGGGATGACCGCTTTCAGGATTATGACGACGTGGAAAGCCTTCTCTTTGACAAGGCACGCACAGAGGGTATGACTGCCCTCACGGATGATTGGAACGGCGTGGCCGTCCCCTCACAGGCCTTTGTGGAGGGGGGCATTCATGAGGCCATTGTGGACTATGAAAATAATGTCTTTTTTGAAATACTGGCGGAGGATCTGGCGCGGCGGGATATGGACGATGTCCCCATCAACGAGCAAAACTACCAGGAGCTGGCCACGCGGATAGACGCCTATATCTCAGAATTTGAACAGAACGGCACGGACAATATCCTGATTGACAGCGATATTGTCTGATTCTACTTTCTGAATACTAACCACAGCAAAAAGCGCCCGGCACCGCAGAAAAACGGTGTTGGGCGCTTTTCCCCGTTTCATAGAACGGGGGATTATACCAGCTGAATAATCGCCATCTCTGCGGCATCGCCGCGGCGGGGGCCGATTTTAACCACGCGGGTATAGCCGCCGTCCCGGTAGGCGTATTTGGGGCCAATTTTGTCAAACAGGTTCTTGGCCACATCCTCTTTGGTGATAAAGCGCAGCGCCTGACGGTAAGACGCCAAATCGTTCTTCTTCGCCAGTGTAATCATCTTTTCCGCCAGAGGCGCCACTTCCTTGGCGCGTGTCACGGTAGTCTTAATTTGTCCGTTCTCCAGCAGATAGGTGGTCATCGCCCGCAGCATGGCCATACGCTGGTCGGTGGGTTTCCCCAGTTTCCGATTGGAAGGCATAATACCTCAGCTCCTCTAGGACTCCGCCCGGCGGAAATCCTGTAATTTAAATTCGTCCTGCGGGGAAGTGCCGCTTCCCCAGGCAGCCAACCGGCCGGTGCGGCAACGCCGCACCGCTCCGGGAGGGGACGTTACATGCCCCCCGGATTGCCGTGTATATGGATTTACGCCTCTTCGCTGGCCAGGGAGAGTCCCATCATGGCCAGCTTGTTGATGACCTCCTCCAGGCTCTTACGGCCCAGATTGCGCACCTTCATCATCTCATCCTCGGTTTTGGAAATGAGATCCTCCACCGTGTTGATATTCGCGCGCTTGAGACAGTTGAAGGAGCGCACGGAGAGGTCAAGCTCCTCAATGGTCAACTCCAGCACCTTGTCACGCTGCGCCTCGGCCTTCTCCACCACGGTGCTCTTGCTGCCCATGGTCTCGGAGAGGTCGGTGAAGAGCATAAAGTGGTCGCACAGAATCCGCGCGCCCAGGCTCACGGCGTCCCGCGCCGAAATGGTACCGTTGGTCCAGACCTCCAGCGTCAGCTTGTCAAAGTCAGTCAGATCCTTTACGCGGGTGTTTTCCACCGTGTAATTGACCTTCTTGACCGGCGAGTAGACGGAATCCACCGGGATGAGCCCAATGATCGCCTGCTGGGGCTTATTGCGGTCGGCCGGCACATAGCCGCGGCCATGTGCAATGCCAAGCTCCATATTCAGCGTGGCGTCGGCGCCAAGGGTGGCAATGTGAAGCTCCGGGTTGAGGATCTCAATCTCGCCGTCGGCCTTGATGTCACCGGCAGTGACCTCACCCTCCCCCGATGCCTCAATATAAACGGTCTTCGGCCCGTCGCTGTAAAGCCGGGCAATGATATTCTTCACATTGAGGACAAGCTCTGTTACATCTTCCTTCACGCCGGGGATGGTGGTAAACTCATGCTGCACCCCGGCGATCTTGATGGAGGTAACCGCCGTACCGGGCAGGGAGGACAACAGGATACGGCGCAGGGAGTTGCCCAGAGTGGTGCCGTAGCCGCGCTCCAGCGGCTCCACTACATATTTGCCGTAGGCGCCTTCACCCGGATTTTCCAGGCATTCAATACGAGGTCTCTCGATTTCTATCATATGCTAATACCCTCCTTTGTTCGGCGGCGGTGGCGCGCCGCCTGTTTCAACTCACCAATAACTGAGGGTTTTCTAAGTCTGTAGAATCCATGGGCTCAAGCCGTCAGGCCGCCCTTACACAATTACTTAGAGTACAACTCGACGATGAGGTGCTCCTCAACCGGGAAGTCAATGTCATCCCGGATCGGCATCGCGGTGATTCTGCCCTGAAGGGTATTTCTATCGCGCTCCATCCACTTGGGCGCACGCACGCTGGGCGCGTCCTCCGACAGCAGACGCTTAAACTTCTCGGACGCGCGGCTCTTCTCCCGCACCTCAATCACGTCGCCCACCTTGACAAGCAGGGAGGGGATGTCGACGCGCTTACCATTGACGGTAAAATGTCCGTGGCTCACCAGCTGGCGCGCCTCACGGCGGGTATTGGCAAAGCCCATACGGTACGCCACGTTGTCGAGACGGCGCTCAATGAGAGTCAAGAGGTTTTCACCGGTCTTGCCCTGCATACGGGTCGCCTTCTCGTAGTACATATGAAACTGCTTTTCCATAATGCCGTAGACAAACTTGACCTTCTGCTTCTCCGTGAGCTGCAGGGCGTACTCCGACTGCTTCTTACGCATCTGCCCCTTGGGATTGCGGATGGTGGTTTTCTTGGCGTACCCCATAGCGGCGGGGGACAAATTCAGCGTCTTACAACGCTTTGCAATGGGCTGCATATTTCTAGCCATGTGTCAATCCTCCTCTTCCTTACACGCGGCGGCGCTTGGGCGGACGGCAGCCGTTGTGGGGGATCGGGGTTACGTCTTTAATCAGCGTAACCTCAAGTCCTACGGCCTGCAGCGCGCGGATAGCGGCTTCCCGCCCGGCGCCCGGCCCCTTCACGTATACCTCAACGCTCTTGAGCCCATGCTCCATCGCGGCCTTCGCCGCTGTTTCGGCGGCGGATTGGGCGGCATAAGGAGTAGACTTACGGGAACCACGGAATCCAAGCCCACCGGAAGATGCCCAGGAGAGCGCGTTTCCGGTGGCGTCGGTCACAGTTACCATGGTGTTATTGAAGGAGGAGCGGATATGCACCTGACCCTTCTCAATATGCTTCTTTTCACGGCGCTTACGCACCACTTTCTTGCCTTTAGCAGCAGTAGCCATTTCGCAATCCCTCCCTTACTTCTTCTTGTTTGCGACCGTACGCTTCGGACCCTTGCGGGTGCGGGCGTTGGTCTTGCTGCGCTGTCCGCGGACAGGCAGCCCTCTGCGGTGGCGGATACCACGGTAGCAGCCGATTTCGGTCAGGCGCTTAATGTCCATTGCGACATCGCGGCGCAGGTCGCCCTCCACGGTATAGCTGCGGGAAATGACCTCGCGCAGCTTCGCCTCGTCGGCCTCGGTCAGATCCTTCACGCGGGTATCGGGGCTAATGCCGGTCTCTGCCAAAATCTTACTGGCGCTGGTGCGCCCAATGCCAAAGATGTAGGTCAGACCGATCTCAATTCGCTTGTCTTTGGGTAAATCAATGCCTGCAATACGTGCCATACAGTTTCAGCACCTCCTTTTATCCTTGTCTTTGCTTGTGTTTCGGGTTTTCGCAAATTACCATAACCTTGCCCTTGCGCTTGATGACCTTACATTTCTCGCACATGGGCTTTACGGACGGTCTTACTTTCATTGCATTTTACCTCCTGTAAGCCTACTTGCTTCGCCAGGTGATTCTTCCGCGGGTCACATCATAGGGGGACATTTGCACCGTCACCTTATCTCCGGGCAAAATGCGGATGAAATTCATACGCAGCTTGCCGGAAATATGGGCCAGAATAATGTGGCCGTTTCCGATATCCACATGGAACGTGGTATTGGGTAGGGATTCCTTGACAATCCCTTCCACTTCAATCATATCCTCTTTTGCCAAACTGTCATACCCTCCTTGACTCAGCGCGGAAGGCGGCCAGCGCCCTCCGCAGCGCACGGTCGGTCACCGCTTCTCCCTGACTCACCTGCGTGAGGACGGGGTGGCCAAACGTCCCCAGGCATCCGACGTGCTTTGCTTTTTTGCGCTTGGGGCGTGCCGCTTTTCTTCGCTTCCCATCCGCCAGAAAGAGCCACTCGCCGTCCGCGTGCATCACGCAGAACAGCCCGCCCTTGTCCCGCCCGGTCAGGGAGCGTACAATTTGCGCCTGTTCAAACACCATCAAAGCGCACCCTCAACGGTGAGAATCTCCGGGTCGCCCTCGGTAATGAGAATGGTGTTTTCGTAGTGGGCAGACAGACGTCCGTCGGCGGTCACTGTGGTCCAGCCGTCCTCAAGGACGTTAACCTCCCAGGTGCCGCAGTTGACCATGGGCTCCACCGCAATCGTCATGCCGGGCTGGAGCCGCGGGCCGTGTCCGGCCGGGCCGAAGTTCGGCACCTCCGGCGCCTCGTGGAGCTTTGCGCCCACACCATGCCCCACAAAATCCCGCACCACGGAAAACCCGCGCTCCACCACATACTGCTCCACCGCGTGGGAGATGTCTAGAACGCGATTGCCGGGCCGCGCGTTGGCGATACCTGCCCAGAAGCTCTGCTGCGTCGCCTCAATGAGCCGCTTTGCCTCCTCAGAGATGGCGCCGCAGGGGTAGGTGGCGGCGCAGTCGCCGTGGAAGCCGTCAATAAACGCCCCTACGTCTACGCTGACAATGTCCCCCTCCTTGAGCTTGCGGCTGCCGGGAATGCCGTGGATCACCTGATCGTTAATGGAGATACAGGCCGAGCCGGTAAAGCCGTTGTAATTGAGGAAGGACGGCTGCGCCCCATAACCCTCAATAAACTTGCGCACCGCACGGTCAATCTCGCCTGTGGTCACGCCGGGCTGCACCATGCGGCCTGCCAGCGCCCGGGCGCCTGCTGCAATCTTTCCGGCAAGGCGCATCTTCTCAATTTCCCGCGGGGATTTGATTGAAATCATATGCAGCCTCATCCCCGATCCAGCGCTTCTATGACAGCCTGTGTGGTCTCGTCAATGGTGGGCCGGTTGTTCACCGATTTGAGAAGTCCCCGCGCCGCATAAAACTCTTTCAGCGGCTCGGTCTCCTGGTGATATGCCTCCAGGCGGCGCTTCACCGTCTCCAGCGCGTCATCGGCGCGCTGTGCCAGCTCGCCGCCGCACTTGTCGCACACGCCCTCTTGGGCAGGCGGCCGTGCCGTCACATGGAAGATATCACCGCACCGCGCGCAGGTGCGGCGGCCGGTCATGCGCGCCTCTACCTCGCGGTCGGTAATCTCAATGGAAAGCACCACGTCAAACCCGATGCCCTCCTTTTCCAGAAACTCCGCCTGTGCCACCGTACGGGGTACCCCGTCCAGGATATAGCCGTCAGCGCAGTCGGTCTGGGATAGGCGGTCTGCCACAATCCCGCAGATGACGTCATCGGGAACCAGCTTTCCGGCGTCCATGAAGGCCTTGGCCTTCTGTCCGGTGGGGGTTCCCTCCTTCACCGCAGTGCGGAGAATGTCGCCCGTGGAGATGGCTGGAATCTCAAGCTTTTTACTCACAATTGCGGCCTGCGTCCCTTTTCCGGCACCGGGCGCGCCCAGGAAAATCAGCTTCATACCATCCACCCCTTATTCAAGGAAGCCCTTGTAATGACGCATCAGCATCTGCGCTTCCATGGACTTCACCGTCTCCAGCGCCACGCCGACCACGATGATAACCGAGGTGCCGCCGATGGCCAGGCTGGAAACGCCGATGATGTTGCCGGTGACAATCGGCGCGATGGCAATGATCGCCAGATAGATGGCGCCGAACATGGTAATCTTATTGAGCACCTTGCTCAGAAAATCGGTGGTGGGCTTGCCAGGGCGGAAGCCCGGAACAAATCCGCCGTTTTTCTTGAGGTTGTTGGAAACTTCAACAGGGTTAAACTGCATCGTGGCGTAGAAGTAGCTAAAGCCCACAATGAGCAGGAAGTAAACTACGCAGTAGAAGACCCCGCTGGTGTCAAAGATTTTCAGGAAGGAGTACCAGGCGCTGCCCTCCGTCTGCGCCGACGGCACAAAGGCGCCGATGGTCGCGGGAAGGGAGGCGATAGCCTGCGCAAAGATGATCGGCATGACGCCGGACATGCTCACCTTCATGGGAATGTGGCTCGACTGTCCGCCGTACATCTTCCGACCCACCACGCGCTTGGCGTACTGGACGGGAATGCGGCGCTCCGCGTTCTGGATATATACGATGAATACCACCAGAGCCAGCATGCCGATGACAATCAGGATCGCGCCCCAGAGTGGGAACGCGGTGACCGTACTGTCCTCCACGTTGTAAGCGCGCACACCGGCAAACAGGGAGCGGATCATCGTCGGGCCGCGGGATACGATACCGGCAAACAGGATGATGGAGATGCCGTTACCAATACCGAATTCGGTAATCTGCTCACCAAGCCACATAACGAAGGCCGAGCCCGCGGTCAGGGACGCCACGATGACGATGGACACCCAGACGCCATTGGCGCCGCCCAGCTCCAGCAGCCCGTTGGTTTTAATGAGCAGGTAGTAGCCGTAACCCTGAATGAGCGCGATGGCCACGGTAACGTAGCGGGTGATGGCGTTGAGCTTCTTGCGGCCCGCTTCCCCCTCCTCCTTCTGGAGACGCTCCAGGGCGGGGATGGCCACGGTGAGAAGCTGGATGATAATGGAGCTATTGATATAGGGCTGTACACCCAGCGCGAAGATGGCGGCGATGGAGAAGGCCGTGCCGTTCATCGTACCCATCAGGTTAAAGATGCCGCCCATTTGGCTTAACGCCGCGGCGAGCTCTTCCCGGTTAATAAAAGGGACAGGCACCGCCGAGCCGACGCGGAAGATCAGGAGGATGAACACGGTGAAGAGGATTTTTCTGCGCAGCTCTGGCAGCTTCCAGGCATTGCGTATCGTCTCAATCACCTAGACCACCTCCGCCTTACCACCTGCCGCTTCTATCTTCTCTTTCGCCGAGGCGGAAAACGCGGAGGCACGTACCGTGAGCTTCTTGCTTACGGTGCCGTTACCCAGCACCTTATAGCCGTACTCGCACTTTGAGAGAATGCCCTTTTCCAGCAGGGCGCTGAAGTCCACAGTGGCTCCGTCCTCAAATTTATTGAGTGAGGTGAGATTAATAACCTCCAGCGGCTTTGCGAAAATGTTGTTGAACCCGCGCTTGGGAACGCGACGTGCCAGCGGCATCTGGCCGCCCTCGAAGCCGACGCGTACACCGCCGCCGGAGCGAGCCTTCTGGCCCTTCTGACCACGTCCGGCAGTCTTGCCGTTGCCGGTTCCATTACCCCGGCCCTTCCGTTTGCCCACCTGCGTGGACCCGGCGGCGGGGGAAAGATCATGCAAATTCATAGTCTGCGCACCTCCTTACTTTTCCTCATTAACCTGCAGCAGATAACCAATGGAGGCAATTTTGCCGCGGGTCGCCGGGTTATCCGGCTGTACGGTTACATCGCCAATCCGGCGCAGACCCAGAGCCTCGGCGGTTGCCTTATGCTTGATGATCCGGCCATTGAGGCTCTTTACCAGCTTAATCGTTATATTTGCCATTTGATTGGCCCTCCTTATCCTACGATCTCTTCCACGCTCTTACCGCGCAGACGTGCAACCTGCTCGGGGCCACGGAGGGCTTTCAGCCCCTCAAAAGTGGCGGAAACCACGTTCTGCGGGTTGTTGGAACGCAGACATTTGGCGCGGATATCGTGAATGCCGACCGCTTCCATCACTGCGCGAACCGGGCCGCCGGCGATGATGCCGGTACCGGGTTTGGCAGGCTTGAGCAGGACACGTCCCGCACCGAACTCGCCTATCACCTCGTGGGGAATGGTGGTGCCGGACAGCGTAATGCTGTGCATATTCTTCTTGGCATCCTCGATTCCCTTGCGGATCGCCTCGGGAACTTCCGCCGCCTTGCCCAAGCCGAAGCCGACGCGGCCCTTTTCATCGCCCACCACCATCAGTGCGGCGAATTTGAAAATGCGGCCGCCCTTGACGGTCTTGCTGACGCGGTTCAAGGAGACGAGCTTTTCGGTAAATTCGCTGGGTTCTCTTTCAAATCTAGCCATATTCTTCTCTCCTCCCTTAGAACTGCAGGCCGCCCTCACGGGCGCCCTCCGCCAGAGCCTGCACGCGGCCGTGATACACGTAGCCGCCGCGGTCGAACACCACGGTCTCCACGCCCTTGGCTTTGGCGCGCTCGGCAACCGTCTGACCGACCTTCTTGGCCGATTCGCAGTTGGAGCCGCGACCCTCAAAGCCCTTTTCCAGAGAGGAAGCGGCGGCGAGGGTCTTGCCGGTTACATCATCAATGACTTGTGCGTAAATATTCGTCCCGCTGCGAAATACGTTCAGGCGGGGGCGCTCGGGCGTGCCGGAGATTTTTCCGCGCACCCTCTTATGGCGCTTGATGCGCTGGGCGTTGGTATCAGGTTTCTTAATCACTGTGGCACACCTCCTTATTTCTTCTTGACGCCGGTCTTGCCTTCCTTACGGCGGATGACCTCGTCTGCATATTTAATCCCCTTGCCCTTATACGGCTCGGGCGGTCTCTTCTCCCTTACTTCGGCGGCAAACTGCCCCACAAGGTGCTTGTCAATGCCGGAGATGATGATTTTGTTCTGGTTGGGTACGTCAATGGTGATCCCGTCGATCTCATCCACTATCACCTGATGGGAAAAGCCGACGTTCATCACAAGACGCTTGCCTTCCTTCGCCACACGGTAGCCGACGCCGTTGACGTCAAGCTCCTTGCTGTAGCCCGCAGTCACGCCCACAACCATGTTGTTGAGCAGGGTACGGGTCAGGCCGTGGAGCGAGCGGTTTTCCTTCGCGTCGTTGGGACGGGTGACCAGCACCTCGGTTCCCTCCTGGGCAATGGTCAGGCTGGGCGCCAGCTGCTGGGTGAGGGTACCCTTGGGGCCCTTCACTGTCACCAGGTTGCCCGCCTCGATCTTCACGTCCACGCCGGCGGGGATGGAGATCGGCATTCTTCCGATTCTAGACATGTTCTCTTCTCCTCCTTACCAAACGAATGCAAGGACTTCGCCGCCGACATTGGCCGCGCGGGCCCTCTTGTCGGTCATGACGCCCTTGGACGTGGATACAATGGCAATACCCAGGCCGCGCAGCACCCGCGGCAGCTCCTCCGCCCCCGCGTAAACGCGCAGGCCGGGCTTGGAGACGCGGCGCAGACCGGTAATTACCTTTTCCTTCTCGGGGCTGTACTTCAGGGAGATACGGATAATCCCCTGCGTCCCGTCGTCAATGAGCTGAAAATTCTTGATATACCCTTCATCCAGAAGGATCTGCGCAATAGCCTTCTTCATGTTGGACGCCGGAACATCCACCGTGTCATGCTTTGCGCTGTTGGCGTTGCGGATTCTTGTAAGCATATCCGCGATAGGGTCTGTAATATGCATGAGTGTTACCTCCTATTAGAGTTACGGGCAGAGCCCGTATAGATGGCAAGGTATCGAGATGTGAGCCGCAGGTTCTGCGGCGGCCCGGCCAGTGCCGGCCCGAATCCGACCTGTTGACCACCTTGCAATACGGAAACCGAAGATACGGGGACAGGCGGGCCGGATTACCAGCTCGCCTTCCGCACCCCGGGGATCTGACCCTTGTAGGCCAGCTCGCGGAAGCAAATGCGGCAGACGCCGTAGTCACGCAGGTAAGCGTGGGGGCGGCCGCAGAGCTTGCAGCGGTTATATCTCTGGGTGGAATGTTTCGCGGGACGCTGCTGCTTCAGGATCATTGACTTTTTAGCCATGGGCTTTCCCTCCTTAACTGCGAGTGAAGGGCGCGCCAATCAGGGACAGCAGCTCCTTCGCCTCTTCATCGGTCTTTGCGGTGGTGCAGATCACAACGTCCATCCCGCGGATTTTGTCGATTTTATCGTACTCAATCTCAGGGAAAATGAGCTGCTCCCTAATGCCCAGGGCATAGTTGCCGCGCCCGTCAAAGGCACTGGCCTTGATGCCGCGGAAGTCACGTACACGGGGAAGCGCCACGTTAAACAGCCGGTCAAGGAACTCCCACATACGGTCGCCGCGCAGGGTAACCTTTGCGCCGATGGGCATTTCCTCACGCAGCTTAAAGTTAGCGACGGACTTCTTCGCCTTGGTGACAATCGCCTTCTGGCCGGTAATCTTGGTCAGGTCGCCCACGACGGCCTCAAGAACCTTGGAATTGTCCCGCGCCTCGCCGCAGCCGCAGTTAACGACGATCTTGTCCATCTTCGGGATCTGCATCACGCTCTTATAGCCAAACTTCTGCATGAGGGCAGGAGCGACTTCTTCCTGATACTTCTTCTTCAGATTGGGGTTTGCCATAGTAATTCACTCCTCCTCTCTTAGATTTCCGCGCCGCACTTTTTGCACACGCGCACCTTTTTTCCGCCGGCCAGCAGCTTGTGGCCGGGGCGGGTGGGCTTGCTGCACTTCGGGCAGACACGCATTACCTTGCAGGCGTAAAGGGGGGCTTCCTTCTTCATGATACCGCCCTGCTCTCCCTGCTTGCGGGGCTTTTTGTGATAGGTCACCATGTTGACCTTCTCCACAATCACTTTACCGCCCTTGGGGTCGACGGAAAGCACCTTCCCCTTTTTGCCCTTATCCCGTCCGGAGAGGACAATGACGGTATCGTCAGATTTGATACTCAACTTCTTCACGTCTTACGTCCCCCCTTACAGTACTTCGGGAGCCAGAGACAGGATCTTCATGTAATCCTTGTCGCGCAGCTCACGAGCAACTGGTCCAAAGATACGGGTGCCGCGGGGGTTCTTATCGTCGCGGATGAGGACGGCGGCGTTCTCATCGAAACGGACATAGCTGCCGTCGGCGCGGCGCACACCCTTCGCGGAGCGGACGATTACGGCCTTCACGACCTCGCCCTTCTTCACCGTGCCGCCGGGCTGCGCCTTGCGCACGGAAGCGACGATGACATCGCCGACGCTTCCATATCTGCGCTTAGAGCCGCCCAGGACGCGGATGGTCTTAATTTCTTTGGCGCCGGTATTATCGGCGACCTTCAGATAGGATTCCTGCTGGATCATACTGGCACCTCCTTACTTCGCTTTCTCTAAAATCTCAATCACACGCCAGCGCTTATCCTTGGAAAGCGGGCGGGTCTCCATGACCTTCACGCGGTCACCCACGCCGCAGGCGTTCTGCTCGTCATGCGCCTTGAGCTTATAGGTTCTTTTGACAATTTTCTTGTAGAGCGGGTGAGCCACACGGTCGGCGATGGCCACCACAACGGTCTTATCCATCTTGTCGGAAACGACCAGGCCGACTCTGGCTTTGCGGGAAGAGGTTCTGTTTTCCATTTTCCTTTGCCCTCCTTATCGGCCTGCGAGCTGCTGCTCACGGATGACGGTTTTGACACGCGCGATATCCCGCTTGACCTCAGCGATCTTAATGGGGTTATCGAGCTGGTTCGTGGCGTGCTGAAGACGGAGCTGAAACAGGTCCTTCTTCAAATCAACCAGCTTGCTTTCCAGCTCACCGGCGCTGAGCTTGCGGACTTCGATTGCCTTCATCTTCATTCACCACCATTCTCGGTTTCGGCGGTCTCTTCCTTCTTCACAATCTTGCACTTCACAGGCAGCTTGTGGGAAGCGAGACGCAGGGCCTCGCGGGTGACCTCCTCGGAGACACCGGCGATTTCAAACATAATGCGACCCGGCTTGACGACGGCCACCCAGTACTCGGGGGAACCCTTACCGGAACCCATGCGGGTCTCGGCGGGCTTCTTCGTCACAGGCTTGTCGGGGAAAATCTTGATCCAGACCTTACCGCCGCGCTTGGTGTAGCGCGTCATGGCGATACGGGCAGCCTCAATCTGATTGCTGGTGATCCAGCAGGGCTCGGTGGCCTGGAGACCCCACTCGCCGTAGGTGACGGTGTTGCCGTTCACGGCCTTGCCCTTCATGCGGCCACGGTGTACCCGGCGGTATTTGACTCTCTTTGGCAGCAGCATTAGTCCTGGCCTCCTTTCTGAGGAGCAGGCGCGGCGGGACGGTTGTTGTTATACCCCCCCTGACCGGCCGGGCGGCTGTTATTGTAGCCACCCTGACCCGCGGGACGGCTGTTGTTATAGCCTCCCTGCCCGGCGGGACGTCCTCCCCCGAAACCACCCGGACGGCTATTCCCGCCAGGACGGCGGTCATTGCGGCGGGGGCGGTCGGAGCGCTCCTTAAAGTTCTTTGTATCCAATGTGCGGGGCGTGGTGCGCAGGCTCTGGGTCAGTACCTCGCCCTTGTAGATCCAGACCTTGACGCCAATGCGGCCATAGGTGGTCGCGGCCTCGGCAAAGCCGTAGTCAATGTCGGCGCGGAGGGTCTGCAGCGGAATCGTGCCGTCGTGATAGTGCTCCGTACGGGCAATTTCCGCGCCGCCCAGGCGGCCGGACACGTTGGTCTTAATGCCCCGGGCTCCGGCGCGCATCGCGCGCCCCATGGCGTTCTTCATCGCACGGCGGAAGCCGATGCGCTTTTCCAGCTGCTGGGCAATGCTCTCCGCTACCAGCTGGGCGTTCATATCCACCGAGCGCACCTCTACAATGTTGAGGGCGACGGGCTTGCCGATCATCTTCTCCAGCTGCAAACGCAGGCGCTCTACCTCAGTGCCGCCCCTGCCGATCACAACGCCGGGGCGGGCGCAGTGCAGATATACACGCACCTTCTTGTTGTCCCGCTCAATCTCAATCTTGGGGATTCCGGCGGAATACAGGGTCTTTTTCAGGTAATCGCGGATCTTCTTGTCCTCCACCAACAGGTCGCCCACTTTATCGTTGCGGGCGTACCAGCGGGAGTCCCAGTCCTTGATGACCCCGACGCGCAACCCATGCGGATTTACTTTCTGTCCCATAGTCTTCCTCCTCCCTTACCGCTCGCTGACGCAAACGGTGATGTGCGATGTCCGCTTGTTAATCCGGAACGCGCGGCCCTGAGCGCGGGGTCTCATACGCTTGATAATAGGGCCGGGGTTGGCGTAGGTCGCGGAAATATACAGATTCTCAGGATCCATCTGATGGTTGTTCTCCGCGTTGGCTACGGCGCTCTTCACAAGCTTGAGCATCAGCTCAGAGGCAGCCTTGGGGGTGGCCATCAAAAGAGCTGTGGCCTGGGGCACGCTCTTGCCCCGGATTAGATCACACACGATCTGAACCTTGCGGGGAGAGATGCGTGCGTATTTCAAATGCGCTTTTGCTTCCATGTTTCTCTCTCCTCCTTACTTACCGGTCTTGCTTCCGGCGTGGCCGCGGAAGGTGCGGGTGGGGGCAAATTCGCCCAGCTTATGCCCGACCATATCCTCAGACACATAGACGGGGACGTGCTTGCGTCCGTCGTGGACGGCAAACGTGTGCCCCACGAAGGAGGGGAAAATCGTGGAGGCGCGGCTCCAGGTCTTCAGAACCTTCTTCTCGCCGGCTTGGTTCATATCGTCTACCCGCTTTAGCAGCTCGGGGGCGCAAAAGGGGCCTTTTTTGATACTTCTGCTCATTTTTACCCTGCCTCCTTACTTCTTTTTGCGGTGCTTAACGATAAACTGCTCAGTGGGATTCTTCTTCTTGCGGGTCTTGTAGCCCATGGTGGGCTTACCCCAAGGAGTTACGGGGCTGGGACGGCCCACCGGGCTCTTGCCCTCGCCGCCGCCGTGGGGGTGGTCGCAGGGGTTCATGACCGATCCGCGTACCGTGGGACGCCAGCCCATGTGGCGCTTACGTCCCGCCTTGCCCAGTTGGATGTTTCCGTGGTCGGTGTTGCCAACCTGCCCGATGGTGGCCTTGCACTCCTCGCGGATATAGCGCACCTCGCTGGAGGGCAGGCGCACCTGCGCCATGCCGCCCTCCTTAGCCATGAGCTGGGCGGACACACCCGCGGAGCGAACCAGCTGCGCGCCCTTGCCGGGGTACAGCTCGATGCAGTGAATCAGCTCGCCCACGGGGATCTTCGAGATGGGCAGGCAGTTGCCGGGCAGAATGTCCGCCTCGGGGCCTGTCATAATGATGTGCCCCACCTTGAGACCCACCGGTGCAAGGATGTAGCGCTTCTCGCCGTCCTCATATTCCAGAAGGGCAATATTCGCCGAGCGGTTGGGGTCATACTGCAGGCTCGTTACGGTGGCCTTGCCCACCTTGTCGCGCTTGAAGTCGATCACGCGGTATTTGCGCTTATTGCCGCCGCCGCGGTGGCGGACGGTAATGCGGCCGTAGCTGTTGCGCCCGGCGTGCTTTTGCAGGGTCTCAGTCAGGCTGCGCTCCGGCTTTGCCTTTTTGTCAATACCCTCGAAGGCCGACACCGTCATGTGGCGGCGGGAGGGGGTGGTCGGTTTATAGGTTTTAATCGCCATATCTGCTACTCCTCCTTACACCATGCCTTCAAAGAATTCAATGGTCTTGGAATCGGGGGTCAGGGTGACCATCGCCTTCTTCCAGCTGGGACGGCGGCCGGCGGGATAGCGGCCAGTGCGCTTTTCCTTGCCCTGCATGTTCAAGGTGTTGACCTTTGCAACCTTGACGCCGAAAATCTCTTCCACAGCCTTCGCAATCTGAATCTTGTTTGCGTCCTTCGACACCTCAAAGGTGTAGCGCTTCATCTCCGCCTGCTCCATGGAGTGCTCGGTGATGATGGGGCGCTTGATAATATCATATACGGTGGCGGCCATTACGCAAACACCTCCTCAATGACGGCGAGAGCCGCCTTGTCCACGATGAACTGGTTGGCGTTTACGATATCGTACACGCTGAGTATCTTCGCGGTTGTGGTCTCCACGCCCGGAATGTTGCGGGCGGATTTCAGGACGTTCTCGCTGACCTCTCCGGTCACCAGCAGGGCCTTACCGGCGCCCACGGCGTCGAGAAACGCCTTCATGTTCTTGGTCTTAATCTCGCCGAGGCTCAGATCCTCCACGACGATGATGTTCCCCGCCTGCGCCTTCGCGGACAGGGCGGACTTCAGCGCCAGACGCTTCACCTTCTTGTTAAGCGAATAGCTATAGTCCCGGGGCTTGGGGGCGAACACGATGCCGCCGTGAGTCCACTGGGGTGCGCGGGTGGAGCCCTGCCGGGCGCGGCCCGTCCCCTTCTGCCGCCACGGCTTTCTCCCGCCGCCGGAAACCTCCGCGCGGGTCAGGGTCGACTGGGTGCCCTGTCTGCGGTTGGCCAGGTGGTTTTTTACCGCCTCATGCACAACAGCTTCGTTGGGCTCAATGCCGAACACGGCCTCGGAGAGGTCCAGTTCGCCAACCTTGGTGCCGGTCATGTTTACAACAGTTGCCTTAGGCATTTGGTATCTCTCCTTTCTTACTTACGGGCCGAAGCCTTCTGGGGATTGACGCGGGCGGACGCCTTCTGCGGGTTGACGCTGGTGCCGGCTGCCGCACCCTTCGCCTTGAGGTTAATGACGCTGTTGCGCAGGTACACAAGGCCGCCCTTGGGGCCGGGCACCGCGCCGCAAACGGCGATCAGGTTGAGCTCGGGATCCACCTGCACCACGTCCAGATTCAGTACCGTCACCTGCTCATGACCCATATGGCCTGCGCCGATCTTTCCCTTAAAGATACGGGAGGGGTCGGTGCCGGAGCCCATGGAGCCTGCGTGGCGGTGTACGGGGCCGGTACCGTGGGTTTCCTTCAGGCGGTGAGCGCCGTGGCGCTTAATGACGCCCTGGAAACCCTTGCCCTTGCTCACGCCGGTGATGTCCACGCGGTCGCCGGGGACAAATGTCTCGGCCTTCACCTCGTCGCCCACGTTGATGGCGTCGCAGTTGTTCAGGCGGAATTCCTTGAGTACGCGCTTGAGGGCTTCCCCGCCCTTTTTCAGATGCCCCAGCTCGGGCTTAGAGAGCTTGCGCTCGGCAACGTCTTCGTAGCCAAGCTGTACGGCGTTGTAGCCGTCCTTCTCCTCGGTCTTCTTCTGCACAACCACGCAGGGTCCTGCCTGAATCAATGTGACCGGGATGACCTTTCCGGCGTCGTCAAAAACCTGCGTCATGCCGACCTTTTTGCCGATAATGGCCTTTTCCATTCCTGTTCCTCCTTAAATAAGGTTATTGGTTGAAGGAGTTGCGTATTGCATTGCTCCGCCAACATGACCCGTCCGCCGCGCGGGGCGGCGAACCGCAGTACAACAAAAGTAAGATGAGATTACAGCTTAATCTCGATTTCCACACCGGCGGGGAGCTCCAGGCTCATCAGAGCCTCCACCGTCTTGGGGGTCGGCTTGAGAATGTCAATGAGGCGCTTATGGGTGCGGCGCTCAAACTGCTCACGGCTGTCCTTATATTTATGAACGGCGCGCAGGATGGTGACGACCTCCTTCTTGGTGGGCAGGGGGATCGGCCCCGATACGGTTGCGTCCGTGCGCTTGGCGGTCTCCACAATCTTCTCCGCGCTCTGGTCGATCACCTGGTGGTCATAGGCCTTCAGGCGGATGCGAATCATTTCTTTCTGAGCTGCCATGGTGTTTTCCTCCTTAATTACATACGAAGTTTTGTTTTGCCTCGCTCCGTACGGTGAAAATCCTGTACACGTTTCCGTGCGTATCATTCTGTGACACGAAAGAAACCGGCATGCAAGCAGGCCGGTTCTTCCCGTTCACAGCGATATACGCCATGCCCAGGACCTTCAGCCGCCCGATTCTAGCTCGGACATACTCCGCGGAAGTTACCGGCTTTCGCCGCAATCTCCCACATCATCGCAAATTGCGCCCAAACAGACGCTTGATTATGATAATACAAAAAGAATCAGTTGTCAAGTATAATTTTCATTTTTTCGGATTTAACATTTCATGTCGGATGTTTGCCGCTTTAAACAGGATAAAGGGCTGCTGCAAAATGCAACAGCCCCTTGTCTGCCGCGCTCTTTTAGTGATATTGTGTGGAAGAGAGCTCTACCTTCAGCGCCTCTTGTTTCTCAATCATTTTAATCGTGAGCTTTGCTTTATTGCCATTCTCATCCTCGGCGGTGAGGGTTTTGAGCTTATTTGCGTAAAAGAGCTCTACCAGAGAGCCGTTAACAAATTCATCCCAGGTTTTCTTCGGCTTCTTTTCCTGCTGTGCATCGTCCATATGTGCTTCACTCATGTCGTTGTCCTCCTGCGTATATGTTTTTACCGTCCAAGTCTAGCATAAATCAAAGGGAAACGCAAGTTAACGGGAGGCAAATTCACGTGCAGATTTTCTGCTTTGCCTGCTGCGCAAAACAGTGAAAAGGACGACCAGAACACACAACCAATATTACAATGACGCAGATGGCCACCACACGTCGAGAGGTTCCTTTTTCCATTTATTCTGATTCTCCTAAACGTTTTGTTAAACGCAGCGGCTCAGGAGCTTCTCCCACTGCTCGTCCACATAGGTCTGCGCCGCCTCCAGCGTCCACTCGTTGCCGGGACGGAAGCAGTGCTTAAAGC
>Ga0153972_1000096_pt1 | contig 24617 bp, 23 predicted proteins | sample TSGA056MetaG_FD_104732 | JGI IMG/M metagenome (GOLD analysis project Ga0153972, IMG submission 104732) | Attine ant fungus gardens microbial communities from Georgia, USA - TSGA056 MetaG | ecosystem: Host-associated > Fungi > Mycelium > Unclassified | place: USA: Georgia, George L Smith State...
CTTGGCAAGTGCGGCAAGGGCGTTGATTCTATCAATTTTGTGTTGCTCCATCAGTTTTTCAGGGAGTGCAGCGGAGCCGGAATCCTACCGCCGCGGGCAATGAAGTCCACTGTGCTGCAACTGTTTACTGGCATAACAGGCGCAGTACCGAGCAGACCGCCAAAATCAACAATGTCGCCAACGGTTTTCCCGACAGCAGGAATAATACGAACTGCTGTTGTTTTGTTATTTACCATGCCGATTGCAGCCTCGTCCGCAATGATTGCAGAGATTGTTGCGGCTGAAGTGTCGCCGGGAACGGCAATCATGTCAAGTCCAACAGAGCAAACGCAGGTCATAGCCTCAAGCTTCTCAATGGTGAGATGTCCAAGCTTTGCAGCACGAATCATGCCTGCATCCTCGGAAACGGGAATGAAAGCGCCCGAAAGTCCGCCAACGTGAGAGGAGGCCATTACACCGCCCTTTTTAACTGCATCGTTGAGCAGGGCAAGAGCTGCTGTTGTTCCCGGTGCTCCAACGCTTCCAAGGCCCATCTCCTCAAGAATGTCAGCAACACTGTCTCCCACGGCGGGAGTTGGAGCAAGAGAAAGGTCGACAATTCCGAAAGGAACGCCCAATCTGCTCGAAGCTTCCTGCGCAACAAGCTGGCCAACTCTTGTGATACGAAAAGCAGTCTTTTTGATAGTTTCGGCAATTACATCAAAGCTTTCGGCCTTCATGTCCTTAATCGCGCTGTGGATAACACCTGGCCCTGATACACCTACATTGATTTCACACTCAGGCTCGCCAACACCGTGGAAAGCGCCTGCCATAAAGGGGTTGTCCTCAACAGCGTTGCAGAAAACAACAAGCTTTGCGCAGCCAAAACCGCCGGCGTCTCCGGTAAGCTCGGCAGTCGTCTTTATAATTTCGCCCATTTTTGCAACGGCGTCCATGTTGATGCCTGCTCTTGTTGTTCCAACATTTACGCTTGAGCAGACAAGGTTTGTTTCCGCCATCGCTTGAGGTATTGACTCAATCAGCCGCCTGTCGCCTACAGTAAAGCCTTTTTGAACAAGCGCCGAGAAACCGCCGAGAAAGTTGACTCCGACCTCCTTTGCAGCTCTGTCAAGAGCAATTGCATAGGGGGTGTAGTTTTGCTCGGTGCAGGCCTCGGCAATCATGGAAATTGGAGTTACGGAAATGCGCTTGTTTACAATTGGAATGCCAAACTCTGTTTCGATATCTTCACCCGTTTTTACAAGGCTTCCCGCATAGCGGCAGATTTTATCGTAAATCTTATCGCAGCTTTTTTTGATGTCGGAATCTGCGCAATCTCTGAGGGAAATGCCCATAGTTATTGTGCGTACATCAAGATGCTGCTGACTGATCATCTCAATGGTCTGTAAAATTTCGCCTTTGTTTAACATCTTTTCACCTTATACCCGGTGCATTGCGTCGAAAATCTCTTCTCTTGCAATGCGAATCTCAAGATCATGCTCTGCACCGCGTGTTCTAAGGGCGTTACTAAGCTCGGAAATCGGCTGGGTGCAGCCAGCCAAATCGACGGACATAACCATCGTGAAATTGCCCTCCATAACGGTCTGGCTAATGTCCAGAATGTTCACGTTTTTTTCTGCTAGAAGGGTGCAAACAAAGGCGTTAATGCCGACCTTGTCTTTTCCTACAACTGTTACAATTGCTGTCATGTTTTTCGTTTCCTTTCGTTAATCCTCTATTGTTCCAAGCTCGTCAAGGTTCTTTTCGAAGGCCGGTATGAAGTTTTCAAGAAAATACTGAACCTCTTTGCGTTTTGACGATTTTAGTTTTTCAAGCGTTGATTCCTCTGCCGAGAGAAATTCATTGTTGCCTGCCTTGCGCTCTTCGATACATTTTATGTAGGCAGAAAACTTGTCTGCGGCCTTTACAAGCTCGTAGTCTGTCCCATTCAACTCTGCGTTCAAAAGCGAGGAAATTTCGGGTCTTAGCACCTGCGGAAGTGTGTCAAGAAGCTTTTCACAGGCAACGCTTTCAACTTCGGCGTAGGCAGATTTGATGCTTGCGCTGTGATATTTAATCGGGGTTGGAAGATCACCCGTTAATATCTCGGAGGCATCGTGATAAAGCGCGATTGTAGCAAGCCTGTCCGGGTCGCATTCTTCGCCGAAAATATCTCTTGAAATCAGACCGAGTGCGTGAGCGATAACCGCAACCATGTGGCTGTGCTCCTGAACATTTTCCTTGACGCTGCTGCGCATGAGACTCCAACGCTCGATATAACGCATTCGGCTTATAAGTGCGAAAAAATTATTATTCATATCTGTTTATCCATCACTTCCGTTTACGATGGCCTTGGTTTTCCAAGTGCCTTTTTTAAACTGCCATGCAAGCAGGAAGAGCACAACTATCCATCCCCAGAAAATGCTCTGCCAGCAGGCGGCGTAGCCAATTTCAAAGACGTACGCCAAAACATATGCACCAATTGTGCGAAGCGCCAGAGAGATGCAGGAGCAGAACATAGCAAAAAGAGTTTGCCCACAGCCCTGAAGCATGCCCATAATAGGCATGTATACAGCGAAAATAAAAAATGCAGGAGCTGTGAAGCGCAGATATTCGACCGCACGGGTAAGCTCCTCTCCCTCAACTTGGAAAAAGCCCGCTAGCGTTGGGGCGAAAATATAAACGGCCGACACAACAACAGCAACAAACAGAACGCTCATAAGAATAACCTGTTTGAGAGCGCGGCTTATCCGCTCGGGCTTTCCGGCGCCCAAATTTTGACCTGCAAAGCTTGAGGATGCTATCGACAGAGACATTACAGGAATGCCCAAATAAGATTCGTATCTTCCGCCGACCATATATGCGGACATTGTAACATCGCCGAAGCTGTTTACAAGCCGCTGCAAAAGCAGATAGCCCGACTGGACAATAACCTGTTGAACCATTGAAGGCACGCCCAGCTTCATGCACAAAACGCATCTTGACTTGTCAAATACAAGCTGTGAAGCCCGTGAAAATCGGAAAATTGGGTATTTAACAAACATATATACAACACTTGCAACAACGCAAATAAACTGGCTCATAACCGTTGCAACCGCAACGCCGGCAATGCCGAAACCAAAAACGCCGGCAAACAGCAAATCCAGAATCACGTTTGTTACCGCCGAGATGCAGAGAAAATAAAGCGTTGCTCGGCTGTCGCCAACGGCACGCAAAATGCCTGCAACAGCGTTGTAAAGATACTGAAAAATAAAGCCGATAGAGTAGATTCTAAAGTACAAAACCGCAAAGTCAAGAGTTTTTTCATTAGTGACACCCAAAATGTCATGCATAATGAATCTTGAGCCAAAAAGCCCTACTAGGGTAAGCGCAAGTCCAAGTGCGCCAAGCATCCAGAGTGTTGTGGATGCAGTTTTGCGGACCTCATCGTTCTTTTTTGCACCGAAAAACTGCGCTACTACAATGCCGCAGCCTGATGATAGACCTATTGCGATTGCGATAAAAACATTTCCAAGCGTTCCGCAGCTTCCAAGCGCAGCAAGAGCCGAAGTGCGCTCTGCCACAAATCTGCCGACCACAATTCCATCGACCGTATTGTAAAGCTGCTGAAGAATATTCCCTAGCATCAGCGGCAAAGCAAAGGCTAAAATAAGCTTCCACTCTTTACCGGACGTTAAATCGTTGCGCTTCATTTTGCTTGCCTCCTGTTCTAAGGATGAAATTGTGCTATTTCCGGTATTGCCGCAGATGCTTTACAACACGAATGTCTTCGCCGATGAAAAGAAGCGCTTCGAACTCGCCTTCAAGCCGTGAAACAATTTGCGGACTGTATCTCGACGTTGCGTCGGAGCTTGAAAGCCCTGTGCAGATTATAGTTTTTTTGCCTTGTGATAATCTCGTATTTAAGATTGTGTAAAGCGCACTTTGGGTAAGGGCTGTTGTCATTTCCGTCCCCAAGTCGTCAAGGATAAAAAGATCGCAGCTTTGTATTTTGCGAACCTTTTCATTTGCCTCGTCAATTGCGGATAAATCTTTTGAAAACTTGCGGTTTTCAAAAGCCTCGAAAACTGCGCAGGCGGTGTCATAAACTACTGAAAAGCCCTTTGCGCTAACTGCTTTCGCAATGCAGGCGCATATAAGGGTTTTGCCAAGTCCTGCTCCGCCCCGAAACAGCAGATTTTGGCTTTGTGCGCCGAAGGATGCAGCGTACCGGCGGCTGACATTAAGCACAAGCTCCATGCACTGTCTGGGGGTTAAGCCAATTTTAGCGTCCGGCTTTGTGTTATCGTAATAATCCAGACGAAAATCCATAAAGCTGTCCGCTCCGAGTTGATCGAGAACAGATAGTTGCCTTGCCCGCTCGTCTTCGTATAGCTTCTTTAGGCATGAGCACATTGCGCCTGTACCCGTGTAGCCCGTGTCGTGGCAGACTTCGCAGGAATACACTTCGTCAAGATATGTGGGTGAAAACCCATTGCTTTCAAGAATCTCGGCCCGCTCCGCCAAAAGCGAGGCACTCTCGCTTTCAATATACGCAAGAGTTGACGCAGGATTATTATCCGTTTTAAGAGCTACGGCAACGGTTTGAGAGATTAGTCTGCGCAGCTGTCTTTCAAGGGTCAAAACTGTCGGTATTTTGGCATAAACCTCTGCGTAGCGTCTGTCGTGCTCGGCCTCGTTTCGCTCTTTTTGCTCACGAAGCGACTGTCTTGCCTTGAATAATAGCTTTCCGTCCATTGTCATGCCGTTCACCTGCCGTCCTTCATGCGCTCATACATGAGGCGCATTTTTTGCTCATCGCCGCCATCACCGGACTTGACGGTCTTTGGCGTCCTGTGATCGCCGTCGTTAATTTCTTGTGAGGTGTGAAGATTTTTCTCGTGCCATGTGGAAAGAATCTTGTCCATATATTTCCAGGCGAGACGGCCTGTCCCAATTATCGTGCGGTCGTATGCAATTGCAATGCTTTCTGAGGCGAAGCCAAGGTCAAGCCATGAATTTATGTATTTTTCTTCGGTTGCTGTTATTGATCGTCCCTTTATTTGAAGGGCTTCCTTGATTTTTGAGATGTCCTCTTCCTTTTCTTTTTCAAGCCTGATGTGTTCTTCCGCAGTGTCAAAGGTTAAAACCTCGGTTCTTGCCCAGTGCCATGCCTCTTTTTCGATAAAGCGCATGGTAGGCACTCTGCCCTCGCCGTGCTTTTTTTCATATACTTCAACGCAGTGGCTTATAAGAAGCACAATCACCTCGGCAGGTAGGCCCAAATGATCATATATTCCAAGAAGAATTTGCATATCGTTTGTGCTCAAAAGCTTCCCAAGCTGGCGCTGAGCCTCAAAAACAATTCCTTCGAAGTTTGAATCCTTTTCTGCTTTTACGGCAATTTCCTTGGCGTTATAGCCGGGAAGCTCATGCTCCTCAAGGCAATAATCCTCGTGGAGAATATCAAGCTTTCTAAGCGTATCCGCCGCAAGGGCAATTTCACTTTCGCTGCGTTTTAGCTCCCTCGACGCTGCTGATAGAGAGAACGAACCCCTGCGCAATATGTGAAGATATAAAAGCGCACAAACCCCATCGGCACAGGCCAAAAGCTTGTCTGCATCCGAAGGGGAATACTGCATATTGGGTGATAAAAAGTTATCTCTATCGTTCATGGTTATACCTGTTCGCTATCTTAAAATGTGAAAATATATATCAGACGAACAGTATAACATACATTTAACGCTTGAATCAAGTAGATATAATGTGATATAATTGCCGGACAGCAATTACATTTGCGCCAAGGGCGCATTAAGATTTTAATGAGCGAAGCTCATGTTATATGATATCCTGCGGATATAATATAACTGCCGGACGGCAATTATATTTACGCCAAGGGCGCATTGAGATTTTAATGAGCGAAGCTCATGATATATAATATCCTAAGTATAAGTATATTATATAATTTCTAAGCTAAAGTAATCGTTACATAGGGGTTCCACGCCTGAGAACGAAAGTATATTTGGAGAAATGACTGAATTAATATGATTGAGCTGCTTTCGCCCGCAGGAAGCCCAGAGGCCGTTGTTGCTGCCGTCCAAAGCGGAGCAAATGCCGTTTATCTTGGGCTGGAGGGATTTAACGCCCGAAGCGGAGCTAAGAATTTCACACAACAGGAGTTTATCGACTCCGTCATATATTGCCACGCCCGTGGCTGCAAGGTTTATGTCACAATAAACACACTTGCTGCCGACAGAGAGCTTGAAACCATTGCCCAAATGGGCCGATTTGTCTCGGACAATGGAGCTGACGGCGTCATTATTCAAGACCTTGGAGTTTCAAGGGTTTTTCGCAGTGTTTGTCCCGATTTGCCGCAGCACGCAAGCACGCAAATGAGCATTCATAACCTTGCCGGTGCCATTGCCGCATCAGAGCTTGGCATGACAAGAGTTGTTCTGGCCCGTGAACTTACATACGAGCAGATCAAGCTGATAACCGAAAAAGCGCCTATAGAAACCGAGGTTTTTGTACACGGTGCGTTGTGCTTTTGCCACAGCGGACAGTGTTATATGTCATCTGTCATCGGCAGACGCAGCGGAAACCGCGGCGCTTGCGCGCAGCCGTGCAGGCTGGCTTATCACATGGGCAGAAAGGCGGACAGTTATCCGCTCAGCCTGAAGGACAACAGCCTGCTTTCGCATCTAAAAAAGCTTGAGGAGGCAGGGGTCAAGAGCCTTAAGATTGAAGGCCGCATGAAACGCCCTGAGTACACTGCAACTGCAACAAGGATTTATGCCAAGGCGCTTGCAGGCGGAGCTGAGGTTGCGCAAAGAGATATTGAAGAGCTTGAGACCGCATTTTCCCGTGACGGATTCACAGACGGATATTTTACCGGGAAAAAGGAAGATATGTTCGGCGTTCACCAGCCTGCCGACAAGGAAGCCCAGAAGCTTTACAACTTGGTGCGCAAATCCTACGCAGACGGAGAAGTTAGGCGAGTTTCTGTTACGTTCTTTGTCTCGGTAAAAAAGGGTGAGAGCGTCACGCTTATAGCGCAAACGGAAGACGGTGTCAAGGTTAAAGTCTGCGGAGCTAAGCCGCAAAACGCCGAAAACCTTTCGATTACACGAAAAAGCCTGTCAGACCAGCTTTACAAAACAGGCGGCACACAGTACAAATGCGAAAAGGTTATTTGCGACGTTGAGCCGGGGCTTTTTCTGCCTGCCTCAGCAATTAATTCGCTGCGCCGCCAAGCCCTTGATGAGCTTACGACTATAATGACCACCCTGCCAAGCCGAAGAACAGGTGTGTTTCCTTCTGCGCCTCTCAGCGAAAATAAAAGGGAGTGCGTCATAAATATTCAGGTATCTTCAAGTGGCCAGCTAAACCCTGCAATTGCAGAGCTTAATATTCAGAATGTTTATGTACCCGTCGAAATATTGTCTTCCGAGCCTGAAAAGGTTTTACCTTTTGCAGAAAAGGGCAAGAATATAGTTGCGGCATTGCCACGTATTATCACAGACACGCAAATGCCCGAAATTGCAAAAATGCTAAAGACGATCCGGGAATTCGGGGTTAATGAGGCGCTGGTCGGAAACCTTGGGCACATTGCCCTTGCGAAGCTTGGCGGCTTCGAAGTGCGGGGCGATTTTGGACTTAATGTGTTCAACAGCTATAGCATTCAGACTCTTAAAGCCGCCGGCATCAAAAGCGTTACGGCATCGTTCGAGCTTAGACTTGCGCAAATACGTGACCTGATAAAATGCACCGACACCGAAATTATTGCCTATGGCAGACTTCCGCTTATGGTGACAGATCAGTGTATAATAAAAAATGCTTCAGGCTCGTGTACCTGCAATGCGGTAACGAATCTTTCTGACAGAATGGGCTCGGTTTTTCCTGTTATGAAGGAATTTGGATGCAGAAATGTGATATTTAATTCTCAAAAGCTGTTTTTGGCGGACAAGCAGGAGGATATCGTTGGCGCAGGACTATGGGCGCAAAGGCTGTATTTTACTACTGAAACCGCAAGAGAATGCGAGCAAATTACAAAAAGCTACATGGGACTTTCGGACTACAGACCAAATGGCCTTACCCGTGGTCTCTACTATAGAGGAGTTGACGACCATTGGAAAGAGGCGAAATGAGAATTGTGCTTGCCTCCGGCTCGCCAAGGCGAAAAGAGCTTCTAGAAATGCTTAATGTTAAAAACCTTGAAATCATTCCGGCGCAAGAAGAGGAGGCGCAGCATCCCAATATGGCGCCGGACGAGCTTGTTAAAGCTCTTTCTTTTGCCAAGGCGGAAGAGGTTTCAAAATCCTGCCACGATGCAATTGTAATCGGAGCGGACACGGTTGTTTCCTGCGATGGCAGGATTCTCGGCAAGCCGAAAAGCGAGGCGGAAGCCTTTCGAATGCTAAGGCTGCTGTCGGGACGAAGGCACAGCGTTTTCACAGGTGTTACCGTTTTTGCTGACGGCGCTTTTGATTGCCGAAGCGAACAAACCTATGTCACATTTTTGGATTTATCCGATGAAGATATCAATAGATATATTGCAATAGGCGAATGTATGGATAAAGCAGGCGCTTACGGAGCGCAAGGTTATGCAAGCGTTTTCGTAAGTAAGATCGAAGGCGATTTTTTTAATGTTATGGGTCTGCCGCTTTGCAGACTCGGACAAATGCTAAAGAAACTGGGCGTGAATTTAATTTGAAGGCTAATCATTACATCAAAAAACACGGCATCAAGATAGCTGCGGCGGTTTTGATTGTCGTTATAATCACTCTTGTTGCAAGCTCGCTTTTGGGAGGACGTGCAGGCATTTTATCAAACAGCATTGGTGCGCTGACCCAGCCTGTTGAAGGCGCCGCATCTGCGGTGGTCGGCTGGTTTGAGGATTTGTATGGTTATATATACAAATACGATATGCTGGTTGAGGAAAACAACGAGCTTAAAGCAACGATAGCGAATCTCCAGGAAACCGCAAGAGATTACGATTCGGCGATTGAGGAAAACGCCATGCTGCACGAGCTTTTGGGCTTGCAAGAAAAACGGAGGGACTTCGTTTTTGAAACGGCTAAAATTGTCTCATGGGATGCTTCAAACTACACCTCCGCCTTTACTATTAACAAAGGAAGCGACCAGGGGCTCAATGTTGGAGACTGCGTCGTAACCGAATATGGCGCACTTGTCGGACAGATAATCGAGATAGGTGACCTTTGGGCAACTGTTCGCACCATTATCGATGTTAACACCGACGTCGGCGCACTTGTAGGCGACAACAAATATGCAGGAATTGTCTCAGGAGAATACTCCGCCATGCAAAATGGCCAAGCCAGAGTGGCATATCTTGTTTCAGGAGCATCAATTTTTGAGCAGGATGAAGTTTTGACCTCTGGGAAAGGCGGACTTTTTCCATCCGGACTGATTATCGGAACAGTCACTACGATCATGACCGAAGCCGGAGGCCAAAGCACATATGGCATTGTTGAGCCTGCGTGCAATTTGGGCACGCTTTCGCAGGTGGTAATTATCAAAGACTTTGAAATTATAGAGTGAGAACATGATTTTTCTTGACCTTATTAACCTTAAAAAAATACGCAAGGCTATAATTTACCTTGCAGCAATAATTGTAACGCTTGGACTTCAAACGCTGGTGTTTTCCCGGATTTCTGTTTTCGGAATAATGGCAATGTTTGTGCCCGTGATAGTTGTTGCGATTGGAATGTTTGAGGGTGGCGTTTGGGGCGGCACACTGGGGCTTGTGACAGGTGTGCTTTTGGACATGGCGCTTGCCTCCGGCGGAGTTACCTTTACGGTGCTTTTGCCGATTTTCGGTTTTTTTAGCGGCGTTTTCGCTCGGTTTTATATCAACAAAAAGCTTTTCCCGTGCATTTTGCTCTGCCTTGCCTGTCTTTTTATCACCGCATCGTGTCAGGCCTTGCCACTGTGGTTTTTTGGAGAAAGCGCCTTTGTGGTTATGATGAAAGCTGCCCTGCTGCAAACCCTTTATTCCATAGTTTTTTCCGTGCCTGCCTTTTTCATGATAAAAAGGCTTGCAAAATACTAGAAGCCCTTACCTGAGAAAGGAACCGCTGTGAAAAAGTTTGTCAGCACACCAAGGCTTGTAATAAGCGTAATATTGATCTGCATAATTACCATTATATATGTCCTGACGCTCTACTATCTTCAGATAGTTAAGGGCGAGGAATACTATGAGCAAAGCCGCAATAGCATTGTCACAACCCAAACCGTTACGGCAGCGCGCGGAAGCATACTGGATCGCTATGGCAGAGTGCTTGTTACAAACCGAAACTGCAATAATATCATCATTAATGTACAGGAAATGTTCTATGCCGACGGTATGGACGATGCAAAAAGCAATGAGGCGATACTTAAACTTGCCAATACCGTTTTGGAATATGGCGACACATATACCGATGAACTTCCTATAACAATGGAATCTCCTTTCGAGTACACCGACATAAGCGACGAGCAGCGAGTTCGCCTTAACGCATGGCTTAACGAGAATGGCTTGGACGAGGACGCAAGCGCCATTGAAGTTATGGCAAAAATGCGCACGAGATATAGAATTGACAACAGCTACACAAGCGAAGAGACCCGCAGAATTGCAGGTATCCGCTATGAAATAAACGTACGTTACCTAATTCACACCTCGGACTACATTTTCGCCGAGGATGTCTCTATGGAGCTTATCACAACCCTTATGGAGAGTGGCGTTCCGGGCTTTGAAATCCAGTCGAGCTATGTGCGTGACTACAACACCGAATATGCGGCTCATATTCTGGGCTACATCGGAAAAATGGACGGTGTGGAGACCGAGAAATATGTTAAGCAAGGGTATTCATATAATGCGCTTGTGGGCAAAGATGGTGCCGAGCATGCCTTTGAGGACGAACTTCACGGCATCGATGGCGAAGCGAGAATCACAAGCACCTCGTCCGGCGTTGTGACAAGCACGGTCTACACAAAACAGCCAGAGCCCGGAAACCACGTCTATCTTACAATAGATATAAGGCTTCAGGAGGCGGCGGAAAATGCACTAAACAGGTTTATTGTTCCCGAAAACGAGAAGCGTGAGCAAGCCAATTTTCAAATTGAGACATATGGCGGAGCCGAGGATGATAAAAAGCAGCTTATAACAGGAGCTGCAGCAGTGGCGGTTGAGGTTAAGACGGGCGAGCCGCTTGCTATTGCAAGCTGGCCGACCTATGACGTATCGACACTTCTTGAAAACTTTACCGAAATAAGCCAAAGTGAAAACAAGCCGCTATTTAACAGGGCGCTTATGGGCGCATATGCTCCCGGTTCCACCTTTAAGCCCGTTACGGCAATATCGGCTCTTGACCTTGGGAAAATTGCGACAACGACAGTGATAGAATGCCTTGGAATATTCACAAAATATGCAAAGGCAGAAGACGGAGGATATGCGCCGAAATGCTGGATTTATGGCAGCGGAACGCATGGGGCTATAAGCGTAACGGAGGCTATTACTGTATCCTGCAACTACTTTTTCTACGAAGTCGGAGACATGATGAATATTGACCAGCTTGATGTTTATGCCAAGCTTTTTGGACTTGGCGAGTCTACTGGAATAGAGCTTGCCGAAGAAACCGGTAATATGTCAAGCAAGGAAACCCACATGGAGCTTTTTGGCGTTGATTGGTATCTTGGCGATATGCTGCAAGCTTCTATCGGACAATCTGATAGCGTGTTTACTCCGCTTCAGATGGCCGAGTACTGCGCAACTCTTGCAAATGGAGGCACAAGACACTCAGCAGCGATACTCAAATCGGTCAGAAGCTTTGACTATTCTCAAACGGTTTTTCAGCCCGAGGAGGAGGTTCTATCCCAGATAGATACAGACCCCAAATATTTTGAAGCCGTGCAGCTAGGTATGTATGGAGTTGCAAATGACTGGTCAAACACAGAGGTATCTGCAGTATTTGCCGGATGCGACTACAGTGTCGCTGCGAAAACGGGAACGGCCCAGCTTGGCGAGAAAAAAACCAACAACGCTGTTTTTATATGCTATGCACCTTATGAAGATCCCGAAATTGCCGTTGCTGTAGTTATCGAAAAGGGCAGCACAGGCAGCTCCGTTGCCCAGGTTGCAAAGGAGATTCTTGATTATTATTTCGAGTTTAGAAGCAGCTCTGTGGCCATGGAGAGCGAGGGCTCACTTCTTAGATAGCCGGGATGAATAATAGTGGTTGCAGATTGCCTGAAAATCTGTTATTATAATTAAATACGCTTTATTTATTTTTATGTAAGCAAATGTGATTTTGTAGATAACATATTAAAAATGCACTGTCAAATTGTATAAAAAATTGCTTGCATTCCATAAAAAATTAGTGTAAAATAGGCACAACAGGTGGTTAGTAGCTATTTGTTGCATTACACCTTGAAAGGTAGTGATTGTTTGAATATCGCTATAATGTCAAACGACGGAAAAAAAGAACTTATGGTACAGTTTTGCATAGCATACTGCGGCATCCTATCAGGGCATTATGTATGTGCGACAAAAACGACAGGAAATCTGGTAGCCGAGGCAACAGGACTTCCAATTGCTTTGTGCCTTGCGGCAAACCAGGGCGGCAGTCAGCAAATTGGCGCACGTATTGCATATAATGAGATTGACCTTGTGCTATTTTTCTGCGACCCTGACGATATCGTCGGCCAGCAGAGAGTTAACGAAATTTCACGCCTGTGCGACCGTTACAGCATTCCAATTGCAACAAACTTTGCGACCGCTGAAATAATGATTCAGGGGCTTGTACGGGGAGATCTTGGCTGGCGTGAAATTATAAACCCTTCATAAATACCTGCGGCGGCGCCGCAGAAAAAAATACCGTGAGGACCGAAAAGTAGTAGATCGTCAAATCCCCCCACCAGAGAAGAGAGTCTGTGGCTGGAAGCTCTCGGGGCAGCTTTGCGGTTGAAGATATTTCACGAGCGGACGGCGCTGCGCCGTTATGCGCAGCAACAAAGGGCGCAGTATGCGCTGAACTTGGGTGGCACCACGGGAATTTCTCTCGTCCCATATTTATGGGATGGGAGCATTTTTTTGCCCAAATTGATGATTGTTTTTTCATGAAAGGAATACAAAATGAGTAGAATTAAGCCACGCACCCTATCCGGGTTTATGGAGCTTTTGCCTAAAGAGCAGGCAAAAATGGAACGTATAATGCAAACGCTTAGGGAAACCTACAGCCTTTATGGTTTCACGGCGCTTGACACGCCGATCATCGAAGCTGCAGAGGTGCTTCTTGCTAAAGGCGGCGGAGAGACCGAAAAGCAGATTTACAGATTCGAAAAGGGCGACACTGACCTTGCCATGCGTTTTGATTTAACAGTGCCGCTTGCAAAATATGTTGCGATTAACTATGGCAGCCTTGCGTTTCCGTTCAGAAGATATCAAATCGGCAAGGTTTATCGCGGCGAGAGGGCGCAGCGTGGCAGATTCAGAGAGTTTTATCAGGCTGATATCGATATTATCGGAGACGGAAGTCTTGATTTTATAAACGAGGCGGAAATCCCGTCCGTAATTTACCGGACGTTTTCACGACTTGGCATAAAGCGTTTTATAATCAGGATCAATAATCGCAAGATATTAAACGGCTTTTACGATATTCTGGGTCTTTCGGAGCAAAGCGCAATGGTTATGCGAACCGTTGACAAGCTTGACAAAATTGGCGCCGAAAAGGTGAAGGTTCTTCTTGTCGAAGAGCTTGGCACAAGCGAAAAGCAGGCTGATGACATTTTGGCCTTTATCGCAATATCAGGTACAAATTCTGAGGTTTTAGAAGCACTTTCCGCCTATGAAGGCAGGAGCGAAAAGTTTGACGAGGGACTTTCGGAGATGCGAACGCTGGCACAGCATATGCCCCAATTTGGTGTGCCCGAGGGGAATTATAAAATTGACCTCACCATTGCGCGGGGACTGGACTACTACACAGGCACAGTTTACGAAACGGTGATGACAGACTATCCCGAAATTGGCTCGGTATGCTCCGGCGGAAGGTATGATAATCTTGCCGGGTACTACACGGAAAAACCGCTTCCCGGCGTGGGAATCTCGATTGGGCTTACAAGACTGTTTTATGTATTAAACGAGCAGGCTCTATTGTCGGATGAGCCTGTAACTGCTCCTGCGGATGTTCTGGTAATTCCAATGACCGGGGATGTAACCTTTGCAATTTCTGCGGCAACAGCTATGCGTAATGCGGGCGTCCGCACGCAGATTTATTGCGAGAACAAAAAGTTCAAATCAAAGATGAGCTATGCCGACAAAATGGAGTACCCGTTTGTCGCAATAATCGGTGAGGATGAGATCGCATCAGGCTGCGTTGCCCTTAAAGACATGGCAACGGGCGGGCAGACTCTTTTAAGCGCCGAAAAGGCCGCCGAGGCGGTGCTCGAAAATATTTCAAAGCGAAATTCAGGTGCGATTATAAAGGAGAATTGAAATGACACAATCAAGAACACACAATTGCGGGCAGCTCCGCATTGACGATGAGGGCAAAAGGGTAAAGGTTTGCGGCTGGATGGAAAACGTTCGTGAGGTTGGCAGCAATTTCGCCTTTGTAGTTCTGCGTGATTTTTACGGCACGACACAAATTGTCATTGAGTCCGAAGAAATGATGTTCATCATTTCTTCGCTTAACAAGGAATCCACGATTTCGGTTGAGGGGACAGTCAGGGCCCGCAGCAGCAAAAACCCGAACCTGCCCACAGGCGACATCGAAATTGTTCCCGAAAAAATCGAAGTTTTGGGACGCTGCCGCTATAACGAGTTGCCCTTTGAAGTTAACCGCAGCCGTCAGGCGGACGAAACGCTTAGGCTTAAATATCGCTACTTAGATCTTAGAAATCCAGAGGTAAAAGAAAATATAATTTTAAGATGTAACGTAGTTTCCGCATTGAGACAGGCGATGGCCGAGCAAAACTTCCTTGAAATTACGACGCCGATACTGACCGCATCTTCACCAGAGGGAGCAAGAGACTATCTTGTCCCTGCAAGAAAGCATCCCGGCAAATTTTACGCTCTGCCTCAGGCGCCTCAGCAGTTTAAGCAGCTTCTTATGACAAGCGGCTTTGACAGATATTTTCAGATTGCACCCTGCTTCAGGGACGAGGATGCCCGTGGCGATAGATCACCGGGCGAGTTTTATCAGCTTGATATGGAAATGGCCTTTGCAAACCAGGAGGATGTTTTTGATGTTGTCGAAAGCGTTCTGCCGCCGATTTTTGCAAAGTACGGAAAATACAGCGTTGCATCGAAGCCGCCTTTCGCACGAATCTCATACAAGGATGCACTTGAAATATACGGCACAGACAAGCCGGATCTTCGCATTGATCTTGTGCTGAAAGATATTACGCAGTACTGTACAGGCACGGATTTTGCGCCCTTTAACGAGGGCAGAGCAGTTAAGGCAATCGCCGTTTCCGACTGCAATATGACAAGAAAGCAGATTGACAAGCTCTGTGAAGATGTTGAAGTTCAGGCGGGGGCAAAGCCATACTGGTTCAAGATAGATGAAAATGGTGAAATAACAGGCGGAATTGCAAAGTTTATTGCTCCTCACAAGGAGCAGCTAACCGGGCTCTTATCCCTGAAGCCCAACACGCTTGTCGGCGTAGCCGCAGGAGGGTCCGCAATCAAGGTCGCAGGCGTTCTCCGCAAAATGCTTGGTGCGGCCTGCCCGAATCATATGGACACTCAGAGGTATGAGTTCTGCTGGATTGTCGATTTCCCCATGTACGAAATCGGCGACGAATCCGAGCAGCTTGAATTCTGCCACAATCCGTTCTCAATGCCGAATGGCGGCCTTGAAACGCTCATCAAGGCCGAAAACGGAGAGATTGACCCTCTGACAATCAATGCGTATCAGTATGATTTGGTTTGCAACGGAGTTGAGCTTTCCTCCGGCGCTGTCAGAAATCACGATCCTGAAATAATGGTTAAGGCGTTCGAGCTTGTAAGACTTGGCGAGGAAGACGTAAAAGCAAAATTCCCTGCGATGTACAACGCTTTCTGCTATGGCGCGCCACCCCATGCAGGCATTGCTCCGGGTGTTGACCGCATGGTGATGCTGCTTGCAGGCGAGGAATCAATTCGTGAGATTATTCCTTTCCCCATGAACAAAAATGCGCAGGATATCATGATGAATGCCCCCGGCGCTGTTTCCGATGCGCAGCTTAAAGAGCTGAATATAGAAATAAATCTGCCGCAGGAATAATCGGTTTCTTTCGGGCAGGGATTGGAAGGCGAAATGGTTTCAAGCATCAGGTCTTTTGGAATACAGGGCATTGGCGGTTTCAACGTTAGCGTAGAATGCTATCTTACAAACGGGCTGCCTGCCTTTGACATTGTCGGGCTTCCCGATACCGCCGTTAAGGAAGCGCGAGACAGAGTGCGTGCCGCCATAAAGAACGCAGGGCTGAAGTTTCCGGTCAGCAAGTTGACCGTAAACCTCGCTCCTGCCGACAAGAAAAAGGCAGGAACGGTGTACGACCTGCCGATTCTCATTGGCATACTCGCAGCAACAGACGTAATCAAGGCTGTACCGGACGACTGTGGATTTTTCGGAGAGCTTTCTCTGATGGGTGACCTGCGTGAGGTTCGCGGGGCGCTTCCGATGGCGCTTGCTGCAGAGCGTTCAGGCGTAAAACGGCTGTTCGTGCCGGAGGGAAACGCAAATGAAGCCGCTTTCGCCGAAGGTCTGGAGGTTTTTCCCGTCAAAAACGTAGGGGAGCTTATTGCCCATTTTTCAGACAGAGAGAAAATATCCCCCGTGAAAGCCTCGGAGATTATTACGCAAACGGGCGATGTGCCGGACTTTTGTGAGGTTAAGGGTCAGGAAAACGTAAAAAGGGCGCTTGAGGTTGCCGCTGCGGGCGGTCACAATGTATTACTGGTCGGGCCTCCCGGATCGGGCAAAAGTATGCTTTCCAAAAGACTTCCGTCCATTCTGCCTGACATGACACGGCAGGAGGTTTTGCAAACAACCGAAATCTACTCCGTTGCAGGGCTTACAAGCCGCCAAAATCCTCTGGTTACGGCAAGGCCGTTCCGCTCGCCGCATCACAGCGTATCGTCGGCGGCAATGGCAGGAGGAGCGCAGATGCAGCCCGGCGAAATGAGCCTTGCCAACAACGGAGTTTTGTTTCTTGATGAATTTCCCGAGTTTCACAGGGATGTTATCGAGGCTCTGCGCCAGCCGCTTGAGGACGGAACGGTTACAATTTCAAGGGTCGCAGGAACGGTTAACTATCCAAGCCGGTTTATGATGGTTTGCGCAATGAACCCCTGCCGCTGCGGATATTATGGCACTGAAAGATGCCATTGCACTACAAATGAAATAAGAAAATATTACTCAAAAATTTCAGGGCCGATGCTTGACCGCATTGACATTATTGTCGAGGTTCCGGCTTTGCAATTTGATGAAATCAGCGAGAAAAGCAGCGGCGAAAAAAGCGAAACAATAAAAAGGCGTATAAACGAGGCAAGGAGTATTCAAACCAAGCGATTTGCGGGAACCCAAACTCTCTGCAACGCAGGCATGAGTCCGGAGCAGATGGAGCGGCACTGCGGTCTTGATGCCGATGCCCAAACGCTTATGAGAGCAGCGTTTGATACTCTGGGTCTCACAGGGAGAAGCTACGACAGAATACTCAGGGTGGCACGCACCATTGCGGATCTTGCAGGCAGCGAGACCATTGCGCCAACGCACCTTGCTGAGGCGGTGCAGTACAGAACATATGAAATGATGGGAGATAGCGAATGAACGATATAATCTTGCTGAAGCAGGGTGAAATTGTCCTGAAGGGTCTTAACAGAAAGACTTTTGAGCAAAAGCTTGTTTCAAACATCAAAAGAAGACTTGATAAGCTCGGCGATTTCAAGGTGTACACCGTGCAGTCAACAGTCTATGTTGAGCCTCAGAACGAGACGTGCGATATCGATGCAGCCTTTGAGGCGCTGAAAACCGTTTTCGGCATAATCTCGCTAACCAGAGCCGCCGCCAGCGAGAAGAACAAGGAAGCCATCGCCGCAAAAGCGATTGAATACCTTGCTGATGAGATGAAAGCGGCAAAAAGCTACAAGGTGGAGTCGAAAAGAAGCGACAAGTCGTTTCCGATGACCAGTATCGAGCTGTCGCAGTACGTAGGCGGCAAGCTGAACGAGGCATTTCCCGAAACCAATGTTGATGTTAAAAACCCGGAGCTTACCGTTTGCGTTGAGGTAAGAGACTTTGCTTCTTATGTCCATGCAGCCGCCGTTCCCGGCGCCGGTGGAATGCCGGTTGGCTCAAATGGCAGCGCAGTAACGCTTCTTTCCGGCGGAATTGATAGCCCCGTTTCAAGCTATATGATTGCAAAACGCGGCATAAAGCTGATTCCCGTACACTTTTTTGCGCCGCCATACACAGGCCAGGCAGCAAAGGAAAAGGTTGTAGAGCTTACACAGCTTCTCACGGCGTATTGCGGAAAGCTGACGCTTGAAATCGTTCCCTTCACGCATATTCAGGAGGAAATTCACGATAAGTGCCCTGAGGAGTATTTCACCCTCATAATGCGCCGCTTTATGATGCGTATTTCGCAGAAAATAGCGGAGCGTAATGGCTGCAAAGCCCTAGTGACAGGCGAAAACCTGGGACAGGTTGCAAGCCAGACGCTTGAAGCTCTTGCGGTCACGGAAAGCGTTTGCACTATGCCGGTGCTTCGGCCTGTAATAGGCTTTGACAAACAGGAAATAATAAATGTAGCTCGCCGCATCGGCACCTTCGAAACATCAATCCTGCCGTATGAGGATTGCTGCACAGTGTTTACTCCACGCCGCCCCAAAACCAAGCCTGCGCTTTCCGAGGTCGAAAAAATTGAGCAGGCGCTCGATACTGAAACTCTTGAGCAGGAAGCGATTGACGGGATAGAACGTATATATCTTGAAGTATAGAAAGGTAACAAAATGGACGCAGAAATTATTTCGGTCGGAACAGAAATATTGATGGGCAGCACTATCAATACAGATGCTACAGAAATCTCCAAGAAGCTCAATGAGCTTGGCATTAATGTGTATTGGCATACGGTTGTCGGCGACAATCCGGGAAGACTTTCGCAAAGCATAGAAATCGCAAAAAAAAGAGCCGACCTGATCGTGACCTCGGGCGGCCTTGGGCCAACCTGCGATGATCTTACAAAGCAAACCCTCGCAAAGGCCTTCGGCCTTGAGCTCCGGCATAGCGAAGAGGCGGAGCGAAGACTGCGGGAACGCTTCAAAAGCCTTGCAAAAGAAATGCCTGAAAGCAATTTGCAGCAGGTATATCTGCCCGAAGGCAGCAAGATATTTTATAACAACCACGGCACAGCGCCAGGCTGCGCATTTGAGGCAGAGGGTGTCACAGTGATGATGCTTCCCGGACCGCCGAGAGAGCTTGTTCCAATGCTTGAAGAGTATGGCGTGCCTTACCTAAAGCAGTTTTCCGATGAGCAGATTTTGTCCCACACCGTCTGCACCTTTGGCAGAGGCGAAAGTGACATCGAAAGCAGCCTGCGTGACTATATGAACAGCCTTTCAAATCCGACGCTTGCGCCATATGCCAAATATGCCGAGGTTCAGCTTCGTGTAACGGCAAAGGCAAAAAGCCGTGATGAAGCCGAAAAAATGATGAAGCCCGTTATTCAGAAAGTTCAGGATACTCTCGGCGATGTTATCTATGGAATTGACGTGCAGTCTCTTGAAAACTGCATCGTTTCCCTCTTAAAGCAGCAGGGCAAAACCCTTGCTGTTGCAGAAAGCTGCACGGGAGGACTTGTCGCAAAGCGCATCACCGATATTTCAGGCTCGTCCGAGGTTTTTCTTGGCGGTGTAACCGCTTATACGGGCGGCTCAAAAACCAAATTTCTGGGCATTCCCGAAGGCTTCATCCTTGAGCATGATGTTGTCAGCGCAAAGGTTGCCTCCGCCCTTGCAGAGCGTGTAAGGAAAACGCTCGGAAGCGATTTCGGAATTGGCATAACAGGCCTTGCGGGACCAAACGGCGACGGAGTTAACCCCGTTGGAACGATTTTTGTGGCCCTGTCAACCAAGGATAGAAACTATGTGAGACCCCTTTCCCTCGGCGGCCAAAGCAGTAGAGAAAGAAACCGCGTAACAGCGGCAAACCATGCTCTTGATATGCTGCGCCGAAGCTTAACGGGGCTTGAGGTAGTAAAAATATAGAAAAGCTCAAAAAAGGGCAAATACTTGCAATTTGCCGGCAACCTTGTATAATGGACAAGTGTTATAAGAAAAAAAGAATTACGAAAAGCAACTTAAGCTTTCTAGGAGGCAACAGAAAATGACATACGAGATGGACATTGCCGGACTTAAACGAAGCCTGCCGCTTTGTAAAGTATCGGGCGATTTGTACATCGGAGCCTTCGTCATATTTGGTGACGTTGAGCTTACAGTCCACTGCGCGGCAGAGCTATTGAAGCTTGCGCCGGAATATGACTACATAATAGCGCCCGAGGCTAAGGCAATACCGCTGCTTTACGAAATGGCAAGGCAGTCTGCGGCGGACAAGTATTTTCTTGCACGCAAAAAGGCGAAGGCTTACATGACAGGGACGTTGTCGGTTAATGTAAGTTCTATCACAACCGAAGGAAGCCAGCAGCTTATTATCGACTCCGAGGATGCCAAGCTGATGGAAGGTAAAAAAATTCTTATCATTGATGATGTGATCTCCACAGGCGAATCATTGAAGGCTATGGAGGCCTTGGTTGAAAAAGCAGGCGGTATTGTAGCTGGCAAAATGGCAGTTCTGGCCGAGGGCGATGCAATTGCCAGAGACGATATAATCACACTTGGAAATCTCCCGTTGTTTAATTCGGACGGGAGCAAAAAAGACTAAAACAAGGGGTATGCAATGTGCATACAGATAAGCCGCAAATGCGGCTTATCTGGTTTTTTCAGTGTTTATCCCTTATAAGAATCTCAGAGGCAGCACTTTTTGCCACCGTATCGAGCGTTCTGAGCGCAAGCGCCAAGCCATCGTCGTTTTGGGCATCGTCCTTTAAGCGGCTTAGCATTTTAACCGTTTCACGACTGAGCCCCGTGACCTTTACTGCATTGTCAATTTCACGCAATGCGGTGTCCGCTTCGTCCTCGCTGTAACCAAGCAGATAATTTGGCGAAACGTGAAAATAGTCAGCAATTTTGCAAAGCGCAACTGCGCTTGGAACGGCTGCCTCCGAGCCGCCATTCGTGCAAATCGTGTATTTTCTGATTGCAGCACGGGAAATTCCCGTTCCGTCTGCAAGCGCTTGAATATTTTTAGGTTCTCCAAAGAAATTAGCGCCGCACATAAGAGAAGCGAGCTTCTGCTCTATGCTGCTGCGAATTCTAAGCTCCACACCCTCGAAAAAGAATTTTTCCGCCTTTTGTTTCGCAGCTTTTTCCGCCTTATCCGACTTGATAATTGCGGCACGCTCTGCCTTCTCCGCCTTCAAAGCCGCTGATTTCTCTGCTTTTTCAGCTTTAAATCTGGATTTCTCGCTTTGCTCGTCCATGAAAAACACGCTCCTAAATATTCTCCGTAATGTGCTTTTTCGACACAACCCGTACGGATGATTAAACTATAATTGTGTATTGACAACTTTATTCGCCGATGATATTATAGTAACACTAATGCGAGCAAAAGTTACTTTTGTTTCGATTATTCTTAATTTTGTTGTATTACTTTAGTAGCACAGGTGCATAATAACATTACAAAAATGTTTAGTCAAGTAGTACTAAAGGAGGCATAAAAATGGACCAGGCCATACCACGCAGGGAGCAAAAGAAGATGAAGAAAGCGAAAACTGAAAGAGGGCTGCTACGTACGGCAAGAATTATCAGGGGCTGCACAGCGCCGCCGATTTGCGCACTTACAATGCTGCTTCTACTGTTTTTCTTCAAGCCGGGGTTCTTTCACAGCGCTTCGAATTTCGCCTTCGCAATAGTGTATTTATTCTTCCTTCCAATTTTGGCATATCCCGTGTCGTTGGTTTTCAAATTCCCTAAGGACAGCTTTAGAAATAACCAACGCAAACTTGCAGTCATATTTTCCGTAATCGGCTATGCTGCGCTGCTGTGCATGGTGCTAAAAAGTGGATTTTATAATGGCGAGCTTGTAGTCTATCTAAACTATGTAATATCAGGAGCGCTAATTGCTATCACAACGCCGATACCGCACTGCAAGGCAAGCGGTCATGCTTGCGGAGTGGCAGGACCCATCGCAAGCCTTGTATTTTTCATAAGTCCGTGGTATATTATCCCCGGTGTTCTTTTGCTTGCGGCAGTATACTGGTCGTCACTTAAGCTAAAGCGCCACACCCTGCCACAGCTAATTGCCGGAACACTTATCCCAACACTTGTAATTGTTGTTGCTGCGGCAATCGGGGTAATATAAACTTTCGCGGAGCTGCAAAATGAAATATATATTTGCGTACCTTATTATCATAAACATTGTGCTTTTCTTCATGATGGCGTGGGATAAAAACCGTGCAAAAAACGCTGCATGGCGAGTCCGGGAGTCTACTCTTTTTGTGCTTGCCGCGATTGGAGGCTCTATAGGCGGAATAATTGCAATGCAGGCGTTTCGCCACAAGACAAAGAACAAAAGCTTCACGATCGGTTTTCCGTTTATATTGATTATGCAAATTATCCTTGCTATCGCAATAATATTTCTTATCGGCCAATAAAATAAAACGAGACGAATGGCTGCAAAAGCGGCTGTTCGTCTCGTTTCGCTAAGTCTTGATCCTTATGTAGCTGTTATACAGCCTAAAAGCTTACTCCCAACCTGTCTTAGGTCGTGGGTTTGCTTAAAGCTTGCAATATATATTTATTTACCGAGGTTTTATGATGATAAAAAAATTGCCTTCGATTTTTACGCTGATATTCAGTATTATTTGCCTTTTAATATTTATGAAGCTTACGTGGAACTTGGGAATATATGTTGATGAACACAACTGCAGCCCTGCTGATGTATTTGGCGGCGAGACAAATGTTGTTCTATACTGGCTGCAGATGGTTTTTTTCGTGTTAATTAGTATTCTTTCCGTAATAAATTTAAATGATCATAAATAACCAAAACTACATTAAATAACAAAATTGGTGGTGAAGTAGGTTTAGAAAAAGTTGCAGTGTGTTATTAATTTTGATTTTTGCCATTGGTATGGCTGGCTGTCAGCGTGCTCAGCAAGCCAGTTTTTTCGAATCTGACGAAGGCATATTGAATATTTTTGGCGATGAAAATGATGAATTAGGCTGGCATACGTGACTTCCTGAATATGTAACCGTCAGACTATAAAACGAGACGAATAGCCCAAAACGGCTGTTCGTCTCATTTTATTTCGGAGTATCTTAGTCGGCGTGCTCGGATTCGTTGCGGGTTCTGAACAAAAGGGAAATGCACCAAATTGCCGCAAGTCCGACTATAGTGTAGACAACTCTGCTTGCTGTTGCAGTCTGACCGCCGAAAAGGTAAGCAACAAGGTCAAAGCGGAACAGGCCGACAAGGCCCCAGTTCAGGCCGCCGATTATCGCAAGTGAAAGTGCAATGCGATCCATAATCATATTTTCCTACGCTCCTTTATAATTGGATTCATGGCATATTCTGCGCAAAAACTAAAAAAATATGCACTACGCTATGTAACGTAGTGCGTATTTTAAAATTTTTTATATTAATTTACAATTAAACAACGCCCTGTGAAAGCATAGCGTTTGCGACCTTTATGAAGCCTGCAACGTTAGCACCAATGACAAGGTTTCCTGTTTCTCCGCACTCGACCGAAGCATCATAAGCATTGTGGAAGATACCTTCCATAATGTTTTTAAGTCTCTGGTCTACCTCTTCGAATGTCCATGAAAGACGAAGACTGTTCTGGCTCATCTCAAGACCTGAAACTGCAACACCGCCTGCGTTTGCTGCCTTTGCAGGAGCAAAAAGCACGCCTGCTTTCTGGAATTCGGCAGTAGCCTCAAGGCTTGTTGGCATATTTGAACCCTCGGCGACTGCCATAACGCCGTTAGCGATAAGCGCCTTTGCTGCATCGAGGTTGATTTCATTCTGCGTTGCAGCAGGAAGAGCTATATCACACTTTGTGTTCCAGATTCCAAGGCAACCGTCTGTGTAAACGCTGCCGGCAACTTCTTTTGCATATTCGCTGATGCGTGCACGGCGATTTAGCTTGATATCCTTAACAACATCAAGGTTGATACCGTTAGCATCATATATATAGCCTGCGCTATCGCTCATTGCAACAACCTTTGCGCCAAGCTCGGTTGCCTTTTCGCAAGCGAAAATCGCAACATTACCGCTACCTGAAATGACAACAGTTTTGCCGGTGAAGCTATCGTTCTTCATGCACTTTAGCATTTCCTGTGTTAGGTAGCACAGACCATAGCCCGTTGCCTCGGTGCGAGCAAGCGAGCCGCCGAAAGGAATGCCCTTTCCCGTAAGAACACCTGCCTCATGGCTGTTAACAATGCGTTTGTACTGTCCGAATAAGAAACCGATTTCACGGCCGCCAACGCCAATGTCGCCTGCCGGAGTATCGGTGAACTGGCCAATGTGGCGATAAAGTTCTGTCATGAAGCTCTGGCAGAA
>Ga0153972_1000097_pt1 | contig 24603 bp, 16 predicted proteins | sample TSGA056MetaG_FD_104732 | JGI IMG/M metagenome (GOLD analysis project Ga0153972, IMG submission 104732) | Attine ant fungus gardens microbial communities from Georgia, USA - TSGA056 MetaG | ecosystem: Host-associated > Fungi > Mycelium > Unclassified | place: USA: Georgia, George L Smith State...
ACAATTTTTCTTCCTTGCTTCGCATTGTGTACTTTTGCGCCATCTCCCCTCACTCCTTTTCTCTAGTTTAACACAAAAAGATGGTAGGCACTTTCGTGTCTACCATCTTTATACCACTTCAAGCATATGTCTTCGGCAGCTTTTATAATTTCCATGCAATTTCCATGCAAGTAAAACAAAGTTAAAAATAGTAGAATAAAAAAAGTATCGCGGGCCAAGGCTGGAGCAAGCAGCGAAATATTTGTAAACTATCAAAGAGATTAGTTCCTGGCAAATTGTTTATGTTGCTGAAACCGGCGTTGATACTTGTTTATTTCGTGAGTATGGCTGATCAAAGCGCGGCGAGCCGCTGATCGGAAAGGTCATCGGCCGCAAATTCAAGCAAACAAATGAGCAAATCTATCCTTGTGCCCCTGCAATACGATGGCACAATGCACAGCGCTCTTCTTAAGCCTTGTTTTGCAGTAAACCTTTTGCCAAGTCTTCCGGCAAATTCGATTGTTGTTATGGATAACGCCTCATTTCATGTAAAAGAAAACTTTTTTCCTTCGGCGGAACAATCAGGGGCTCGTCTTGTTTTCCTGCCCCCGTATTCACCCGAACTCAATCCGGTTGAGCGCTTATAGGCTTGGCTTAAGCGTCATCTACGCAAAATCCTGCCACTTCATTGTTCTTTTGACACTGCCTCTCAGTTCACAACACTTCTCACAAGAGGCATGGCCGATAAGCGATATAGCTTTTGCAGACACAATGTTCAAGCGCATCTCTGCACTCTGCGATGAAGCATTTGTATAGTTTACGCACCCTGTTGTCTCCGGAAAATGTGGTTGGGGCATCGAAATCTGTCCCCTTTCAAATGAAGCAGGTGAGTTATTGAAAAAACGCGTGATTTGTGATGAGCCGGATGTGGTGTATTGTGCTCCTACGGCGAAATGAATAGGCTTCCGCATTTTATCTTGACAAAGAAATATATTTGTTGTACGCTGTCATAAATTAGTTTCCGTGCCTTATATCCTAAGGAGTTATTCTATGGGTATCTGGCCTGAGCCTTTGGCTCACGGGGTTCAGTTAGAAATAACTGGGCCTTCTTTAGAGAAGGAAGCAAAACTATCTGCATATATGCGGTACACACCGCATTAAGGCATCCTGTTTTGTTTTTTTCAAGACAGGATGTTTTTTTGTTTTTAGGGCGCATTTCCGGAAAGTGAATTTTTCGCAAATGTGCCCTTGAACTATGTGAAATCATCTGTCGAATCAGCACTTTTGTTGGGCTCATTTCAAATAAAAAAACACAGACGACGCGCTTGATGTTTGGAACGGGTATCGGCACAAAAGATAGAAGGAAAGGAAGATGGAAAAATGGTTCAGGCAATTGCAAAAAAGGCAGGAGGAAGACTTCTCATTCTCCTGCTGGTACTGATCGTGGCGTTTTCCCAGTTGGCATTGATGCCGAACGAAAGCACCGAAGTATCCGATGATCAGGAGGTGGAAACGGAGTCGGCAGCAAAACACGCTGTCGTTGTGAGTGAAAGCTCTGGCGGAAGCGTTGAAGCCGACGTCTACGAAGCCGCCGCAGACCAGAAGGTCACATTGACGATTGCGCCGGAGGCTGGATACACGCTTGATAGCCTGACCCTGACATGGGACGGCTCGGAAAGCAGTGAAAACGTTACCGGCTTCGTCTCTGCTGACAACACATATACCTTTACCATGCAGGATGCAGATGTCACCGTTAATGCGATTTTTGTCCCGGCCGCTACCCTGCTTGAGGAAGAAGAGACCGAGCCGGCTGCATACACCATAACGGTAGACTCTCCTGTGGCGGATAACCTCTACTACGGCGATATATCAACAGTAAAAAAGCTTACCTTTACTGTTGATGGAGGTACCTCTGATACAGCGACTGCCGGCCAAACGATCGTATTGAAAACTCCGCCGGGACTAAACAGCTATTTTTCATTGTCATCCTTAGTTCTTACATACGATGAGGGTGACGGTTCTGTCGATCATGAGATTGATTTGACCGCACTCACCAACGGGTCTAACTACAAGAACTATACCTTTGTCATGCCCGCAAGCAACGTTACGATAAAGACAACGTACAGTTCCCCGAATTTTTCGATACCAAATAGCATTGAAAACGGCACGCTTGGTATTGAGTTTTCGTCAGGTAGCTACAACAAGATTGAGACAGCTACAGAGACGATATACTATATCTGGAGTACAGTTTCTTTCACAATAGTACCCGAGCCTGCCGACGGTTACGTTCATAAGACCGGATCGACAAGATACATAAACAACAGAGTGGGCTATGTGCAGAGTTCCGGCGTAAGCGGTCTCAACATTACTATGTATGCCGGAAACGGAAACTATGTTTATACTGCCGAATTTGTAAAAGCAGATATAGGGTATGACCTAAAACTCGACATAACGGGTTCTGACTTCGGCAAAGTGAATGTTGATCCCGCAAAGGACACCTACTCAGCGGGCGATGTGATTAAGATTACGTTGGTGGCGAATGAAGGCTGCATAGTGTCAAATAGCACGATGAAGCTGGCCGGAGCTACGGTTCCGACGCTTACGACCGTCAGCGCTGACTATATTTACACATTCACTATGCCGACAAATGACGTTACCGCATCGGTGACGTTCGGACGAACCCGCACAATAACAATTGACCCGGATCTTCAAAACGGAGCTCTGTCAATCAGCCCGAATACCCTCGAAACCGTTGCAGGGACAACCTTTACGGTTACTCCGACGGCTGCGTCGGGCTATGCCATTAAAGGTAAATCTATTGGATATTCAACCGACGGCGGCAAGACATTTACATATCTTACTGCCGGCAAAACATTTGTCATGCCCGATTCGGACATTTTGCTTACGGCGGAGTTTTCAAACCCCGGCAGTATAACTGCCGGCGTGGTGGAGGCTGAATACGCAGGCGCTGCAACCGAGAAAATTTTTGAGGTTCCTGTAACTATTATAGCGCCCGACAGCCCCGACACCACAATTATCGGAATTTACCTTTCTTACTTAACCTCTACCCTGAATTTCCAATACATCAGGATAGGAGACAGCGATACGAAGCTGACAGCCAACGGCACGGACAGTGTAAACGGCTGGACTGTTTCAGGTTTTTATACCTATTCAACATATACTCAGTTTAGTCTTTATCCCGGAGCCGTGGGCGGAGGCGAAACCCTTGAAGCGGGCAAGGAATATGTAATTCATATTGGATTTTCGCTTGCCGCAAACATAACGGCATCCGAGATCGCCTTGACTGCCAGCAGCGCAAACAATAGATTTACTCTAGCTTCCTACGGCGTAATAACACCTGCGAAGACGGACGGAAAGGTTCAAATTAAGTGGACCAGTGAAGAGCCGCCGCATAATGCCGCCGGCACTGGCTACTATCTGTCAACTCCGCAGCAGCTTATGTGGTTTGCAGACGCAATTGCATCCGGCAAAGTAATCTCGGCTTATCTTACTGCCGACATTGATATGACAGGCTATGAAACCGAGAACGGCAGATCCTTCGAGGGTATCGGAACCAAAGACTGCCCGTATACGTTGAGTTTTTACGGCCAAAACTACACAGTCACCTACGACAGAACCGTGTCGGGCGACGATGCTGTAGGCTTTATAAACTATTATGAACCTACTTCCAGTTCCGCTTATATTTATATTAATCAACTGAATGTGAAGGCAAACATTACCGTCGAGAGCGGATCTCCGGATGTGGGACTGATTGCCGGCTATTCCAGCGGACTTATTCAGATCGCATCTGCCGAAGGAAGCATAACCGTTAAGGGCGGCGGTGATGTGAATGTGGGTGGCGTTGTCGGCAGAACCACTGCCTCCGTCTGGACACAAAGCATAAATGCTACCACAAGCGTAATAAGCGACGTTGATATTACCGTGGAATCGGGCGTCGGCGGGAACATCGGCGGAGTGGTGGGCTTTATGGATTGCAGCAGCCTCACAGCCGCTAAGTCTATTATGAACACCTATTATACGGGAACAATTTATGTTGCGCCGGGCGAGAAGGACGCCACTGTCGGAGGAATTGTCGGACGGGCTGAAGGAAATATTCTTCTGTATCAAAATGGCAACGGCGGAAGATGGAATACTGTTTTGCTGGATGACAGCGGCAGCGTTACCGGCCGCGGTGTTACCGGCGGTATCGCAGGATACCTCAATACTTATGGTTACGCAACAAGCATCTATACAAACGTGAATGCCAGCGCGATAAGCGGAACGGGATCTACCACTGACGGCAGTGCAACAGGCGGGCTTTTCGGAATTTATGTTGGAAGCTCCTATTTGGGTCATACCAGCACTAACGGAACCGTAACATCAGCCGGAGTCTACAGCTATATCAACAGAAACTATGGAAATGTTTCCGGAGACACGCAGTATATCGGCGGTGTCGCGGGTTATTACGGAGGAACCACCGTCAAATATGCTTATAACGAGGGCGCAATAACAAGCACCTCCACGAAGTCCGGCGCAGCCGTCGGCGGCGTCATGGGATATTTCGCGGGCGGAGAAGCGGCGGTGCTCCAAAATGCTATTAACAAGGGCAGCGTCACGGCAACAGGCACAGCAGCAAGGGGAGGACTTATCGGAATCATAGGTGATACCACTATGCCCGCCCTTGAGACTCTTGCCGAAGCACGTCTGAACTATTATGCAAATGTTGCAGGACTGTCAGGCATATCAAACCTTTCTGAAACTGACGGAATTAAGGCAGTGCCCGGCGCAAACCTTAGCCCTGTCGGCTATGCAGAGGGATTCCCCGGAGAGGGCAGCGGAACTGCCGACGATCCGTACCTGATCGGAACATATGACCAGCTTATGTGGTTTTCCGAAGGCGTAAACAGCAGCGCAAGCCTGCCGGAGCGGCAGAGAGTGCATGTAAAGCTGATTGCCGACATCGACCTTTCGGATTATCCCAGCTTTGTATCCATCGGTACATACAACAGGCCATTTTACGGAACGTTTGACGGAGACGGACACACGATAACTCTTGCCATATATAGAGATACGGTTGCCTCAATGAATTACGCCTCACTATTTGGATATTGCACAAATGCGACCATTAAAAATCTGACCATTGCGGGAACGGTTTACGCAAGCACCGATGCAGCGGGTCTTGTGTACTGGTTTCAAGGAAGCGGAACGCTTGAAAACATCATAAACAAGGCTGACGTTACAGCGGGAATGGATGCTTCCGGAATAGCAAAATACGCAAACGGAACTATGACAAATTGCGTAAACTATGGTACCATCACCTCGACTGAGGCTCTTGTATATGCTAACCAGGAATCAGACACCAGCAGGTATTCCGTGTATACCGGAAAAGCATCGGGCCTATTTGGCGGTGCATCCGGGACGATTACCGGCTGCGAGAACCATGGCACGGTTGAGGCAAAGTACAGAGCGGCGGGAATCGCCGGTACACTGTCTACAGCGTATGGACAGACCACAATGACAATTGTATCAAACTGTATTAACACAGGGTCTATAACCTCATATGGCGATGTCGCCAGTGACTATGGTAGCTGGCTCAGCGGAACACATATGCAGGAATACAATTCTTCGGGCGGAATCATAGCATGTGTATATAACGAGGGTATTTACCTGATCACCGGCTGCGAGAACAGCGGCACCATATCAGGATCCGGCAACAATGTGGGAGGTATTCTCGCTACCGTCGGTATTCCTGATAGCGCTACAGCTGTATTTGAGGTTTCAGTAACTAACTGCAAAAACAGCGGAACTATAATCAGTACTTACGAGGGCAGCGTTAACTTTGACAAGGTAAACGTCGGCGGCATCGTCGGAAACGCCGTCGGATCGACCGGTTCGGGCGCAGCGCAGACAACTGGGTTTATAGTCTCCGGCAATGAAAACACAGGTACGATAATTGCGGATGAAAGGGCGAATGTCAGCTCCATAGTCGGTCGTGACACATGGACAAATAATCCCGGAAGTGTCAATTATGAAAACAGCGATAACACGACGAACGAATATTACGGCAACGACGAATACAAAGCTGGCGTCAGCGTGGCTGAAGTTTCCGATCCTATCACTACTGATCCGACTCCGCCGACAACCACAGGCAATAGCGAGGGTGGCAACGGCACAGACGGAGACGGCACAGACGGAGATGGCACAGACGGCGACAGCTCAGGGTCGGAAAGCTCCAGTAAGGGCTCGTCGGACAATAATCTTGTGAAGGCTACAGACAAGACTCAGGCCACGAATAAGGCTGCAGGTGATTCGTCTGAGGGTATAAAAGCAACCGCATCCTCAGCAGGCGATTCTGACACTGCGATCCCTGTGAATACTCGCGAGGTTCCGAACCTTAATAGCAGATTGGATGCCGCACCTATTGATTTCACAACATTGGAAAGCATTAAGGAAGACTCTCTCCTCGTAGATGAGACGAGTGATTCGGATACTGAGGAAACACAGCCGGACACCGAACCGCAAAACAAGAATATTTCTTTGGATGTGGCGATGGAAGAAATCGAGCGATCCGTTGAAAGCAGTACGTTTATGTATGTTGCGTGGGGCCTTGCAGGCGTTGCAGTTCTGGGCGTTGGCGGATACGCATTAGCCGAAGTTTTAAAAAGAAGACGTAACGTATAGAAAAAATAAGATGTGCCGCAGCGGCGAAATTTTCTTCGCCGCTGCGATGCTTGTGGCGGCGATGCATTATACGCAAAAATATTAGACAGGAGAGTCATAATTAGATGAATGAAAAAACAGATGAATGGCTGGCCATTAGGAAAAAAGTGGCACAGGTCGAAATCGAGGTTAAAAAAGTAATCATTGGTAAGGACGAAATCGTTCGCAAGGTGCTAATGGCGATTCTTGCGAGAGGCCACGTCCTCTTGGAGGACAAGCCGGGCGTTGGTAAGACAAGAATGTCACTTGCCTTCGCAAAAACACTTAATCTCAAGTACACAAGACGCTCCTTCAACTATGACACGACCGCATCGGATATTGTGGGATATACCAAGCCGTGTGAAGGCGGAAGCGTTTATATGCCTGGTGACCTCACAGGCACGAACATTTTTCTTGCCGACGAGCTTAACAGAACCAGCCCAAAAACCCACGCTGCGCTGCTTGAGGCGATGGAAGAAAATGTTATGACCGTGGACGGAGTGCTTTATCATCTCCCGAAGCCCTTCTTCGTAATCGCAACGCAGAATCCTTACGGCAGTGCGGGCGTGCAGCTTCTGTCCGACGTTCAGAGGGACAGATTTATGACTCGTCAGAGCATTGGCAACCCCGATCTTGAGAGCATGACAAAGATTCTTATGGACAGAACCGACAAGGATCCGATGGACACAGTTGAGACCGCACTGACACTTGATGAGTTGAATCAGGCGATTTATGACGTTTCGACAGTGCTGGTCAAGGAGATTATAGGACGCTACATATCGGCTCTTATTATCGCAACGCGCGATGCCGAGCTGGTGCGGCAGGAGGCGACTCCACGCAGTGCGGTGCATATGATCAGGATGTCGCAGGCGCACGCATATTTGGATGACCGTACCTATGTTATTCCTGAGGATGTGGCGGCAGTGTTCGCAGATGTTTGCGAGCATAGAATTGACCTTTGTAATGAGTCTAGAATCAGTAATATCAGCCCCATGACCATCATAAAGAAAGCTCTTGATACGGTAAAAATGCCAACGCTTGAGGAGCTTAACAAATAGAGGCGTGAGAGAAATGCATTTTTATGAAGGAGCGGTATCATTATGCGACGTGTGCTAGTGACTGTCTGGCTTATTGCGGCCATTATACTTTATATATTTACCGGCACGCTGTATTCGGCGCTGCTCGTAAGTGCGGCGGTGGTGTTCCCGTGCGCAGCGCTGGTTTTGGGAGCGATAAGTGCAAAGCGCGTACGCATATCTCTTGTTGTACCGGCTAAGATAAAAAAGGGCGAGCCCGCCCTGTGTACGCTAGTTTTGGAGAATGGCTCAATCATTCCGTTATTTCATGCAGCGCTGACAGTCAAAGTCAGAAACAATCTGACGAGCAAGGAGCAAATTGTACCTATAACGATATCGGCAGGACCGAACAAAAAGGCTTTGTACGAATTTATCTTCGAAAGTACAAGCTGCGGACAATACGAGTTTATTTGCGAGCAGTTTAAGATTATGGATTTCCTGCGTCTGCGCAGCATACGCAGGAATGCAGGGATAAAGGAAACGAGAGTGTCCATGCCTGACACATTCCAAACGCAGGTATTCTTCTCTGATGCTGATTCAAGTCTTGGCTCAGGAGATACGTCTAACATCAACAAAAAGGGCTCGGACCATACCGACCCGCTTCAGTACAGAGACTTTGTTGATGGCGACCCGATGAACCGTATTAATTATAAACTGTCGTTCAAATATGAACGGTATATGATTGCGGATGGTTCGCAGCCGCGTAAAGAGGCGTATCTGGTCTTGTGGAACGGTGGCTTGCCACCCGAGGGGGCGTCGCCAAGCGTTTCCGATGCGCTTGCTGAGGCGTTTATTTCCATATGTATGTTCCTTGCGGATGCGGGCATCCCGTACACTGCGGCATGGCAAAGCTCCGAGTTGGGGGCGATCACACAGATGGAGGTCACATCCAGGGACGAACTATATGACGTTATACAGGGCGTTATGCGCACTGGCGGCGTTGAAACGCAGATTAGTGAATACTTAAATGCGCTAAGCGGCACACATTATCCAGCCGTTGCCTATTTCTCATACAAGACGCAAAATGAACTTAGTGCGCTTGGTGAGATTGGTCATGTAACACCGTTTTTATGCAAGAGTGAAAATGAGCCTGCTGAAGGCGAGGGGTGCTATTTTTCGCCCGAAAACTATAGAAGTGTTCTGAGTAGGGTATATATTTAGAGCAGCCCGAGAGAATCTCGGGCAGGTCTATTATGGGGTGAAGTATTGAAGAAGAGTAAAAAACCTATTGATGAAACAGGCTTTTCTCTGACCACAGACAATAGAAAAGATATCGGATATGCGCAAAGATTAGTGACCTCACTGATTTTATACGTTGGCCTTGTCGGATGTATCTGGACAGTTCTTGGGCTAGATGGAATTGGTATAAGCCCTATTCTTGCTCTGGTTGTCGGCTGTGTTTATTGCGCAGCGTTCTGTGGTCTCAGGGGGAGATGGCGGTTTATTTATATACCTGCCGTCATAGTTATTTTGATTTATTTTTATGCGACATGGTCCTACATGTCAAATGGATGGAACGCAGTGGCAAACCAGGTGTACCAGACATTTGAGGTTTATTTAGGGCGCATATTGCCACGCTACGCTATAAGTGTAGACAACCCGGCGCTAAGCGCCGGGATGTTTCTGGTAATGGCATCGGCGGTGTTGGGCATACTGTGCGGGTTTACCGCAGCAATAGGCGGCGCTTTCAGCTTAGTATCGGGGCTGCTGGTGGTCGCTCTGTGGCTTGTTGCCTTGATTCTTCAGGTGCAATACCCAGTCGTCTGCGTTGTAGCGCTTGTCGCCGCTGCGGTCGTTTTGCTGGGGATGAGAAATCCCACGGGTAGTGGATTTGCCGGGCGGGCATGGAAGCAGCTCATAGTCACAGCGGCAATTTTATTGTGCGTGTCTGTTCTTGTTGCAGTGCCGCTAAACGAGCTTAACTCAAATGCCGACTCTGCGCGCAGAAATGCTGAGAGGAGAATTGACGCCATCCGTTACGATGCGGAAGACGACACGGCGCCAGAAGGTGATTTCGATAGCTTCTCGGATTTTGCGCCCATGAGCGATGTAGATTTTTACATAGCGCAGTATTCAGGCGACATTTATTATCTCAGAGGTTATGTGGGAGAAAGCTATACAGGAAGCGGCTGGGAGAGCCTGAAGCCCGAACGCAGGGCGGAGTATGCCGAGATTTTTAACTGGCTTCATAACAGGGGATTTTATGCGCAGTATCAGTATTCGGCGCTTAGGAGTGCGATCGGGAAGGACACCGATGCACCTATAGAAATTACCGTAATTAATGAGGATGCATATTCAAAGTTTCTGTATGCGCCTTATGAGGCGGTGGCTGATGATCCGGACATTTACCGCATCGGCGACGAGAACCTCCTTGCAGATGGGCTTAAAGGTGAAAGGGAATATACCCTTGCAATATCAGGCGGCTTCGTGTCTGACTATGAGTCGCTTTTTAACGAGCTGAACAGCGCCTTCGCACTCGGCAATACGGATGTAATTGAATACCTGAAAAGTGAAAACGCCTACCGTGAATTTGTGTATGAAAATTATCTTGAAATACCCGAGGAAACCAGACTGGCTATACAGAATTTTCTGGACGGCTATGTTCCGGGCGAGGACGGCGTATCTTTTAACGATGCCAAAACGATTGTAAGTACTTACATTGGTGCCATGTCTTATTCCGATACTCCGGAAGCCGTTTCATACAGCGGGGATTTTGTGTCGGCATTCCTCATGCAGGGGTGGGAGGGCAATAGCCTTCATTTTTCTGCGGTGCAGACGCTGCTGTTTCGTTATCTCGGCATTCCCGCAAGATATGTGGAAGGATATATCGTAACGGAGGATGAGCTTAGGTCGGCGCAGCAGGACGGTGTCTTGTTCATTAGAACCGAAAATATTCGTGCATGGACAGAAATATACCGTGAAGGTGTCGGTTTTGTTCCCTTTGAGCTTGCCCCACCCAGAATGTATGAGCCTGAGCAGATGATGATCGATCAGTATATGGAGCCCGAGCCAGTGCCGTCAGACCCGGATTCGCCGTCAGTCATGCTGCTGAAGATACTTTTGCTGATACTTGCGGTTGCTGCGGGACTGTTTGTTATTGGCTTCACAGTGCTTGCAATACGCCGCATCATAATTCGCAGACGCTATAAAAAAATTCAAGCTCTCGATGACAACGGTGAAGCCGTGAGCCAAATGACCACCTTACTGATATGGATGGTTTCTCATGCAGGTATTTTATACGAAAATGGCTCCTTGTACGGGTTGTGTTCGGAGTTTGAAAGGTTGTTTGGACAGAACATAAGTGAGAAATATTCCAAGGTCATTCGCATACAGCAGCGCACCATCTTTGGCAACCTGAGCGTATCGGACGAGGAGAGGACTATGGTAACTGAAGTTATAGACGAGGTTGCCGTTTTGCTCACAAAGCAAGCTGGATTTTTCAGGCGGCTTAAATTGAAGTGGATCGATTGCGTTATATAGTCAGTGTTGAACGAATCTCGCTTTTCGAATATTTTCATCGAAAAACGGAAATTCATTTGCTGCCAAGAACAGTGTTTAGTTTGAAAGCGATTCTGAAGAACGAGGTTGACAAGGTTTCATATCCAGCCGAAAATGGCGATCATACCGTTCTTATAAAAACAAGAGCTTGGCATCTGCATTTTGCAGATGCCAAGCTCTTAATACTATGTAATGCTATACCACTCGCTATAAAGGGCCTCAAGCTGAAGCCCTAAAGCTGCCTTTTCATCTGAAAACTCCATCAGCTTGATGTAGTCGCTGGCAAATTCCTGCTCCTTGCTTGAGAGGGTTTCGATGTCATCCTCAAGCTTTTCAATCTCACGCTCAAGCTTAGCCTTTCGCTTTGAATCGGTCTTGGCGTTGGTTTTTTTCGGTGGGGGAGTTTTTTCCTTTGTTTCACTGACAGGGGGTTGGGATAGGACCTCCTGTCGCTGCTTGTGCTCCTGATATTGTGAGAATGTGCCGACAAAATCGGTGATTTTGCCATCACTCAAATCCCAAATCCTGGTGGCAAAGCGTTCGATAAACCATCTGTCGTGCGAGACAAACAGCAATGCCTGTTCAAAGTCCGAAACCGCATCCTCAATCCATTCACGAGAGGCGATGTCAAGATGGTTTGTGGGCTCGTCCAAGATTAAAAGATTAACGCCACGGCGCATAAGCATGCAAAGCCGAAGCCTGCTTTGCTCGCCGCCCGAAAGCGTTCCAACGCTTTTAAAAACATCTTCCCCGACGAAGCCGAACGAGGCGAGCCTGTCTCTTGAGTCCTGAGGGGAACAGTTTTCCTCGTAAATCATTGTGTCATAAAGGCTTCGCTGGGGATGAGCAAAGTGAATTATCTGGGGCAGATACGCAAGCTTTACCGAAGGACCCTTTCTCATATATCCGGAATCGGGCATTTCCTCGCCGGTGATAATTTTCAGCAGTGTAGATTTTCCCGCTCCATTGTCTCCAATAAGTCCGATGCGCTCCTTGCCCTCGATTAAAAGGTCAAGATTGTCAAAGAGCGGCTTGCCTCCAAAGCCCTTGGTGAGACCCTCGGCAAGCAGAACCTCGTCGCCGCTGAAGTCTCTTGTGACAAATTTCGCCTTTAGCTTTCTGTCAACATGAGGCCTGTCAACGGTTTTAAGCTTCTCGATGCGCTTTTCCATCGAAAAAGCCCGTTTGTGAAGCTTGTCGCTGCCCATAAATGCCCAAAGGTGCAAATCGTCCGCCGCCTTTTGCAGCTGATCAATTTTTGCTTGATTTTTTTCGTATTGCTTCATGCGCTCGTCAAAACGCCGCTGCTTTTCCTCGACATAAAAGCTGTAGTTTCCGGAGTAAAACTCCGCCTTGCCGTCGGAAATCTCAATGCAGCGCCGTACCGTTTTGTCAAGAAACCACCTGTCATGCGAGATGGAAACCACTGTGCCGCGAAATTTTGCTATATATTCCTCAAGCCACTGCGTCGCCTTAAGATCAAGATGGTTCGTTGGCTCATCAAGCAGCAGAATGTCGGTGTCCTCCAGAATCAGTCTCGCAAGGTTCACCCTTGTTCTCTCGCCGCCTGAAAGCTGAGTGAAAAGGCGGGCTCTCATCGGAGGAGGGATATCAAGTCCGTTTGCCACGCTGTTGCGCCTGAAATCAATGTCGTAGCCGCCCATAGCCTCAAACCGGGTCTGGCATTTATCGTATCGTGAGAGAGTATCTGCGCTGTCGTCTCCGGCGCTCATCTTGGCCGTCAGCGCCTCAAGCTCCGATTCCGTTTCATAGATGCGCTCGTGCGCAGTTTTAAGCACATCCTCAACGGTGTAACCGTCGAGGTAAGTGGGAATCTGAGAAATAAGCCCCATTCGCTTGCCGCCGGCAATGGAAATTTCGCCCGAATCCTTGCTCAAATCGCCAATTATAAGCTTGAACAAGGTGGTCTTTCCACAGCCGTTCTTGCCAAGAATGCCAACGTGTTCGCCCTCGTGAATGGTGAACGAAAGCCCGTCTAGAATGTCCTTGCCGTCCTCATATGATTTTTTAAGCTCTTTGACCGTAATGTCAACCATTTGTTTGTTCTCCAACTGCTGCCTGAAGCAGCGTGTTTGCAAGTGCGCCTGCGTTTGCAAGTCCGCTGCCGCCATGCTCAATCACCACTACAAAGGCGTAGGGATGCTTTGTGTCATTAAGAAAGCCTGTGAACCATGAGTGCGATGTGCCGTCGCCAACCTCGGCGGTGCCGCTTTTTGCAGCAAGGTCGAGATTTGGGAAAAGGTTATCGCCATAAGCGGTGGTGACGGTGTAATCCATCATCGAGGCAATTTCCTTTGCTGTATTGGCCGACAAAAGTCTTGTGCTGGAAGAACCGGAGCCTTTTAAAAGCGTTCCTTCCTGCACCGATCCGCCGTTTGCAATTGCCGCAACATATCTGAGCATTGAATACGGCGTAACCAAATCATTATACTGCCCAATCGCCGACCATGCAAGCAAAGAAGATCCATCCTCGGCAATATCAAAGCTTCCGGCCTTCGTGGTAATGCCGTTTATTTCATGCTCTGAGCATAGCCCAAGCTTATGGGCATAATCGGAAAGAGTCTCGCCGCCAAGCTCCAAGGCAATTTCTCCAAAGGCGCAGTTGCAGGAATTCGCAAGAGCTTGCTCAATCGTCTGACTGCCGTGAGTGCCCGTGCAGGTAACCGTTTGTTCACCAACCTGTATCGAACCTGCACAGTAAAAGCTGCGTTCTTTGATATCGTCAATGGTTTCTAATGCCGCCGCCAGCGTCACAAGCTTAAAGACTGAGCCCGGTACATACGATGCGCCGATACATCTGTTGATATATGCGCCGTCGGGGACCTGCATCGTGTTGGGGTCATAAGAAGGGCTTGAAACCATACATAATATTTCGCCCGTTTTGTAGTTTATCATCATAACGGCGCCGTTTCTGCCTGAGAGGGCTTTGTAAGCAACGGAATTCAAATCACTGTCAATAGAAAGTGTAACCGTGCCGCCGCCTTCCTTTAACCCCGTGATGGAGCTGTAACCTGCAAGCTTTGTGCGAAACACTTTTAGTGCGCCTGAGCCAATGTTTCCTGCATAGTCGCCGACAGCGTGCAGGCATGAAATTCTTGTATCGTAGTCTTCGGCATAGTAATGCGTTTCACCGTCGGCGTACGCCAGAACCTTGCCGTTTCTGTCCTTAACTGTTCCAACATTAATCATGCCGTTATAATAAACCTTGCTGTTCGCCGTGAAAAGCGCCCAGTCGCCGCCATCGCTGGCATAGGAAACAACATAGATGATAAGCCCCAGAATAGTAAGGCCTGCAAGAAGCAGTGCGCTGTAGGCTCTTCGGGTAACCTTTTTCATATGCTGTCCCCCTCGCTTCGTGAGCGTTTTGAGCCTCGCCTAACTGAGAAGCTCGCATTCTGCCTTGTGTCGGCAGCCTTGATGAACGCAAGAAGTCCCCAACAGCATATAAGGCTTGAACCACCCTTTGAGACAAACGGAAATGTTACGCCGGTAAACGGCAAAAGGTCAACGCTCCCGAACACATTAAGCGCCATCTGAAACATCATCATAGATGCCCCTGCGCAGGCAAGAATTACAAAGAACGAGCTTCGACCCTGCGCGGCGCCGCGAACAGCGAAAAGCCCAAGCACAATTATTGCCATAACGGCGCAGATTGCCACGATAAGCCCAAGCTCTTCGCAAACAAGGCAGAACACCATATCGGTGTCGGCGGCAAAAATTGAATGAAGCCAGCCATCGCCTGCGCCAACTCCGAAAAGACCACCTGAAGCTGCGGCGGACAGTGCCCGGGTTTGCTGAAAACCTGCGTCATAGGGGACTTCCCATATGTGCCGCCAGGTCGAAAATCTGTCAAGAGCATAGGGCTTGACTGTCAGTACCAAGAACCCGGCAATGGCTGCAGCGCTGACCGCAAGGATAACGGTTGCAAGGTTGCCGCTTCGCAGAAATGAAATTACAAGGAACGTTGCAAAGAAAATCAGCGCCGTTCCAAAATCGCCCATAAGCGCAAGCGAACCAACGCAAAGCGCCGAGAAGCCGATGAACATAAAAAGGTTTCGGCCTCTAAAAAGCCTGTCCAGGGTTGCAGCACCTACATATACATATGCGACCTTGACAAACTCCGAAGGCTGAAGCGAAAATCCGCCGAAGGACAGCCAGTTTTTCTGACCGTTGATTGTGTCTCCGGCCAAAATGTTCAGTGCAAGAAATGCGATTGCAAAAACCGCCATTGGCCATCGTGCCGCCTTGGCCCGCTTCAAATCACGAAGCCAGAAGCCGATAAAAATGAAAATCGCAAGACCTGCAAGCAGCATTATGAGCTGCTTTAAGAGTGTTTCCGGGTCTGATGTTGCTACAACTGCAAGCCCAAGGGTGGACAGGAAAAACGCAAGAAATTCTGTTTCAAATCCCGAGTAGTTTATTGCCCTCATAATAAGGAAGTATACCCACTGAATAATCGCAAGTGCAAGAAATGCCAAGGCTATATTAAGGCTATCCTCTCTGGTTGAGGAAACCGAAAACTGCAGCGTTAAAACAGCCTGAAAAACCGTTAGGATAAACAGGGTAACAGCAGGACTTACAAAAAAACCGGGGCTTGTACGTTTTTTCTCAACAGCTGCACGCTGCTTGGTGCTTAGCGTGTGGAAGGTCATAGATGCTCCGGCAACGTCAAGCTTGTCCCCGTCGGAGATCCTGATTCCTTCGCCGCAATCGGTTTGAGAGGAAACCGAGATAAGACCGTCATTGGGAGCAAGGTCATAGATAACCCAGTCACCGTCGGCATCTCTTATGAGGGCGGCTTGGGTTTTTGCAACCTTTTCGCGGTTTATAATAATGTCGCTTGTTTTTGCCGAGCCGATAAGGCTTTCCCAATGCTTAATTACGGCACGTTCGCCGCCTTTTGCTTCAAAATATGCCCACATTTCGGGTTCATATTTTTCCCTTAACATACTGCGCACACATCTGACAAGCAGCCACAGGGCGAGCACAGGCAAAAGATAGCCGGACGCCGAAATTATATATGAAGATAAAACATCCAAATGCTTAGCCCTCCTTTATTAATCTATTTACTATAACAAAAAAGCATCAAATTTACAACGAAATAGAACAATATAGGGGAAAATATCAATAAAGTTTTGTGTTGTAATATTTAGCCCTTGGGTGTAGAATAAAAGACAAGTTTTTCAAGGGGGCTAAAGATGAAAATCACAATTGTGGGCGGAGGCAAGGTCGGTTACACCATTGCCGAGCAGCTTACTGGCGAGGACCATGACATAACTCTCATTGAGCGCGATTCCACCGTTGCAGACAATATATCGGGAAGTATTGATATTATGACAATCTGCGGCGACGGAACAGACCTTGACGTTCTGCGTAAAGCAGAGGTTGGCGGAAGCGATTTGCTTGTTGCTTGCGCAACAAGCGACGAGATGAACATTATATCCTGCATCTACGCAAAAAAGCTTGGCTGTAAAAACACCATCGCAAGGGTCAGAACCCCTGGATTGTCAAAACAAATTTACTTTATAAAGGAAGACCTTAACCTTTCAACAACAATAAACCCGGAGCTTGCGGCAGCAAGGGAAATTTTTGGAATGCTTGAACTGCCAGGAGTTATACACAGAGAGTCCTTTGCAAACGAGCGTGTTGAAATTGTCGGCATAGCCGTTAAAGAGGGCAGCGTTTTAAACGGACTTTCGCTTATAGATTTGCCGAAAAAGCTAAAGGTAAAGGCGCTTGTCGGCGCCGTTGGCCGCGGAGATCAGGTGTACATCCCAAAGGGGAATTTCACTCTTCTGGCAGGTGATAAGGTATATCTTTGCGCTCCTGCAACGCAGGTCGTTAATATTCTTCATAAAATCGGCGACTACAGCGGCAGGGTGTCACGGGTTGCCATCATCGGAGCAAGTAGAATTACACAATACCTCACCCAAATGCTGCTTAGAACAGGAACCAAGGTGCTGCTTATCGAAGCCAAAAAGGAAAAGGCGGAGGCCTTTGCCGAGGAGCACCCCGAGGTCACCGTTGTCTGTGCCGACGGTACGAGCGGCGCGGTTTTACGCAGTGAGCGTGTTGACAAGATGGATTCTGTTGTTACGCTTACAAATATCGACGAGGAAAACCTTATACTGTCGATGTATCTTCACAATATCGGTGTTAGACAGGTTATCACAAAGGTTAACCATATCGAATACGCCGGAATGTTTGAAAACAACGGCGTTGACCATGTTGTCAGCCCCAAAAAGCTGTCGGCAAACGAAATAGTCCGCTATGTAAGGGCAATGCAAAACTCCGAGGGCAGCAACGTTGTAACCCTTCACCGTTTGCTTAACGGCAGCGTTGAAGCGCTTGAATTTAGGGTGACCTCCTCGACAAAAAACCGTGGCAAGCTTCTTAAAGACATGAAGCTTAGGGAAAATGTTCTTATTGCAAGCATTAACAGAAACGGTAAAATTATAATCCCCGGCGGAGTTGACACAATCGAGAGAGGTGACACTGTTGTAGTTGTAACAACCTCGAAAAAGGCAATTCTCGATTTGGACGATATTTTTATTGACGGAGACTGAGAAGGCACATGAATAGAAGAGTAATTGCCAGAATGGTGGGCAGAATACTGTGCCTTGAAGCCGTTTTAATGCTTCCTGCGATTATTGTTGCGGCAGTCTATCATGAAGGACGCAGCGCCGTCTCCTTTGGCATTTCAATATTTTTAATACTCGCCGTTGGATTGCCCTGCGCATTGATAAAGATAGAGGACAGAAGGTTTTATGCCAAGGAAGGCTTTGCGGCCGTCGGGCTGACATGGCTGATGCTGTCTGCCTTCGGCGCACTTCCGTTTTTCTTTAGCGGAGTGCTGCCAAACTATATTGACTGTTTTTTTGAAACCGTATCAGGCTTTACCACCACGGGAGCAAGCGTTATTGCAAACGTTGAAGCTCTGCCAAATAGCCTAATTTACTGGCGAAGCTTTACCCAGTGGCTCGGCGGCATGGGTGTTCTGGTCTTTATCCTTGCCTTTGCAACGCTTACAACGAAAAACAGCGGCGAATCGCTGCATCTTTATAGGGCCGAATCCTCCGGCGTTAAGGCCTCAAAGCTTGTACCGAGAATGAACCGCAATGCCAAGATTCTTTATTCAATTTATATTGTACTTTCCGCAGTGCTGTTTATTATGTTGCTTTTTGGCAGGGTTTCTGTATTTGATGCGCTGAACATCACCTTCACAACGGCGGCCACAGGAGGCTTTGGCATTCGATTAGACAGCATGGAGTCCTTTTCTGCCTATACTCAGTGGGTGGTGGCAATCGGAATGTTTTTGTTTAGCATTAACTTTAATATGTTCTATCTGCTGCTTATTAAAAACTTCAAGAGGATATTCAAAAGCGAAGAGCTTCGGGTCTATATAATCATAGTTTTGGCCTCAATTCTTCTCATAACAATAAACATCGCCTCCTCGTTTGAAACAATGTCGGAGGCAATTCGGGCGGCAACCTTCCAGGTGACCTCGATCATGTCAACGACGGGATATTATTCCTCAGATTTTGATCTTTGGCCTCAATTTTCAAGAACAATCTTGTTCCTCTTAATGTTCATCGGCGGCTGCGCAGGCAGTACAGCAGGCGGCGCAAAGGTAATCAGGATCATGATGGTGTTCAAATCTGCTAAAAAGACCGTTTCCAAAGCCATCAATCCAAATAGTGTGCGTCTTTTGTATCTTGACGGCGAAAGGGTTGCTAACGAAACGGAAGCCTCGGTTAACGGCTATATGATAGTGTATACATTTATCCTGGCTCTCGGCGTTTTGTTTGTGTCACTAAACGGCTTTGACCTTGTAACAACCATAACATCTGTTGTAACCTGTCTGAATAATGTCGGCCCGGGTCTTGGACTGGTCGGCCCAACGATGAATTTCGGGTTCTTTTCTTATTTTTCAAAAATAATTTTATCTGTTATAATGCTGATAGGAAGGCTCGAAATATTCCCGATTATGGTTCTGTTTTCGCCAGATATGTTCAGAAGATGGCGAAATAGAAATTCGCTAAAAATTATTAGAGAAAACTTAGGAGATAAAAATGGAGATATATGAGGAACTCACCGCCCGTGGCCTTATTGCGCAGGTGACGAGCGAGGACGAAATAAAAAACATGGTCAATAACGGCAAAGCCATTTTCTACATCGGCTTTGACCCTACTGCAGACTCTCTGCACGTTGGACATTTTATGGCGCTTAGCCTTATGAAGCGCCTGCAAATGGCCGGAAACCGACCGATTGCTCTTCTTGGCGGCGGAACAGGTATGGTAGGTGACCCATCCGGCCGCACTGATATGCGCCAAATCATGACACCCGAAATAATTGCCCACAACTGCGATTGCTTCAAAACGCAGATGGAGCGTTTTATCGAGTTTGGCGACGACAAGGCGATGATGGTTAACAACGCCGACTGGCTGCTTGACCTAAACTATGTCGAGCTTCTGCGTGAGGTTGGCGCTTGCTTCTCAGTAAACAATATGCTAAGAGCCGAGTGCTACAAGCAGCGCATGGAGAAGGGACTAAGCTTTTTCGAGTTTAACTACATGATAATGCAGGCATACGATTTCTATGTTCTCTACCAGAAATACGGCTGCAATATGCAGTTCGGCGGCAATGACCAGTGGTCTAATATGCTTGCAGGCACAGAGCTTATCCGCAAAAAGCTCGCCAAGGACGCACACGCTCTTACAATAACCCTTCTGCTCAACTCCGAGGGCACAAAAATGGGCAAGACAGCAAACGGAGCGGTATGGCTTGACCCAAACAAGACTAGCCCTTACGATTTCTATCAGTATTGGCGCAACGTGGGTGATGCCGACGTTCTAAAGTGCATTAGACTTCTGACCTTCCTGCCGCTTGAGCAGATTGACGAGATGGACAAGTGGGAGGGCGCTGACCTTAACAAGGCAAAGACCATTCTTGCGCAGGAGCTAACCGCTCTTGTCCACGGCGAGGAAGAGGCCAATAAGGCCGAAAAAGCCGCAATTTCACTTTTCGCAGGCGGAGCCGACAGCGCAGGTGTTCCAAGCGTTGAGCTATCCGAGGAAGACCTGACCGATGGCAAAGCCGATATCCTTACACTTCTTGTAAAGGGTGGCCTATGTTCATCAAAGGGCGACGCCCGCAGAACTGTTCAGCAGGGCGGCGTTACAGTTGACGACGAAAAAGTGACGGACATTGCCAAGACCTATGACAAGGCTGAGCTTGAAGGCGACGGACTTTTGATTAAAAGAGGAAAGAAGAACTTTATCCGCATGAAAATCTAAAATGAAAACACTCTCGAACTATAATTCGGGAGTGTTTTTAGCCATTTCAAGCAGTTTTTCTTTGTTGTTATATTCGGGGAAAATAATGACATAATCCAAGAGCCGATTAAGCACCTTGCCAATCATTTCGCCCTCAAACCCAAGTCTTATCAGGTCTTTGCCTGAAACTGCGAGATTTGCAAGGCTGTAGCAGTCTCCAGACTGCAAAATTTCATCAAGCAAAGCCTGTGATTCAGTTGACATAATGTAAACGGCGCATTTGCAGGAAGTTACTCCAAAGTTTGATAAAAGTCTCTTCCATGAAATTTTGTCCTGCGGGCAAGTAGACATAATGTCAAACGAGTCGTTAACCAAACCACGCACCAGATTATCAGCCCGCAGCCTTGCAAGAAAACAGTCCGACTTGTCCTTTGTCTCGAACAGAATGTGGCAAAAGCCAACCCATCTATAATGTCTGTTGCAAGGCAAAGCAGCTAGAGACGAGAAATCTACGCACCTAGGCTCAACTCCCAGAAAAGAAAGCAGAGAAGTGGTTAACATAATATTGAATGCCAACATATCCCCGCACACCAAAGCCCTATCAAGCTCCGAGAAAATCCGATCTACCGCAAGTGCATTTGCAATGGAGGCGTTTGCCCGAATCGCGGTCATAGTCGATTCCTCAATATCAAATCCCAGCTTGGCCTTGAAACGAATAGCCCTGAACATTCTAAGAGCGTCCTCCTTAAAGCGAAGCGATGCATCGCCAACGCAGCGGATTAGCCGGGCTGCAATATCGTCCTGACCGCCAAAGGGGTCTATTATTTTGCCTCTTACGCTTGCGGCAATGGCGTTAATAGTGAAGTCACGTCGGGCAAGATCCTCCTCAATGCTTGTTACAAAGCGCACGCTTTCGGGTCTCCGGCTGTCAAGATATTGCCCGTCTGTTCTGAAGGTGGTTACTTCAATGCTTGCGCTGCCTGTTTTCACTGTGACGGTGCCGTGCTTTAGCCCTGTTGCGATGGCCCTATCGCCAAACAGCGCCAAAACCTCCTTCGGCAGTGCGGAGCAGGCTATGTCCCAATCATGCGCAGGAAGACCAATCAGAGCGTCCCGAACCGCACCGCCAACGGCGTAAGCTTGGTGTCCGGCATCTTCAAGGGTGCTTATTAATTCGATTATCGATTTAGGGAAAACAATTCGATTCAATTTGAGTAATTTCTCTCCAATAATAGATTACTATATTAGGAACTTGTAATTTATGCACTGAAATAGTATAATCAACTTCGATGCTTTTTTAACTATAATACTAATCTGATATTTTTACAAGATTTTATCCGACTAAGGAGCATAAATGGATAGCTTTAGAACATACATGACCCCGGGGAAAAAGGGGTTTCTAATTGGCATCGGCGGCGTTTCAATGTCACCTCTTGCAGAGGTGCTTTCGGGCGCAGGTCTTTGCATTAGCGGCTCTGATATGCAAGGCGGAGAGAATGTCGAGCATCTGATAAACCTTGGCATAACCGTAAGCATCGGACACAAGGCGCAGAACATAACAGACGATATTGACTTTGTGGTGCGCACGGCTGCCGTTCATGATGATAACCCCGAAATCGTTGCAGCGAAAGAAAAAAATATTCCTGTTTACGAGCGAACCCAGGCATGGGGCGCAATTATGCGTGACTACAAAAACGCCCTTTGCATCGCAGGAACCCACGGCAAAACCACAACGACATCTATGGCGACGCATATCATGATGGCATCAGGCAGCGACCCAACAGTTATGATTGGCGGAACGCTTCCGCTTCTTCACGCAGGCCACAGGGTTGGCAAGGGCGAGATAATAATTCTTGAGTCATGCGAATATTATAACTCGTTTTTGAGCTTTTTCCCTACAGTTGCGGTTATTACAAATATCGACAGCGACCATCTGGATTTTTTCAAGGATATAGAGGATATCAAAGCTTCGTTCAGAAAGTTTGCTTCGCTTGTTCCTGAAAATGGACATATAGTTGCAAATGCTGATGATGAAAACACAATGGACGCTATAAAGGACATCGGCAGAGATGTTATAACATTTGGTATGGGCGATAATGCCGACCTATGGCCCGGAGATATAAAGCACGTTGGTGCGCAGTCTGATTTTGATATTATCTACAAGGGAGAGTTTTTTGCCCACGTTTCGCTCAGAGTTCCCGGCGAGCACAATATCAAAAATGCGCTTGCAGCTACAGCAGCTTGCATTTGCCTTGGCGCAGATCCTCTTGCCGTTCAATACGGCCTTGCTGCGTTTACCGGCGCAGGAAGGCGATTCGAATTCAAAGGCAAGCACAACGGAGCAGATATCTATGATGATTATGCCCACCATCCAAGCGAGCTGAAATGCCTGCTGGATGCTGTAGAGGACTTGGGATACAAGCGCACAATTGTTGTCTTTCAGCCGCATACATACTCCCGCACAAAGGCGCTTTTTGGCGACTTTGTCGAGCAGCTTAAAAGACCTGATCTTGCGATACTTGCGGAGATATATTCCGCACGGGAGACCAACACAATCGGCATCACTTCAAATGATCTGGCGAGGTGCGTTCCAAATTCCCTGCATTTTGACAGCTTTGATGAAATCATTAAAACTCTTAGATGGATGGCAGCGCCCGGAGACCTTATATTAACAGTAGGCGCAGGCGACGTATATCGAATTGGCGAAGAGCTTATGAAGTCATAATAATTAAACCACCTGCGATTGAATTCTTCAATCGCAGGTGGTTTTTGTATTGCTATTCGGGCTTAATCCATATAAGCTTCTCTGAAAAACTCGCTGTCTAGGAGGGGGGCAAGATGCGTAAGAAACAAATCAATGCTTGCCATATCTTTGTCAATATAATCACTTCGCAAACCGAGGCTGTCTTGCCTGCTTAGCGGCAGAAGAACACGAACGCAGGTTCCTGTGCCAACTCGGCTCTCGATTACCAAAGAGCCAAAATGTTTTTGTGCAATAGTGCTTGCGATGAAAAGTCCAAGACCGCTTCCTGTAAGCGTTTCCGATAACGATTTTGCATCCTGCGTCCTATTCCAGGAAAAGAGGTTTTGCATTGTTGCGTCGTCAATCCCGTAACCGTTGTCAGAAACTGAAAATACGGCATTATCACCCTGAGTGGACAATGTTACGTTAACCCTGCCGCCCTTGGGCGTGTGGGCAAAGCTGTTCGAAATTAAGTTGAGCAGCAGAATCTGAATTCTGTCCCGATCAATATTTGCATACAGCTCGCCAAGCTCGGTGGAAAAATTAAGCTCGATGGAATGCGTTGATAAAAGGTGCGATGCTGTGTCAACAAGCTCGGAGCACATTTTGGCAAGGTCTACGTGGCTTGCTATGCACACAAAGTTGTCATTGAAAATGTTATAAGCCATCGTAAGATTGCTTATATCGTGCTGAAGCTTGTAGTAGCTGCGATTGAGAATTGTCATGTATTGCTCGATCTTTGGGTTTAAGTCCTCGTTTAGTATTCTAACAAGTCTTTGAATAGTAAGCTGCATATTAAAAGCCGTGGAATTAAGGTTAGAAAGTGTAACTTCATTCAATAAAACTGTAGCCGAGTTTTTGCCTGAAATGTCGCTGAATGCGATGATTAGCATTTCGTCGACGGCAGATGCGTTGACTGAATAATTGATGCGGTCAATCTCAACAGTTGCGACAAAATTATCGCTTTTTGCAGAAAGTAGAACTTCGGGTATCGTGTTAATCGCCTTTTTGCCGGAGTAGAGATTCCCGAAGAGTTTTTCTGCAGATGTATTGTAAACAACTATTTTATTATCTTTTATGCCAAGCATTGGGTCGTTATTTAGCATTATAACTGCTCGAATCTGTTTATCCATATTCCCACCCTATCTGAAATATATTTCTCTTATAGTTTACCAAATTTTACTCGTTCTTACATTAGTAATTTTTTCTAAATATTACTAGAGTTTTTATTGCTTTTATATATAGCTGTATAAATAAAGCGGTATTTTGACTATATTTAGGCGAAAAAAAGAAACAGCCCTAACAGCATCCC
>Ga0153972_1000098_pt1 | contig 24561 bp, 22 predicted proteins | sample TSGA056MetaG_FD_104732 | JGI IMG/M metagenome (GOLD analysis project Ga0153972, IMG submission 104732) | Attine ant fungus gardens microbial communities from Georgia, USA - TSGA056 MetaG | ecosystem: Host-associated > Fungi > Mycelium > Unclassified | place: USA: Georgia, George L Smith State...
ATGGCACGGTGTCACAAAACAACAATTTAATACGTGGGGGTATAGCTCAGCTGGGAGAGCGCCTCGTTCGCAACGAGGAGGCCAGCGGTTCGATCCCGCTTATCTCCACCACGTTAAAAGCCGTCTATGCAAGGCGGCTTTTTCTGCGTTTTATTAGGAAATATACGCCCAGAATTATAAGCGAGACAAGAGACCCTATAGCCGAAGCAAGTCCCATCGGCAAAAGCGAACTTGGGAAAGCGTTGCTTAGTAAATATGCAGCAGGCACTCTCCCAAGGAAAATTGCAATAATGCTGTGAACGGAAGCAATAAGGGAACGGTTTGTGCCGCATAAATATCCGTTGATGCAGAAAACAAACGCTGCTGCAATGCAGTCGATTGAGTAGGTTCTAAGATATTCGCCGGCTGCAACAATAACCTCTGCATCATTCGAAAAAATGCCTGTGAGCGTTTCGGGAATAATCCAGCTTATTGCACACATAAAAACGCCGAACAAAGATGTAATGACAATGCCTTTTTTCATTGTATGAATTGCTCGTCCGGACTTTCCTGCGCCAATATTCTGGGCCGTTATTGCTGAGATTGCCGAAAGCATTGCCGCGGGTACAAGGAACATGAAAATGACTATTTTCTCTGCAACGCCCACGGCGCTTGATGCAACGAGCCCCCTGCCGTTTGCGATAACAGTTAAAAAAATGAACGAGATGGAGACAAGCGTGTCCTGCATTGCGATTGGAAAGCCGGAAGACAAAATGCCCTTTACCGATGACTTTTGAAGTCTGATGTCCTTTCTGGAAAACGCAAAAGGAAGCCTATGCTTTGCTAAATAAATAAAACCGCAAATTGAGCTTGCGAGCTGCGCCGCCGAGGTTGCAAAAGCTGCGCCTGCAACACCAAATCCGAATACTCCCGTCAAAAGCAAATCACCAACCACGTTAACTACACAGGCTATTCCTACGAAATACATCGGCGTTCTTGAATTACCAAGACCACGCAGGATGCTTGCTATAACGTTAAAAGCGACAATAAACGGAAGACCCAGAGCGCATATCTTTATGTATTGAACCGTCTCGTCAATTGCGGCGGTCGGAGTGTTCATAAGCATAGTAATATTTTCTGCCTGAGTGACCATTATCGGCGTTAAAATAACTGTAATAATGGCAAAAAGTATTATCGAGCAGCCAACATAGTCTGCAGCCTTTTTGATGTCTTGGCTTCCGATTGCATTTGCAGTTCTAATAGTAAGACCCATTGAAATGCCGATGATAAATGCCGTGACAATGTGCATAACCTGGCTGCCAATGGTTACGGCAGAAAGCGCCGAAACGGTGCAAAATTTGCCGACAACAAACATATCAACGGCACCATAAAATGCCTGCATAAAATTTGAGAATAAGAACGGCAGGGCAAATCGAAGCAGGACTTTTGTGACACTGCCTACAGTTAAATCAGTACTTTGTTTCAAAAGTGACCTCCCTAATGCTAAAAAAGCGGGATAAAATCCATATGGATCTTATCCCGCTTAAACAGCTAAAAGCTGCAAGTCCTCTGACAAGTAATACAGTTTATAACACGAATAAAAACCATTGTCAAGTTTTATGGCTTTTTAATTGTCAGGCTAAGCAAGAATACAAACGCCGAAAGACCAGATAGGATGAGAAATATCAAAATAAAGCTGCCTGTCACAACCTTTAGAGAACCGGCAATCGCAGAGGAAAACGCTGTTGCAATCAGATGCAAATTCAATATACCAAAGTTAAGAGAAAAGTTCTTTTGACCATAAAACGCAGTTGTAAACGCAGTAAGACCGGTCGCAACAAAGCCAAAGCTTAAATAGCAAAGAAAAAGTCCAATGTATGCAAGAGGGGAGTTTTGAATTTGCAGCGCAAACGCAACAAGAAGCGTTGCAACAACCGCCAAAATGCTTGTAACATACTTTGAGCCAGCAAGGCCAATTCGGTCAAAAAGCCATCCTGAAAATAGTCTGCCAGCACCGTTACCAATAGAAACAATGCCTACCATTGTAATTGCAAATGCTTCAACGGTGCCGGTATCAAGCATAATATCCTTTGCAAAGCTAATCGAAACGCTGCCCACAGAGGCAAGCAGGCTATAGAAAACCATGAGCTTCCAGAAGGAAGGACGCTTTACCATTTGCAGCGGTGTAAAGTCATTTTCAACGACTGACTTATTCTTTTCGTTCTTAGCAGGCGGGAAAATTGTTCCTTCCGGAACAGGTTTAAGCACAAAAGAAGCGATAATGCATACCACAGCAGTAACAATTCCCAAAACCAAATATGTAGTGCGCCAGCCTATACCGGGAGCATCAAAGCAGTAATTTGCAAGTTTACCGATTGTGAGCGAATTAAGCCCAAAGCCCATCAGAATAATTCCCGAGGAGAGACCGATTTTGTCCGGAAACCAAGAATTTACAACGCCGATTGTTGTGATATAAACAAGTCCGATTCCAAAGCCGCCAAGAATGCCATAAGCGCCATACAAAACGGCAATATTGTCTTCCATTTGAGAGACAATTATAAAGCCTATGCAAAATAGTATTCCGCCCAGATCTAATCTAAATGCGGGCGTAGTAATCTTTCCCAGTCGCCCAGCAACAATAGTGCCGATGCAGAAGAAGGCAACCAGAAAGGTATAGTTAACTCCAAGCTGCGATTCGTTCCACCCAAAGTCATTGATAAATGGCACTTTCATGATAGACCATGCGTATATAATACCGGCAAAAAGCAGCACAACAGTACCCACAGCAAGGAGAACGCCTCTGCCTTTTATGCCATTCCCCATAACTCAAACCCCTTCTTTTGACGCAGTGTATTTTTAATTATACAGTTTTCCGATGTGAGTGTCAAGAAATCATAACCTCTGTAAATCAGATGCGCCACAGTTTTCCGCAGCCTTGACACCACGTACTTCGAGCAGTATATTTAGTTAATTGGAAAAGAGGAGTGGAGAGAAGAATGAAACTACTATTTAAGCAGCGGTTTTTTTCTTGGTTTGACAGCTATGATATTTATGATGAGGCGGGCGCAACGCTATATACAGTAAAAGGTCAATTGTCCTGGGGGCATTGCCTAAAGATATTTGACGCTGACGAAAAATATGTCGGAATGGTCAAGGAACGCATTTTTACATTCCTTCCAAAGTTTGAGATTTATCTCCAAGATCGATATATAGGCTGCATCAATAAAGAACTATCCTTTCTGCGTCCTAGATACAATATTGACTATAATGGCTGGCGCATCGATGGCGACTTTTTTGAATGGGATTATAGTATTGTAAATTCCTCGGGCGAAGCTTTGGCAAATGTCTCAAAGAAGCTTTGGAACTGGACAGACACCTACGTAATTGACGTATATAATCCAGAAAACGCTCTGTATTCATTGATGTTTGTGTTAGCAATTGATGCTGAAAAATGCTCAAGAAATGACTGAATTTATGCCACGCAGTAACGATTTAGATTCTTAGCGACGAAGGGGGCATTGCTATGCACTATGCCGATTATAAAACAATACTTTCACCTAATGACGGCATGAACCTCTACCGGGGCTGCACTCACGGCTGTATATACTGTGACAGCCGAAGCGAATGCTATCAGATGGCGCACGATTTTGAGGATATTGAAGTTAAGCGCAACGCAGCGCAAATTTTAGATTGGCAACTGCGGCGCAAAAGAAAACCCTGCATGATTTCAACCGGCGCAATGTGTGACCCATATATTCATTTGGAGAGCGAACTGGAACTCACACGCAAGTGTCTGGAGATTATCGAGCGTCACGGCTTTGGCGTAACAATTCTCACGAAGTCAGATAGAATTTTGCGGGATTTGAATCTGCTTAAGGCGATAAACAAAAAAACAAAATGTGTTGTTCAAATGACTATGACGACATTTGATGAGGATTTGTGCCGCAAGCTTGAACCATATGTCTCGACAACGGCAGAGCGTTTTCGTGTGCTGGAAATTATGCGGGACGAGGGAATACCAACCATTGTGTGGCTATGTCCGATATTGCCGTTTATTAATGATACAATAGAAAACCTGAACGGCATTATGGATTACTGCATTCGTGCCAAGGCAAGTGGAGTGCTGAACTTCGGGTTTGGGGTAACCCTGCGCAAGGGTGACCGGGAGTATTTTTATGAGAAACTTGACAGTCTGTTTCCCGGTGCAAAGCAGAGATATATTCGCGAGTACGGCGATGCCTATCAGTGCCTTAGCCCCCATCATGAAGAACTTATGAGGGTGTTCGAAGAGCAGTGCAAGCGCCACGGCTTCTTATGGCGTCCGAAGGATATATTTGCGTACCTAAAGGATTTCTCTCAGACTAACGAGCAGCTGTCGCTATTTTGAATGGCTATCTGTCTAGGCCATTCTGAAATTGTCATTCACTTTAATCCACATCCTCTGTGTATTTTAGAAGAAGCGCTTCAAGTTCGTCGTTTTCGAGGGGGGTAGGTATTGAGAATTCGGAGTTTTCTCCTATTGTTTGTGAAAGGGTGCGGTACTGCTCCGCCTGCGGCGAATCAGGAGCGTGCTCTATTACGGTCTGCCTGCGGTTTTCCGCTCTCTGCACAACATTGTCACGGGGAACGAAATGTAAAAGCCTTGTACCAAGCTTAGCGGCAAATTCCTCAACAAGCTCCATCTCGCTGTCAACCATTCTTGAGTTGCAAATAATTCCGCCCAGCTTTGTTTTTCCTGATGCTGCATAGCGGGTTATGCCCTTGCAGATATTATTTGCTGCATATAAACTCATCATCTCGCCCGAGCAGACAATGTAAATTTCCTCTGCCTTGCCTTCACGAATCGGCATGGCAAATCCGCCACAGACAACGTCGCCTAACACGTCGTATAGGACATAGTCAAGATTGTTCGTGTAAGCGCCCTTTTTCTCTAAAAGGTTTATCGCCGTGACAATACCTCGTCCGGCGCAACCTACACCCGGCTCAGGGCCGCCGGATTCCACGGCTTTTATGCCCAAAAAACCTGTGAACAGAAAATCTTCAAGCTCAAGGTCATCCTCGTCGCATCCACGAAGCGCATCGAGAGCTGTTTTTTCTGCAAGTGAGCCTAAAATGAGGCGTGTTGAATCCGCCTTTGGGTCACAGCCGACTATCATAACGTTTTCGCCGCTTTCCGCAAGTGCAGCGGCAATGTTCTGTGTGGTGGTTGATTTTCCGATGCCGCCTTTTCCGTAGATTGCAATTTGTCTCATTTGTTAATCCTCTTATCAAGCCAATTATTGAGCCCTTCCCCGACAAGTACCGGGAGGGGCTGTCCGTCAAATTCATAGCAAACCGCACCGTGCGGCAAGTCAAACCATTTGCAGCCATCAGGCTTAAGCACTCTCAAATCCGGGTCTGCGATTACAAGGTCATAGACTCCGCTTTCAAAAATCTCAATTAGCCCGTCTTCTCCCTTAATGCGCTTGTCAAGCGGTTGTGCGAGAGTTTTGTCAAACGAAAAGAACGTCACAACCTGCACTGTATCAATGCCATAATCTAAATTCAGGGTTGCCCGTATGGCGTTAGACATGAGCTGCTCGCCAATGATTAGAACTTTAGGCTGCTGCTCATTTGCAGGCACATTCGGTGCAGAACACGTTTTAATCGCATCAAGAACAAGCTGCGAATAGCTTTTTCCAAAGGGTACAGCAGTAACATATGGCGTTCCGAACTCTTTTTCAAGCCATCTTGCGGTTGTCATGCCTGACACTGCGGTGACAACATTGATTTCCGCCTTCGCCGCCTGTTTAAGATTTTCGGAAACCTCATGCCCGCCCCAGACCGAAATGACCTTGTACCCGTTCTCCTGCGCCCAGGCCGTAACGGCTCTGACATTCTCGCCGGTCCAGTCGATAGCGTTGCCGCCGATGAGGTTTATCGTTCCGGGTATCTTTTCGGCGGGTTCAACAAGAAGCTTCGCCATCGCAAGAAGCGTTTCAGATATTCCGTGATCGTAGAACTTGTGCCCGCCGAGCTCAACAGCCGCTGCCGGAAGTCCGCTTTCGTTTGAAATCGCATCTGCCACATCACTCATATCTGTGCCAATCATCATCGACACAGGAGCTGTGGATACCAAGACAAAGCTAGGTTCAAAGTCACGCTCACGACTTCGGAAAGTTTCAAGAATCTTGCTTTTTGTACCGCTGATAACATCCCCCATACGAATCCATGTTGTAACAAGATTTGAACCACCGTACGGCTCGTAGATGTCAGTTCTGCTAACTTTGCCTTTGTAGGTCGAACAGTCGTCAAGGATGCCCATACCATCGGTCACGTCTATTATCTCCTGAAACCCGAATGTATCAGCCAAAAACGGCGCAAGGTATTTATAAAGATTTTTCACCGCATTCTACCTTCCTTGTCTGATAATGGACCGCTCACGGCGCTTTCTTCAATCCTATCCAGGACGGCCATGCTGCCAGCGAATCCGATTTTAACGGAATCCTGCCTGTCCGAACCATAGCGCATTTGACCACGCCCACTATCACGGCCTCCAGAACCGCCGCCTCTTCGTCCGCCGGAGCCACGGACGGGACTTATAATTCTGAAATCGGGCGCATTTTTCTCAAACCATTCACGCTGCTCCTTTGAGATGCCTTGCATACGGCCTAGCGAAAGACTTTCAACGGCAAATCTCTCTTTAATGAGCCACTTCGCAAGTCCGGCGTCGCCCTCAACGGAGATTGTGAGGTCAGAAGCCATATTTTTGATTTCTGTGAGCTTTCCGTCAAGCCTGTTTGCCTGCTCAGATACATCTGCATTTATTCCTAAAATCTCTCCAAGCTTTTTATACGATTGCCGCAGACTGTCCGAATCGTAAACCCCGCCGATACACACCCACGGAATTTCGAGTTTTTCCTCAAGATACGGACCAATAGCGGCATCCTGTGCAGAGGTTATTATGTTCAGGTGCGCTGCGCCCATCGCATGATAAGCTTCGGCAGTTTTGCAGCTCGCAAGACTATTAATTTGACTGATGCCTGCGCCGTTAAGAATCGAAAAAATCTCGTTATCCTCATCAAGCTCAGCGCTCCCGATAAAATTGACACTCGGTTCTGCGCTCGGTTCGCCGGGACAAATAAAGTCGTACATCAGCTGTCCCAGCTTACCCGTCCCTGCATCAGCTTCATCCTCGTCAAAGCTACACAAACGGCAGCCGTCATGCACTCTAATGGGGATTGCGATTTCCTGTTCAATTTCTTTTGACAAAAGCTTATAGTCTGTTGATAAGAGCGCGCTCTGGCAGCCTGTCATTAAAATGATGCCCGTAGGACTGCGCTCGGCAGCGATCTGCGCCGCAGCCTGCTTGGTTTTGTTGATATAGTCGCCGGTTATCATGTCAATCTCGTCAAACAGTAGGAAAGAAAGAACGCCTTGCCGCTGCAAATTGACAAGCTCATTGCCCCTGTGCCTTGTGCAGGCAAGGGCAGATACATATATCAGCTGTATGCCCGGGATTTTTGAAAGCTTTCCAAATACTTCGTCTCTTGAACGGGGAGCAGACAGGTTTATGGTTTTTTCATAGTCAAATCGGTTTCTCAAACTGACCCTCCTCAATATATCTTTGTGTTCTTGTTGTTAATTTAAGTTAGTTAGACACCTAACTATTTTAATAATAATACGGCACCTAACTTTTGTCAAGCATAATCTGAGAGAAAAGGACATCGCTAATTGTCAGCGATGTCCTTATTGTCATCTACGCACTTTTTATCGGGCTCAGAGTCCACGGTATCGTCACCTGAAAATGTATATTCATCTTCGTAATCCTGATAATCTGGCGCCGGTTTTTCCGGAGCAGGGTGGGAGCTCAACTTATTAGCCTCGTCCAAAGACCTCTGAAGGGATCTGTTTGGAAGCGTAATATTGATTATAAGTGCTGCAACAATCCCGATAAAGCTGTCAAGCGTACGGTTTAGCGCATACATCCACGGAGCGCTATTATCAAGCTGATATACCGCGATGCCGAGGAATACTACACAGGCAAGCGCTGAAATGGAAGGTTTTTTGATTACCAATGTAACCAGAATAATAGGAATAAGCATCAATGAGCACAGAAGGTAATAAACCGGCATTAAATTCCGCATGGTCGTCAGCTGCTCAAGATACAACACAAGCAGTCCAAAAAGCGCACCGATAATTGTGCCTAGAAGCTGGTTAAACGCCGTTTCGAGCGTTTTTCCGGCAGTGTTTTGCATACACAAAACGCCTGCGGTCATTGAGAAAAATGCCATTTGCCCGCGCCAAAAACCGAACATTGCACATATGAAAACCGTCAGCACAGTCTTAATGGTTCTAAGCCCGATGTGAATACGAGCCGGTGTATCTTCCGGCTCAAAAAGGTTGATTTTATACTTCACAGACTTACACCCCTTCACTTTTCTTAATTATATAGTAAGATTGCATCAAATTCAATACGTTATACAAGAGAGTAAGAGAACATTTTTTTAAGCGCGATTTTTTGGGAATTGCTATTGCATTTTGTCAGACAACTATATATAATATTCTAGTATGCACATGAAGGTTTTTTTGTGCACAGGTACATAATCTGTTTAAAATTTGAAAGGAGCATATAGATGAAAGTAGTAATTTGTAGCGCTGCTCGTTCACCTATCGCCAGCTTCGGAGGTGCGCTTGCAAGCGTTTCTGCGGCTGACCTTGGCGCAACAGTAGCAGCAGAGGCAATCAAGCGTGCAAACCTTAAGCCTGAACAGATCGACGAGGTTATCCTCGGAAACGTTCTTCAGGCGGGACTTGGGCAAAACGTTGCTCGCCAGATCTCCATAAAGGCAGGTATCCCGGTAGAGGTCCCGGCTGAGACGCTAAACATTGTCTGCGGCAGCGGCCTTCGCTCTGTTGGTCTAGCAGCGCAGATGATCAAAGCAGGAGATGCAGATATCGTTCTAGCCGGCGGCTCTGAGAGCATGTCAAATGCGCCTTACGCAATCAAGGGTCACCGTTTCGGCGTTAAGATGGGCAACGACTCTATGGTCGACACCATGATTAACGACGGCCTGTGGGATGCTTTCAATAACTACCACATGGGCATGACAGCTGAAAACATTGCCGATAAGTTCGGAATTACTCGTGAAATGCAGGACGAGCTTTCCTACAATAGCCAGATGCGCGCAGTTTCTGCTATCGAGGCTGGCAAGTTCAAGGAAGAAATTGTTCCCATTGCTATTCCACAGCGTAAGGGCGACCCTAAAATCTTCGATACAGACGAGTTCCCACGTGCAGCAACAACACTTGAAGGCCTTGCAAAGCTAAAGCCGGCTTTTAAGAAAGACGGCTCTGTCACAGCGGGAAACGCTTCAGGTATCAACGATGGCGCTGCCATGCTGATTGTAGCAAGTGAAGAAAAGGCAAAGGAGCTTGGTCTTCCGATTCTTGCTGAAATCGTAAGCTATGCTTCTGCTGGCGTTGACCCATCTATCATGGGTATGGGCGTTGTTCCTGCAACAGAGCTTGCTCTTAAAAAGGCTGGAATGACAATTGCTGATATCGATGTTGCTGAAGCTAACGAAGCTTTCGCATCTCAGGCAGTTGCTGTTACAACACAGCTTGGCCTTACAATGGACAAGACCAATGTAAACGGCGGCGCAGTTGCACTTGGCCACCCAATCGGCGCATCGGGCGCACGTATCCTGACAACGCTTCTATACGAAATGAAGCATTCCGGGAAAAATGTCGGTCTTGCTACCCTCTGCATCGGTGGTGGTATGGGTACAGCAATGATCGTAAGGAGGGCATAAGACTTGGCAAAACAAATTGACGCAAAACAGGCAGTAGAGATGGTCAAAGACGGCATGACCGTTATGATCGGCGGCTTCCTGTCAAATGGCACTCCGGAGATTCTTGTTGATGCTCTTATCGAAAAGGGTGTTAAGGATCTTACGGTTATCGCTAACGATACCGGCCTTCAGGGCACAGGCATTTCCAAGCTTGTCGCAGCCGGGGCTCTTAAAAAGGTTATTGTTTCCCATATCGGAACAAACCCGCAGACCGGCACAATGATGAACGAAGGCACTCTTGAAGTTGATCTTGTTCCTCAGGGCACTCTGGCTGAGCGTGTACGTGCTGGAGGCTCTGGCCTTGGCGGCGTTCTCACAAAGACAGGTCTTGGTACTCTTGTTGCAGAAGGCAAGCAGACAGTAACCGTTGACGGAGAAGAGTATCTTCTTGAGAAGCCGCTTCACGCTGATGTTGCACTTATCCGTGGCTCCATCGTTGACGAACGTGGCAACGTGTTCTACAAGGGTACAACACGCAACTTCAACTCACTAATGGCAATGGCGGCTGATACTGTTATTGTAGCAACTCCAAGCATTGTTCCTGTAGGAGAGATTCCAGGCGAGAATGTCGGAACTCCTGCAATTTTTGTAGATTATATTGTCGGAGGTGAGCAAGAGTGAACGCAAAAGAAATAATTGCTAGTCGTACCGCTAAAGAACTAGAGGACGGCGACGTAGTCAACTTGGGAATCGGACTTCCGACAATGGTTTCAAACTATGTTCCTGAGGGCATGGAGATTACGCTTCAGTCTGAGAACGGAATTCTTGGCATGAGCGGTCTTGCGGACGAGACCAACATTGATAACAGCATCGTAAACGCAGGAGGCATTCCTGTAACCGTAAACAATTTTGCTTCATTCTTTGACAGCTCCATGAGCTTCTCAATTATCCGCGGGGGACATGTTGACAAGACCGTTCTTGGCGCACTTGAGGTTGACGAAAAGGGCAACCTTGCTAACTACATCATCCCGGGCAAGATGGTTCCTGGTATGGGCGGCGCAATGGATCTTGTCACCGGCAGTAAAAAGGTCATTGTTGCAATGACCCACACTGCAAAGGGAGACGCTCCAAAAATTCTAAAGAACATCACTCTTCCTCCAACAGCGCTGGGTAAGGTTGACCTTATCATCACAGAGCTTGGTGTTATGGAAATCACCCCAGAGGGTATTGTTCTTACAGAAGTTGCCGAAGGTGTCACGCCTGAAGAAGTTCAGGCTAAGACTGATGCAATACTCATCATCAGCCCTAACCTAAAAACATTCTAAAACCTAGGTCAGTTCTGACATAAAAAAGGGTCTGTCTCCCGTTATTTCTCTGGAGACAGACCCTTTTTCTATCATTATAGAAAAGAAAGGGGCATTATAATGTCAAGAAATCCTCATGAAAAAGGTGGTCCGCCACCTGAAATGTTAAATCTAACTCCAAAAGAAAAAGCACTGGAAATTCTGTTCAGCGAATGGACAGCGAAAGCCTCTATAGAAACTGTTAATACAACAAGCGCAGTCGGTCGAATTCTTGCCGAAGATGTCTTTTCCCTATATAATGTGCCAATAGTTAGAGCCTCGGCAATGGACGGTGTTGCGCTAAAATTCGATTGTGTTAAGGACGGGACGCCGGATACAGCCTCATGGGTTCGTGGTGTTGACTATGTTCGCGCCGACACAGGCGACGATTTTGACGACGCCTTCGATACTGTTGTTCAAATTGAAAAGGTAGCGGTTCTTGAAAACGGCGGGCTTCGCTTTGAAGACGGCATCGAGTTTAAACGGGGCAGTAATGTAAACGGCTGCGGAAGCAGTGTAAAGCAGGGCGAACTGCTTGCAAAAAGTAGAACTAGGTTAAATTGCCTTGATATTTCAGCAATTCTGTCAGGCGGAATTTCGGAAATCAAGGTTTTACGCAAGCCAAAAATCGCTTTCATCCCAACAGGCAGCGAGCTTGTAGCTCCCGGCAGTGACCTTAAGCGTGGTCAAAGATATGACGCAAATAGCACAATGGCAGGCCTATTAATAAGCGAAATGGGAGCAGAGGCCGAAATGCACCCAATAGTTAAAGATGACAAAGCCGCAATTCAAAAGGCGATGGAAAGCGTTCTTGCTTCATGCGATATAATAATACTAAATGCGGGTACTTCAAAGGGGGACGAGGATTATTCCCGGACTATTTTAGAACAGGGAAAAATGCTGTTTTCCGGAGTCGCCGCAGTCCCTGGCCGTCCAATGAGCGCTTCCATGATTAATGGCAAGCCTGTAATAAATATGTCCGGCCCGACGATGGCAGCTTTTTACAGCTTTGAATGGCTCATAAAACCTATGGTAAGCGCATTTTTCGGCATCACAGTACCGGCACACGAGGAAATCGAAGTTATTCTTAAAAAACCCCTTGGATTTCCACCGTTTCTGTCTCCGCTTACAAGACTTCATGTTACACAAGGCAGAGACGGCAAATATTACGGCACACCTTTGCAAATGCGCGGACCTGACGCAACCCCGCAGATGGAAATGATGGTTTCAAACGCCATGTACGCTCCGCCTTTTGGCAGTACACCGTTTGAAGAAGGAGACAAGGTCATAGTTCAGCTTCTTAGAACCCGCGATACAATAAGAAAAGAATAATTAGGAAAGCCGCACTCAAAACTCTGGGTGCGGCTTTGATATATACTTACTTTACAGTTATTTTTCTGAGCTTGGCATAACGGGGCAGGGAGGACTCTCTTGCTATTTCGGGCTCGCCTTGTATTAGCGGCAGTACATAATCAATAAATTCTTTTGTAACGCCGTTGCCCTCAGGATTAATCCATTCCATTGGTACTTTTTTCTCGTAGTTTGCAACACTTTCAAGTGCAAGCAGAGTCGGCCTGCAAGAATAATTTCCTGTATTGCGCTCGCATTCAAAAGCAACCATCTTGTCCGTTTCCCCGCCAACGGCAGCCTCAACAGCTACCTTACCTGCCATGAAAGCCTCATCGATGTCAGTTTTTGAAGCCAGATGCGCTCCGCAGCGCTGAAGAAGGCTCAGTTCGATTCCCCGAACCTTTGCGCCTGTGCGCTGTTTCAAAGCCTCTGCAAGCTTTGTGGCAAGACCACCGAGTTGGGAATGACCAAAACCGTCGGTTGCGCTCGTTTCGGCTTCAGACACAAACATGCCATCGGCATAAGAAATGCCTTCTGAAACAGCGATCAAAACCTTTTTCTTCGTCTTTAATATGCCTTCGGCATCGGCATAGAATTTCTCCATGTCAAAAACACGCTCAGGCAAATAAACCAAATCAGGGCCGGCTCCAAAGTGCGTTGCCACAGCGGCCGCTCCAGCCAGCCAGCCGGCATGGCGTCCCATTATTTCGATTACAGTAATTTGCTCGTTATCATAAACTGTTGCGTCCTTATAAATCTCCATGCAGGTGGTTGCAATATACTTAGCGGCGCTTCCGAAGCCCGGGCAATGGTCGGTGCCATAAAGGTCATTATCAATAGTTTTCGGAATGCCCATCACACGGCATTCGTAGCCGGCACTCTGCATATACTTCGAAATTTTGTTACAGGTATCCATAGAATCGTTGCCGCCGTTATAAAAGAAATAACGAACATCATGCTTCTTGAAAACCTCAAGGATTCGTTTATAATCCGTATCGTCTACACTCGGGTCTTTCATCTTGTATCTGCATGAGCCAAGCTCTGAAGATGGAGTGTTAAGAAGCAGCCCAAGCTCCTTTTCGTCCTCAAAAGACATATCATACAAAACTTCGTCCAAAACGCCTTTGATGCCGTGAGCTGCACCGTATACCTTTGAAATGCAATCGCTTTCAAGCGCAGTTTTAATTGCACCGTACGCACTGGCGTTAATAACCGCTGTTGGACCGCCTGATTGACCTATTATACAAGCTCCAATTAGCTTCTTCATGAAATAAAACCTCCAAATGAGTTTATAATTATGTTGATAGTATCACAAATTTATCGTAAAATAAAGATAGTATAGTAAATTAGGAGGAAATGTCATGCCAATAGTAACATCGACCCAAATGTTCAGGGATGCCTATGAGGGTGGATACGCCATAGGCGCCTTTAATGTCAATAACATGGAAATCATTCAGGGAATCACCGATGCCGCAGCCGAAACAGGTTCTCCACTAATTCTGCAAGTGTCGGCAGGCGCAAGAAAATATGCGAAGCATGTTTACCTAATGAAGCTGATTGAAGCTGCGGTAGAGGATACAAACCTTCCAATCTGCGTTCACCTTGATCACGGCGAGGATTTTGAAGTCTGTAAATCATGCATTGACGGTGGTTTTACATCTGTCATGATAGATGGCTCAAAACACAGTTTTGAAGATAACATCGCTCTTACCAAAAAAGTCGTCGAATACGCTCATGACAGGGGAGTGGTTGTAGAAGGTGAGCTTGGCCGGCTCGCAGGCGTAGAAGACGATGTAAACGTCTCTGCCGAGGACAGCAGTTATACAAGACCCGAAGAGGTTGAGGAATTTGTCAGCAAAACAGGTGTAGATTCGCTTGCGATTGCAATTGGCACAAGCCACGGCGCATTTAAGTTTAGGCCCGGCCAAACGCCAAAGCTTAGATTTGACATTCTTGAGGAGGTTGAAAAACGTCTTCCCGGTTTTCCAATTGTCTTGCACGGCGCAAGTTCGGTTATTCCAAAATATGTTGACATTATCAACCGAAATGGTGGAAATCTTGCCGATGCAATAGGAATTCCGGAACCGATGCTCCGCCAGGCGGCTAAGATGGCAGTTTGCAAGATAAATATCGACTCCGACCTGCGATTAGCTATGACAGCAGGTGTCAGAGAGGCTCTTAGCAAATCTCCCGATATGTTTGACCCAAGATCATATCTAAAGCCCGGCAGAGAATATATCCAAGATCTTGTGAAAGCAAAGATTATCAATGTTTTGGGCTCGGACAACAAAATCTAAGCCATATATAAATTTTTAATAAATCACTGCGTCGTAATTTAGCGCAGTGGTTTGTTTTATGTAGATATTTGGCTTGACATAGGGCAGGGAAGCGGTGTATTCTTATTTGGTTATAAAATTGTATAGCGAGGTAAAGCATGTTAGCAGTTTTCGTTAATATGGCGGCCGTAATTATCGGCAGCCTTCTTGGTATATTTTTTAGAAAGAAAATCAAACCAGAGTATTTCAATACAGTTGTTTCAGCACTTGCCTTAATCACAATGTCATTGGGCATAGCAAGTGCAATAAAAACTGAAAACATGCTTGTTATCGTCATTTGCCTCGTAATCGGTACAATAATAGGAACGCTTTTGAAGATAAACAGCAGAATCGAAGGCGCAGGCGACTACATAAAGCAAAAATTGTTTAAGAGCGAGTCAAAAGAGAGCAGATTTACGGAAGGTTTTGTCACCGCAAGCATAATGTTTTGCGTGGGCTCAATGGCAATAATGGGCTCCCTTGACGCAGGAATTAGCCACGAGTACGGAACAATTTTCACAAAGAGCGCTCTCGACTTTGTCATGGCAATCGCTTTCGGCGCAGCAATGGGTGTTGGAGTAACCTTTTCGGCATTGTTTGTTTTGGTTTATCAAGGCGCTTTAACGCTGCTGTCAGGTCTTATTGCGCCATATCTCAGCGCATCAGTTGTGCTGGAAATGTCCTCAGTTGGCGGCATTTTGCTCATTGGAACAGGACTTAATATGCTTGCTTTGTCAGACAAGAAAATAATCGTGGCAGATATGATGCCTGCCATTTTTTTGCCTCTTCTATATTTTCCAATCGCTAACCTTATTTCTGGAGTGTTATCATGAAAAAATACATGATTTGCATAATAGTAGCAGGGGTCTTCTGGGGTCTTATGGGTCTGTTTGTGAGGCTGCTTTCCGCCCAAGACTTTGAGACAGGCGGAATTGTCCAACTACGAAGCCTTATGGCTGCTATTTGTTTTTGCGTAACAATTCTTATTAAGGACAAATCCTTATTCAAGATTAAGCTAAAGGATATTTGGTGCTTTTTAGGCGCAGGCCTCCTGGCGATGCTAACCTTTTCATATTGCTACTACACCAGCATGAGCTATATTTCATTAAGTGCAGCAGCAATTCTTCTGTACACTGCGCCGATAATTGTAGTACTGTTGAGTCTCCCGATTTTTAAGGAGAAAATCACGTCAAATAAAATCATAGCAGTAATTTCAGCATTTATTGGCTGTTGTTTGGTCTCCGGAATCGCTACAGGGGCCGGACAGTTTCCTATGATAGGTATACTTTTCGGGCTTGGATCAGGTTTATGCTATGCACTCTACAGTATTTTCGCGAAACTTGCATTGCAGCGCGGTTACAACTCGCTAACTATTAATTTTTACGCTTGTCTTTTGTCAGGCCTCGGTTCGCTGGTCGTGTGGTCTCCAGCTCCCGCAATAGCAACATTAAGCGCATCATCGTGGAATGTATTCCTTGTTATAGCCACAGGTGTAGTAACTTGCTATCTGCCATATTTATTTTATACCTATGGACTGTCAGGGCTGGAAACAGGAAAATCCTCAGTTCTTGCTTCGCTGGAACCAGTAGTAGCAACCCTAGTCGGCGTAATAATTTTCCGTGAGCCTATGACCCTTACAAGCCTGATAGGTGTAATTCTTGTAATCAGTGCCATAGTAATCTTAAGTATTGATCTTCGTTCAATAACTATGCGCATAATACACGCATTTGCCCCTAAGTCCAACTCCAACCCCTAATTAACCGTCCTATAAGGGCGGTTTTTCTATTAGTAGAACTTTTGTAATTAAAATAATTGAACAAAATTTTTATTTTGTTCAATTATTTGTCCCAAAAATCCGAGGGCTATGCCCTCTTGAACAATCTCCCCTTCTTTTTGTTTTGATTAGTGTGAAAGAAAAACAACCACCAGTTATTTTTGGTGGTTGTTTAAGGATTGCATATTGCGTGTCTTGGGTGTGTCGTGGTGAAGAGGACTCAGAACAAATGCCAGAACGGCCGCCAAGCGCAGCCAGCCAAATAAAGTCTCCCTTTTTCACCCTTCCCATTCACCTATAAGCATTTCGTCGAAACTATCTTTTATAGGTCTGCTGATTGTAGCCATCAAGGAAATTTCCGATTTTTAGGACACACTTATAAATTTCATCTGCCTCAGGCAGCATTACAAGTCTGAAATGATCAGGCTTCGGCCAGTCAAATCCACTGCCGGGTATCATAAGAATGTTTGTAGCATGAAGAACATCAAGAGCGAACAGTCTGTCGTCTGTAATGTTGTACTTTTTTGCTTCAATTTTTGGGAAAATATAAAACGCAGCCTTGTTTGGCACGCATGTAATGTCGGGGATTTCGCCTAGCGCCTTTACAGTAGCGGCACGCTGCTCAAATAGTCTGCCGCCGGGAACAAGCATCTCTTGGGTACTTGCAAAATCCTTGAGCGCTGCAGGGATTACAAGCTGTGCTGCTGTGTTTCCGCAAAGACGCATTGCTGCCAGCTTTTGAATCGTGTCAATTACCTTCTTCGAGTTTTCGGGATTTCCAGATACTATTACCCAGCCAGAGCGCAAACCGCAAACGATGTGTGACTTTGAAAGTCCGTTAAAAGTTAAAACGGTAAGATCCGGGGCAAGCACCGCCGATGAAGTATGTGTGCGTCCGTCAAGCAGCAGTCTGTCATAAATCTCATCGGAGAAAACAATCAGGTCGTTTTCACGGGCAACCTGAAGCATTTCAAGTAAGATTTCATCTGGATAGAGCGCCCCCGTTGGATTGTTTGGGTTAATGATGACCATTGCCTTTGTTTTGGGAGTGATTTTCTTTCTCAAATCAGCAACGTCAGGATTCCATTCCGACTGCTCGTCGCATACATAAAATACAGGCTTTGCGTCGGCAAGATGGCAAAGGTTTGTCCACATTGAGTAGCTTGGCATTGGAACAAGAACCTCTTCACCTGCATTAATTAGTGAGGTAACCGCCATGTAGGCAACCTCGCTAACGCCGTTTCCGATATAGACACTGTCAGGCGTGATGTCTCTAATTCCACGAGCCAGATGATACTCATAGATGGCTTGGCAGGCTGAAGGAATGCCGTTAACGGCGCAATAACCTGTTGCTTTGTCAATGTTATCAATAAGTGCGTTCTTTACGCTGTCAGGCATTGCAAATCCAAATGTTGCAGGGTTTCCGGTGTTTAGGCGGAGAATTGGAGTACCTTCGGCAGCCATTCTGTTTGCCTCAACAAAAAGCGGTCCACGGATGTCTGAATGGACAAGCTCCATTCTTTCTGCGGTTTCAAAATTATTCATTCAATTCTCCTCTTTTATCCAATGGATTTAATATCATTCATTCTAGCAAAAAATGAAATTATACGCAATAATAAATTAATTACTAACGCCATTTATTGACTAAAAGCGTATAAAGCTGTACAATAATTGAGCAAAATATTCTTTAGGAGCTCTTTCATGGACTATCGTAGCGAAGCCCCGCCCGTTTTGCGTGATTTTTTGGTTTATCACGAAACGATTAAGGCCCATTCCAAGAAAACAGTCGATGAATACTACCTCGATTTGCGGACTTTTTTCAGATTCCTCAAAATATCACGAAACTTAGTGCCAAGAACCACGGAATTGGATGAAGTTGATATCGGCGATATTGATATTGAGTTTCTTGGAAAAGTTACACTTACCGAGGTTTATGACTTTTTGTCTTATCTAAGCCGAGACAGAGTTACAAACCAGCGCAGTCACAGTCAAACCTATGGTCTGAACGCTTCGTCACGAGCTCGAAAAATTGCTACGATTCGAAGCTTTTATAAATATCTTGTTACAAAAGCAAAGCTGCTAAAAGAAAATCCTGTTCAGGATTTGGACTCTCCCAAAATCCCGAAAACTCTGCCAAAATATTTAACCCTTGATGAAAGCCGCAAGCTCCTCTCCTCTATCGATAGCAGAAACAGAGAACGCGACTATTGCATAATCTGCATTTTCTTAAACTGCGGTCTGCGTATATCTGAAATTGTTAGCCTAAATATATCGGATATCAGGCACGACAACATCAGGGTTATAGGCAAAGGCAACAAGGAACGAATCGTATTTCTTAACGAAGCAACTGCTCAGGCGATAAACTCATATTTGACTATTCGGAAAAATATTGAGGCAGACGAAAAGAACGCTCTTTTTCTATCAACTCGCAAAACCAGAATGAGTCGCGAGGCTGTCCATAGCATGGTGAAAAAAAGCCTACTTAAGGCTGGGCTTGATTCTACAAAATATTCCTCCCATAAGCTGCGCCACACGGCTGCAACTCTTATGCTGCAAAACGGTGTCGATGTTAGAACGCTTCAGGAGCTTCTTGGGCACGACCACCTAAATACGACACAAATCTACACCCACGTCGACAACGCCGAGCTGCGTGGAGCGGCCGATGCGAATCCGCTCGGCAGCTTTGACCCAGACAAAGAATAAAAGACATACAATTCGGAGGCTTTAATGCTTTTTTCCAGTCTGCTTTTCATTTTTATCTATCTGCCCATTGTGCTGCTGATATATTATATAGTTCCGATGAAGTGGCGAAACCTTTTTTTATTTATCATTAACCTCGTCTTTTATGGCTGGGGGGAGCCTGTGTACATTGTTTTAATGCTATTTTCCATCGCATTAAACTACTTCTGTGGACTTTTGGTACACAAGCACCTTAATAATAAACGCAAAGCTAAAAGGGTGCTTATTATTTGCATTATTGCAAATCTTGCTCTGCTCGGATTCTTCAAATATTATGACCTGTTTGCACAAACACTTAGCCTGATACCAGGTGTCAGTATTGCAAGTCTCAGCCTGTCCCTGCCGATTGGAATTTCGTTCTATACCTTCCAGACAATGAGCTATCCAATAGATGTATACAGAGGTGATGCGCAGGCAACTCGCAGCTTTATAGACTTCGGAACGTTCGTTGCGCTTTTCCCTCAACTCATTGCAGGACCGATTGTCCGATACAAGGACATTGCAGACCAGCTTAAAATCCGTATCCATGATGTAGATAAATTTGCCTCTGGTATACGGCGATTCATTATCGGTCTTGGCAAAAAAGTCCTGATTGCAAACAACATAGGCATGCTCTGGGGTATATATTCTTCCTCTGCCGAGCTTAGCCTTTTAGGCTCTTGGCTTGGCATTATTGCGTTTTCCATGCAGATTTACTTCGATTTCTCTGGATATTCCGACATGGCAATCGGACTTGGAAGAATGCTGGGGTTTGAGTTTCTTGAGAACTTCAATTACCCATACATTTCAAAAAGCATAACCGAATTCTGGCGCAGATGGCACATGAGCCTTGGAACATGGTTTAGAGACTATCTTTATATTCCCCTTGGCGGCAACCGTCATGGAATTGGCAGACAAGTGTTTAACATCTTTGCCGTTTGGGCCCTAACCGGTTTTTGGCATGGCGCAAGCTGGAACTTTCTTTTTTGGGGTATCTATTATGGTTTGTTCCTGACCATTGAGAAGCTGTTTTTGCTTAAAAAGCTTAATCGTGCGCCAAGTGCAATAGCACACATTTATTCTCTGCTAGTAGTAATTTGCGGATGGGTACTATTCTCGGTCGACAATGTTTCGCTTGCCGGAGAATACTACAAAGCTATGTTCGGATTTGGTTCGGGCGGGTTGATTTCCACCACTGACCTTTACTATCTGAAGAATTACGCAGTTATGCTTATAGTCGGCGCAGCTGCCTGCCTGCCTGTGAGCAAGAAACTCTATAACCGGCTATCTTCAAAGGTTCAGGGTGTACTCTCCCCTGTTTTAATCACAGTTGTTTTGATTTTCTCGACAGCTTATCTTGTCGATTCAAGCTATAATCCGTTTTTATACTTCAGATTTTAGGGGGGCGGTGTAATGAGTAAAAGATCAAACTTGATTCAAATAATTATTTTCATAGCGTTCATCGCAACCTTTCTCGTTATCCTTATTGCATTGCCTGACAAGAGCTTTTCCCAGAAAGAAAACCGGGTGCTGCAAACAAACCCTCAATTCTCATTTTCTGCCCTATTTGGAGGAGACTACACCTCCCATTTTGAAACCTATATCACTGATCAGTTCCCCATGAGAGACACATGGGTAGTGCTTAAAGCAGGCTCCGAAACCGCAGTTGGCAAGCAAGAGAACAACGGAATTTATTTGTGTAAAGACGGCATTCTTATTGAGCCCTACACTGCACCGCAAAGCAGTAAGCTTGATTCCAGACTCGGCGCTATCAATAGCTTTGCAATGTCGCAGGAGATCCCCGTGTACTTTGCCCTAATCCCTTCAGCCGCAGAGCTTTGGCGTGATGTTTTGCCGACTAACGCTCCGAACGATTCGCAAAAGGAAATCATTGACTATACCTATTCGCTTTCAGACTGCATAAATATAGATGTGTATACCGTGCTAGAAAACCATACAAGCGAATACATCTATTTCCACACAGACCACCACTGGACAGCACTTGGCGCCTATTATGGATACACAGCAATTATGGATGCTATGGGACTTGACTACTCTGATCTTTCAAGCTATACTCCCAAAGTGGTATCCGATTCATTTTATGGCACTGCGCACTCCTCCTCCGGCTACTGCTGGGTAGACCCTGACCGTCTAGAGACCTATGTGCCCGCGGGCAGTGAAACCGTAATTAACTATGCAAGCGGCTCAGCGCAGGAATCCAAGATTTATGACAAGGCTTTTCTTGAAGTTAAAGATAAGTATTCCTATTTCTTTGGTGGAAACACACCACTGATACAGATAACAACGGAAAATGCCGATGCCCCTTCCCTGCTTATAATCAGAGATTCATATATGGATGCGTTAAGCCCGTTTCTGCTTGAGAATTTTTCAGCAATCCACATCATCGATTTAAGATACTACAAGCTTAGTCTTGCAGAATATATTACTGAAAACGAAATTGATTCCGCTCTAATTTGTTATAGTGTCAAAAACTTCGCTAAAGACGATAATATCTTTCTGATTTCGCGATAAACCTAAGGAGATAAACATGATATCAGTTGAAAACCTAAGCCTGCAATTCGGCGGGCAAGCGCTTTATTCCCATGTAGACCTAAACTTTGTAGGAGGAAACTGCTACGGAGTGATTGGAGCAAACGGTGCCGGAAAATCTACATTTTTGAACATTCTATCAGGTGTTATTGAGCCTTCAAGCGGTGCAGTTCACATTGACCCGAAGGCCAGAATGTCGGTTCTAAAGCAGACCCAGACCATGTACGACGAGTACACCGTTTTGACCACCGTCATCATGGGCAACATGAAGCTATACGAATGCGGGAAAGAAAAGGACGCAATCTACGAAAAAGAAGACTTCACTGACGAGGATGGCATTCGCGCCTCTGTGCTTGAAGAGCAGTTTGCCGAAATGGGTGGCTGGGAAGCAGAGTCCGACGCATCCAGGCTTTTGCAGGGTCTTGGCATACCAGTCGAGTTCCACGAGACTCAGATGGCAAATCTTGATCCGAGACAAAAAGTTAAGGTCCTTCTGGCGCAAGCTCTTTTCGGCAAGCCTGACATTATCCTTCTCGACGAGCCTACTAACAACCTTGACCTTGCCTCTGTCGTATGGCTAGAGGATTTTCTCATGGACTACGAAGGCACCGTTATCGTCGTATCACATGATAGATATTTCCTGAATAACGTCTGCACACACATCGTCGATATCGACTTTGGCAAGATAAAAATGTATGTCGGCAACTACGATTTCTGGTATGAGTCAAGCCAATTGATTCAAAAGCTTGCAAAGGACCAGAACAAGGCAGCTCAGCAGAAAATTGAGGAGCTCGAAAACTTTGTCAGACGTTTCTCTGCCAACAAGTCAAAGTCAAAGCAGGCAACAAGCCGCAGAAAGCTTATTGAGAAAATCTCAGTGGAAGAGCTTCCTGCATCAAGCAGAAGATATCCTTGGGTTGGCTTCAAGGCTGAACGTGAGCCCGGTAAGGACAGACTTTTTGTCGAGGATGTCAGTGCGACTGTTGACGGAGTAAAGGTTCTTAACAAGGTCAGTTTTATTATGGGCAAGGAAGATAAAATTGCAATTTTGGGCGTAAATGAGATTGCCGTAACCACACTTTTCAAGATTCTTGCCGGTGACCTGGAGCCAGACGAGGGCACAGTAAAATGGGGTGCATCAACAACACAATCCTACTTCCCCAAGGATCACGAAAGCTATTTTGAAGATAATGATGACAATCTTATTGATTGGATTCGCCAGTTTTCTGAAGACAAAAGAGAAAGCTATGTGCGAACCTTTTTAGGCCGTATGCTATTTTCTGGTGACGATGTTTACAAGAGCGTTAAGGTCCTCTCTGGAGGCGAAAAGGTCCGCTGTATGCTTAGCAAAATAATGCTTGAGGGTAGCAATATTCTTATGCTTGATCAACCCACCAACCACCTTGACCTTGAAAGCATTACTGCCCTTAACACCGGGCTTTCCTCCTTCCCTCACAATATAATCTTCACAAGCCACGATCATCAGTTAACGGAAACCGTAGCAAACCGTATTATCGAAATCACACCTGATGGCATCATCGACCGTATGATGAGCTACGACGAATATGTTGAAAAATTTAAGCTTAACGCCGAGCAATAAATAGGGATTGAAAGGGTGCAAAATGTGAAAGAGATTAGAAAGAAGTACATCAAAATGTATGGCGATGTCAAATGGACAGGAAAACCGAACTCATTCTTGGGTATGCCTCTGAACTTCACACGCTATTTTATAACCAATAAGAAGATTGTCGTTAGAAAAGGATTCCTAAACATCAAAGAAGGTCAGGTTGAGCTATATCGTGTGCAAGATATGTCAATGAGACTGCCGATCACTCAGCGCATTTTTCGCTCTGGAACTATCGAGCTGACATCTAAGGATGCCGACCTTCCCCGGCTCGAACTAAAACAGATTAGAGCACCTTATGAGATTTATAACTTAATCGAGGCTGCAATTGAAAATCAAAAACGTGAGTACGGTGTGCTTGGCCGTGACATCATCGGCGCTGCAATGCACATTGATTCCGATGGTGACGGCAGTTGCGACAGCATTGACGCTGACGGGAATGGCATTCCCGACTATGACCTGCTGGCATAAAAAACAGACACTATCATTTTTTGATAGTGTCTGTTTTTTATAGATTTGCAAGACTTTCTTCAAGGTTGGATATCAGCGCTTCGAACTTCGCCTGCTTTTCTCTTTCTGCATTGACGACATTTTCAGGAGCACGGGAGACAAACTTTTCGTTTGAGAGCTTTGCAACCTGCGCTGCAAGCAATTTCTTTGCGTTCGCAAGCTCGTTTTCAATTCTGATGCGTTCTTTTTCAATGTCTACAAGCTCTGCCATGGGCATGAACATTTTGGCTTCGTCCGTAACGACCGAAATCATTCCCTCGACAGACTCAGGGGCTTCATTTGATATAACAAGGTCACTTGCAAAGGCAAGCTTACTAAGATAAACCCTGCCGCTCTCGAAAACGCCGGTTTTGTCAGTAACAATAATAAGCGTCGGCTTCTTGGCGGACGGAACATTCATCTCGGCTCTTATGGCACGAACGGCCTTGATAGCTGTCATAATCGTTTCAAAAGCAGTTTCGTCTTCAGGGAAATCGAGACTTTTGTTGAAGAACGGGAACTGAGCAATCATCAGCGCCTCGTCGTCGTGCGGAAGAGCCTGGTAAATCTCTTCGGTAATAAACGGCATAAATGGATGAAGGAGCTTTAGGATGTCGGTTAGAACATAAAGCAGAACCTGCTGAGC
>Ga0153972_1000099_pt1 | contig 24432 bp, 20 predicted proteins | sample TSGA056MetaG_FD_104732 | JGI IMG/M metagenome (GOLD analysis project Ga0153972, IMG submission 104732) | Attine ant fungus gardens microbial communities from Georgia, USA - TSGA056 MetaG | ecosystem: Host-associated > Fungi > Mycelium > Unclassified | place: USA: Georgia, George L Smith State...
GTCGGTATATTTACTATCTAATATGGGACAGTATTGTGTGATTTGTATAAAATTTAGGCGGATTTTATAACAGGAAACACATTAAAGAAAAAAGTGTGTACACAGTAGAGGAGGAAAATAAGATATGAAGTGTATAAGAATAGGTTATTATAATGTAACGTTTGATTTAATTGTTAAAGCCGAAAATGATATATTTGTTATTAAGCATTTAACTAAGCAAATTGATGAAGGAAAGATCTTTCAGATGCAAGATATTTCTAGGTGGTGTGATAGTCATAACATTGATTTCAAAACAAGCTTTTCTTATAGAAAAGAAATTCCTTTGAAAGCTAACCTATGGAATCTATATTCATATTTAAGATTCAGTTTAACAAAGAATAGATAAACAAAAATTATAAGGCAAAGGTACAGCATGATTTATACAGCGGGTAAGTAGGAACAAAGACAAAGCAACAGAAGAGAGAAGGGAGAAAAGATGAAGATAATCATAATTATTGGTGGTAGTCAGTTTAACAGTTGATAGAGAGATAAACCTTTTTTAAATTGCACCCACATTCTATGTATTACATAAGTAGTAGTGTGTCAAGAATATATAGTTGGTAATATTCTATCAGCTGTTAAACTGACTACCACCTAATTCTTTAAATGATATTGATAACAACTTGTTTATATGCATGCATAATAGCGGGAAGAGAAGTGATAAAAAATGTCAGAAGTGATATAAAAGAGAAGGCAAAAGGAGGCTACAACAATGACAGCAGACAAAGAAATTATTGGTATTGATCACGGGAATCGGAACATCAAAAGTTATCGGCATATTTTTGCGGCTTCGGTAACATCGCTGCCATCAAGGCCGGACAACCTGGAAAATGTCCTGGAGTTCCAGGAGCGGTTTTACCTCATAGGCGGACAGAACCCGATACAGGAAACCGTTGATAAGACAGAGAACATGGACTATTACCTTATGACACTGGCAATGCTGGCGAAAGAGCTTAAGTCCCGGGAGAAAAGGCAGGCGGCGGTCTGCATCGGAGCAGCTCTGCCCCCACGAAGGTTCGGGGAGCAGAGCAAAGGGTTCCGGGAATATTTGTCACAGCACCCTAAACTTTTCTTTCGTTATGAAGGAATATCCTATCAGGCAGCAGTGGAAAACGTATACGTCTTTATGCAGGGGCATGTGGTCATACATAGCATCCGGGAGTTATGTGAAGGCTTTTGTCTGCTTGTAGATATCGGCGGCGGAACCGTGGATCTGGTCGGTATCGAAGACGGGATGCCAAACGGCTTTTACCAGATCGATTCGCGCGCTACCCTGTACTGCATCCAGAAGGCTGCGGAGGAAGCGGTTGCCAGGCTGGGGAAAAGCGTGCCGGCATACATTATTGAATCGTTTATGAGGAACGGAACCTATGACTGCCCGGAAAAATATGAAATACTCATTAAGGATTCCCTTGCCGGATATGCAAAAGAGATCTATACGATGATCTCAGGGCATGGCTACAACGAGGAACTGACCAGGATGGTCTTCATGGGCGGCGGGGCCTCAATCATCAAGCATTTTGGGAACAATGAAAACAAGAGGGTACAGTTTATTCCTGACATCAGGGCAAATGCGAAGGGATGCGAGGAAGCAGTCAAGAGCATCCTGCGTGCGAAAGGCAGGCGGAAACCGGAATAGGAGGTGTGGTATCTATGAATAAAGAAGTGCATCTGTATACGGTCAGGCTGTATCAGAACCGGCCGCTCCATCAGCAGGCGTATGGCTGCCTGATGCGGTGTAATAAGGACTTGTTCAAATCCTATAACGATTTCATAGCGGAAGCCATTGTTTACTTTAGCGGGTATCTGAAAGAGGAGCAGGAAAAAGCCGCATTGGAAGACAGGAACGCTTATTTAAGTGATAAGGATAATCCGGTGTTTGACGTCATGAGGGAGATTATGGAAGAAGTTCTTGACGGTAAACTGGATGAATTGTATGATAGGATGAAAGAGACAAAGGGAAAAAGTACCAATGATACAATAAAAAATACAATGGCAGAAACAGATATATGTGCAGACAGGGACGAAAAGTTTGCAGATTTTTACAGCGCATTAGTGTAAGGAGGATATGGACATGGAAGTATTAAAATCAATTTTAGGATTTATAGGGGGCTTACTGCTGGCAATAGGGAAACTGGGATGGTTTTTGGTAAAATCGGTATTTTCTCTGTTTTTATTATTCTTACAGTTGGTATTGGTCATCCTCCATGTCGGTTCGGATTAATGCAGCCAAAGGAGGATTTATGCATTGGATACGGGACAAGCCGCGCCTGCATAAACCATACAAAATCAAAGATTGGATTCCCATAGCGGATTTGTGTGGTTCATGCGGCTGTGGGAGATAAGGCAGGCTAAAATGGTCTGTCTTTTTTGATATCAAAAAATAAAAAAGGAGCGTTATCATGAAAAAGAAAAGAACAAAACGTTTGATTGCGGGAGCACTGGCTGTGTTAGTCGGATGCTCTTCTTTTTTACAGGGAATGGCTGGCATAACCGCATATGCGGCAGGAACAGTTGCAGAAGCCGGGGAAGTACGGGCCGAAACGGCGGTGGGAAAAACAGAGGAGCTGCTCCCTATGCTGGAAGCGGTTATTGGGCAGCTGGATGCAGATGAAATCGTGACGGCAGAAGATTATACACTCACTCCGGGGGAGGTGTTTGATGCTGCATATGATTACATAGGTCTGTCCTTTGATGATACCAGGGTCAAGGTTACATACAGGGGTGCCGAAAGTGCAGACGGAGAGTCGTATGATCACAACACCGCAGGGACTTACCAGGCAGTTTACAGCGTGGAGCCGGTAAGCGGGAATCCATCGTATCAGATTACACGCAATATCATTGTCAGCGTGAAAGAATCAGAAACGCAGCCGGATGGCAGTCAGGGCGACACAGAAGATGAAAGCTCCCCAGAGAATGGTGATGCCGAGGCAGAGCCGGAAATAAAGGAGCAGCTTCTTAATGAACCTGAAATACCCGAAAATGCGGAAGGAACCGTGGAGGTCAATGATGAGGATAATGGTATTTTTTTATCCGTTGTCCCAGCCGCAGCCACACTTTCAAGAGCGGCTACGGCAACGCTAGTAAAAGGGGAGAGCATTGCATATCCTGCGAGCCTGGGGAATTATTCCACGCATTATTTTACGGTTAATGGGAAAGTGGCATACTGTCTGGAGTCGTCAAAGGCGGCGCCACCGAGCAGTTCCTATGTGGCATCTGAATATGAAAGTAACTTAAACCTGCAGAAAATATTATATTATGGCTATGGCGGGCCGGGGGACATTACGGACAGTTATATGCCGGGCTTTTCATGGCAGACCAAGTACGTGTTTACCCATGTTGCGGCATCTTACAGTTATGTCGGGACATCCGCATTCTATGGCTGCACCATGGAAAGCGTAAAAGCCTGCGGGCTGTGGGATTTTATCCAATACATCTATAGCCTGGATGCGCCGCCGGCAGCAGAAATCGCCCTGTCCCCGGCATCAGCAGAAGCTTACGAGAGCGGCTCTCTGCAAAGGACGGAGAAGTTTAAATTAACAGGAGATTCCGGTAACTATATTACGGTACCCTTACCGGAGCATGTAACATACCACAGCGGAGATACTGAAATAAGCAGCGGGAATGTAAAAATCTATGGCGGAACAAGTTTTTATTTCAGTGCACCAAAGATAGTCACCGGCACATGGTCAAGCGGGACATTAAACGGACAGATGGGCACACAGTGGAAAACCATGGTGCTGTCAACCAGTGGTGACGTGCAGGACATTGGCTATGGGGCGTTTTTTGACGAGCCGAATTCCTCCGTCAGTTTTAAAGTCAAGTGGCTGGATCTTGCCAAAGTTAAAGTGATCAAGCAGGATGCCAAAAGCAGTGTGAAACTAAGAGGGGCAGTGTTCGGCATTTATTCGGATAAGGCCTGCACAAGCCTGATTACAAAGATGCCGGCAACCGACAGCAGCGGAGCTGCCGAGGTTGAAATTCCTAAAACGCAGGGCACGGTGTATTTAAAGGAGATTTCCGTTCCGCCAGGTTATAAGATTGATACTGCTGCGTATAATGTCAATCTGATTGCGGGACAGACCACTGCGACGACGGTTGTTAACCATGAGCAGAAGGGTCGGATTACTGTCCATAAGCAGGGTGAGAAACTGGTAAAGGTGCAAGGGGATAAAGTAAACCGGGAATTTATCTACGGAAATACGGCTTATGCAGGGGCGAAGTACAAAGTCTATGCGGCAGAAACCATTTACAGCCAGGATCAGAAAACGAAAATACATGAATCCGGTGATTTAGTCGCAGAACTGACAACCGGCGCTGACGGCAGTGCTACGACCGGGGACTTATATCTTGGAAAGTACCGGGTGGTTGAGGTAAAGGCACCGGAAAATCTGGTCATTGGAAAATCAGAGGCAGACAGGATCCATAATGTTACGTTATCTTATGCGGGGCAGACCGTGGAGATTGCAGAGGGTGAGACAACTTATCATAACGAACGGCCAGGTGTGGAAGTAAAAGCGGTTAAGAAGTCCGTGAATGACGGCGTGACACTGGAAGGCGCAGTGTTTGGCTTATTTGCCGGTTCCGATATAAAAGCGGACGGGATGGTGCTTGTAAGCGAGGACACCCAGATTAGCCAGGCGGTTTCCGGTGCGGATGGCATTGCATCTTTTGTAACGGATATGCCAATTGGCTATACCTACTACATTAAAGAACTCACGGCTCCGGAATTTTACTACATGTCAAATGAGATTTTTACATTCCAGTACACCTATGCAGATGATACGACTTATATCTATGCTTTTGAAGGCGTATTCCAAAATGAGGAAGTGCGCGGCGAGGTACATATCAGTAAGATTGATATTGATGCACAGGATTTCATCAGCCAGGGGGATGCAAGCCTTTCCGGTGCAAAATACGGCCTTTATGCTGCAGAGGATATCCAGTATCCGAATCAAAAATCAGGACTGGTGCATAAGAAGGATGAACTGGTAGCCCAGGGTGTGATCTCAAAGGAGGGAACCCTGGACTTTACGGATTTATACCTGGGGAATTATTATGTCAGGGAAATCGAAGCAGGTACGGGTTATCTTGTGGATCAGAGAAGTTACCCGGTAAAAGTAAACTATGAAGGGCAGGAAGTGAAGATTGTACACCGCTATGTAACGGTCAAAGAAACAGTGAAGAAGCAGGCATTCCAACTGATTAAAATCAGTGAAGATGGGGAACAGACAGAAACAGATCTTGTGGAAGGAGCAGACTTTCAGATTTATCTGATCAGCAGTCTTTCCGGGGTTCAGGACGGCACGCTTCAGCCAACAGATGGAAAAGCGTTTACAGCGGCAGATTTCATTGGCTATGATTACAGCAAGGAAGAGACCGCATGGTATTACGAAAATGGCAAGAAGATTAATGTTCCGGAGTTATTGACGGATGCAACGGGTTATTTACTCTCACCGGAGCTGCCCTATGGAACTTATGTCGTTTTTGAAAGCACCACACCGGATAACCTGCAGACCGTGAATCCGTTCATTGTCACAATTTCCGATGACAGCCGGGAGGCACAGGCCTGGCGGGTATTTGACGACCGGCCTTTCCAGTTCTATTTCAAGATTATCAAGAAGGATGCCCAGACACAGCAGGCAGTATTAAATAACAGCGCTTCTTATAAAGTCTTTGATGTGGAAGCGGATGCCTATGTGGAAATGATTGTGCGTTATCCCAAATATGAGAAGATTTCCGTGTTTGAAACCAATGAGGACGGTTATCTAATCACACCGGAACAGTTAAAGGCAGGGACCTACAGGATAGAGGAAGTGCAGGCACCTGATTTTTATGTGCAGCCGGGATATGAAATGGCATTGGAACTGGAAGGGGTGGAGATTCCGCTGAATCTGACCGTTACCGGCGGTGAATACCATGATGCGGCGAAAGCCGGTATTGTAGTTATGGTAGATTCCAATACGGCACATCAGGTGGAAGAGGAAACCGGAAAAATCATTATCCTTGTAGAACAGTATAATGATGAAGCAGTCGGCAGCTTAAAACTCACGAAGCAGGGTGAAAAACTGGCAGCTGTCCATGCACAGGAAGAAAAACTGGCCACAAAGATTAAAAATGCATTTGCCGGAATCGTCAATCGCATATCGTATGTTCTTTTTGATGAAGATGCCGTGTCAGCAGTTACCGGATATACGTTTGAGTATGAAATCGGAGGCATGGAGGGTGCAGAGTTTCATGTATATGCAAAGGAGACCATTTATACACCGGATGGGCAGACAGACGAGGCAGGAAACCGGATTGTCAGGTTTGCAAAGGATCAGTTGGTTGAAACATTAGTGACAGACGAGAACGGGGAAGCCAGCCTTCATAATCTTCCGATTGGCAGCTATTATCTAAAGGAAACGAAAGCCGGTGCGAATTGCGTGCTTGATACGGAAATTAAGGAATTTGATATTACCTATCAGGGACAGGAAACGGCAGTGGATTATGTCACGATGGATTTAACCAATGAACGGCAGAAAATTGAAATTGAGATTTTGAAAAGTGATGCTGAAACAAAGAAAGCCATTGCGGGGGTGCAGTTCGCCTTGTTCAATGAGACGGAGATTACGGATGCAGGGGGTGAAACTTTGCTTGCGGCGGATACGCTGATTGAGCTTGCGGATACGGATCAGGATGGAAAAATTGTATTCAAATCTGATCTGCCCCATGGGAACTATTATGCTGTGGAAGTGAAACAGCAGGCCGGATATCTGCCATATGAAGAAACTATTCGTTTCGATGCGGCATACAGGGATTTCTCCAAGACGGTCATCAGGCTGAGCAGCGAAGTGGAAAATCAGCCTACGGTTACAGAGTTCACCAAGTTGGATATTACGGATGAGGCAGAGATTGAAGGTGCAGCGCTGCAGGTGATCAAAGACGGCAAGATTATTGAGGAATGGGTATCTGGGAAAGAGCCGCATGTCATTTATGCCCTGGAACCGGGAGATTACATCCTGCATGAAGAATTAGCAGCAGAAGGATATTTAGTGGCATCTGATGTCAGCTTTACTGTAGAAGAGACCGGAAAAGTCCAGCAGGCTATGATGAAAGATGAGCGTGCCGCAGGCCGGCTTATAATCCTGAAAACAGATGCCGATACCAAAGAATCCTTAGAGGGCGTAGAATTTACGCTGACAAAAAAAGAAAGCGGAGAAGAGGTTGGAAAGCTTATTACTGACAAAGAGGGCAGGGCAGAAAGCGGACTGCTGCCGATAGGAACCTTTGAAAATGGTACATTCAAAGAAAAGACCGTGTATGTGCTGACGGAAACGAAAGGACTGGAGGGCTATGACAAAAATGAGGAAACTTATGAAATCATTTTTGAATATCAAGATGGAAACACACCGGTCATAGAAGTGCTCAAGGAGATTACAAACCAAAAAACGAAGTCCAGTGAAACCAAGTCCAATGCACCGAAAACCGGTGATACGACAGATATCCTGTATGCTGTGGCAGCATTGGCTGTCGCCGGCGGAACCAGTGTATATTTGGGGCTGCGAATGGCAAAGAGAAGAAAAAGGAAAAGCATATAATTTGTTACTATTAAAGAGGGCGGCGGGGCAGCTGCCCTTCATTTTATAAGGAGATAATGATGGTATTAAGTCTATTTGAGATTTATATCCGGAAAGGACATGCTTATGAAGATCGGGGTTATTGATGCGGAGCTGCTGTTTCACAAATCTCACCGCTTTCCCAATCTTGCATGCATGAAAATAGCAGGATATTGGAAGGCACATGGGCATGATGTAAAGCTGCTGGATTCCTATGAGGAAGTGCATGGCTGTGGTCAGGTGTATATCTCTAAGGTATTTACGGATACTGCCATCCCGGAAGAGGTTCTTAGGCTTCCCAATGTAAGACATGGGGGAACAGGCTTTTTCTACGACAAAGCACCGAAACTTCCGGAGGAAATCGAACATCATATGCCAGATTATGCATTATATGAAGTGTGGCTGGAAGCCTGGAAGGCTGCCGGAGAAAAAAAGGTAAAATATCAGTTTTACCGTGATTATTCCATTGGATTTCTGACACGTGGCTGTTTCCGTGGCTGTCCTTTCTGCGTGAATAAGGACAGTAGGACAGCCTTACCGGCAAGCCCGCTGTCAGAGTTTTTAAGCACGGAAAGGAAAAAGATATGTCTTCTGGATGATAATTTTCTTGCCTGCAAGGACTGGGAACGGCTGCTTGATGAATTGGCAGAAGTCCAAAAACCAGTACAATTCCGGCAGGGACTGGATTTACGCATGATGACCAGAAGGCAGATGATAAAACTGTTTAGGGAATGTAAGCTGGATGGCAATGTCATTTTCGCTTTTGATGATATCCGGGATAAGGATATCATTGAGAGAAAATTACGCCTATTATATGAGACCGTGCCCATCAAAAAGAAGGAATTGAAATTGTATGTGCTCTGTGGCTTTGACCGGAACAACCAGTGGGACCGTTCCTTCTGGGTTCAGGATTTATATGAAACCTTGGAGCGCATACGGTTTTTAATGAAATACGGATGTTTACCCTACATCATGCGGTTTGAGAAGTATCGGGAGTCAGAATACCGGGGGATGTATATCACCATCAGCCGGTGGTGTAACCAACCGGCGCAATTTTCTAAGAAAAGCCTGCGGGAATTCTGCGAGAGCGAAGGGGAAAACAGTTCATCCTGCCGATATCTACATGCCTTTGAAAAAGAGTATTCGGAGTTTGCACCGTATTTTGACATGCAGTGGGAGGACGAAAACAAGATGGGATAAATAGCAAAGGGGGTGACAGGCATGGCGGCATTTACGGCGGAAGAGTATATAATCGCTAAATCCGTGGACTTAGTACGTCTGGCGGAGGAGATGGGCTATCAGACCAAAAGGGTTGGGAGTAAATATTCCCTGAAATCTATGGATTCCGTCATCATCTTTGACCGGCGGACCTGGTATCGGTACAGTGAAAGCGTCGGCGGCAGCCAGATTGATTTTTTAATGTATTTTTCCGGCATGAAGTTTAAGGAAGCGGTCAATTTTCTGCTGGAACATGAAGGATACCATAAAGGGGAAGAAATCACGGAGAAATGGAAGGAGAAATTAGAAAGGCGGCGAAAGGCAGAAGTTAAGGAAATACCGGAAAAGCGGGCATTTGTTCTTCCTAATCCGGCTTTGGATTCTCGGTGTATGTATGCCTATCTGATGAAAACAAGGGGGCTGTCAAAGCAGGTCGTTGACTATTTTGTCAGGCAGGGGCTTATTTATGAAAGCGCGCCTTACCATAACATTGTATTTCTGGGGAAGGACAGGGATGGTGAGGTGAGATTTGCCAGCCAGAGGGGGACTATGGACAGATTTGGCAAAAGCTATAAGGGAGATGTCCCCGGGAATGATAAGACCTGCGGCTTCAATATCATCCATGAAGCCAGCAGGGAGCTGTGTGTGTTTGAGGCTGCTATTGATATGATGTCCTACATGGATTATTATCAGGATTATCATTCTAATATGCTGGCCCTTGGCATGGTCAGTGATGGTCCGCTTGAAAGGCTGCTGAAAGAGCGGCCCCATATAAAGCATATCCGGTTCTGCCTGGATAATGACAAGGCTGGGCGTAAGGCGGCATTTAAGCTGCTCAGAAAGTATGCGGCGGCAGGATATGACGTGGATTACCGGCTCCCGCCTATTGGGAAAGATTACAGTGAATTTTTGGCCTGTATGAAAAGCCTTGGGGAGATAAGAAAGCAGATTCTTCCTCATGGGGAGTGTCGTCAGCAGAAAGCAGTGGATGAAGAAAGAGCTGTTTCTGCAAATTGGCAGAAGAAAATATTGCTTTACAGCCCGGCACTGCCGGAAACCGAAAAGAAGAAGCAGGAACCGGGACTGCTCAGGCGGTGAAAGGTGAAATCCCAAGAAGGCAGTTTGGTTAGGATGGCTGTGTGAAATTAAATGAAAAGAATGGAGAGGATTTTATATATGGATTACGAATTATTTAAAGACGAAATAGCAGCGGCAATAAAAGAAGCGGCAGAAAGGGAGTTAGGAGGGGAAGTAAAGATAGGAAGAACTCCGAAGAACAGCATCATGATGGATTCCTTAAACTATCTTCCGGAAGGGGCATCTGTTGGTGCCGTCGTATATCAGAAGAATCTTTACGAACAATATCTGGCGGGAGAAGACATCTCAGGAATTGCAGCGGAGCATATACAGATTTTTAAAGAAAAGGCGAAGGAATGGGAGAAAATAGAAATGATGGCAAACGAGAAGATTAAGCTTGAAAACGTCTATCCGGCCTTGGTGCCGCGCCAGGGAAACGAGGAATATCTGGAAAAGATTCCGTATATTCCGTTTGAAGACTTAGCAATTACATTCCGGATATCTGTAGATGAAATAGAGGGAACCATGTTAGTGAATAACCAGATGTTAGAGCGGCTTGCAGTCAGTGTGGAGGAATTAAAAGAAGCAGCGCTTCATGGCGCGGTATTTACGGAAAACATATCCCTGATGGATGTTATAGAGTGTATGCACTCTATCATGTCTGATGATTATGAACCATCGGAAGATATCAGTCATGTAAAAGATTCAGATTCCCCGATGATTGTCATTTCCAACAAAAACAAAATTTATGGAGCCGGATCCATATTAAGCAGTGATGTCATGGAAAAAGTTTCCCAGGCGCTGGAAGGTGATGTTTATATCTTGCCATCCAGTGTTCACGAATGCATTGCAGTCCCGGCACAGGATCGTTCAAGGGAAAATGAGCTTCGAGACATAGTACGTGAGATTAATAAAGCGCAGGTGCTTCCGGAAGAGGTACTTTCCAATCAGGTGTATTTTTATGACAGCAGGGAACGCACACTGAGTATGATTCCGGAGGACAGGACTTGGCAGACGCCGCTGCACACTGCGGCTGCACCGAAGAGATAGGGTATGCATTGAACTAGGCAGCAGAAAATGGCGTTCTTTATGATATGTTTTTTGAAAGGGGGTGGTTCGTTCTGGCACATTTCCGGTCATGCGGCATGGGGAAGGCGTGTTTTTACAATTCTATAGGCAAGGGAATATTTTAATGTAGCTGTGGGTTCCAATCATGTAAAGAGATAACTCGAAGTTGTGAATCAAAATAATTAACCAGGAGGAAGTAGTGAGTAACCCCGGGTAAGATGTGTAGCTGCACCTTGCGAAAGTAAGGATATAAAATATAACCTAAGAAATTTTTGCGAATTTGATAAATTTGCAGTCAAAAGTTATTGTGCAATCCATGGCACAGAGGAAACATTAAACCTTGGAGATATTACAGAAATAGATGAAAACAAGCTGCCGGATTTCAATGTAATCTGCGGCGGGAGTCCCTGCCAGGACTTCTCCATATCCGGCAATCTGGCCGGTTCCGTGTGGCGGTGCAGGGATTGCAGCAATGCCTATAATCCGCTTATGGTTCATTATGATAAACGTTTGACCTGCCCGATCTGTGGATCGGAAGCTTTGGATAAAAGCAGATCCTCATTGTTAGTGGAATGGCTCAGGATCATCCGGGGTACAAAGCCGGACTGGGGAATCTACGAGAACGTCAAAAATATCGTAGGCAAGAAATTTAGGGATACGACATTCCGGCTATTTGAGGGAGAACTCCATGAGTACGGATACCATACCTACTGGTCAGTGCTCAATGCAAAGCAGTACGGTGTCCCGCAGAACCGGGAAAGAGTTTATCTAATCTTAATAAAAAAGGAATTGGATAATGGACAGTTTAAATTTCCGGAACCTTTGAATCTCCATACCAGACTAAGCGAGATGCTGGAGGAAGAGGCTGATGAGAAATACTATCTGCCGCAGGAAAAGGTCCATAAGCTGGTCAAGGACATGGGAGAGCGAAAAGCGTTACTCTTTGAGCCGGACGAAAATGCTCTGGAGGGTTTTAAAAATAAGTTGAAGCTTGCGGGGAATATTGCAGGAAAAAATCAGTATGTCCAGACGGGACGTGTTTACTTCCCGGAAGGCTGCTGTCCTGCGCTTACGACATGCGGCGGTGGCGGCCAGCAGCCGAAGATTGTTTCGGTCGGGAGGATTGGAAAGGGTTTTACTTCGGGGCAGGTCTATTCCCCAACGGGAATTATCGGGACCCATATGGCGGGGCATCATCAGGCCCAGATCATTGAAAAAGCAGTGAGAGCCATCAGAGGGCGTTATAAAGACGGGAAAACAGTCCGGTGCCTGGAAACAGATAGCGGCATGCAAAGCGGCCATGGCATGACAGCGGTCGCAAAGGATAATGTGATTCTGGTCAGGCAGAAAACGAAGAAGGGTTATGAGGAATGTGTGCAAGGCGGCGTAGCCCGTGTATCTTACCCCAAAACATTGAAGCGGGGACGGGTACAGGCACATGGGGAAATCAGCCCTACGCTGTTGACATCCTGTGATATCTGCCGCCTGGAATCCCTGGTCCGTATCCGGCGCCTGACACCGCTGGAATGTTTCCGCTTAATGGGATTTTCAGATGAGGATTGCCGCAGGGCAAAAGAAGCCGGCATCAGTGACAGCCAGCTGTATAAACAAACAGGCAATGCCATTGTTGTGGATGTTCTGTTTCATATTTTCTTAGAACTATATAAGGCAATGCCCTATCTGTTTGAAGATGTGCAGTTGTCTTCTTTTTTTTCGGGGATTGGTGCATTTGAAAAGGCATTCAAGCGCCTTGAAAAAGAAGTGAACCAGTAAAATAGGCGGAGCCGGCAGCTGTAAGGAATAAGACTCTGCATTGGCAGCCTCTGCCGGAGGAGATGTGCCAGAAAAGAAATGTTTATAATTCTCCGGGCCAGTATCCATGGCCCGGACTTTCGGCTATAAGGTGTTTGTGATGTTTTAAAAAACGGAAATTTAAAAGTGATTGCAGATGAGTGGAACCGCAGTCAGGGAAAATCTGACAGCAGAAGCAAAGATCTGCAATCAGAAGCAGGAAAGAACTGATTGCAAAAGTGGGAAACCGACATCAATGGAGGTGGGAACTGAAAGCAGAAAGCCCGGATTGCAGTCAGTCGTTTTACTTTTGCAGGGAAAACTGCAGTCAGAAGGGAGGTACTGACAGCAGATATTGAAAGAAATATAGATCTACTGACAGCAGAAACACGGTTTTGCTATCAGCTGTCTGCCTATTATATATACCATGGGGGTTTTAGGGGGCACCGCCACCTAACAAGATGGATTTTGTACGGCAAAATCCGTATCTTGCAAAGGTCTGGGAACCAGACCGGACACGCCGGGGCGTGTAAGGCAGATAAAAGAAAAGGAAGGAGCTTTCGTATGAATAATGAGTTTGGAAATCAGACCGATTACATTTAAACAGGCATGTGGATTTATTAAGCAGTACCATCGGCATCATGGACCGACCGTAGGGCATAAATTTCCCATCGGGATTTTTGACGGAGAGGCGATGGCAGGTTGTGCGGTATGCGGCAGGCCGGTCAGCAGGTATCTGGATGACGGCTTTACCTGTGAGGTAAACCGGCTCTGCACAAACGGGGCTTTTAATGCGTGCTCTATGCTTTACGGGGCGTGCTGCCGGGCGGCAAAGGCAATGGGGTATAAAAAAATCATTACCTATACATTGGAAAGTGAAAGCGGTACAAGCCTTAAAGCCAGCAGTTTTCGCTGTGCCGGAAGGGCGGGGGGAACGCACTGGACCGGAACAAGAAACCGGGGGCAGAAGATACCGGCTGAAATGAAAAAACGGTGGTACCGGGATTTGTAGGAGGAACAATTATTGAAATATAAATTTGAAGCGAAGAGGAGGGTAAATGAAAGAAGAAAATAACAAAAGGCTGGAGGAGAGGATCATGGACGGCAGCCTGATACAGGAGATTATCCCTGTCCTACTGGCTCCCCGGAATGAAGAACTGTGGAAAGACCGTCCCCACCTTCAATGGAACGGGATGATTGTTGCCTTTGAGGTTCCCTTGAAAGTAAGCCTGGAACCGGTCCGTCTGACCGTGAGCCATCAGATGCTTGAGATATGGGATATCATGGAAGAGGAACTTTTTCAAAAAGCAGTGAATAACCGTGCTTTTTTAGATGCCATTATAATCCGTACATTAGACGAAAATCTGAAGCTGGAGCATGGAATTGAATCTGGTTTCCCAAAACCGGAAAGTAAGCATGAACTGTATATCATCACTACGAAAGAGCACTATTATGGCGCCGGGGCTGTCTTGAATACCGATGCTATAAAAAGTCTGGCAGACAGGATTGATACTGACTTATATCTATTGCCTGCCAGTGTGCATGAGTTTATGGCAGCTTCCTGTGAAGGCTATACGGCTGTTGAGATGAAAAATCTGTTGTATGAATTTAATCTTATCGGAAATAAAGAAGAACAGTTATCGAACCATCTCTTCTTTTATGATCGGAAAGACAGGAGTATTGGGCTGGCAGTAGACAAAATCAAGGAACGGAAGGCGCAGGCGTTCACCGGGGGCGGAAAACAGGAACAGATCAAGGAGAGTATAGCATCCGTTACGCCGGATGACTTTTTAACCGGGGAAAAGATTGAAACACCACGGGGGAGTTTTTCTTTAACGGCAATGACAAGGGAACAGATGGCGGCTGCCGGATATGGATTGCATCACAACTCGGATGACGGCAGATACCACATTGTGGGAAATGGAATGCGGGCATTCGCAATTATAAACGAGGAAACCCATACTCTGGAACGAACCCAGGTAATCACCGATACAATCATGGCGCAGATCTTAGAAATCCGTGACAGCGGGCTTACCAACATGCTGGATGCTTTTGCAGTACAAAGAATCGCCATTCAAAATGACCAGTTTGAACTTGTTGATCTGATCACGGAAGACAAGGGCGCCTATGTACAATTTATTTTTACCGGAGACCGGGGAGAAGGAAAGCCGGCAGTCAAAAAGAAGGAGGATGGGAAAGCCAGATAAAACAGGAAAATAGTATTGCGGGGAGGATATTAGGACGGGAAACAAAAAAACGGTATACAGAAACTACCGAATCCATCCAGGCAGCCGGAAGTATCTGATGGGGGGATTCTTATAGCTTTTCTGTTTATATGAAAAATGCACAGGCAAAACTATAAAAACAGAAAAGCAAGGGGGAATCAAATGGATAGTTTTATTAAATGGATTGGTGGAAAACGGCTGCTGCGTAAGCGGATTCTGGAGGAATTCCCGGAGGAGGGCAGCTATGACCGCTATATAGAGGCATTCGGGGGTGCAGGCTGGGTATTGTTTGCGAAAGAGAAACATGCGTCTTTGGAAGTCTATAATGATATGAATGGGAATCTGGTGAATTTATTCCGGTGTGTCAAGCTCCATGAGAAGGCATTGGAGGAAGAACTGAAATGGTGCCTGACCTCAAGGGAGCTTTTTCATGATGCGCTGGCACAGGTGGATATCCGGGGAATGACGGATCTCCAGAGAGCGGCACGTTTTTATCTCATGATCAAATGCAGCTTTGGTGCCAAACTGACGGTGTTTACCGGAACCAGAGCAGTACTTGAGGAGCATAAGATAGCAGCCTCCCTTGAACGGGCGCATGAAAGACTTCAAAGGATAGTGATTGAGAACAGGGACTTTGACAAGATTATCAAGGTTTATGACAGGGACCGGGCTTTGTTTTATCTGGACCCGCCCTACCACCAGACTGAGAAATATTACGACGTGCCTTTTGGGGAAGCAGATCATCTCCGTTTAAAGGAGGCAGTAAAGGATATCAAGGGGAAGTTTGTCTTAAGTTATAACGATGATGCTTTTATCCGTGAATTGTATCAGGAATATCAGGTGATTCCGGTAGAGCGTAACAATAACATGTCACCGGGAAATCCCTTTAAGGAATTGATCATAAAAAATTTCTGATGATGAGGGAGGGAAAAGATGAGCGGAATGCAGCCGCAGATAAAAATATTGGAAAAATTGCAGGGAGAAAAAAATATGCTTACAATAGCAGCACCATCGAAGCTGCGGTAAGGGGTGAAATTATAAAAGAGAGTTTAAAATGCAGAAAGGAAATCCGGCTGTCGGAGGCAGAACTGTTGGAACTGCAGCGGCAGGCGGAGGAAATGGGGGTAAAGGATTCCCAGTACCTGCGGATGCTTATTACCAATAACCCCAGGGATTACCCAATCATCAGGGAAGAACTGTACCGCCTGAATAATGAGATCAACCATATTGGTGTGAATATCAACCAGGTGGTTCATAACAACAACAGCGGGTTGTATTCCCGGGAAGACAAGCACCGGCTGTATGTGATGATGAAGCAGTTGAAAAATTTAATACAGACGGTTCTGGAAAAGCTATAGGTGGTTAAATGGCAATCAGCAGGATATTACATATGAAACAGGCAAAGTCCGGATATATGGCAAAGCACCTGGCGAATGCCCTGAAATACATCACGGATCCGGAAAAGACACAAGACGGTCGGTACGTGGGGAGTGTCAATTGCGGTGCCCAGACAGCACTTGCCCAGATGATTGATACGAAACGGCACTACGGCAAGTTGGATAAGCGCCAGGGCTACCATATCATCATTTCCTTTGAAGAGACGGATGTATCTGCGGATATTGCCTATGAGATCATGGGGAAGTTTGCAGAGGCGTATTTAGGGGGTGCATTTGAGGCAGTCTATGCAGTCCATGACGATACGGAGCATATGCATGCGCATCTGGTATTCAACAGCGTCCGCTGCAAGGATGGATATAAGTATGATTATAAAAAAGGGGATTGGGAGAAATACATTCAGCCGCTTGTCAACCGGCTGTGCGAAGAATATCAGCTGGGGACACTGGATCTTGATAAAGTTCGGGGAAAAAGGAGCAGGGGACAGACCGGTCGGGAAGAAGGGGAGGCAGTCCGGGAAAAAGCACTGTCGGAGCGGAACCGGCGGATTAAGAAAGATGTGGACCGGGCAATACAGGAGGCAGATACCTACGAAGAATTTCAGGAGCTGCTAAAGCATATGGGGTATGATCTGCGGGGGAAAAAGCATTTGGCAGTCCGGGAGACAGGGGCACAGCGCTACAGGCGTATTGATGATCTCGGTGAGGAATATACGGAAGAAATGCTGCGTTACCGTATCGGGAGACCGCCGGTGCCTGAAACATCTGAAACGGAGATAAGAGGGAAGGAGGCTGCATTGGTTTGTATCTTTGTCCCTTACCGGAACCGGCATTTAACCAGGCATCAAAGGGAGTGCTTCATACGGAAATACCGCGCCGGCAAAATCCATGAAAATCCGAAAATGTGGAAATACAAAGCGAACCTGCAAATCTTGAGACAGCTGCAGGAAGAGTATCTCTTCCTTGTAGATTACGGTATTACAAAAAAAAACCAGATGGAAGAGTATCAAAGTATTTTAGACCAGCGTTTGTATGATATCGGGAAAGAAAGCAGGGATTTCAAGCTGGAAAAAAGCAGATACCAGTTGGTTTTAGATACATTAAAGGAGCTGCGCTCTGCCAGGCCGGAAGCGGATCTATATGCAGTGGCAGGATATCCCGAATTTGAAGCGGAGTACCGCCATTACCTGCAGTTGGAGGAGCGGATCCATCAGCTGGGATTTTCTGTGCCTCAGGCAGAGAAGTCAGACTTATATTTTAAAAATAAAAGCGAAGAAATTAGGGGACGGCGGAAACAGGTTTTAAGGGAAAGACGAATCGCTGCCCGTCTGCATGAGAAAGTGTTTGGCAAAGGTCAGCAAATGGAAATTGAAAACCGGCGGAAAAAGGTCGGAAAAAGAAAGTAAAAACAGGACTGCCCTGTAAAAGGGTAAAAAATAATGAACAGATATAAGGCTGCAAGTCACAGGAAATGAAAATTATATCATTTCCTACCAGGCGGAGGCCTGACTTCTGATGATGGAGAGGCGGTTTTTATGGAATTAAATAAGATTATTTTAGTGACAGAGAACTGGAAGGGAACGGAAGCAAACATGCTCATGACGTTTGAGGATTACAAAGCCAGAATAGTGTTACCTGCATTTGAAATACCGGATGCGATCGCAGATGCAGTAAGCGATCTGTATGATAGTCTGGCGGACAAAGAGCATTGGGGAGAACTTTATGATGGTGTCAATAAATCGGTTTCTGCACGTTTTTGCAGTGGGGAAACACAGCTTAGGCAGTTTTTGATGGGCGATTTTAACGGCACCGGTCAAAAGATCTTGCTGGATGAGGAAAGAAGCAGTACTGCGTGTTTAGAGACATTAAAGGCAATCGGAGTAGGGACGGGTGGCAGAGGTGCCGGACTGCGGTATCAGTATCATCCGATGGATAAGGATTTTTCCCAAGGGGAGGTGCTGCACAACCTGAATGGTGACGATTATCGTGTAATTGAGAAATTGTCTGGAAGGAACCTGTTGCTGATGAAAGAGCGCAGCGGAGAATTTATTGTTGCTGTTGGTGTTGGTTTTTTTGCGAGATTTCCCAAGGGAGAATTGCCGACAGCAGATAACAGAGTTTATGGTATCGAATGGGATCATGGGATTTATTACGGCTCCGCTCCATCTTACATAGATTTTCAGCGGATTCGTGAGGAATATGGTGAGAAACGGGAAGCCAAAACGCTGGCGGATTTTAGGATGGAGCAGTCTGAGAAGTTTTACATGCTCCGCAAGATTATGGACAGCCCTTTGATGGAGCAATCTGTCAAGGAAGCTGCAGAAAACAGCATGTATGAGATTTTTTCCACAGAAAAGGAAGACGTGTTCAGAGATAATTTAAGTGAAGGCAGATATGACCGCTATTTTTCCGGAACACCGGGAGTCAGAAAGGACAAGTCGGAAGGACTTTTTGATAATAGCAGGAGACGATAAAAAGGAGGGTTCATTGATGACATTAGAAGAGGAACGGTATCTGGAGGAATGCAGGCGGCGGATGAAGCCTGACCAGACTGAAGCAGCAGCAGCGGCCATTCATTACGGCATCCCATTGGAGGAGATACAAAAGATTGCACAGAAGAATTTAAACGGGGAACAGATGCAGCAGATCATATTTGCCGTCATGGAAAATGTAGGCGGCAAGGCACTTGATTTTCTGCTTGAACATGGTGAGCTTAATCACTACCAGTTAAAAGAGGTGTCCCTTGGATTTATCCATGGTTTATCTTTTGAACAGGTGAAGAGCTATGCAGGCAAAGGAACCAATGCCCACCAAATGAAAAAGATGCGCCTGCAGCTGGAGGCTTCCTTAGCTAGGACAAGCAAGAAAGAAGACGGCATGGAAGAATATATGCAGGGGCTGATGAAGATCATGGAGGAATCTATTCAGCAGTTTAAGGAAAGTAATGAGCGTTTTGACGCATTGGCATTGTTAGTGAAGGAACATGTGGTCGAAGAAAAAAATAATGAAATAAAGGATTTATACAAAAGCCTGCAGGGCAAGGATGAAATGATAAGGAAACTAAAACAGCAGCTGGCAGAAAAAGAGAAGGAAATCCGGGGGCTGAAAAACCATGAAGGGCAGGAACAGACGGAGAAAATGGCGTCGGAATCAATTGTTAAGCAAAGTACGGGGATTTCTGCCTGGCAGGATGGGAAAGAAAGCAGAAACAAGCGTCTGGCAAAGTGGTTAGGGCTTATGAAAAAAGATGATGATATTTTAGGGCAGCTGCTGGGTGCCGAGTTTTCACCGGAACAGATGGAAGAGGTGAAAAAATGTGTGGAGCAGGGACTTGATTACCAGGAAGTGACCCAGATTATAAAGGCTGGCGGGACACCAGAGAAAATGCAGAAGCTGCGGGAAATCATACTGCTGATGAAGGCAAGGAAGGCAGGTGCGTAAATGTTTTATATAGAGAATGTGAGACAATGCATGGAGCTTATAAACAGCCTGGAGCAGAAAGGTCCCTGTTTTAGCAATGAGGAGAAAAAGGATATTTACCAGATGGCCTTGCATATGCCTTCTTATCAGGATATAGAAAAATTGATTCTTCAGATGGCAGCGCCGCAAGCCAGGGAAGGGGAGCGGAAAAGAATGATGAGGCAGTATCTTGTGAAAATACCGGGGGATTTAAATCCTATAGCCATACAGATCCAGGATTACATTTTTCAGCTGCTGAACATGACTTGTGAGAAGGAGAAGGCAAACCATATGCTGGAGGCTCTGCTGAAAAGAAATGATATCCAGTACAATTTGGACACCGTGATTCAGCAGCTCCATGCGGAGAGCAGGCATACCCACAGGATTTAAAAATCATGAGTAAACCTCTAAATAGTTTTGAGCGCATGATTTATGAGCTAGCAGCTTGGTTGAAGCAATTTGAAAAATGAACAGAACTATCGGAAATGAACAAAAGGTTTTTTCAAAAACCGGATGTTATAAGTATGAGATCATGTTGGTAGTTTTGTTCATTCTTCTATCTGGAAAAAGTTGAAAAGTTGCGAGTTTCGGGAAACTTGAAATTTGCAGAGAGATTTAAATACTTAGAGCGAAAATCTGTCTGAAATATGGTAATTACTAACATAGTCATCAAAAAATTCAAGGGCAATCATCTATAATGTAATCGCAAATATCTAAGATGTATTGCGAGCAGTCGACTATGTCCTGTTGGTAGTATTTTTTTGTGGAGGGGGTCAAGACTTGCGGATCTTTGTGAAAGCGAAAGGAAATCAAGAAATACAAAAAATTTGTATTTTTGGTAGAATAATGTTTTTGTTTATTATATAATAAATTAGTGGTTATCGAAAGTGGATAAAGGATTTTCTGGTTATAGCAATAATGGGTAATTGGTATTATATAACGTAATGACCAATTATCTGAATTTATAAATTTTGCTTCAGCATCAACACTCCGTTTTTCATCCGATGCTGTGAATGATAACTATGGCAACACATATGATGGAGCATATCTTGAGTTGCAGAGATTGATGGAGGGTTTGCAGAAATGAAAACCAAAAAGAAAAAATTAAAATATTTGATTGCCGCAATACTTATACTACTTACATTGGGTTATTTTATTGCTTACTTTTTTAGCGATAAAATTAGTTTGTTAATCACTGTACCATTTAAGAATGTAGATGGGAGAATTGACAACAGCATCATTTGGTCTGCAATTGTCGGAATTTCAACAATTATTGTTGCTATTGTCGCAGTATGGCAAAGTAAAAAAGCAAGTAATGATGAAGAAAGACGTGTAAAACGACAGTTGGAAATGGCTCTCATCGAACAAGAGAAGATAGAAATTACTTCCTTGAGAGATAGAATTAACAATGTTATAAATTCATTTGATATGGGCATCTTAAAAAGTGTTTTGAAAAACATATTTTCGATAGATATTAATAACACAATTATCAAGTTGGATGATATAAGAAGTCAGACATTAAATAATCAAAACGATTTTTATTTCAATAAGGGATTTTGTTACGATTATGCAAATTGTTCGAAATGCAATAAGGATTGTATAGCTAAGAATAAATCTTCTGAATACAAGGAACGTATCACGAATTTCAAAACTTTATTTTTGAGTTTTTGTGATATGTATGTTGTGGCGATAAATGAAACACAAAAAATACTTAATGAAAAAAATAATTCAGATATCGAAAATAAAATCAATTCAGTCTTGCTTGAAAATAACAACAATTATTTACAGACCATTGATAATAATGAAAACAGATATGACGGTATATTAAATTCCGCACACAATGAACTAACATTATATACTATTTTAAGAAATTTTGGATTTGGTTTTAATGAGGAACAATCTAAAAATGTAGATGCTAAAATCCATAGTTTGAATGCAGACATAGCGTCTATTAACGAGGCGAAACAAAGAGGATACGAAAGTCAAATAATAAAGGTAAGGGAAAATAATTCAAAAGTTGAGGAGTCAATGAAAAATAAATTTACACGACAGACTTTTGATGAATCATGGAATGCAAAAGTTAATGAATATAATATGTCATTCGGTGAGCTATTGTTAAAAACTGAAACAGAATACTCCAATCTTAGAACAATTGCAATTCAATTTATAAATACTTGTGACAGAGAACTCGATGTCAAGATTAAAGAAATAATAAATGAAAACAAGGAAGACAAGCCAAATGCAAGACAATAAACTTCCTCAAAAGATATTCAATAGTGTATCGGATAGCATTAAGAAATTGGAGAGCCTGTTCCCAGTTTATCTGGCAATTATAAGTTAATAGGATACCTTGATATCTATTGTTGCAGTCCTTTTTCAATCTGCCCGCAGCCACGTGCTATGCTTTACGCATTATCCATATAATGAGCATGTCATGAGTATTGCTATAATTGACCTGACCCACAGTGAATTTCGCTAATCGTACTATAATAGCAATTATGAGCAGTTCGGCTATATTCTGGTTTTGGCTATTAATGGGAACTTCAGGTTCTGTGTGACTAATAGAATATCATGGGAAATAATAGAAAGTTTTGTTGAGTGCTGATTTTTCTATAATCTGCAATAAGTGGGGGAGATAATTTGCATAGCATTATAAAGAATATTGGGTTTAGTGGGTACAAGAGTTTTGCAAAGGGTAATAGCATAAGTATAAATAACTTAATGCCAATTAATGTTTTAATCGGAAAAAACAACTGTGGTAAATCCAGTGTGTTAGATGTAATATCAGGTTTATTTACTAACCAAAAGGATAATACAATTGAACAGATATATTTAGATATTCTATTATCTGATACTATGATTAAAGAGGGATTTAGCGAGAGTACGTCTGGTGGGAGCGTTCCAGGGCAAAATCATTATAGTTATGGTAAAAATTTTAAGGACAGATTATTAAGGATAAGTGCCTATGGTTATAATTATTTAAAAGATGTCAAGGATGATGAAAGTGTTTTAAATGATAATGCAAATGATAAAATGTATGGTAATTGGAGTACTGTAGGAAAAACAATTCGCACTAACATGAAAAATATTGTTTTTTTTAGACTTGATGCAGATAGAGATATAGTGCCAGAAAAAGAGGAGTCGAATATAGGTATAGATAGTTCCGGTCGAGGTACAAGTAATTTAATAAGAAAGGTAATAAATAACAGTCAATATAATGAAAAACTTATTGAAGAAACACTGCTCAATGATCTTAACCAAATAATGATGCCAGAATCTATATTTACCAGAATTCGAGTGCAGCAAATTGGTACTGAGGAGGATCCTTATTGGGAAGTATTCTTAGAAGAAAAAAATGGAAGATTTCCACTGTCACAAAGTGGTAGTGGCTTAAAAACAATTATTCTTGTGCTTATTAATTTACGTATTCTACCTAGATTAGACGAATATAAAGACAAACACTTTGTATACGCTTTTGAAGAAATTGAGAATAATTTACATCCAGCATTACAAAGAAGGATATTTGAATTTATCTATCATTATTCAGTAACAAATGATATAACTATATTTTTGACAACACATTCGCATGTAGCAATCAACTCTTTTTTTAGCAAGAACAAGGCGCAAATATATCGTGTATATAAAAATAATGAATATGGCTCATCTATCAAACAGATTGATAACTATGTTGATAAAGTGGAAATACTAGATGACTTAGATGTTAAGGCGAGTGATCTATTACAATCTAATGGACTTATTTGGGTTGAAGGCCCATCTGATAGAATATATATTAAGCGATGGCTCGATGTACTTTGCAATTGTAAATATGATGAAGGTAAACACTACCAATTCATGTATTATGGGGGGCGTTTGCTATCTCATTACTCGACTGAAGAAGCAGACGGTCTTATAAACATTTTGCTTACTAATCGTAATGCGGCAATTGTTATTGACAGTGATAAGCGCAATCAACAAACCCAATTAAACAATACAAAGAAGAGGATTATTGAAGAGTTTTCAAAATACAAGATGCTTTCATGGGTAACAAAGGGAAAAGAGATTGAAAATTATGTTTCCGCAGAAGCGCTATCATTAGCTCTTAATAAAGACGGTATTAAGCAATGCGCTCAATATCAGTTGTTTCCTGACTATATAAAGGAATATTATTCCAATTTCGGCAAGGGCAAAGTAGACTTTGCAAATTCAATTAAAGATAGCATAAACCAGAGCAATTCAAAGGATATTTTAGATTTGGAAAGGCAAGTCAAAAACCTGTATTCTTATATCGAAAAATGGAATAGTATATAATATTTAATATTAGATGGGGATATTAATGGACTGCAAGTTTCCCATTATGTTTATAACCTTAAGGAATTATAATGGCTATGAATGCAGCACCTATAGTATTGCTACAAAAAAATTAATTGTTGTTCAATAATAAAAAAAGTCGCATCACTGTTGCGACTTTTCCAGGAGGATAAAACCAATGACTACTCAAATAGCTTTACCTGAAAATTATGAAGATATTTGCAATCATATAAGTGACATGATTGTGACTGCACA
>Ga0153972_1000101_pt1 | contig 24053 bp, 10 predicted proteins | sample TSGA056MetaG_FD_104732 | JGI IMG/M metagenome (GOLD analysis project Ga0153972, IMG submission 104732) | Attine ant fungus gardens microbial communities from Georgia, USA - TSGA056 MetaG | ecosystem: Host-associated > Fungi > Mycelium > Unclassified | place: USA: Georgia, George L Smith State...
AAAAAAAAAAGATAAGGTAATCTGATATGGCTCAAAGAAAACAAAACATATTTTTCTCTCTATTTAATAGCTACATCATGGATAGTCCTCAACCATCCTCACTGAATTATTGCTACAATTTTGGTTCATTATTAGGCTTAACCCTAGTGATTCAAATCTTAACTGGAATATGATTAGCAATGCACTATTCATCTCATATTGATTTAGCATTTAATAGTGTTGAACATATCATGAGAGATGTTAACTTTGGTTGATTCCTGAGATACGCTCAAGCTAATGGTGCATCTTTCTTTTTCATTTGTGTTTACTTGCATATAGCGAAAGCTCTTTATTAGGGTTCTTATCGTTCACCACGGGTTCAATTGTGACTAATCGGTGTAGTGATCTTCATAGCACTAATGGCCACAGCCTTCATGGCTTATACTCTTCCTTATGGTCAAATGAGTCATTGAGGTTCAATTGTAATAACTAACCTTTTTTCAGCAATACCGTTCATTGGTAAGGAATTAGTTGAGTTCATTTGAGGTGGGTTCAGTGTTGGTTATCCTACTATTCAACGCTTCTTTGCTCGTCACTACTTATTACCTTTTGTTCTAGCCGCCCTTACCATTATGCACTTAATGGCACTTCATTCTCATGGTTCATCTAACCCTATCGGTTTAACGGCTAATATTGATAGAATAGGAATGCATCCTTACTTCATATTCAAGGATTTGATCACTGTTTTTGTCTATTTAATTGCCTTTTGCTATTTCGTTTTCTTTAATCCTAATGTATTAGGTCATTCTGATAATTATATTGAAGCTAATCCTTTAGTAACTCCCGCATCAATAGTACCAGATTGATATTTATTATCATTTTATGCAATATTACGATCAATCCAAGATAAACTTGGAGGTGTAATAGCAATGTTTGGTGCAATTTTAATTTTATTATCACTTTCTGTGACAGATCGAAGTCTAATTCGAGGTAACAGCTTCAAAGCCCTATCAAAAGTGCTCTTTTTCTTATTTGCTTGCAATTTCATCTTACTCGGTCACATTGCTGAGTTGCAGGTTTAAGTTTCCTTTATTCAAATAGGTCAATTAGCAACTTGTTTCTATTTTAGTTATTTTTTAAAATTAGTTCCTGTGATCACCTCATTAGAAAATGTGCTTATTATTGTTGCTGGTCTCAAATCTAGTATTAATTAAGATTCAACTCGACGGTTTGAATAGATAGTAATCTAGTTAAGAATTTAAAATAATAATTTTCTTTAAAAGGAAAGATAGTAACTAACAACTCAAGCTATGATCTAATTTAATTAATAATAAGAAATTAATATGAGAAGAAAAGTACAGACTAGACTACTAATTGTTCAAGCTATCATTTAATTCTTCCAACCTTATGTGGAGAATAAGAAGTGAATTAGGTGAGAACTTACTACTCAAGCTATCAATTAGAATAATAATAATATGAATAATAAGAGCCATAGTAAAGAACTAGTGATTGAAGCAATGAATGAAATAAAAATTAAAATAAGTTCAAGAATGAGAGTAGAATGAGAAACAGAGTTAATTACTTAAGCTATCATTAATTGATTATTATTATTTATTTAAATGGTAAGTGAGAACTTACTACTGAAGCTATCAATAAGATTACAAAATGATAAGTTTAATTAATAAAGGAGAGCAGAGAGGACAACTACTAGCTCAAACAATCATTAAATGAAAAGAAGAAGTGAATTAGGTGAGAACTAACAACTCAAGCTAATAATTAAGAAGAATGGACTTTACTACTAGTTACTTAAGATATCATTATTCATGAATTAAAACAGAGATAATAACTTACTACTGAAGCAATAATTGTAATTAATTATTAATTAAATGTGAATTAAAAGAAGAGTTGATCTTTAATATTAATAGAAACAGAGATGATAACTAGTGATTCAGGCTATCATCATTACTGAATTTTTGATTTAATATTGAATTATTTTGTTATAGACATAAGAGATAACTATCTACTCAAGCTATCAGCTAAAGATATTAATTAATTAATTAAGAAGTGATAACTACTAGTTCAAGCTATCAATACTTACTAATAATTAACTATAATAAGAACAGAGTCAATAACTAGTAACTTAACCCCTAATTGGATTCTTTGATTAATATTAGTATTATAATTAGTATTAATATTAGTATTAGTATTATTATTAAGATTACTTAAGTGATAACTATCTATTAAAGATATCATGATTAATTATTATAATATGAAATGAGATTCAGACTCAATAACTAGTAACTGAAGCTATCAGTACTAATTTAATTAAGAGATACTTTAATTATTATTATGAATTCAAAGGGGGATTACTACTTATTTAAGTTATCACCATAATTTATGATTAAGAATAGATTAATAGCTACTGAGCCTATGATTACTTTTTAAGTCATGAATGAACAGAGAGAACAACCAACTGAAGCAATCAGTTAAGTAATTAATTAAATTTATTTATTTATTTGTTTCTTCTTTATTTTTAGCTATATTTAGATGTAAAATTTTCAAAAAGGATTTTAATATTATAACTGGAAAAATGTTTAATGAAATATCACAAAGTTATACATTAGTTAATGTTGATTTGTTTAAACCGTTTGGTGTTAATATTTAACATTATGAGGTTCATTTATTATATCCTTATGTTAGGATGGTAATTCTTATGCCTGTGGGTAAACCTATTTACTTTGAAGGAGATACAATTTAATATTTAAATGATCCTTTTGGTTTCTTTGAAGTTAAAGTTGAAGCATCTAAAGATTTATATGTTCCACTACTGCAAACAAAACTGAAACTATAAAAATAGTTATAAAACTATAACTCCTATATGAACTTTTCCTGGATATTTTTAACTAAAATAGTTAAAGCTAAGATGTTGAATTATAAAATTGAAATCTTAAGAGGCTATAATTTTTAAAAGAATATTTTCAAAGAATGTGTAGATTATTTTTACACTATTAAAGTTAACAATCGAAAAAATTCAGCTTATTATGCTATAGCTAAAATAAATTTAAATAGTTTCTATGAAAGATTGGATATGAGTTTATACAAAAAAACTATAATAGTTAATAGTTCTGAATCTTAAGAAAAATATAAAAATTATTTAATAACTACTGTTATAAGTTTTGAAGATAAAGAATGAATATTTTATTTAAAAAAGTCTGATGATGAATTTAATTATTTTAAAATTTAAATACCTATAGCTTCAGCTGTTACTGATTATACTAGAAATTACAAGTATCAATTTAAAAAATTAAATAATAATAATATTTATTATACCGATAGTGTGGATTTAGTTCATAAATTAGTTGAGTCTTATGTAGGATCAGAAATATAAAATATTAAATTATAATATAGTTAAGAAAAAGCAATATTTTTAGCTCATAAAGTTTATTAATTTAATACTAATTAGGTAACATAGCTAAGCTTAAAATTTTAAAATTAAATAATAATGATTTAGATAAAACTATAAATTATGAAGATTTTTACGCATTATTATAAAAAATAATTATATTTTACTTAACCATGAAAAGTGGAGTAATAACTTATCCTCGGGTACTAATACAATAGATAATGATAATTATACATTAAAACTACTATCGGTAAGAAATAGTTAATATTAGATAAATCTAATAAATTTGTTAATACTAAACCTTTACTATTTTTTTTTTAAACTTTTATAATTTTTATAAGTTTTTCTAGCGGCCCTTTGGCTTTTAGTATTAAAGTGTCTGGAGTCTAACACAGCCTAGCTTTACCTAGTTTAACTATGTTTAGTTTGGAAATTGGTTTTTAATTATTATGAGGAATTAGTTTCAATAATTGATTTTTTAGCTAGCGCTCTACCTATTAAGATTACTATGAATTATATTTCAAATTAATGGTCGTTTTGTTACTGATAAAGTTATCCCTCGTAAAACACAAAAATCTTTCATAATTGGTTTTCTTAAAAATTCTAAATCCTTTAGACCTGCCTCTCATACTTATTTCGATTACGCTAAATTTACTAATCTTAATAAACTTGGTTCTTATAGTGTTAAAGTTTTAATCCAATTATAGTGGTGCCGTTTTTATAATTTTATAAATAAATTCTTTTCAAATGGTATTTTATTACGTTAAAGGTATCTTTATCAATATAGAGTATATGACTAAATAATTACAGAGCCTATTAAGGATGGGTAGCAGGTATCTTAAAAAAGGAACTAATAAGTTGATTAACATTTAATAAGATAAAACATTCCTAGAGAAAACTAATTTTGTTAATAATTTATTTTATCCTTTATTTAAGTTATTTATATTATTAATTGATTATAATTACGTTGGAAAGTAAAACAATATAGTAGCAATAGAAAAGGTAAACATACCGATACTTCAATAGTAATGGCGAGTGAAATTGAAATAGCTATTTTTTTATCTTAGCCTTTAAGTTACAGGAATATAGATTCATATATGGTGATCGGCCCGTGCATGTTATTTTAAATTAACTATTATCTTAAATGTTTATCCATTAGTTTATATTTATATTCTATTTGATTTCATATTGATTAAGTAAAATGAGGACGGGTGCATTGTTTGAATATGGTGATACCATTAACCAAAGCTAAGTATAATATACCAAGCGATAGTAAAGAGTAAAGGTGATTGAAAGGTGAAAAGAATGTGTTTGACATTTGAAATAGATCCTTAATTAGTAGGTTTATTAGCAATTGATACTCTATTTTATTTATGAGTTACAATGTACCTTTTGCAAGGTTTTGTGGGGTCGCAAGTTTACTATTATAGCAATATTAACTTCAAAGCAAAAGAAAGCAATTATAATTTATTTATCTTATCCTTTATTTTAAAAATATTAGTTATATTATTAAGAGCCGTAACCAGTGTGATTTTCCCATAATCAGCCCCAATTTTAAAAAGGGGCGAACTTGTTAATGTTGCATTATTATGAGATGAATTGTGGTATGGAGTGATAGGTTAATCTATCTTGCTTATATAATTTCAGGTATTTTGCGGAACCTATTTCAGTCTGACGCTTAGTTAAATATTGTATGTGTACAGCTCTGACCTTCATACTATTGGTTTATATATTATTTATAAATATTATTAATGTTAAAATAAGGAGTTTTCACTCTACTGTTGTTGGTTAACCTCGAAAATACAGTAATTGATGCTATTCGTACAGTATATTCATGATAAGGTGGCTATAAAAAAGAAAACACCCTAGATTGTGTGCTAAAGTCCCTAAATTATAATTAAGTGAAATTTAAAAAATATTTATCTTAAAACAGCTTCGACGTGGGGTTGGAAGTCTTCACCGTATCACAAAGTGTAACAACTTAAAAGCCTAAATGGATTAGTGTGTCAAAGATTTAACGGCTCTATATATTATATACTTAAGCCACAACAATAATATTTATTTTATCTTATCTTTTTTATTATATTATTGGCTAGCAGAACATTCTTTACGATTTGAAGATTTTTTTTTAATAAATTGGATTATACAGAAGAGATAATGCGATCTTGAGTAACGTAAAAAGAAGTTATAAGACTTATCGCCGTATGCTAAAGGTTTTATATAATTAAAATTATACCCCTAGATTTATACAGTATCTAAGGTTATTAATGAATATTTTTAACTTATGAATTATTATTAAATAGTCTACATGTTTAGAGCTAGAATTAATAGATATTATAATTTTTAATTATCCTTTAGAATTATTAATTATATAACTGTACCTTAAACCGAGTCAGGTTAGCTAGTAGAGTATACTAAGCCGTTGAGCTAATACTTGTTAAGGAACTCGGAAAATTTGACCTGTACTATGACAACAAAGGTAACCTTATTTTTAAATAACAAATAGTTAAATTTATAGTGTGTCAAAAAATTGGAGTTTACAACTTTGTACCAAAAACACAGGGTAAGACTAATCGTCAATGTATAATTTGTGTCGCCTGCCCAATGCTTCATTAAGTAAAGTAAAAATTAAGAAAGTGTTTTAAGCTGATTTGAAGTGAATGGCTGCTTTAACTTATAAAGTAATAATGTAGCGAAATTCCTTGTCTATTAAATGTAGTACCGCATGAATGGCTAATGTATACTCGCTGTCTCAACAAGTAGCTCAGTGAAATTGAATTCGATGTGCAGATGCAACGTATAAGCTGGTAGACGGAACTAAAACCATATTATTCGATCTAATAATAATGTGAAGAATAACCACCATATATTCCATTATATGAGTATTCCTATAAGAGGTATGCTATTATAGTATTAATTTACTCTAAATTCCTCCTAAATCCATATTATTTTATTTTATTTTACCCTTTATTTAAATATTTAAGTTGGTAGACTAGTTATCTATGAATAACTTTAGCTAATCCACAATTAAAGCATATCAACGGCTAATATTATTTTATCTTTTATATATATTATTATTTAAAGTAATAGGATATTCCCGTATTCTATTTAATGGTTATATAATCAATTGTTTGTATAGTGGAATTCTAAGGATAACAATAAGGTATTATTATTTCAAGTGGGTAAGACCAATATGTTTCTGTTTCTTTTTCTTTAATAAATTTATCTTAGCCTTTAAAAAAGAATCTTAATTGTAAAATTAGTTTATAACTATTGCTTAAAGGATGTTCCAAAAAGCTAACGACTTAGTTTAATTTTAAGTATATGCCTACTTGAAACTTACTCTTATATTAGGAGTATGACCTATATTCTATGAAAGTAGTACGTATAGTTCTTAGAGGGGAAAATTATGTGAATAATCTACCTATCTCAACAGATCCTATGCAGCTTTACTATAGTTTGTTATTAAGGACATAATCTACAGGTGTAGAATACAAGGGAGTGACTTATGTTGCAACAATTGAAATACCTTGACTGTATTATTGTGACCTCTTATTTTATTTAATTTTATTAAAAACAGTAACATTTTTGATAGTTGTAATGGGGGTCTAATAAAGTTTAAGAGAACTACAAAGGTGTGATTAAATTGGCCATAAATCAATTAACTATGTATAGTTTTATAAAGAATAATGATATAATCATGCTTAACTTTAAGACCGATGGCTTAAAAAAATGTGCAAACATGTAAGAGTGATCCGCTGATACTATTTGGAAAAATAACCGCTCAAGAGAAATAAAATTTAAATAACCCTTGGAAGTGAGTGTCTATTAGTCCTTGACCTATATATGTATTCTTCGACCTAATGATACTGGCTATTAATCTAGTGAATTATCTACATAATAGTTATAGTTTTATTGGTACTAGTAGTCTTATACAGGTCTTTAGTTTGATTAATCTAGTGCTTGGTATCATACTATGACTTAGAGATATCAGAATTGAATCTAGTTACCTGGGACATCCTACAGATAAACCTATATTAAGTATGGCCTAGTTTTAGTTTTTATCTTTTTCTAGTAACAGATATTTTCTTTTGATTGGTGCCTTCTTACCGTTTTAGCTTAGTAGTCTAGTGCCTAATGATGATATAGGTAATATATGACCTCCTATTGGTATTCATGCTATTTATCCTTTTGATTTACCGCTACTTAATACTAACCTACTACTGTCTAGTGGTATAACTATAACTTATGCACATCATTATATGATAGGTAAAGATCGTATACATAGTCTATATGACTATTGGTTATCCTACTATTTGCTGTTCTATATGTGTACTTTCAATACATTGAGTATAGTACTAGTAGTTTTAGTCTTAATGATAGTGTTTATGGTACATGTTTCTATTACACAACTGGTCTACATGGTTTCCATGTTAATATAGGAACACTTCTGATTCTAGTATCAAGTTATCGGGTATATGCGTATCAAGTTACTAATAATGTACATGTGGGTATTGAGTGTAGTATCCTATACTGACATTTGTTATCTCTTATATTGTTTCATCTAATTTTTATTTGTATTAATAATATTTAAAGATATTTAATTAATTGGATATTAAAGATAAAGATTAAACATTTACAATATTATATATATGAGTATTAGAATTTATTTAAAAAATAATTAAAAGACTAAGGTTATTTAAGACTAAAAAGAGAGAGGATTATAAAACTATTGAATGATTTAAATAGAAGATGAAAAGAATAACTGATTATTGTATAACGTTTAGTGATGGATGATGTTGTTATAAATTATAACTAATGTTTTATGATTTAAGATTTATGTGGTAGATTACAACTATAGGATAGAAATTTTTATTGGAGACGCGGATTATTTATTTATTAAAATTTAATTTAATTTTACTTGGTAACTATAGTAATGCGAGGTTATACTTTAACAAATATAAATTTACTTGGTATTATAGTAGATGCAAAGTTAATATTATTTTAAATAATTAATTTTTAATTTTATTTTTAAATTACTTGGGTGGTAAAGTATGTATTAGTTAATACTATCTAATTAAATTAGATAAATAATGGTATTACTCGGTAACTATAGGTATGCAAGTTAATACTATCTATTTATTTAAATAATTATATTTAATATTAGGAATTAGTTGGGATGCGAAGGTTAACTATTAATTACAAATTAAATAAAATTTATTACTAGGTATAATAGGAGAAGCCTGATAATAATATATTTATTAATTAATAATATTGGTATTAAAGGAGATGCAAATTAATACTAATTTAGTATATAAAGTTATATAATTATTACTTGGAAATTATAGTTGACACAGGTTTATAACATTATTTACTATTTTTATATAAATTATTTTTATCTGGATATTATAGTAGATGCAAGTTAATATTATCTATTAAATTTTAAAACTTTATTAATTAGTAGTTTGTAACTATAGGTAAACAAGTTCATAATAATAAATCAAATTTAGTTTGTAGTTAAGGTGACGCGGGTTATATTATTCTAATAAAATATTATATATTTAGTTATATTTTAACTTGGAAATCATAATAGAGTTTATATTATTTAATAAAATATATTTACTTGGTATTAAATGGATACGCGGATTTACAATACTTTATTATTAATTTTTATCTAAAGTTAAATTTTACTTGGAAATCATATGTTACACAGGTTAATCTTATTTATAATTATTAAGTTAAATTTACATGGAAAGCATAGTAGATTCTAGTTAATATTCTTCTATTTTAATTAACTATTAGTTGGATACTACAGGTATATATTATATATACAATTAGTAAGGGTATTATAGTACCCACAAGTTAACATTACTTTATTATTTATTAATAAAAATACTATTTTTAGTATGTTACTATAGTGATGCAAGTTTACATTAATTTAATCTTAAATTTTATTAAATAAAATAGTATCCGGATATTAAAGAAGAATCGCAGGTTACATTCTTGTGAATAAAATAAATATAATATATACTTGGGAATAATAAAAGACACAAATAATACTATCTATTTATTAAATTTTAGTTGGAAATCACAGTATACACAAGTTAATATTATTAAATTATATTAATTATTAGTTGTTATTAAAGGTGACACGAGTTAATACTATTTATTTATTAAATATTTCATTAAGTTAAATTTTAATTGGAATTAAAGGAGACACAGGTTAATATTAATTAACAAAAAAACTATTACTTGGTATTAATGGGATATGCAAATTAATATTATTTATAAATAAAAATAAATTGTTATTAGTACTTGGTAACTAAAGTAGATACAAATTAAGATTATATAAAATAATATAAATATTTTTCTACTAGGAGAATAAAGTAGACGCAAGTTAATATTATCTATTAATAAAATTAATTAAAATTAATTACTACTTGGTAACTATAGTTATACATATAAATTATAGCTATTATTTTTAATAATTATTAGCTTAAACCCCTAGGATAAATAAGATTATATTATCTATAAAATAAATTTATTACAAAAGTAAATATTACTAGCTAGCTATAGTGATAAAAATCACAATTTTTATAAAATATTATATAATAATTTATATTACTTGGTAACTATAAGTGTACAGGTTAATACTATTAAATAAATTATATAAATATAATTAGTACTTGTAGATTACAATGGTGCGCAGATTAAGTTACCCTTTAAGTTATTAAATTTAAATATTAGCATAATATTAATTGGAGGCGAAGCGTCTACTTTGTTTACTTTTTATTTTCATTTATTTTAAATAATAAAAGCATAAAAGTTGGAAGGGACTAGGATTCTAATAAACTTTTTTCAAAAATTGAATAAAAAATTCAGTAATAGTTGGAAAGGACACGAAGTTTACTAAACCTTTAATTTAATTTCTTTTAAAGAATTAGTTAATAAAAGTTGGAAGGAAAACGAGAATTAATAAATCTATTAAGATTAACTTTAAACTTTTAAAACATTTAATTTGTTTACGCATATGATACCGATAATATGATTAACAATATAATATTTATATAATTATTACCTAAAAGATGAAAGGGGGAACTAACTCTATTTAAACTTTAAATTTATTTAAAATAATTGTATACAACTAGCTAAGGCAACGAGGTTCTATGCAAAACTGTATTTATTACAAAATACAAAATATTACATAAAACATGGAATGATAACGAGTTAAATTAAATCTTTATTTAAATTTAAATATTAATTACATACAAATCGGTAGGGCAAGTAACTATAATAAACTTTTTTTAAAATATTTTAACTATTAAATATAGTATACTAGGAAAGGAATCTGAAATTAATCAAACTTTTTTTTTAATTTAACTTAAATATTATTTTAATAAACTTGTAGGAAAACGAGCTATAATAAAGTTTAGATAAAATCAATATTAATTGAATAATACTTGGTAAGACAACGACTTCAAATAAACTTTTATTTCATTAAATATATATTTAATATTAGTTGGAATGGATTAAGAATATATGAAATCTTTATTTAATTTCTTAAATTTATTATTTACAGAGTATTTGGAAGATACACGGGAAAGAATCTTTTAATTTAAATATTATTTAATATTCTAGGTAAGGAATCGAGTTCTACTAATTTTTAGTTATTTTAATTATTAATTTAATATTACTTGAAATGGCAACGAGGTACTAATAAATAAATAAATTAATTTAGTTATTAAATACAGAATAGTTGAAAAGGAATCTAATAATAATAAATCTTTTTTAAATTTAATTAAATTATTAAGTATATATTACTTGGTAGGGGAATCGACAATCATAAAATGATTTAAATTAGCATTATTAAATAAAACTAGGTAATTAAACGATTTCAAGGTAAACTTTATTTTAAATTAAATTAGTTACTTAGTCTTGGAGTATAGAATGCGCGAAGTAATATTATCTTTAATAATAAAATATTAGTTAATTAAGCATGGTAATAAGTAGCGCTAAGTAAATTATTCTTTTTATTTAAGTGATTAAGTATCTAGTTCCGGAATGTAGTATACGCGCAGTTACTTTTTATTACTTAAAATAAGTTTAATAGTTACCTAATCTTGGAGTATAGAATACGCGCAGTTAATATATATAATTTAGGTTAATAGGTACTTAGTCTTGAAGTTAAGAATGAGCTACTATTATCTTTATTTATTTAAATTATTAGTTAATTAGTTTTGGCATGTTGGGTGTGCGTAGTTACTTATTTATATTTAATTAAAATTAATTAGCCTAGGTAAATAAGGAGGGCGAAGTTACTAATATTTTTATTTTAAAAAGTTATTAGTTACTTAATCTTGGTATTAGTATGCGCGGAGCTAATATTTCTTTTTTATTTTGTTAATTAGTTACTTAGTATTAATAGTAATATGCGCGAAGTTAGCTAATTATTTTTTTATAAACTAATAAGTTATTTAAGAATCTTTTGGTATATCATATGTGCGAAGTTAGCTATCTATTAATTAGGTTAATAATTTAATTAGTTATGGTAAGTAATGTGCGGGCAGTAATTAATATTTTTATAATTTATACGATTAATTGATTAGTTCCGGTAATGAGTAGCGCGCAGTTACTATTATTATTAATTTTAGTAATTAATTTAGCTAGTCTTGGAGTGTAGAGTGCGCGTAGCTATAAATTTTTATTATAAATTATCGTTAATAGGTTACTTAGTCTTGGTGCTAAATAGCGTGCAGTAACAACTATTTTTATAAAATTTAAACTATTAATTAATTAACCTTGGTATTAAAGTATGGCGCATTTACTTTTCAATTATTAATTAAATTAATCAGTTACCTAATCTTGGATTATAGTATACACGGAGTAACTTTTTATTATAAAATTTTATGTGTTTAATTATTTAGCCTTTGTAGTAAGTAGCGCAAAGCTACTATTTATTTTTTAATTATTAAATTATTAATTAATTAGTTTCGGAAAATAAGATGTACGGAGTAACAATATCCTATTTATAATGTAAACTATTAGTTACTTAAGCTTAAAACATATAGTGCGCGAAGTTAATACCTTTTTATTTTTATTTTTATTTATTAAACTAATAATTAATTAGCCTTGGTAATAAGAAGTAACCTTTATAAAATTTAAACTATTAGTTATATGGTCTCGGTAATAAGTAGCACGCAGTTACTGTTTATCTTTAAAATTTAAATACTATTCATTAGCCTTGGAGTTTAGTATACGCGCAGTTACTAATTATTTTTAATTATTTTAGTTATAAGTTATTTAGTTCCGGAGTGTAATGAGCGCGGAGTAACAATTTATTTGAAAATTTAAGTTATTAATTTAATAACCATGGTAAAGAGTAGCGCGAAGTTAATATCTTATTTTATTTTTATGTTAATAATTTATCTAGTCTCGGAGTGATAGAAGCGCGCAGCTATTACTATTTTAATTTATTTATTCTATTTTTAATCAATAACTTGTAGTTTTTTATTGTTTTAAATTTTAGGACTTTCACTGATAATCTTTTTTTTTTAATTATTTAATATCTATTTTAACAAATGAAATAGTTATATAGTATAAACATTACAAATAAAAAAGTACTTTTATACACAGATTTCTTTAAAAGAAAAAAGAAACAACGAGTAACAGAATATAGTTTATTTAAAAAAGTTATTTAAGTTTATTATTATTTACGGAGAGTTTATTTCTATTATTTTATTTATTATTTGATTATTTTAAATTAAATTATTTAATTATTATATTAATAGTTTTATTATTTTAATATTTATTATTATTAAATATTTTATTAATATTTTTTTAGTTATGAAAGTTTTAATTAACTTTATTTATTAATTATATATTTTATATATATCCAGAAAATACCAAAATTACTATTGTTTTTCTTTATTTACTTTATTATTTATTTATTATTTATTGTTTATTGAAATAGGTACTTTACCTAAATTATCTTTAGGAGTACGGTACTATACCGTTAAATAACTAATATTTAAATGAGTACGTGATTATATCTAAATTACTATTCTATTTTAGTAAAGGGAAAACTACTTTAATTCTTTTAAAGACGTGGATAATACTTAATTTATTTTTAAAATGTATATTTTTTATATTTAAAAGCAGAGTACAGCAAGCTAATTATTGTTTCTAAGAAGAATACCTAAATTTACTTTATATCTTGAGTACGGGAGTTTACCAAATTTTACATAAGAGAAAGGTTAATACAATATTTAATTAGAAGTCTATGGTATCTGTATCTTTCAGATTATTTTAGCTAAGTGTACATATTTGATATCTAATGAGAAGCAAACATATTATCGTATAGTAAGTTTTATAAACTAACCTCTTAATTTTTATAATATTTATTTATAATATGGTTAGCAACAAATAGAAGGAAAATACAGTGCTCTAAAAAACTATTATTGAGTTATAGTTAGATGTAGATTTATAGAAATCTGTATGTAGCATAGAAATAAATAGTAGCAAAAGAAAACGAAAATCGTATCAATCTTAAATATATCTAATCCTAAGCAAAAGAAAATATTCGATAAATTATAATCAGATAAATCTTAGTTTTAATATAAGTAGTAATACGAATTTATTTTTAACTGGTTTTTAATAAGTAAGTCTTAGTATATGATTAATTAGCTAAGTACATAATGAATAATTTTTGCTAATACACTCTGTTAAAACACTTATCTTACTAAATAAGAGTCATTAAAAATTTACTTAAAATTTGCTCAAATATTTGCTAAGATCAGACTAATTAGCGCTAGGAGTATTAATCCAACCGCTATGGCTCTGGTTTTAAAAAGAAAATAAAGTATTAAAAATAATAAAAAAAAGTAATTAAGTTTGATTCATAGTTAAAGTATATAAAATATAGTTAATAATTAATATCAATAAGTTTATCTAGTTATATTATTTTACTTCTATATTATAGAATAATAAGTATCAATCCACAAAATAGAATATATTTATATATATACAATTTAAACTACCAGTTATTAATAGATAATATCTTGTCATATTCATTTTTACAACTTTGTATAAACTTAAATTTATTATCAGAAATATTAAAATCATAATTGTCATGTTCATTCTTTGCTAATAATAGCTAATAACCACAAAGACATAGATAAAATCTATCTTCTATTATCAAATAACAGAGTAAATCTCTTATCGTTATACATTCTAGTAACGTGAGCACCTTGTTTAACTATCAAAATATATTATTTAATCGAGGTTATTAGTAATTCCAAGGTATTAATATATATATTAAGCTTATTACTTAATAATTTTATTATCTCTATTTGAGATTAACTTTAAATTTGACAAAAATCATACTTAAATTAAGTAAACAAATATTAAAAAATAAATCTTAAATAAATTAAAAACTAATTAAACTAAATAAATTATTGAGATAGTAACCTATTAAATACTATAAAGTAACAAATAAAGATAAAATTTATAATGATTATTTATATAATAAAAATTATGGAAGATTAGCAGTAATTTAAGGAGTTATACCTAATGTTGAAAATAGATTATAAGATTTATTTAAAAATACTTTAACTATAATAAATAGCGTTTTAAATGTTGTTCAGATTTAATTTGTAGCTAGGAGTATGCTTTACATTTGATACTACTTTATTTTAAAAATTTAAATTGTTTTGAAAGTAAATGTTTAATAGGTTTTATCTCATTATATCGAAAAACTTTATGAAATTTTAATTACTTTAATTTTTAATTATTATAGTTTTTAATTTTATTATTACTACGACTTTCCTTATCTTAAACTTTATTGTAGGAAATTTAGTTATTTATAGAACTTAGGTTTTAGTTATCAAGATATTTTAATCTTTAATTTAGATAAATTATTCCTTAAGTATATAACTTACATTTTATGTAATAGAAAGCTTTAATTTAAAAATGATGATATGAGTACAAGAAGAATTTGTAATTTATTAGCTGATTAAATTTTACACTGATTTATAAAACTTAATAAAATTTTAACTAATGGAGATACAAAGTTTTATTTGTATTGTTTTATTTATTTACTTGTAGTTATTTATCGCTAATATTCGACTTATTTTAGGTTTATTACTTTATTACTTAAAACTTTATTTCCAAAAAAATTTGTAGGGCTTTAAATTAAAGATAATGTTTTATGAACTAAGGCTTTTGAAATTTAGCTCCTCTTTTTGAGGTTTAACTTTATCAAATTTTTTACTCATTTTTTATCCTTTTGTACTAAACTATTTGCGCTATACTTTGTATAATTTAGGTTTTTAAAGAGATAATTAAGTATCCATCTAATTTTTATTAGTGTGTAATTTTGTATTTGAGGCATGATTTTGTATTGAGTCAATTTAAGGTATTTGATACAAAAAGTACATAAGACTATTGCAAAGATACTCTTCGTGAACTGCTCACTATAGAAAGTTTATTGCCATACAGGAATTAAAACAATTGACTAGCTTTACAGGCTTACTATCTAATTTTAAATAATTATTTACCTAAAATTCTGTGTAAAATAATGTTACTATAATATCAACGATACTTTCTATGACTACTATTATTATAAATTATAATATAATAAACTTTATTATCGCTTTTGATATCTTTATTTTCTTTATAATTCCAATTTTAAAAATCATTCAAATTATCAATATTATCTACTAATCCTAAAGGCAAATTTAAATTTTGCTATTATTATCTTATAAAAGACTAAATTTCTTATCATTTTATTGAAAAATGCCCACCCTGTTTTACGTTTATCTATAGCTGTTTTAAAAATAAAGGTTTGTAAATTTTTAATAAAATCCAGTTGTACCCCTGAAATTAGAACCTATATTTAGTTGTTATCTATTTTTCCAAGTTACAACAGCTACGGTTAATTGCTATAGTATTAAATATTAATATTACCAGATAATTCTATTCTCAGATTCTTAAAACTTTTTAGAGTGTTTTTGCAAATAGGATTAGTTATATTCTCATATTCTAAATTTTCATTGTCAATTATATATCCATCGGTAGTTAAATAACTTATTTTTATTCCTAATATATATAAAATTATGTCAACATTCACTATTAGACTTATATTTATCCTGTTATTAAAAATGCAATAAAAGGCTTAATTAATGAGCCTAATAGTTTCTTTTTAAATCTCAAATATTGAATGAATTACAATAATTATTATACTCTTCTAAATGTAACTAAATATTAGTAAACATTTGATATGAGGGTACCTTTCCACAATAATTTAAAGAAATATTTTTATCATTTTAATAAATAAGGAAATATACTTTTGTTTTCTACTTTAAATTTCTTAGCTAATTTAGTGAAATAACTAGGTAATAAAAATAAAGAATCTCTAAAATCTAAACTATAATTATTAGATCCAAAAAGAAATTTGAAATTTAAAATTCTTCCCTTTCTAATTAATGGAGTAATATTATTTAATAAAAAGGACAATATTTTTATAAGAAATACTTTTTCAAAACCACTTTCAAAACCTTCACAATCAATATTTTTAAAAAGGAATCTAGTTTTTATAATGAATTAAGTAATATACTAAGTATAGGGGAATTATATGTTAATCATAGTTTAAGAGAGGTAAAATTAGAAAGATGGAAAATAGATTATGAGAATTATAAAATTAAAAATATAATTGATAATCCTTCTTTAGAGAAATCTACTGAGTCAATAATTTATAGTAATTTATTTAAACTATTTGATAAAAATTGGAATATTGTATTTAGTAAATATACAGTTAATAACTTTAGAGCATTAAAAAAAGAGTTTAAAGATATTAACAAAATTAAAACAGGGAATATAGCTGTATTTATGTTAATAAGTTTAGGTTCAATAAATTCGTTTAGTATAGGGTTTAAAATAGTAATGGATACTGTTTATAAACTAGCTGGTTGTAGATTTAATGAATGTGTTATGATAATTGGTAATCACATTGTGAATAATTTTATTAGAAATTTAAAAAAAGAATTTAAAATTAATAATGTTGTTAAAGAAATTATTGAGATTAGAGATATAAAAGATTGGAAGATTAATCCTATAGATTTTTATCTAAAATTAACTTCTGTTAAAGGTATGGAAAGGGACAGAGAAATTATATATAATATATTATTAAATATTTTAGAGAATATTAGCGAAGAAGACAAAAACTCAAATAGGGTATACTTTATTACATATGCTTGTAGATAATTGTGATTTCATAGAACAAGTTAACATTCGAGAAGGAGTTAAAACTTATATAAACTTATCATTTTCTAATCAATTCTATGATGAGGTGTTTGTTCAAAGTGTGAATACTTTATTTTTACCTATGATTTGTAGACCTATATTATGGAAAAAGGGTGTTATAGGTGGTTATATTACTGAAGCATTAAGATCATATGCTAACCCTGATCAAAGTATTGTTAAATCGAACCCTAAATTAATTAAACAAAGTAATATAAGTGATAAACAAATTGACTGTATTAATTATATTAACAATGTTCCATTTAAAATTAATAAATTTGTACTGAGTTTTGTTTTTAAAGAATGGGGTAAAGAGGATAGTATTTTATTTAAAGGGTATAATAAGTTACACGTTAAAACTAGTGAAATAAATAGTCATATTAGTAGTGAAGTGTATAAAGAAATTCAAGCACATAATTCTATCTATTATCAAAATTATAATACTATAATGATGGCTACTCTTTATAAAGACAAAGTATTCTACATACCTACTTTTCTTGATTTTAGAGGTAGATTATATAGTAAAGTATCTTATTTAAGTTATCAAAGTGGTGATTTAGCTATATATTTATTAGAATTCTATGGAGAAAATAATAATAATGATGATTTATATAAAAATATTAAATCTGATAATAATAATAAGGAAATATTTAAAGAATCATTTAGATATATAAAACAATACGCAGGAAATGTTTACAAGTTAAGTAAAAAAAACTATAACAGAAAAAGAAAAATGGTGTGATAATTTTATTTCAGAGATTGAAATACTATATTCTGAAAAGGATTTAACTAAGTTAGATGTTTATAAAATGGAATATGATTTCCTTAAAAATTACTTATTAGAAGCAGATGAGCCTTTCCAATTTGTATCTGTGTTTTATGCTATTAAAGATGTTGTTATTAACAAAAAAAATAACTCTATTTTTACTATACCTATATTATTTGATGCTAGTTGTAGTGGGGTTCAACATTTAGCTAGTTTAGCTAATGATTTAACTGTCGCTAAGATGGTCAATGTTGTAAGTGAAGAGAAAACTAGAAATGATTTTTACAGTTTAGCTGCTGATCATGTTAAAGAATATATTGCTAACATTTCACCTGATAATAAAATTAATATTGAAGCTAAAAATAAATTAATGAAAATTAAAGTAGATAGAAATATATTAAAATTACCGGTTATGACAATATCTTATATTGTTGGATTAGAAAATATGGGTAAAGAATTACTAAATAAAATGGGTAAATTAGTTTCTATCAATAATTTAGTAGAAGATAATGTAGATTTAAGTAAGATTAATTTATTGGAATTTAATTCTATTACTAAGGGTAGAAAAGGTGGAAATAATAAGTTATTATTTATTAAAATTAATAAAGAGTATTCTAAAACAAATGAAGATATACATTTAAGTAGTCATGAATGAGGATTATTCGCAACTATAATATACAAAAGTGTTTTTGAAATAGAACCTTCAATTGAAAAGGTTAACCATTATCTTAATGATTTTATGAGATTAATGGGTAAATGTAACATACCTTTTATTTGGGTAACACCTGCTGGTATGAAAATTAAATTTGCATTAGGAAAAGTAATAACAAAAAGAGCTGGTAAAGGAATAATACAAAAAGGTAGTGGAGTACAAATTAATATAATAGATAAATCAGATATGGATGTAAGTAAATCAGTAACAGCTTTAATGCCTAATTTTATTAATTCTTTAGATGCATCCTGTATACTTGAACTAACATTTGACTTATTTAGTTTATTAAAAAATAATATTAAATTAGAAAAAGGTAGATATAATCCGGAAACTTTAGAAAAAGAAGAAATTATAATAGATAGATTGTTATCCAACATCATTTATGATACTGATGATATTAGAGAATTTTTAATAAAGGATAATACTTGCTTTGATAGTGAGTTAGTTTCAAATATTGATTATAAAACAATACTAGCTTTAAAAAATATCATACCTTTGTATACTATTCCCGATTGCTTCGATACAACGGGCAATATTATGTGTATGATTAAAAAGAATGTAACAGCTTTATTTAGTTTTATGTATTTTAGAACTCCATATTTAAAAATTGTACATAATTCTTTATTGTATCAATTATCTAGTTATACTACTATATATGCATGTCCTTTAGAATAAGAAGATAGTGAAAATAAAATAATTAAAAATTTTAAAAATGTAGATATTAACGAGTCTGAAGTATTTGCAGTAAAAACTGAAGATCTTTCAAGTATTAATGGAAATTATAAATCTAAAAAATACTATTTATTTGTTTACTTAAATGGTAAAGCAGAATTAATACCTCAATTTCCAACCTTAATTGATGAAAATATATATAAATATAGAGATATTTTAAGAAATGATAGTATAAATTCAACTTACTTTATTTCTTAATAAAACTTAAAATCAAAGTAATTTATTGACCTTTTACATAAAACAAAGTTGTTAAAATTAATTTAAAATTCTCTTTTTTAAGTACGTTGTAAAGAGTATAATTTATTTTTAGTTAACCAATTAGCAGGTTTAGCAATATGCATTTGGATTGGAGTAGAATTAACGATACCTTTAATTGTAAATTTACAACTATTATCAATAGTAACCCCTCCTTCTGAATGTTTTACAATAAATTTAGTTGAAGTTTTAGTTATACTTTTCCCACTAATTAGTTCATTAAAATCATTCCATTCCAATAAATCATTATTAATACCAGCAGATGCGATTATAACTTTATCAGTATCGTTTTTATATGAGTCTAAAATTTTACCTATAAAAATACCAGTTTTAATTTTGTTTTCTAATTTCATTTGTCCTAGATCTGTTCCAATATCTTTCTTATTTAATGGGAATGGTAAAATAACAGAGTCAGTATCAGTATATATCATAGGGTTATAAGGTATATTTTTATATTTTGATATTGAATTTCTAGCTCTAGCAGTAATAGTTACAGCTGTAGGTAAACTAGTAAAATTACCTCTTTTTCTTTGGTCTATTTTAAACTCTGCAAAATCATTATCATTATCATTATCTTTAATTATTTCAATTAATTTAGAATCTATATGTTTACCAGTTTTAATTAATGTATAATTAGTATTACTGTAGTCAAACATAGCATTCCAAATATTATATATAACCATTTTATCTACATCCTCATTTTTAACTATTTTAGCTGTGAAGAATTCTGTTCTCATTCCCATTCTACCGTATAATGTGTTTAATAATAATTTGTACATTGTAGATTTAACATTGTTTTTATCTTTTTTAGCCTCTAATCTCTTAGAGTATATTTCTTTCACAAATTGATCAAAAGGTTTTCCTTTTTGAAAATGGATTCCTAATTTTGGTGTTATTTTGTAATTATTTTCTCTAGCTGTTTCTAAATCTATTGTAGAGTACCATCCACTCCATTTACTGTTATGAGGTATATCTACTAGTCCAGAAGGTAACTTTCTAGGTAAAATAGGTACTCTTAATTCTTCAATAGTTGGACTCACAATATCTGCATATATAATACCAAAGCAATCATCAATTTTATCAATAGTCTTCATTGTCGCAATATTACCTACCGTCATATCCTGACACATAGCTGCCGGGTATTGACTATTCATATCATAATGATAACCATTATCACATTTATGTGCATGTATTTGTGTTAGCCCTCCGTAATAAGCACTTCTAAAATATTTTTCTAATTGTCCATTAACAATAGGAATTTTATAACCACATTTTTTGTAGTAATAAACTTGATAAATAAGTAGAGTTAAACCAGATATTGTTTTTCTAGATGTTATGTTAACTCCATATTCATTCCAAATTTCTTTACCAAACATGATTACAGCATCATATAGTAAATCTAAATCTTTTTCAAGATATTTTAAGCAATTATCTTTAGCTATCCATTTTTGTGTATTACACCCTTCCAATATTTTATTGTAATCATCCTTATTTATATTATTAAAAAATCTAATATCTGGTACTTTACCTTCATAAAATAAATTATTATAATTAATAAAATTATGTGGAAATATATCTTTACCTTTAACATTTAACATTTCTTTTCCTATATTATCTAAATTACTAGGTATTAATTTTAAACTATCTAATATTTTAATATATCCGTATTTATTTTTCTCTTTTGGATTTATTGATCTATTATTTCCCTTTGTTCTTTTAATTTGAATGATGTCGTTAGAATCACCAACTATTATTTTTACATCCTCAAATTTCTCATTATTTGGTAAATCAACTAATAAAGATTTAGTCATAAAATGACCATCAAATTTACCTAAATTATGCACATAGAAGGTATATTTAGCAAACCCGCATTCGAATATATCAGTAATCATTTTTTGAATTAGTCCATCTTGATTCTCACAACCTGGATCTCCATAATAATATAGATGTTTATCTGAACCTACTCTCCATCCACCTGCATATACTTTCTGTGAACCATTATTATTGTAAATTTTATTACCCTCTTCATCAACTTCAGTACTTATTACTTCACTTTTTTCAGGGCATGTTTCTAAATCAATAACACCTATTTTATTATTAAACATTTGTTCATGTGGTAATTCCTCCAGAATATCTAATTTAAAATCTTGTTCGAAATTCTTATATATAAATATACTTTCTATTGGTCTTATAATTTTAAATAAATCCTTTATATTATTAATATTATCAAATTTAGTTAAATATGTAGGTTTAAATATAGTATTCCAAGTAAATTTAATTTTATCAACATGTCTTTCCACAATTCTATAACTATTATAATAAATAATTTTATTTAAAACATTTATATTATTTGTATTTGTATTTGTATTAAACAGATCATTAAATATATTCTTATCTAAACCTATAATATCTATCCATTTTAATAAACATTTATTTTCACGTTGACTATTTTCAACCATGTAAATTTCAGCTTGTCTAATAAATATTTTATCTTTAATATTATACTTACTACAATCATTTACCATATTTATATTAATTTCATCTACATTAGTAAATACTATTTTAAGTAAATCCTTTTTATTTCCTCAATCAAATAAATATTAATAATTATCCTTTAAACTCTCCAAGAAAATCTTATATAATTTAATAATATCCTCACCATCTAAATCTATACTATTATCTTTATCTTTATCTTTATCTTTATTAAAGTTAATTAAATTATTCTTAATAATATTTTTAAAGAATAACTCTATTTCAAACCAATAATTATAAGGTAAATTAAAATCAAAGAAATTCATATATTTTAAACCATTAATAATATTTACATCCTCACTTATAATTTTATTTAATGAGGTTAATTTTCTTAAATTTTGTAGACTATTTTTATTAATTAATTCTTTAATTTGTAGGAATTTATCTTTACCATACTTATTTTCATCTAACCATTCTCTATATTGAACAGATATTTTAAAATCAACAATATTATCATATTTATTATTTAAATATTTACTCATAAATTTATTAATATCTATTTCAATAATTTCAGCTAACACTTTAGCTTCCAAATCTTTATGAATTAATATACTATGTTCAGATAATGTACCAACAATTCTGTTATAATTCCAAGATTCAGCAATAAATAATGCTGTATAAGTTTTATTTCTATCTAATTTACTTAAAAAATTAACAATATTGTTATATAATCCTTCTTTATCAATAGTTATCATTTGTAAATCAGCATTATAACTAAAAATAACATCTTTAAATATTGTAACTAATTTATAGCTTTTATATCCCCCTGTGATTTTGTTAATACTATTGATATTCATCATATTGCTATTATTATCCTCATTCACAAGATTATCTAAATTGCTTAAATTATTAATCCCCGTGTTATTCTTAGAACTAAATTTCTCAATACCAATAATATTACTAATACCATAATACTTAAAGAATAAATTAACTCTATTCCAAATCGAATCATTTTCTTTATAGCTAATAAATTTTGATAGCCATTCAAATAAATAATTAAAAAATAATTTCATCCTATAGGTGTATTTCATTATACACATTAGACATCTTTATATACCCCCCAAAAATAAGTATTTAATAAAGTTCCTTAAATAGTCAAAAATGTTAAATAAACACGAAAACAAAGAGAATCAAAATCACACATAAAAGTGTATTAAATAAATTAATATGTTAGACACTATCATTAACATAAATAATTAAAAATGTTAGCAGCAGCAAAATATATTGGAGCTGGAGTAGCTTGCTCAGGTTTAATTGGAGCAGGAGCAGGAATCGGAGTAGTTTTCGGTTCATTAATCTTAGCAACAGCTAGAAACCCTCAATTAAGAGGACAATTATTCTCTTACGCAATCTTAGGATTCTTACGACTGCGAATAGTA
>Ga0153972_1000102_pt1 | contig 23810 bp, 23 predicted proteins | sample TSGA056MetaG_FD_104732 | JGI IMG/M metagenome (GOLD analysis project Ga0153972, IMG submission 104732) | Attine ant fungus gardens microbial communities from Georgia, USA - TSGA056 MetaG | ecosystem: Host-associated > Fungi > Mycelium > Unclassified | place: USA: Georgia, George L Smith State...
ACATGTATATGTTGAGCCATTCCTCTACTTTTCTTTTTGACAGAGCAATTGTTTTTTCGCAAAAATCCAGATAGCCGACAGGGATAGTAGACAGTTTCGGAACCCAGATAGATGCAAGTTGCGGATTGTCTAATACATCGCATTTTGCCTTTTCAAAATCGGCAATTATCGAGTGAGCTGGCACAGATGTTGAGCCAACACCTGGTATAGATATATTCATTTGTGGGTCTATCGGGCCGATAGCCGACTCCCTTCCCAGCACAATTTCGTCACAAGCACAAGCGATCATAGTTGCCGCTGACATAGCGTTTTGAGGGACTATAGCTCTAATATACGTGTACTTCGACCTGAGGTATTGAACTATTTGCTCGGCGGCCTCTAATGATCCTCCGGGGCTATGCAAAATAAGATCAAGACTACTTCCGGTAAGGCCCTGCAGGCATGTCATAAATCCCTGAATATCATCCGGGCCTATGGACAATAACTGAGATGGGACATTAGGAAATCGGCAAGAAAATGGGCTAAAATAGCAGAGAGTATCCACTTGAGTGTAGCTGGCGAGTTGGTTCAAATATTGGCGCCGGACAATGTCTTGTCCAGTGCTTTTGTAGTCGTTAATTATATTGAGTATTTCATTTTTATTTGACACAATTATCACCCGTGCTTTCATTTGAACATATGTGCGAAATCATTGGTACCTCTTCAAAATTCGTGTTGCGCATTAGCTGTTCGTAAATTTCTGGGAATTCAGACTTGAAATCACATATCATTTGTTCGCGTTGACTTTCAAGAGACTGCGTATTTGTTGTCATCTTGCATCCCTCATTAATGTAAAATTTTTCTTTATATAGGAATATAATATACCATAAGAATGGATTTGTCCAGTGGAGAGGAGAAAAAATGAAGTACATTTTTTGCCCAAAATGCGGGATGCCAATTAGTGCAATAATATCGACCTCCAAAGCTTTCTACTGGTGTCGGTGCGGATACGATAGCAGACAAATGAGTTATTCGACACAAAATAGCGGAAGTGCCGCAAAGGCGGAAAAACTGGATTCAAAATAAGGATACTTGTCCTCCCATTTCCATAAAGGCTACACCACCCAATGCGGTCCGGGAGGAAATTTTTTCACGCATAGCTCAATTCGCTCTGTCACATGATAAACCGCGCATTGACCATCCGCTACATAGACGGCCAGGAACGCCACTGTTACGGGCTGGAGTTGGTCGGCTATGGGAACGGCGAAATGACCGTCCTGGACGCCGCCTACGATTTGACGGGCAAATAAGGAGCATGCCGTCAGGTTGCGGGAATTCCCGCAAATGACCCATATTTCCCGCATGAAATTGCCCTTTTTGCGGGAATTCAAAGAATGAATTTCCACATAGAGAAACCCTGTAGCCATTGAAACTACAGGGTTTTTTGTGGTGGAGACTACTGGGCTCGAACCAGTGACCTCATGCGTGTGAAGCATGCGCTCTAACCTGCTGAGCTAAGCCTCCGCTGAATGGTGAAATATATGGAAACAAAATCATCTGCGACCACAGGTGCCGCATTTCAATTTATGCTTCCTCTCCGCCTTCTTGGCCGTGATTATATCATATTTTTCGCCCATTGGCAAGTCTATTTTTTCTATTATTGAATTCCTTGCGCGGCGGGTATTTTTTAATTCTTTGGCGTTTCATTTGTCGGCATGGTTTTCCCATCATCCGGCCTGTTTGGCTCGTTTTTCACCATGCGGTTTTTACCTTCTTCTGTTTTTGGGCAAAAAGGGCCTCACTTCTCACTTAAGCCCGGCGGGGATTGTGTTTCCCTCCTTTTCTTCGGGCCAATTTAGCTCAAAGAAAAGCGATCGTTAACAGAAATACCGCCCCTTTGCGCGCATGGGCGGTATCCTGGGTAATGTAATAGCTTTCATCCGTTTTCTTTCCGTTGCACTGGAAATTTTGGCACGACGATGCCGAAAAAATCGAGTCCTAAGCGCCAAATTGCGTCCTGTACAGTGCGGCATAGACGCCGTCCTGAGCAAGCAGTGTGTCGTGGCTCCCCCGCTCCTCAATGCCGTTTTCGCCCAGGTAAATGATTTCGTCGGCGTTTTGGACGGTGGAAAGCCTGTGGGCGATGACCAGCGTGGTTCGCCCCTTGGCGAGGTTCGTAAAGGATTGCTGTATCTTCTGCTCTGTCACCGAATCCAGGGCGGAGGTCGCCTCGTCCAAAATCAGGATCGGCGGATTTTTTAAAAAGGTGCGGGCTATGCTGATCCGCTGCTTTTGTCCGCCTGAGAGCATGATGCCCCGTTCACCAACCTTGGTATCAAAGCCCTCCGGCATTTTCAGGATCGCGTCGTAAATTTCCGCGGCCTTTGCGGCGGCGACGATTTCCGCCGCTGTCGCCTTTGTATTTCCATATTGGATGTTCTCCCGGATGGAGCCGGGGAATAGAAATACGTCCTGGGAAACGATGCCGATGTTCCGCCGCAGGCTTTCCAGCGTGACGGAGCGGATATCCTGTCCATCGATGGTGATGCGTCCGCCTGTGCACTCGTAAAACCGGGGGATCAGGTGGCAAAGGGTTGTTTTTCCGCCGCCGGAAGGACCAACAATCGCAACAGTCCGCCCCACGGGGATATCCAGGTCAATATGCCTAAGGACGCTTTTTTTGTCATTATATGCAAAGGAAACGTCCTGAAACGCGATCTCACCTCGAACCTGCCCCATATCCACTGCATCCGGCACGTCCTCGATTTCCGGCCTTATCCGCATGATTTCAACAAACCGGTTGAAGCCGGCCATCCCGGAGGTGTATTGCTCCACAAATTGTGCCAGCTTGCGGATTGGGGTCAGAAAGGTACTGACATATAAGGAAAAGGTGAGGATATCCACCGTGTCCATCGTACCCGCCATATAAAAGTATCCGCCCACGGCAATAACCGCAACACTGAACAGGTTCATCAAAAACTCCATGCCGCTGTGGAAGGTGGCCATAGCGGCATAATAGCCCTTTTTGGCATCCTTGAACCGTTCGTTCCCCTTGCGGAATCTTGCCGCCTCGTATGCTTCATTTGTAAACGCCTTGGAAACCCGGACGCCGGAAATGCTGGACTCAATATCTGCGTTGATACCGGCCATCTTTTCCTTAACACGCACCGAGGCACGGGACATCCGTCTCCGCTGGAGGATGGTAAAGCATAGAGTAAGGGGGATCAGCGCGAGCAGGAGCAGGGCAAGCTGCCAATTGATTCTCAGCAGAATAATAACCGCGCCAAAAATTGTGAGCAGGGATATAAAAAGATCTTCCGGTCCGTGGTGGGCCAACTCCGTAATCTCGAACAGGTCGTTGGTGACCCGGCTCATAAGCTGCCCTGTTCTGTTGTTATCATAAAATTTAAAGGACAGCTTCTGCAGATGGCCAAACAGCTCACCTCGCATGTCCGCCTCAATGCGTACGCCTAAGAGATGTCCCCAATAGGTCATGACATATGAAAATACCGTTCGCAGAAGATACATCGCCACAAGGCTCGCCATCAGGATGAAAAAGAAGTTATACCGGCTTACCGGCAGCAGCTCGTTCAGCGCGTATCTGGACGCCATTGGGAAAATAAGGTCAATGCCCGCCGCGCATAAGGCGCAAAGCAGATCAATCACAAAAATCCTCAGGTGCGGTCTGTAAAAGCCCATAAAAATGCGGAGCTTACCCCGCGAATAATTTTGCATGCCCATCTCCCCCCGCCGCTCTTATTGCTTCACAACCATGAAAGTATATCAGCATTTTAACAGAATTGCAAGGGTAGCGGTGCGCTGAACCGTGAAAAACAGACGCACGGCACTGCATCCATTTCTACCTTGAAATGAGGGCATATATGAATTTCATCTAAACATCGTATTAATAGCGGGAAACGCCCTCCGCTGTTACCCGGGCATAGATGAAGGGCGCTTCCCCGGGGGCGGTGTCTTCAATCGTGAGCGCTTTCAGGAACATATCCTCCGCCTCTGTTAGGGACCCGGCGCGGTTCGTATGGAATACCGAAAGGGACGCCCCTGCTTCAATATAGTCCCCCGTCTTATAGGTCAGAACAAGCCCGGCGCTGTAGTCAATCTCGTCTTCCTTCTTCACACGCCCAGCGCCCAGCGCTACCGAAACCGCACCGATTTTTTCCGTATCCATATGGGTAATATACCCGTTCTTCCGCGCGGCGACGCTGTGCCGAACCGCCGCCTGCTTGAATCGGGCCGTGTCCTCCAGCACACCGGCGTCACCGCCCTGGGCGCGCACCATGTCCTTCAGCTTTTCAAACGCCCGTCCGCTTGAAAGAGCGTCCGCTGCCAGTACACGGCACTTTTCCATATGGCCCTGACCGGCCAGAAACAGCATGTTCGAGGCCAACTCCAGGCAAACCTGCCGCAGATCGTCCGGACCTGCCCCCCGCAGGATTTCCACCGCTTCGATTACCTCTAGGCTGTTACCGATGGCGCGGCCCAGAGGCGTGTCCATATCCGTGATCAGGGCGGCGGTCTTCCGGCCCGTTTTCTCCCCGATGGAGACCATGGCCAAGGCCAGGGCGATGGACTCCTCCAGGGTTTTCATAAACGCGCCGCTGCCGGTTTTCACGTCCAGCAGGATCGCGTCCGACCCGGCAGCCAGCTTCTTGCTCATGATTGAGGATGCGATCAGGGACAGGTTATCCACCGTGGCGGTAACGTCCCTAAGTGCGTACAGCTTTTTATCCGCCGGGGCAATATTCCCGGTCTGTCCGATGATGGCAAGGCCCGTGTCTCGGACGATTTGGCAAAAACGCTCCGGCTCAATCGCCGTCGCAAGGCCGGGAATGGATTCCAGCTTGTCGATGGTGCCGCCGGTGTGTCCCAGCCCCCGCCCGGACATTTTGGCTACCGGCACACCGCAGGCCGCCACAATCGGGCCGATAATCAGGCTGGTTTTATCCCCCACCCCGCCGGTGCTGTGCTTATCTACCTTGACGCCGGGGATGGAGGACAGATCCGCCATGTCACCGGAATGGGCCATATAGTGTGTCAAAAGGGCTGTTTCCGTCTCGTCCATTTTTTGAAAATAAATAGCCATTAAAAGCGCGGAGGCCTGATAATCAGGGATTTCCCCATTGGTGAAGCCTTCCACAAAAAAGCGGATTTCCGCCTCGTTCAGGGCTTGTCCGCAGCGCTTTTTCATAATAATGTCGTACATTCGCATTTCTTCGCTGCTCCTTTTCATGAAATAGGTTGCCGGGAAAAATACGCCCTTGCGGAGAAACGCGTCTCCGCAAGGGCGGCCGTTCTATCGGGAACCCTTGTCGTAGGGGATGCCCTCCGCACGGGGCGCCCGGGAATTTCTTGAGGAGAAGGCCAGGACAATCAGCGTGGCGATATAAGGGATCATTTTGTAAATGTCACTGGGGATTCCGACCCCGGCCAAAATCGGGATGACGGAATAGGTAGCGGAGATGGTTTTCATGATGCCGAAGAAGAAGGCGGCGAATAAAATCCGCATCGGCTTCCACTGGCCGAAGATCAAAACCGCAATGGCAAGAAAGCCGTAGCCGGACACGGTGGCGTTAAATTCCGTAGCGGTGGGGACGACGAAGATCAGGCCGCCGATACCGCCCAGCATACCGGAAATCAATGTGCCCGCGTAACGCATTTTATAGACGTTGACGCCTACGGAGTCCGCCGCCTGGGGATGCTCGCCGCAGGCCCGCAGACGCAGGCCGAACCGCGTCCTATACAGAACAACGGCGGAAACGGCCAGAATACCAAGCCCAATATAGGTCGTGATATAGGCGCCTCGGAAAAACATCGGCCCCAGCACGGGGATATCCCCCAAAAGCGGTACCTTCGCGAGCCGGAACTGGTTTGAGAAGGCGATCTGCTGATTGCCCGTAATGGAAACCATCCTGCCGATGAAAATCGCCAGGGCGGGTGCCGCCAGGTTCAGCGCCGTACCGCTGATCGTTTGATCCGCGCGCATGTGGATCGAGGCATAGGCATGGAGGAGGGAATAGATTATTCCGGCGAGACCCGCCACCAGAATCGCCAGGAGCAAAAGCAGGTTCCCGCTTAATACATTGTTATTTTGCATCACATGGATAAAGGAGATGCTTGCCAAGGCACCGATGACCATGATGCCTTCCATGGCGATGTTGATGACGCCGCTCCGCTCTGCGAACATCGCCCCCAGGGCCACGACCAAAAGCGGGATGGCAAACAGCATCATCTGTGTGGTAAGAAAATAAATCAGAGCCATTTACGCGTCGCCTCCTTTCTGGGAATCCCCTGACGGCCCGGAAGCCTGCTCCGGCGGCGAATTGCCCACCGAAGCGTTTAGCCTTGCCCCCACGTTTGGAAGCGGCTCCGGCTCTTTGTTGGCGTTTTCGCCCTTGCTTTTTGAAAGCCGCGCCATGATATTGCGGAACAGGAGGGAGAAGGCGCTGAAGTAGATGATGGCGGCAATGATAACTTCAATAATCTCCGCATCGAAGCCCAGCAGTTGGAGGTTAAAGCCGCCCACCGTGATGTGGGAGATGAAGATGGCGGCCACCACGATTCCGATGGGGTTGGAAAGCCCCAAAAGGGCGATGGAAATACCGTCAAACCCCTCCCCCGCGATGGAATCCACGACGGAATAATAAATCCCGGAGCCGGAAAGATACAGCATCGCGCCGCCGATTCCGGACAAAGCCCCCGCAATGATCATACACAGGGCAATATTCCGCCCCGCGCCGATCCCTGCGTACACGCCGGCGTCCTTATTATAGCCGCAGGCCTTCAGCTCATACCCAAAGGTGGTTTTATTTAGAATGATATACATTAAAACCCCGATCAGGATGGCAATGATCAACCCCGCGTTTAAACTGTTGTAGGGGAAAATTTTTGTCAGTCCCCATTTGGGGATCACGGCGCTGGCGGCGACGCTGTTCGTCCGGTTTGTCGCGCCGTTGTAAAGGCCGGGGGTGGCCTTAATCAGAAAGTTGATCAGGCTCATGCCGATGTAATTCATCATGATACAGGTGATGACCTCGTTCACATTACATAGCGCCTTGAGCACACCCGGAAGGACGCCCCAAATCGCGCCCGCCAGCATACCCGCCAGAATGGCTGCAATCCAGTGGAGGCCCGGCGGCAGAAAGGTCCACTTGATCCCGGCATAAATCGCAGCGAAAGCGCCCATCATAAACTGTCCCGACGCGCCGATATTGAACAGGCCCGTTTTGAAGGCAAACCCCACGGAAAGGCCGGTCATAATCGTTGGAATCGCATAATAGAGCACCTGGCCCACGCCCGACCTGCCGAAGGTAAAGCCGCCCTTCAGGATCATCAGGAGCCCATCCAGCGCTTTGGAGGAATTGACGAAAAACAGAATCACAAAGCCCAGGACAAATCCGGCCGATATGGCAATCAGGGACGGAAGCGCACTTAATACGGCATTTTTCAACGTCGCTCCGATTCTTGAAGCGTTCTGATTCATCTTCCTATTCCCTCCCCTTCGCGCCGGCCATGTAGAGCCCCAATTCCTGTACGTCGGTTTGCTTTGGATTCAGCTCCGCCACAATCTGGCCCTCGTACATCACAAGGATCCGGTCACTGACGCTCATCACCTCGTCCAGCTCCAGGGAAACCAGAAGCACCGCTTTCCCGGCGTCCCGCTGCGCGACAAGCTGGGCGTGTATATACTCGATCGCGCCAACATCCAGACCTCTTGTAGGCTGCACCGCGATAAGCAGCTCTGGATTCCGGTCGATCTCTCGGGCAAGTATTGCTTTTTGCTGATTTCCGCCGGACATGCTGCCCGCCTTCGTCCGCACGCCCTGCCCGGACCGTACGTCATACTGCCGGATCAGCTTGTTGGCATATTTCTCAATTTCCCGAAATTTCAAAAAGCCCATTTTGGAAAAGCGCGGCGTAAAGTAGCTTTGCAGAATAAGGTTTTCCGCCAGCGTATACTCTAAAACAAGCCCGTGCCTATGGCGATCTTCCGGGATATGGGCCAGCCCGGAGACGTTTCGTTTGCGGATAGAGGCGCGAGAGATATCCTGATCCTCCAGGAAAAGCTTCCCTTCCGACTTTATAAGGCCCGTAATGGCATAAACCAGCTCACTTTGGCCGTTCCCGTCAATCCCAGCGATACAGACGATCTCTCCCCGCCGGACAGTGAAGGAAACGTGATCCACCGCGTTTTTCCCATGCCCCCGGGAAGCGACGGTCAGGCCCTGCACCTCCAGCACCTTCTCGCCCGGCTCCCGTTCCTCCTTGTCGACCGCAAAGCTGACCTGACGCCCCACCATCATTTCGCTCATTGCTTCCTTGGAGGTATCCGCAACGTCAACCGTGCCGATGTACTTCCCTTTTCGCAGCACGGTACACCGGTCCGCCACCTGCTTGATCTCGTTCAATTTGTGGGTGATGAAGATAATCGACTTCCCTTCGGAAATCAGCTCCTTCATGATCTTCATCAGCTCGTCGATTTCCTGCGGGGTCAGCACCGCCGTCGGCTCGTCAAAAATCAAGATGTCATTGTCCCGATAAAGCATTTTCAGAATTTCCACGCGCTGCTGCATCCCTACGGTAATATCCTCGATCAGCGCATCCGGGTCGATCTGGAATTTATACCGCTCGCTGAGGGCCATAACCTTCGCCCGCGCTTCATCCATTTTCAGGAATCCATTCCTAGTGGTCTCAACGCCAAGCACAATATTTTCCAAAACCGAAAAATTATGTACCAGCTTAAAGTGCTGATGCACCATGCCGATCTTGTGATCGTTGGCGTCGTTTGGGTTTTTGATTTTCACTTCCGATCCGTTGATCTTGATCGTACCCTTTTCCGGCTGATACATGCCAAACAGGACGCTCATCAGCGTAGATTTTCCAGCGCCGTTTTCGCCAAGCAGCGCATGTATCTCGCCCTTTCTCACCCGCAACGTGATATCGTCATTGGCGATGATGCCGGGAAATGCCTTAGTAATGTTCAGCATTTCAATCACATATTCCATAGCGAGGCTCCTTCATCTGAAACTGTTATTACCGTACCTTATGGCTCGTCTTTAGCGGTCTCCATTTTTCTATTTTTTAAAAAGATAGGGAGATGCAAAAACATCCCCCTATTTTCCGCAGCGCGCGGACGCTCGCCGGGCATCGGATTTATGCGACAAACGTGACGCTGGTCTGTACAAGTCCCTTCAGCACATCGCCGGGATCATTGGAATCCGGATTGTTCTCGGCGGTGAAGGTGCTGTCAACCACTACCTCGCCGCTGACGATCTTCGCGTAAATCTCGTCGTAGTCTTCCTTTGTGAAATTCTCAAACCGGCTGAAATCATCCGGCAGCTGTATGCCAGCCACGGCAGCGTCCAGCACCTTCGTTTCACCGCCGGCCACGCCGTTATAGATATCGGTCAGCGCGTCGTAAACGGATTTTTTCAGGTTCTTCATGGCGGAGGTAATGACGGTGGGCGACTCGCCGCTCTGGTCCACGTCCACACCGATTACCTTGGCGTCCGCATCCTGGGCGGCGGACATGACGGAATTGCCGACTGCCCCGCCGCAACCGAAGATCACCTCAACGCCTGTGGAATACCAGCCGGCCGCCATGGTCTGCGCCTCCGGCGTGGCGGCAAACCCGCCGGTGTAATGGTACATAATGGACACATTCACACCCAGCTCCGCCGCGGCGTATTCCGCGCCCTGGACATAGCCCAGGCCGAACTTCTTAACGGCCGGTACCGCCATGCCGCCCATAAAGCCCAGCTTCGTAAAGCCTTCCTTTACAGCGGCGTACCCGGCCAAAAAGCCGGCCTGATCCTCTTCATACAGAATCGGATAGGTGTTGCTGGTAGTCTCATACACATAATCCGCATCATGGGGTTCGCCGTCGATCAGGACGAAGCTGACGTCCGGATATTCCTTCTGCAAATCATAGATGACCGGCTCAAATATGAAGCCGGGGCATACGACCACCTTCGCGCCATTCGAAATTGCCAGGGCAATGAAGGCTTTCAGCGTATCCTCATCTGTATCGGTGGGCTGATAGTACTGATAAGAGATGTTTTTCTCCTCCGCGTACTGCTTAACGCCCTCCCAAGATCCTTGGTTGAAGGACTTGTCGTCAATGGTGCCGATGTCTGTGACAAGGCCGATTTCCGCCCCATCTCCGCTGGGCGCCTGGCTTTCCTCCCCGCCGCCTTCAGACGCAGCGGTCGGCTCCGTATCCGTGACCGCTTCCGAATTCGCGGGCGCTTCGCTTTGGGTTTCGTTGCCATTGCCCCCTCCGCAGGCGGCTAGGGCCAAAAGAAGTGATAGCGTCAAAAGTAGGGCTACGAGCTTTTTCATTTTTTTCTTCCTTTCCTCTATTTAAATCTTACTTGCTATTTATAAAGGGAACTGCCCAAAGTTTTGGAATGCTTCGAAAATAAGCGTGTCCGGCGCCCTCTCTGTCTATGCCGACGCTGCGATCCGCTTGTGTACGCGTTTTTGGGCAGCCCCTAATAGCCTATGCCAAATTAGCGGGGCCAAAGCCGTTGGGAAGCAGTTCTTCCAGGGTATGAACCCGGTAATCCTCCGGCGTCCTGGCCACAAGGATCCGAAACGCCGCAGGGCCGCAAAACTCCATCATAACCTGCCTGCATACGCCGCAGGGATAGGCCCAGCCTAAATCGGACTCCTCAGCGTCCCGCTTGGCGCCGGTTACGGCAATTGCGGCAAATGCCCGCTCACCCTCGGACACCGCCTTAAAAAACGCCGTGCGCTCGGCGCAGTTGGACGGTGAATAGGAAGCGGACTCAATATTACAGCCCAAATAGACCCTGCCTTTCGTTGTCAAAAGGGCGGCGCCAACCAGAAAACCGGAATAAGGCGCATAGGCCGCCTTTTTTGCCTCAAACGCGCATTGGATCAACTGCTTGTCATTCATGTCTCCCGCCTTTCAGGAACTCACATGCTCAATATCCGGCTGTCTGTCCGCCCTTTATCAGCGCTATGGCGCTGCTGGTCCCGATCCTGTCACAACCCGCCTCAATGAATTTTTCCAGGTCCTCCAGCGTCTTGATTCCGCCGGCAGCCTTTATCTTGACGCCAGGTCCGATATGCTGCTGAAAAAGGTGAATATCCACCAGCATCGCGCCCGCCGTGCCGAAGCCGGTTGAGGTCTTTATGTAATCCGCGCCGCCCTCCGTAACGCATTTGCATAGGGCAATTTTTTCTTCCTCCGTCAGGAAGCAGGTCTCCACGATTACCTTTAAAAGCCGGTCGCCCGCCGCCTCCTTCAACGCGGCGATTTCTTGGGTGACGGCGTCAAAGTCGCCGTTTTTCACGTCTCCCAGATTTACAACCATATCAAGCTCGTCCGCCCCCTCGGAAAGGGCCTGCTTCGCTTCCGCAAGCTTAACGGCCGTGGTATGGTAGCCAAGGGGAAAGCCGATCACCGTGCATATGACAAGGGTATCGCCGAACGCCTCCTTGACGCGGGAAACGTAGGACGGGGGGATGCATACCGACGCCGTACCCAGCTCCACCGCCTCCCGGCACAGCGTCATAACCTCCGCCGTCGTGGCGGTGGGCCGCAGCAGCGTGTGGTCAATGTGTGAAAGAATATGAGCAGCTTCCATAAATACCTCCTGTACGCGAACTCCTTTTTCATCTTACTTCCATTACTGCTGTTACAATAGTACCACCTTAATGAAAAATTGTCAATAATCACACGAATTTCTATCATTTACAATGTTAATTAAGCGCAATGCTTGTAGTATTGTGCTATGCTGGCGGCGTGTTTTGAGGATATTCTTTTGCATTGAAGGCCATTTTGTGCTATAGTAAAAAACCAACAGATATTTTCGAAATGAGGTGGACAGGCTGAAGGCTTACCTTGACTTGTTCCTGACCTTTGTCAGAATCGGCGCGCTGATGTTCGGCGGCGGCTACGCCATGCTGCCCCTTTTGCAGCGGGAGCTGGTGGAAAAACGGCAATGGACGGACGAGGAGGAGCTGGCGGACTATTTTGCGATCGGCCAATGCACACCCGGGGTCATTGCCATCAATACGGCCACCTTCATCGGCATGAAGCAAAAGGGCGTCCCGGGGGCGCTGGCGGCTACCCTGGGAATGGTCTGCCCTTCCTTGATTATCATTACGATTATTTTTATGTTTATCCGGAATTTCATGGAATACGCCGCAGTTCGGTACGCCTTTAACGGAATCCGAGCTTGCGTGGTGGTTCTAATTGGGGACGCGCTGTTCAAGCTGATGAAAAGCGCCATAAAGGATCGCTGGACGCTGGGGATCTTTTTAGCCGTCTTTTTGCTGATGAGCGCGACAAGCCTTTCCCCGGTCCTTCTGATCGTGGCGGCCGGTTTTGCCGGATGTGTGATCCAGGCCTTGAAGGGGGGCGGGCGCGCATGATTCTCCTGCGCCTGTTTGGGGAATTTTTTCTGACCGGCCTGTTTGCCTTCGGCGGCGGTCTGGCCACGCTGCCCTTTCTATATTCCCTGGGGGAACGGACAGGCTGGTTTCAGGCGTCGGAGGTGGTGGATATGCTGGCCGTATCCGAATCCACGCCGGGGCCCATCGGCATCAACATGGCCACCTTCGCCGGCTGCAAGACAGCCGGGATCCCCGGCGGAATCGCCGCCACCCTGGGCCTTGTCGCCCCCAGCATAATCGTAATCGTGATCGTCGCAAAATTTTTGGCTCGCTTCAAGACGCATCCGCTGGTGCAAAACACCTTTTACGGCCTTCGTCCCGCCTCCACGGGTATGATCGCCGCGGCCTGCCTGGGTATCGTAAAGGTCACGCTCCTTGACTGGGCGCTCTTTCAGGAAACCGGGCTTTGGGGCGACCTGTTCAATGGCAAGGCCATTCTGCTGGCCGCCGTCTTGCTGATCGCCGTCCGGCTGACCAGGAAGCACCCTGTCATATATATCGCTGCCGCCGCCGCGGCCGGAATCCTGTTTCAAATCGAATGACGCCCAAAGGAGCCTCAACATGGATACGATCCTGCAAGCGCTGGAAGCCTACGCAGATTCCGGCGTCTACCCGATGCATATGCCGGGCCACAAGCGGAACCTGGCGGGACTTTCGGATATGCTCCCCTGGACGCTGGACATTACGGAGCTTCCGGGCTTTGACAACCTGCAAAATCCAACCGGAATCCTGGCAAGCTCCGCGGAACGGGCGTCGGCCCTTTGGGGCAGTGAGACTGCCTTCTTTCTTGTAAACGGCAGCACCGTCGGCATTCTGGCCGGAATCCGCGCCTGCACCCACCCCGGAGACCGGGTGCTACTCGCCCGCAACTGCCATCAGTCCGTTTACCATGCGCTGGAGCTGTTTTCCCTAACGCCCGTCTTCCTGGAGCCGCCTGTAATCAAGGATTTCGGCATTTGCGGGAGCATTTCGGCAAAGGCCGTGGCCAGGGTCCTTGATACAGAATCGGAGATCCGGCTTGCCGTGATCACCTCTCCCACCTACGAAGGGATTCTCAGTGACATTCGGGGCATTTCCGATATGCTCCATGAACGGGGCGTTCCCCTGCTGGCGGACGAGGCCCACGGCGCCCATCTGGGCCTGTCCCCCGGCTTTCCTCCAGGCGCTGTTCAAAGCGGCGCCGACATTGTGGTGCACAGCCTGCACAAGACCCTCCCGAGTCTGACCCAAACGGGAATCCTTCATCTCCAAGGGGATCTGGTCCCCCCGGAGGCAGTGCGCCGCGCACTGAACGCGCTTCAAACCAGCAGTCCCTCCTATCCGCTTCTGGCCTCCATCGACAGCTGCGTGGCGAAGCTGCGGGAGCCTGCGGGCCGTGCGCTTTTTGGATCGTGGAGAAGCCGTCTTTCCGGGTTTTCCCGTTCTATGACGGCGTTGACGCGGCTCCGGGTATTTCATTGCGGGCAAGCGGCGGCCGGGGATGCGGTTTTTGCCTTTGACCCGGGGAAGCTTGTTATTTCATGCAAAAATACGAGCCTTTCCGGCAAACGGCTGGCGGAAACGCTGGCAAGCGCATACGGCATACAGGTTGAAATGGCCATGGGCAGCTATGTTCTTGCCATGACCAGCATCTGCGACACGGACGAGGGTGTTCGCCGGCTTTCCGACGCGCTTCTGAAGATCGACAGGGCGTGCGTCCCCGTCCCGGACGGCAGCTTTTCTGATGTCCCTCTTCCGCCTCCAAGGCAGGCGCTGTCCATAGCCGCCGCAGCCTGTCTGCCCTTTGAGACGATTCCCCTGGACGAAAGCGTCGGGCGAATTTCCCAGGAATATGTATGGGCCTATCCCCCGGGAATTCCATTCCTTGCACCGGGCCAGGAAATCGGAACGGAATTTATTGAGGCGGTGCGTGGGCTGTCGGCCCAGGGCGTGACGCTAAACAGTACCGGACATGGGATGCCCGGCCAAATCCGTGTGGTAAGGTTTCCCCCAAAATAAAAATATGGGCATGGAATTGACATTTCCCCCAAGATTCGTTACTATAGTACCCATACAAAGAAAGGAGCGGAACCCGATGAAAAGAATCAAAACCCTGGAAACCCGCGATCTCAGAAAAAGCCTTGTAACCGGCGGCTGCGGCGAATGCCAGACCTCCTGCCAATCCGCCTGCAAAACCTCCTGCGGCGTCGCCAATCAGAAATGCGAAAAGAACGGTAAATAATAATGAAACAGCCGCTTCCCGCTCCCCGCGGCAGGCGGCTGTTTTTGCTTTCAGAATTGGAGACGGACATGATCCATCAATATAAATTAAACGGATATAACATTGTGCTGGACGTAAGCAGCGGCGCCGTGCATCTGGTGGACGATTTGGCCTATGACGTGATCGCGCTTTGGGAAAAGCTGCCGGAAGCGGAAATCGTTGGGCATATGCTGAAAAAATATGAAAGCGCAGCGGACGTGACCGAAGCGGAGATTCTGGAAGTGCTTGGCGATATCGTTGCGCTGGAACGCGCCGGGAAGCTGTTTTCCCCAGAGTCCTTCGCAGAGGAAGCCGTCGCCTTCAAGCGGGATTCCCGGATCATAAAGGCCCTGTGCCTGCATGTGGCCCATACCTGCAACCTGACCTGTGACTATTGCTTTGCCAAGGGCGGGAAATACCAGGGAGCGCGGGCGCGCATGCCCTTTGAGGTGGGAAAGCGGGCGCTGGACTTTCTCATTGAAAATTCCGGCGGCAGAAGAAATCTGGAGGTGGATTTTTTTGGCGGTGAGCCCCTGATGAACTGGGATGTGGTCAAGGCCCTTGTGGCCTACGCCCGCGCCCGGGAGGAGCCCTGCGGCAAAAAATTCCGCTTCACCCTGACCACAAACGGCCTGCTGATTAACGACGAGGTTATTGATTTCGCCAACCGGGAAATGGACAATGTGGTTTTGAGCCTGGACGGGCGGAAGCAGGTGCATGACCGTCTCCGCCGGACAATCGGCGGGCAGGGCAGCTTTGACCGGATCGTGCCCAAATTCCAGCGGCTCGTCAAAGCGCGGGGCGATAAGGGGTACTATATCCGGGGCACCTTCACCCATTATAATACGGACTTTATAAATGACATCCTGGAAATGGCAGGCTTGGGCTTCACCCAGCTTTCCATGGAGCCGGTGGTTTGCCCTCCGGGCGACCCGTATGCCTTGACTCAGGCGGATTTGCCCGAGCTTTTGGCGCAATACGAGCTTCTTGCGAAGGAAATGGACAGGCGAAACCGGGAAGGCGAAGGTTTTACCTTTTACCACTACATGCTGGATCTGACCCACGGTCCCTGCGTATACAAGCGGGTAGCAGGCTGCGGCTCCGGCACGGAATATCTGGCGGTCACACCCAGCGGCGAGCTGTTCCCCTGCCACCAGTTTGTGGGCGATCCCGCCTATTTGATGGGGGACGTGTGGCGGGGCGTTACAAATACCGCGCTGCGGGATGCGCTTTCGGCCTGCAATGTGTATACCCGCAAAGAGTGCCGGGAATGCTGGGCCAGACTCTATTGCAGCGGCGGCTGCGCCGCCAACGCCTATCACGCCACAGGCTCCATAGACGGCGTCTACGCCTACGGCTGCCAGCTGTTTAAAAAGCGGGTGGAATGCGCCATCATGCTGCAGGCAGCGGAAAACGGAAACGAGGCGTCCCATGCTTGACCGGGCATTTTATCTGCGGGATGCCAACCATGTGGCAAAGGCGCTGTTGGGGAAACTGCTGGTGCATCAGGCCCCCGGCGGGACCCTGTCCGGCATGATCGTGGAGGTGGAGGCGTATAAGGGGCCGGAGGACGCCGCCGCCCACTCGTACAAAGGACGGCGAAGCGCCAGAACCGAGGTTATGTTCGGCCCGGGCGGGTACGCTTATGTCTATTTGATTTATGGGATGCACCATTGCTTTAACGTAGTGGCAAACCACGCCGGCAAGCCGGAGGCCGTACTGGTTAGAGCCCTTGCGCCTGTGGATGGGATCGACACCATGCTCGAAAACAGGCGGTTGAAGAAGCCGGAGGATTTATGCCGCGGCCCCGGCAGGCTATGCAAGGCCCTTTCCATCAATAAGTCCCATTACGGCGCGGATTTGTGCGGGAAACGGTTATATATCACGGACGATCAGGATGTCCCGGCGGCGCAAATCGTCGCAAGGCCCCGGGTCAATGTGGATTATGCGGGTGAGGCGAAGGCCTACCTGTGGCGGTACTACATTCAGGGCAGCCGGCATATTTCAAAGCCATAGGACGCGAGCTTTGAATTGGAGGAACCTATGAGAAGAAAAGATCGGGAAGTAACCGATATGAATCAAGTTAAAAAAATACTTGATGCCTGCAAAACATGCCACCTCGCTATGGTGGATAACGGACAGCCTTATGTCGTCCCGCTCAGTTATGCTTATTCAATAAATGACGAAATTCTAACATTGTTCTTTCATAGTGCGAAAGAAGGCCGCAAGATTAAAATATTACATGAAAATAATGCTGTATGCTTTGAAATGAGTTGCGAAGGCGAGCCGATTTTTGCTGAAAATTCGCCTTGCAATTCGGGATATTCCTTTTCAAGTGTCCATGGCTTCGGCAATGCGCATTTCATACATGATACGAATGAGAAGGGTTCCGCGCTTACGCTTCTGATGAAGCATCAGGCGAATATGGATATTGATTTCACGCCAATACAAGCGGATAGCGTATGCATTTTCAAAGTGGTTTCAACCAGCTTTACCGGAAAAATGAAACCACGCCCAACCGAATAGGAGAAACAAAACGCCATGCACGAACTGTGGTGATAGAAGACGAGGGATTCGCGTGAAAAATCACGCGAGCCCTTAAACACGTGCCAACTTCTCTCCGCCTCCGGCGGAAACCGAAATTGACGCACAAAACGTCCATTCCTTTTCATGGACGTTTTATGCCTTGCGTTCCAATGAAAGGACTGGGCTTTTGTATGCAATATGCACGATTGTTACATTCGGGGGACATGATCGGCGTTTGTGCGCCGTCCTCAGGCGTTCCGGAACGCCTGGCGGCAAGGCTCGACAAAGCAATCGCAAATGTACGTGCTCTGGGTTATGATATCATGGAAACTGCTTCGGTTCGCCGCAATGTCAAATGTGTCAGCTCTGATGCAAAAACACGGGCTGCCGAGTTCATGGCTCTTTACGAAAATCCAAGCGTCGCGGCGATTATTCCGCCGTGGGGCGGAGAATTTCTGATGGATATGCTGCCGTATCTGGACTTTGTAAAACTGTCCGAATTGCCGCCGAAATGGGTCTGCGGGTATTCGGATATCACCGTATTAACTTTTGTTTTGACTACAAACTGCGACATCGCTACAATTCACGGTTCAAGTTTTATGAATATGGGATACGGAAGAATCCATGAATCCGATTTAGTAGTGTTCGAAGCGATGTCCAGGCGTGAAATTACGCAGCATAATTCTGAACGCTGGGGTGGTTTTTCCGGTTGGGACGGCTCCGAAGAAATCTACAAGCTCAATAATAAGACAAACTGGAAATCCTTATGCGGAGCGCAAAAACTCCATTTTGAGGGACGCATGATCGGCGGCTGCTTGGACGTTCTCTGCAAGCTCATTGGAACGCCTTATGTGCCCATCACGACATTTTTGAATACTTATAAAAATGACGGATTTATCTGGACGCTGGAAAGCTGCGAAATGACCGCGGCAGATATTTATCGTTCGTTGTGGCAAATGCACGCGTGCGGCTGGTTTCAACACTGTAATGGCATTTTATATGGGCGTCCTGACGGATACCACGATTCGTCGGATTTCAAGCTTACCGACGCGTTGAGAAGTGGTCTTAACGGCTTAAAGATACCGATTATTTATGATGCTGATATAGGGCATATCCCGCCGCAAATACAGATCGTCAATGGCGCATATGGTACGGTTACCTACGAGGCCGGTAATGCGACAGTTAAACAGGCTCATACTCGATAATATCCCCTGTTCGATTGTGGATCAGCCGGATACTCTAGAATAGCCTTTATTCTCCCTGTTCCGCCTGCTTCATACTAAGGGAAATCCGCTTTTTTTCAGCGTCCACCTCCAATACCATCACATTTACCACATCCCCCGCAGTCACCGCCTCCGACGGGTGCCGGATAAAGCGGTTTGCGAGCTGGGACACGTGCACCAAGCCGTCCTGGTGTACGCCGATATCCACAAATGCGCCGAAGTCCACCACATTCCGCACAGTGCCTGTTAAAATCATACCGGGCTTCAGATCGTTCATATCCATCACGTCCGTGCGCAGTTGGGGCGGCGGCAGCTCGTCCCGGGGATCTCGCCCCGGACGCATAAGGGAATCGGCGATATCCAAGAGCGTGGGAACCCCTACGCCGCATTGCTTTGCCGCCGCTTCCACCCCGTACCGGTCCAGCCGCGCCTTCAGCTCCGACAGCGCGCCCCGCCGTACGTCTTCCTGCGTATAGCCGCAAAGGGTTAATAGCGTTTCCGCCGCCTTATAGGATTCCGGATGGACGGAGGTATGGTCCAGAATGTTTTTGCTCTCCGGCACCCGGAGAAAGCCCGCGCACTGCTCAAAAGCCTTGGGGCCCAGCTTGGGTACCTTTAAAAGCGCCTTTCTCCCTTGAAACGGGCCGTTTTCCTCCCGATAGGCAACGATATTTTTCGCAACGGTCCCCGACAGACCCGCCACCCGGGTAAGCAGCGGCGCGGAGGCGGTGTTCAGCTCCGCACCCACGCTGTTCACACAATCCTCCACCACTCCGTCCAAGGACGCGCCCAGCCGGTTAGGGGGCATATCGTGCTGATACTGCCCTACGCCGATGGATTTGGGATCAATCTTCACCAGTTCCGCCAGCGGGTCTTGCAGCCGCCTGGCGATGGAGACCGCGCTGCGAAGAGATACGTCCAGCTGGGGAAATTCCGCCGCCGCCAGCTTTGACGCGGAATAGACGGAGGCGCCCGCCTCGTTTACCACCATATAGCTTAGGCGCCCGCCAAGCGCCCCGATCAGGTCCGCCACGAACAGTTCCGATTCCTTGGAGGCCGTGCCGTTGCCGATGGCGATGCACGACACGTTATGGGCCTTTATCAGCCGTTGCAGGACCTTTTTCCCCTCGTCCGTTTTATTGTGGGGCGGCGTGGGATAGATGACCGCCGTATCCAAAAGCTTTCCGGTCTCGTCCACAACGGCGATTTTACAGCCCGTCCGGTAGGCCGGATCCAGCCCCAGGGTGACCCTGCCCCGAACCGGCGGCTGCATGAGCGTCGCCTTTAAATTCACGGCAAACAGCCCGATCGCCTGCTCCGAGGCGGTCTCGGTGAGGGCATTTCTTTCCTCCCGCTCCACCGACGGCAAAATCAGCCTGTCCCACGCGTCACAGGCCGCTTCCTCCACAGCTTGGGTTGTAACGCTGCCGGGCCGTACCGCGTGGGCGTAGAGAATTTCCACGGCCGACGGGCGGTCAATGGAGATTTTCGCCTTTAGCAGCCCCTCCTTCTCTCCCCGGTTCACTGCCAGAACCTGATGGCCTCGGAGCCTGTCCACCCGCTCTGAAAAATCATAGTACAGGCGGTAAACGGAATCGGCCTCTCCATCGCCCGTGACGGTCAGAATACCCTTCCGGCGGCACAGAGCCCGAAGCCGCTTCCGAAGGGCCGAATCGTCGGACAATTCTTCGGCGATGATGTCCTTGGCGCCGTTTATGGCATCCTCGGCGGTTTCAACGCCTTTTTCCGGGTCTATAAACGCCGCCGCCAGCTCCGAAAGGCTCCCCCGGCGAAGATTTTGGGCGTAAATCAGCTCCGCCAGAGGCCCAAGCCCCCGCTCCCGCGCCATGGAGGCGCGTGTTCGGCGCTTGGGCTTAAAGGGCCGGTAAATATCCTCAAGCTCCGTCAGGGTGACGGCCCTCCGAATGGCGAGGGCCGTTTCCTCCGTCAGCTTCCCTTGTCCCTCAATTGAATCCGACACCTCCTCCTTCCGCTTTTCCAGGCTCCGGAGATAGGCAAGGCGATCAGCGATCTCCCGGAGCTTCTGGTCGTCCAGCGCGCCGTGCCGCTCCTTCCGGTACCGGGCGATAAAGGGGATGGTGTTCCCGTCGTCCAGCAGCTCAACGATGTTTTTGATATATTGGGTCTGAATCTGAAATTCCGCCGCCAGGGCCTTGATCATCATTTCCATTTTCCGCTCCTATTCCGGCAACGGCTCGGCTGACCGCCGCGCCATCACTACCAGCCGCCCGTTTGCGCTTGAATATTCGCAGGTGGAAAGCGTCAGCAGCTTGTCGCCGTATACCGGCGTGATGCCGGTATCATAAAGGGCCAGGGCCTTACATTCCGCCACAAATGCGTTAAAGGCATCTCCGTCCGCTGCGTTAATAAAGTCATAATAGGCCAGGCCGTCTTCGTCGGCGGTGGTTCGGAACACGGCAAAAACCTCATACGCCCCCCATTCGTTCAGCGTATTGAATTCGACCCATTTGTGCGCCGCCCAAAACTCCTGGCTTTTATACCCGTCCAGCGCACCGAACATTTTTCCGTTTTTAATATGGTGGCCGTATAGGATCACGTTGTCGCTGGGGGCAAACACATCACAGGCCGCCGACACGTATGGTACGCCGTATTCGCTGGCCGCGCCGTAGAAATCTCGCTTGAGATAGTAGTCCGGCTCTGCCGGCGTCTGCATAACGGGGTAATCGATGACGGTTCCCTCAATTGTGATCCAGCCGACCATATCGTTGTTTTGCACATACAGGGCGCTGTAATCCGGCGGAAAGGACACTTCATCGGCTTCCTCCCCCGTGTCGCCGCCTTCTTCGCCAGGCTCCGCGGCACTTTGCACAGGCCGCTTCACCTCGGCGGCCAGCTGCGCCAATTTGTCAAACTCCCCGGTGTACTTAGCGTCCTTGGCAAAATGCTCGTAAATCTGAAAGCCACTGTAAGCCATAACGCAAAGAGCAGCCAGCACGGCGGCGTAGTACAGTATTTTTTTCATAGAGAAATCCTTTCCGGCGTAACGCCAATGTGCCGGCTTTACGGCAGATTCAGTATTACGCCCAGAACAATCCCCAAAACGGCGCCTGCCAAAACCTGCATCGGTGTATGGCCCAGCAGTTCCTTCAGCATATCCTCAGGAGATAAGTTTTTGTCCAGCGTCGCGTTCAGGGCATTGAGCAGCCGCGCGTGCTCCCCCGCCTCGCGCCGCACGCCGCACGCGTCATACATAACCACCAGCGCCAGCACAACGGATATGGCAAACTGCGCGGAGCCCGCCCCGTATTCACAGGCGGCCGTGGTCGCCATGGCCGCCACCGTGGAGGCGTGGGAGCTGGGCATCCCGCCGGAGCCTAAAAGCCGTTCCAGACTGAATTTCCGGAAATAGAAATAGTCGATAGCCGCTTTGGCAATCTGTGCTACGGCCCAGCCCAAAACGGCCGACCCAAGCATACGGTTGCCCAATAAATCTCTCAAAAAATCCATAACCCCTTCTCCCCCGCACGCCAGTCCTCACGTCTGTAAAACGCACACTATTTTACACGAAAATTTCTCGCTGGGCAAGCACTTTATGCGCTTGTTTGCTACAGTAGATTTTTCGATTGAAATATGCTACAATTTCTCCATAATTTCAATTTAAAGGTAAGTGATCCGCCATCAACTATAACCCGCCCCAAACAGAATATTTCGATATCCGGCTCCCGCTCCTTCCACCTGAGTTCGACGGTTTTACCATCGTTCAGATTTCAGACGTTCACTTGTCCCGGCGGCACTCCGCACGGGCGGCTCGGGCGCTCATAGCGCTGGCCGCTGCGCAAAAACCGGACGTCATTGCCGCCACGGGGGACATCCTGGACAATTTTTCGGATTTAAAGGAAAGCGGCCTTAGTGACTTCTACGCGGCGCTTCTGGATATTTGCCCGGTCTTCGCCGTAACGGGTAATCACGAGCTGCGAACCGAAGGGCCGGCCTTTTGGCGGCGCGCGCTTGGCGACATGGGCGTTCAGGTTCTGGACAACCGCTTCACGCGCCTGCGCCGCGGGAACAGCGCGCTGGTTCTGATGGGCCTTGCGGGAAACACGCCCTACCTGCCGGGTTTTTTTCAGGATATTGACAAGTCTCTTCCCAAAATCCTGCTGTCCCACAGGCCGGAATTCTGGGAACCCGCTTCCTGCTGGGCACACAGTCCGGCACTGACCCTAAGCGGCCACGCACACGGCGGCCAGGTGCGGCTTCCCGGCGGCTTCGGCCTGTTTGCCCCAGGTCAGGGTCTGTTTCCTAAATACACCTCGGGCTTATATGCAGGCGGCGGACGGATGCTCCTTGTGAGCCGGGGCATAATCCAAGGCCGCTTCCCGCCTCGGATCAATAACAAGCCCCATCTGCCGGTCATCCGGCTGCGCTGCGGAGAGACGATTCCGTATTCATAAAACCAAAAGATTCGTCGTGTCGCCGCAAAGCGCGCCGCCTGCCGCCATCACGATCCTATTGACGGCAATGGGATGCGCAGCGGCAGTCTTACTTACCGCGTCGCCTTCCAGTATGTTTTACAGATGAGCGTCAAAGCCGGATATCCACAAAGCCGGTTGCGGTGATGCTGGTTTCCGTCACGGCGCAGTCAAGGGCCAGGAGCTTTACGCCCCGCTCACAGGCCATCCGCAGCGCGTCTCCAAAGGCCTTATGGGTTTGGTCATTGGGCATAAAATGCCCCACGTTTTTCATTTGAATGATAAAAACCGCATAGGCGTCATACCCGTCCGCCAGCCCCTCCTGCAAGGTACGCAGATGCTTTACACCCCGCTCTGTGGGCGCGTCCGGAAACAGTGCCACGCCGTTTTCCTCCAGCGTAACGCCCTTAACCTCCGCAAGGATTCGCCGTCCGCCCGCTTCAATCAGGAAATCCAGGCGAGCGTTTCCATAGGCAAATTCCGGCCGGACGCGGGTCACATCCTGAAAGTATCCAGACCGGCGAACCCATTCGGCAAATACCGGGTTGGGCGCCTGACTGTCCATGTTGATCAGCCGTCCGCCCTTGTTCACCGCGATCAGGTCATAGGAGGTCTTTCGCTTTGCGCCGTCCCGATACTGCACAAACACCTGGGCGCCCGGCACAAGCAGCTCCCTGCACCGCCCTGTGTTCTTCACATGGCAAACCTCCCGCTTCCCGTCCAACTCCACATGGGCGAGGAATCGGTTCGGGCGGGACAGGAAGATCCCGTGCCGGACGTTTTCGTAGAACATGGTGGTTCCCTTTCATGGCTTCCGCATTTCCATCTGTGTATACCGGTTCTTATTCTCTCCGGACGTCTTAACCGATTGCCCTGTACGGTCGAGGCTATATCAGAAAGCCGACGCCCGCGCAAACGCGGGGAACCGGTTTATGACCGGTTCCCCGCCTC
>Ga0153972_1000103_pt1 | contig 23765 bp, 22 predicted proteins | sample TSGA056MetaG_FD_104732 | JGI IMG/M metagenome (GOLD analysis project Ga0153972, IMG submission 104732) | Attine ant fungus gardens microbial communities from Georgia, USA - TSGA056 MetaG | ecosystem: Host-associated > Fungi > Mycelium > Unclassified | place: USA: Georgia, George L Smith State...
AATAATGATAGATTACGCCATACTCTTCTTCTTCCACTTTGCCCGGATTGCCAAGAAGCTCAATAATGCTCAAGCTGTCTGTTTTGGCAAGCGCTTTGCCGTCCAGGCAAAAGCTGTCAACATCTTCTCCGTAGAGACTCAAGCTTCTTACCCCCATGCTGTGGTACAAGGGGACGGATTCCTGTGTGTTAGGCGTTAATCGTGCATCCTAGCAGGGTATACGTAAACCTCGCAGCCGCCAAACTGTTTATCGGCCTACAGCCCGGCGACAAAATAGCCCATTGGATTCACCCCCATAATAGATTATATTGAAAACGCTGCAATGATATATGGTATATTTTTATTATACAGCACTCTTGTCCAAATATCAATGCCCTATTAAGTTAAAAAAAATTATTTTTATAGTTGACAAACTGTGCGGTAAATTGTACAATATAAATGATTCGATAGCAATGATGTTGGTCCGAAATACACATGAGTAGGGAGGTGAAATAATGAGTGAGCACGCGTTTACGTTCACAAGCAATGAACGCGAGATCATGGAGCTTCTTTGGGTGCAGGATCGGCCCCTGTCCCGCTCGGAGATCATCGAACTTTCTCCGGAAAAGTCATGGAAAGCCAGTTCAATCCACATTCTACTTAACCAGCTTTTGGAAAAGGGTGCGATTGAAGTAGTCGGCTATACAAGAACCGGCAAGAACTATGGGCGGACGTACGGCGCCGCGATAAGTGCGGAAAAATACCAGCTCATGCAGTTCAAGAAAAGCGCAAGCTTCCTGCATTCAAAATCCACCGCGATTATCAATCTCATGTCGGTGCTGATCAATGATGATGAGATCGATGATGACACACTTTCGCACCTGGAGACCCTTTTGCAGGGGAGAACGCGCAGGTAAAAATACAAGTCACCGTTTTTTCATTGCTTATGGCGTGTTGTGGTGCAATGGCAATATTAGCAAAAATCCATGCCTCTCATCGGCATGGATTTTTGCTTTCGCCTACACAAATTACACCCCCCCACTATCCAGCCCTTTCAAAGGAATCGCTGCACTATCGTGCGCTGACTATGGGTTCATATTTTGATGATCCTTTCTTATTCGGTTACGATCAACGGACTCCTGGCGTCTTCTTCGCTATTGCGGCATCCTTTATCCAATAAACATCGCATCCCCAAAGGAAAAAAATCGGTACCGCTCCCGGACGGCGGTGTCGTAGGCGCGCAGGATATTTTCTCTGCCGGCCAGTGCAGATACCAGCATCAGCAGCGTGCTTTCTGGCAGATGGAAATTCGTCACAAGCCCGTCTACGCACTTGAATCGGTAGCCGGGATAAATGAAAATGTTCGTCCAGCCTTGATATGGCTCCAGAACGCCGGATTCTCCCATCCGGGACTCCAATGTCCGGCAGGACGTGGTTCCGACAGCAATCACCCGTCCCCCTGCGCGCTTCGTCCGGTTAATGAGTGCCGCCGTCTCCACCGGAATCTCACAGTATTCCGCGTGCATTTCGTGATCCTCCAGCTCCTCTGCCTTTACGGGGCGGAAGGTTCCCAAGCCGACGTGGAGTGTCACATAGCCAAGGGACACGCCCTTGCTTTGGAGTTTCGCCAGCAGCGGTCTGGTAAAGTGCAGCCCTGCCGTGGGCGCGGCCGCTGAACCCGGCGCCTTGGCGTAAACAGTCTGGTAGCGTCCGGCGTCTTCCGGCTCCTGCCTGATATACGGCGGCAGGGGCATTTTCCCCAGCTGCTCCAGCACCTCCAAAAAGATGCCGTCATACCGGAATCGAACCAAGCGGTTCCCATTTTCCAAAACCTCCAGCACCTCCGCCGTCAGCCGCCCGTCCCCAAACTGAAACCGTGCGCCCAGCCGCGCCTTTTTCCCGGGCTTTGCCAGGCATTCCCATACATCCTCGCCCCGATCCCGAAGCAGCAAAAGCTCCGTTTCGCCGCCGGTCTCCCTGCGGCCCAGAAGCCGGGCCGGGATTACTCGTGAGTTGTTCAGGATCATACAGTCTCCCGCGCGGAGCAGCGCGGGCAGCATGTGAAACAGGTGATGGGTAATCTCACCGGACGTCTTGTCCAGGTGCAGGAGCCGGGACGCGTCCCGCTTTTCAGCCGGGGTCTGGGCGATCAACTCCGGGGGCAGGTCATAATGGAAATCCTTTGTTCTCATAGCATCGGCGCCCCCCTTGCCGATCAGGCGGGAAGCGCCTTCCCTTTCCCATCGTTTTATTTATGCGTAACGCTGATGATAGCCCATCATCATCTGCGCCACCTCGGCTCTTGTGCAGGTATTTTTCGGCGCGAACGCGCCGCTCCCCACACCGGATATGATCCCGGCGCCCTGCATGACCTTTACGGCTGAAAGCGCCCAGCCGCCAATTTCCGCCTCGTCGGAAAACGTCTCTAACTGCCCCGCTTCCAGTGTAACGCCCTGGACAACCGTGTACTGGTACATCAGGCGGCACATTTCCGCCCGGGTCATGGAGGCGTCCGGGCGGAACGTCCCGTCCTCATATCCGGCGGCAATCCCCTTGTCTGCCGCCCATTCCACGTAGGCTGTATAATAAGCCCCTGCCTTTACATCGCTGAAGGCTCCGCCCTCGATACCAATCAAATCTCCGCGCACATAGCCTGAGAAAGTGCCATAGGTCACCTGATACCAGTTATACCCATCCGCGCCCGCGTTCATTCCGATTATATCTACGGACGCATTTTGTGATAAGACCGTCACAATCTCATAGCTGGTGCCGGGTCCCGACCGCATACGGACAGATGTGCCGGAAATCGTTCCTGTATAGGCCCATTCCGCGGCGTCAACCCCGGCCAAACGGCCCAATACCGTCACAAACATGCCCCGGGTCATAGCCATGTTGGGAGAAAAGGTCGTGTCGCCGGTACCGGCGAACAGAGACGCGCCGTATGCATAGGATACCGCGTCATAATACCAAGCGGCCGCGTCCACGTCGGCGAAGTTCATTTCGCCGGGTTCTTCAGCGGGAACCTCAACGGGGGCCTCATCTCCGACGGAAACGCCCGTATAGTAATATTGGATGATCTGATTACAGGTAAAGCCCGCCTCCGCCATGCCCTTCGCGCCGAACTGACTCATCCCCACATTGTGGCCATAGCCCTTGCTGCTGACCGTAAATACGACGCCTCCCCCGCCTTCTTCACCTTCCGTGTCCGCCTCCGAAGGCTGTGAGGCGCTTGTAATGGTAAAGCGCTGACTGTTGTAAGATGTCAGGCTGCCTAAAACGGCAGTGCGAACCTCCGCTTTCTCATATGTTTTCGTCATGCCGGCCGAATCCGTGAAGGTAACGGACAGAACGTTCCCCATGTCCGTATAAGTACAGCGCACGTCCACGATATCGGAAAGGGGGAAATCTTCGTTTCTCGCCAGCAGCTTCTCGTAAAGCGTCTCCGCCGTAAATTCGCCGCTGAAGGTGTACAGCTCCGGGGTGCGCTCATAGTTATCCACGACGCCCCGCAGGTAAGGAAGGCTGCTCCCCCACACATTTTCGGAGTGCTCCGTCGCGCCGCCGCTGGCGGCGTGGTACACGGCGTTAATGGGACTGCCGTTATAGAGGATATACTGCCCCGCGGTGGCATCCACCGCCGCGTCCACCCGGGCTTTATATGTAGCGGAAGTATACACCCCGCTGTAAACCTGGCACTCGGTGCTGGGGCAAAGGTCAAAGCCGTAGCTCGCATGCTTTCCGATATGATAGACCGCATAGGTTCTGGCACACAAGGCTTGGGCCTTCAGCGCCTCAATCGCCCAACTTCCGCTCATCTCATATGGAACCACGCACTTGACATAATCCTCAATATCTATATAGTTAATCACCGTCATCCCGGCGCCGGAATCGTTCAGAAACGCAAAGCCGCCGTAATAGGCGCTGCTCGTTCCATAACCCTCCGGCAGATTGTAGGCGGTTCCAGCCTCCGTGACCGCCGCGGGCCTCACTGCAAGGCTGTTTTCCGCTTCGTACAGGACGGCGCCTTTCTCATCCGTCACGCGGATGGCCCCGTCCCCCGCCGTGATCCGAATCACGTCCGCTTCCGTAGCGCCGGTTTGCGCGAAGCGCCGGTCTTCATCATAGACACCGAAGCAAAAGCCTCCGGCGTTCACCAGCGCCACCTCCGGCGTTTTGGGCCTGGCGGCGGAGTTTCCCGCGTTCAGCCCTACCATTAGCGTCTTGTACTCCGGCACATACGCCGCCGTTGCGCCCGGAAGAACCCGCGCCATCCCCCATATCAGAAAAATCGCCAGAAAAACAGGCAGCATCCGTTGCATTTTTTTCTTATACATATGTAAACTCTCCTGTTGTCGTCTGTTGACATGAATACGCAAGTGTGATAGAATTTTTGAATAACCTGTCATGGAATGATCGGTATCGCCGTTCCCTCTTTCGACAGTATACATCAAGTTTATCTAAAAATCAATTTTATTATTAGACCTGTCCGAAAACCTGCCGTGGATGGCTAGCCGAGGATTTTTTGTCCATGACGACAGGTTTCTGTAATCTTTTGTGTATTGCCGGAACCTGACGGCGCGGACCGGCGGAAAAAAGACCGGCCGGGCGCCACGCGCAGGTTCTCGGGCAAAGGTCTATGATCGCAAAATTTGTAATGATCATTTCACTCTATCCTGAATAGGATAAGGTTGGGGGCAAAATTATGAAGCAATATAAGGTAGGCGTAATCGGCGCCACTGGAATGGTAGGCCAGCGGTTTGTGTCCCTTGTGGAAAAGCACCCCTGGTTCAAGCTGGCCGCCGTCGCCGCCAGTCCCAGGAGCGCCGGGAAAACATACGAGGAGGCAGCCGGAAGCCGGTGGATGATGGATACCCCCATGCCGCAGGCCGCGAAGGCGCTTCCGGTATACCGGGCGGAGTCCGACATCGCCGATGTCGCCGCCCAGGTGGACTTTGTCTTTTCCGCCGTGGACATGAAAGAGGAGGAGATTCGCGCGCTGGAGGAAGCCTACGCCGCCGCCGAATGTCCCGTCGTCTCCAACAACAGCGCCCACAGGTGGACGCCCGACGTCCCTATGGTCGTGCCGGAGCTGAACCCCGGCCACCTCGCGGTCATTGAGGCCCAACGAAAACGATTGGGGACGAGGCGTGGATTTATCGCAGTAAAATCCAATTGCTCCCTTCAAAGCTACGTCCCCGCCCTGCATCCCCTGCGGGAGGCGTTTGGCCTTGAAAAAATCCTGGTCTGCACCTATCAATCTATCTCAGGGGCCGGGAAAACCTTTGACACCTATCCGGAAATTTTGGATAATGTCATCCCTTATATCGGCGGCGAGGAAGAAAAATCCGAGCGGGAGCCGCTGAAGCTTTGGGGAACTCTGGAAAACGGAGCAATCGTAAACGCGTCGTCCCCATCCACTACCGCCCAATGTATCCGGGTCGCCACAGCGGACGGCCATATGGCCGCCGTCTTTATGACGCTCGGCAAAAAAGCGTCCGCGGAGGAAATTAAGGCCGCCTGGCAGGTTTTTTCCGGGCGTCCCCAGGCGCTGGCGCTGCCCTCCGCCCCCAAGCGGTTCCTCCACTATTTTGAGGAAAACGACCGCCCGCAAACAAAGCTGGACCGGAATCTGGAAAACGGCATGGCCGTCTCCATCGGCCGGCTCCGTCCGGATACCCAATACGACTATAAATTTGTCTGCCTCTCCCACAATACCCTTCGGGGCGCGGCAGGCGGCGCAGTGCTGCTCGCGGAGCTGCTTTGCGCCGAGGAATATATCTGATGCCGCTTTTAAAAGCAAGCACGGCAGCTCAATTGACGATGTCATTAAATTGGAGGGAATGATCATGAAGACACCTGTTTTTACCGGTTCATCTGTTGCCATAATAACCCCCTTTCGGGACGGCCAAATTGATTTCGAGAAGCTGGGCAACCTGATAGATTTTCAGATTGAGAACGGAACGTCCGCCATCACCATCTGCGGCACCACCGGAGAAAGCTCCACCCAAACGCTGGAAGAGCACGTTCAGGCCGTTGATTTCTGCGTAAAGCACGTAAATGGCCGAATCAAGGTCATCGCCGGCAGCGGCAGCAACGACACCCGGGCCGCACTGTTCCTTTCCCAGGAGGCGGAAAAGTCCGGCGCGGACGCGCTGCTCCTTGTGACCCCCTATTACAATAAGGCCACCCAGCGAGGGCTGATCCTGCATTATACATACATCGCCGACCGGGTTCAGCTCCCCATAATCCTGTACAACGTCCCCAGCCGCACAGGCTGCGGCTTCACGGCGGAGACCTACAAGGCCCTGTCCGCCCACCCGAAGATCAACGGCATCAAGGAGGCCTCCGGGGACTTTTCCCTGCTGGCAAAGACCCTTGCCCTCTGCGGCGACGACCTAAACATCTGGAGCGGGAACGACGACCACACCGTCCCCATGATGGGCATGGGCGCCAAGGGCCTGATTTCCGTGGCCGCAAACATCATCCCCCGCCAGACGGCAGACATGTGTCGGCTGGCGCTGGCGGGCGATTTCCAGGGCGCGACCCGTTTGCAGCTCCAATGCCTGGACGTTATGAACGCGCTGTTCCTTGAGGTCAACCCCATCCCCGTCAAGGCCGCCATGAACCTGATGGGCATGGACGTGGGTGAAACCCGCCTGCCCCTTTGCGGCATTGCCCCGGAGAATCTCGAAAAGCTGAAGGCCGCCATGACCCGATTCGGGCTTCTGTAAAACCGATGGGGCAGTCTTCCTTGACTGCCCCGTTTCAAAAAGGAATGAGTATAAAGATGCCAAAGATTATCATTTCCGGCTGCAACGGCCGCATGGGACAAACCGTCGCCCGGATTTGCGCCGAGGACAGCAGGGCGCAGGTGGTCGCCGGGTTTGATCTGAATGCCGGAAAGGAAAACAGCTTCCCCGTCTTCCGCCACCCCATGGAATACACGGGCCGGGCCGATGCCGTGATTGATTTTTCCGGGACAGGGGCGCTTACGGATTTGCTTTCCTGCTGCGTCGCCCGGGCGTTCCCTGTGGTCTTATGCACCACGGGCTATTCGGACGAGCAGCTTGCGCAGATTCGTCAGGCTTCCGAAAAAATTTCCATTTTCAAATCCGCGAATATGTCCCTGGGCGTGAATCTTTTGGCGGAGCTTGTAAAAAAGGCCGTCCATGTCCTGGGCGCGCGCTTCGATATTGAAATTATAGAGCGCCACCACAACACAAAGGTAGACGCCCCCAGCGGCACCGCCCTGCTGCTGGCCGACGCGGCCAATGAGGCCCTTCCCTTCGACGCGGAATACGTGTTTGAACGGCAAAGCGTCCGGAAGCCCCGCGGGAAACAAGAGATCGGCATCTCCGCCATCCGGGGCGGCACCATCGTAGGCGAGCATTCCGTCATTTTTGCCGGGCTGGACGAGGTGATCGAGCTGAAGCACACGGCCTACTCCCGGGACGTGTTTGCCGCCGGTGCGGTCGCCGCCGCGATTTACCTGGCCGATGTCAAGGAGCCGGGGATTTATACAATGGATCATCTTTTGGGGAAATAGAAAAAAGGATTCAGCTACAGCCCGGCGATGGAAAGCAGGGGCTGTAGCTGTTTTTTTATTTGCGCTTTTTATGATTTTGGGAGGTTGGAGCTCCGCCTGCGGGCGAAGCGGGGTTCCCTTTTTGGGAGGAGAAAGTAGTGCTTCGCGGAGGATCCTTCATCGCATAGACGTTTCTTTTTTACTAAATCGTTGACTGCTCAACCATTATCTGCTATACTGCCTTATAGGTGCCAGTTTGAAACACAACGTCACCCAACCGCTCTAAAAAATGGCACAACAAAGCAGGGCATCCGCAAATGGTCTAAAAAAGGGGAAGATTGGCTACGCGATTTCGCCGGTTTCCTCATCTGCAATTAAGAAACCTTTGTTGCGTGGGAATGCAAGGGCCTGAGCAGTAGTAAATCCACGGGCGGCAAGCGGCTTGTCAGTGGTTCTGTAGAGTTTGGCGTTGTAGGCGTCGTTTTTACTGAGAGTATGCCAGATAGCGGTTAAGCGTTTACGGGCAATCGCAATAATGGCTTTCTTGCCGCCGCTGCGCTTTTGCCGAAAACATCGGTAACACATCAACAACTCGGCAATCCACTTCGCGTCTTTCTTGTCGGTTTTCTTGCCCTTGATCGCTTTGACGTACTTGGGGTGCATCAGGCAGACATTACAAGTCTTTTCAAGGTCCTTGAAAACCGGGATCCAATACTTGCCAGATGATTCCATACACATCGCAGCAGCTGTAGGACGCGAGCCAGTCGCAGCGTCTCCGCAAATCTCCTGTGAATGTTGAGAATCTCTTGATGTGGTGTTCGGTGTGGCTGTGTTCATCCGTGACTGCGACGCAAGCGACGATAAACGATTTATGTACGTCCATCCCGCAGCAGACAGGATAAACGATTTCTACCGTTCTTGCCATAGAGTTCCTCTTTCAATTGGCAACCACGTTTCATGCCTTGTTGGTGCCTTTCATAGAAAGGACTGGTCTTTTGTATGGAAACAAGCATCGTCAGAATGATATCAATCCTTTATAGAAAAAGCCTATCCTTTTTGAGCGTTTCCCTTGAGAAATATAATCTCACGGTAGCGGAACATCCAATTTTTGCGATATTGCAGCATCATGACGGCGCAACGCAGGAGGAGCTTACCGCGCGATTGGTCATTGACAAATCCGCGACGGCCCGCACTGTCGAGTCCTTGTCAAAAAAGGGATATGTCAAATGCGTGCGGGATAAGCATGACAAACGGAAAAAAAGGGTTTTCCTGACTGCCACGGCAAGGGCAATCTGGCCCTCCGTCAAACGCGAATTACTTCGCCACAACGAGCTCCTGACGAAAAATATTGATGCGCAAAGTCTTGAAATTGCTTATAACGCGCTGTTGCAAATGGAAACAAACGCCGTCAATTTCGCAAGGGATAAGGGCGCGGCCGCAGCACTTAAGGAGGAGAGCCATGACAGCAAAAGGGGAAAAAATGAACAATCAGACCTCCGATAATCCGCTTGGGTCTGCCCCAATCGCGGGTCTAATCAGAAAATTTGCCGTTCCCTCCATCATCAGCATGCTTGTGAACGCCGCCTACAATATCACCGACCAGATATTCATCGGCCAGGTTGTGGGGATGTTCGGAAACGCAGCGACGAACGTCGCCTTTCCCGTGGTAAACCTCAATACGGCGCTGTCAACGCTGATCGGCGTCGGAACGGCGACAAACTTCAACATCAACATCGGCGCGAAAAAACCGGAGGAAGCGGGGCGGTTTTTGGGAACGGGCCTTACCCTGATGTCCTTTGTCGGGTTGGTGTTTATGTGCGCCATACTCCTGTTCAAAACGCCGATTCTTCTGCTGTGCGGCGCAACGGAGAACGTACTGCCTCTTTCCGAGCTGTATCTCGGAATCACCGCGTTCGGGCTGCCGTTTTTACTATTCACACACGCCGGGAGCCACCTGATCCGCGCGGATGGCAGCCCCGCCTATTCTATGATATGTACCGTCTCAGGCGCGGTCTTGAATATTTTCCTCGACTGGCTGTTTATGTATCAATTTAGCTGGGGCATTCAGGGCGCGGCGGCGGCCACCGTCATAGGGCAGGTCGTTTCGTTTGTAATATGCGTTTGTTATTTCCCCCGCTTCAAGACCTTTAAGATCAAGGCTGCCATGCTGCGCGTCCGCCTGAAATATGTCATTGGGATCGCGAAGCTGGGAATCTCAAACTTTATCAACCACTTTATCATGATGCTGGTCAATATCATTATGAACAATACACTCACGCACTATGGGGCGGCCTCGGCCTACGGCAGCGACATACCGCTGGCAGTGTCGGGCGTGGTCGCCAAGCTCAACACGATCCTGAGCGCGTTCGCGGTTGGCCTTGCCCTCGGCTGCCAGCCTATTCTTGGCTTCAATATGGGCGCCAGGAATTACGCAAGGGTAAAAGAGACCTATAAAAAGGCAGTATCCGTCGCCTTTATTATCAGCTTCCTCGCCTTTCTCGCGTTCCAGCTGTTCCCTCGGCAGATCGTCAGTATATTTGGCTCGGGCGACGCGCTCTACTTTGAATTTGCCGAGCGTTACATGCGCATTTATATGATGATGGTGTGCGTTTTCGGGATGCAGCCTCTTACGGTTAACTATTTTACAGGCATCGGCTACGCGCGGCAGGGAATCACCTTATCCTTGTCGCGGCAGGGATTTATACTGATTCCGCTGCTCATCGTGCTGCCGTTGATATTCGGCCTGGACGGCGTTTTATATGCGGGGCCGATTGCCGACACGCTGGCCTGTGCGTTGTCGCTATTTTTAGTCACCCGCAACTTTCGGACGCTGACGGCTTTGCAGCAGCGGTTGGATGCGGTTTCCGAAGACGGTATGGGTTGAGGCTGTTTTTTGTTCTTGTTGCTTGTGGGTTCGTCCCTGTTGGGGACGAACCCACAAGCAACAAGAACAAAAAACCTCGTCAATCCCTTATCAGAATTCTCAATGCTGCCCCACATCCCGCCGCTGCAAGCTCAGTCTGTCCGCAATCATGGCAATAAATTCCGAATTGGTGGGCTTTCCCTTGATATTGCTGACCGTATAGCCAAAAAACTTTTGCAGGGTTTCTAAATCCCCCCTGTCCCAGGCCACCTCTATGGCATGGCGGATGGCCCGCTCCACACGGGAGGGCGTCGTGTTGAATTTCTTCGCCACGGCAGGATACAGCACCTTCGTGACAGCGTTGATAACCTCCATGTCCTTGATCGTCAGGATAATAGCCTCCCGCAGATACTGATATCCCTTGATATGGGCAGGTACGCCCACCTCATGGATCACCTCGGTCACAACGCTTTCCAGACTCTGCTCCTGCCGCCCCAGCATCATGCCCGCCATTCCGCCGGGCATGGTTTTCAGACTCGTATTGCACATCTGCCGCGCCCGCTCCAGCAGGTCTCCCGCATCTACAGGCTTCAGCATGAAATAGCCCGCGCCCAAATTGACCGCGTCCCCGGCAATATCCTCCCGGTAAAAGCTGGAGGTGATCAGCACCGACGATTTTGCCTTCATTTCTCCCAGCTTTTTGAGTACGCCAATCCCGTCAATTCCGGATAGCACCAGATCCATAATAATCACATCCGGCTTTGTCTCGCCGGTCAGCCGGAGCAGCTCCGGTCCATCCGACACGGAACCAACAACCTCCATATCCCCTTCATTCCGGATGTGCTCTGCAAGCAGCATCCGAAACTCTTCGCTGGAATCCGCCAGCAAAATCCTCGTCTTCGTTTCCATAATTCCCTCCACAATAATTTTCCCAAGAGCTGTAGTTATTTTCCAAAGCGATTATATGCTCCGGAGCGCCGTTCTGTTTATGCCTATAATGTATCATAGACTGACACACTTTTCAATAGAACTTTGGAAAAAAATTGAATTTATTTCCCGTATTGCCCGAAAGCTGGAATTTGATTCTAGCTTCACCCTTATGTAAGGGCGAATCATATTCGCCCTGAACGGTGCTGCTGCGGGTATCGGAAAATCCGCTTTTCAGCATGCTTTCGATAGAAATGCCATATCCCTTTTGAGGATTATTGATCAGCACATGGGTAACCGCGCCGACCAGCTTTCCGTTTTGTATGATCGGACTGCCGCTCATTCCCTGGACAATGCCTCCGGTCTTCTCCAGCAGAACCGGATCCGTCACCGTTATCATCACATTTCGGTCCGCTCCGCCCGTAAAGATCCTTGATATTTCCACCTCATAAGACGCCACGTCCGTGCCAGAGACGTTACTCAGGATTGTTGCGGCGCCTAGCTCGATCTCATTTTCTTTGGCAACCGGCAACGGATCCTGCGCCGAGATCAGACCGGTATCGCGCAGCTCCCCGAATATCCCTGCCTGGGTATTGGCGTACAGCGTGCCGAGCTCATGGTCAAAATTGAATTCCCCCTGGAGCTGGCCGGGCGCGCCCGGCTCTCCATGCACCACACCCGTAATGTTGGCCGACAGAATTGAGCCGCTTCGGAGCGGCATCATCGCGCCTGTCTCTATATCGCTTACTGCGTGTCCCAGTGCGCCAAACACGCCGCTGGCGGGATCGTAAAACGTCATCGTTCCGATTCCCGCGATCCCGTCCCTGACCCAAAGGCCCAGCTCACGCTCCCCTTTGGCGTTCAGCGCGGGCTTCAGGGTCAGCTGCAGCGTTTTTCCGTCCCGTACCACATGCAAGGTCGTGACGTCCGTATCAAGAGCCTCCAGGGCCGATTTGAAATCCTCGGAGGAATTTACCTCCGTCGGCCCAAGCCGGGTAATGATATCGCCGGGCAGGAGCCCCGCGTCCACACCCGGCGCCGTCACGCCGTTGGCCGTCTCCACCTCATTGAGCGCGATGATCATTACGCCGTCGCACTTCATATTGATCCCAATCGTTCTGCCTACCGGGACCAGCTCCGTCGGCAGTCCCGCCGCCAAAATCTGGGGGCAAAGCAGCACCGACAGCAATAGAATCGAAAAAACCGTTCCAATCCCTTTACGCCTTATTTTTCCCATGCCGCGCCTCCTCTTTCCGTTGGGCGGCATTTTTTTGAATATGCAAAATGCTTCCTCCTCCTTTGCGCCTGATACTAACTCCGAATAAAAAACTGTGAAAACGCGCCGTTGTCTCGCTGATTCCGCTGGCGCGGAATTTTTCTGTTTTACGATTAAAAACCAGCTTTTCATGCGAAACTAGAATTGCTCCGTCAGACCACGGTCCTTCTATTTGATATTTTTTTCCAACATTCGTATAAAAGACCGCTCCCGGATTCATGTTAACCTTTCGGAGCAAGCTTTATTAATATGGCTGATTTCGCGCAAAATAAAGCCGCCATATTATTTCTCACCTTCCTTTTTCACGCCACCCTCATTTTTGGAATAAACTAGAAAAGAGTAAAAAGGAGGACGCACGCAATGGAAACACTCGCGATTGGAGCCAGAGGCCCGCAAGTTGAGCTGCTGCAGCTGGCACTCATTCGGGCCGGATTTTCCACAATCGGCATGGATGGAATTTTCGGGCAGCAAACACTGAGCGCATTACAGGAATTTCAAACAATTTCCGGCCTGCCGCCGACAGGCGTTACAGACACGGAAACACGCAGAGCGATTTTACCATATTTAACCGGGTATCGCACGCATACCATACGGGCGGGAGACACATTCTTTAGTCTGGCCAGAATCTACGGCACAACAACGGAGGCGATCACCGCCGCCAATCCCGGCGTTTCTCCGTCGGTCCTGCAAATTGGCCAAACACTTACAATCCCACTGGGCTTTGATGTCGTTCCCACGAATATCCGGTTCTCTTCCACCGTGCTGGACTATTGCGTTCAGGGCCTGGCCGCTCGTTATCCCTTTATCAGCACCGACATGATCGGCAAAAGCATCATTGGAAAAAGCCTCCATGTTCTGTCGATCGGTACAGGCGGCAGCGAGATCTTCTACAATGCCTCCCACCACGCCAACGAATGGCTCACCACGCCGGTGTTGATGCATTTTTTAGAAAATTATGCCAAATCATTTGCTTCCGGCACGGCCATCGGTGGCATTTCCGCGGCGGAAATGTATGAAACCGCCACACTGTATCTTGTCCCTATGGTTGATCCGGACGGTGTCGATCTTGTGACAGAGGAACTGACCTCCGGCGTTTTTTATGATTACGCTTACATGCTGGCGGAAAATTATCCTCAATATCCCTTCCCCTACGCCTGGAAAGCCAATATCCGCGGCGTCGATCTGAACCTCCAATATCCCGCTGGCTGGGAGGACGCCCGGGAAATCAAATTTGACCAGGGCTTTACGCTTCCCGGACCCCGGGATTTTGTAGGCCGCCGTCCCCTGTCGGAACCGGAAAGCTTTGCCGTATATCAGTTTACCCGGAATCACGATTTTCAGCTTACCATGTCTTACCACAGTCAGGGAGAAGTAATATATTGGAAATACCGGGATTATCTTCCGCCCAATTCCTTCGAGATCGCGATGGAATTCGCCCGCCTCAGCGGGTATTTAGTGGAGGAGACGCCCTACGCCTCCGGGAACGCCGGGTACAAGGACTGGTTCATTCAGGACTACAACCGGCCCGGGTATACGATTGAGGTGGGCCGGGGCGTGAATCCGCTGCCCATTGGGCAGTTTGATCGAATCTATCGTAACAACGAGGCCATGCTGGCGCTGGGTACGGTTATTACCTCCCGGCTTGGCGCATAGAAAAAAGCCAGCCCGTTCCGGATTTGACAGCCCGGGACGGGACGGCTTTTGCCGCCGACACTGCATTTTTTTATTCATTGAACACCCGTTCTAAGATTCCTCCTCCGCCATTCGCCTGAACGCCTCCATCTGCTCGTCATCCTTCCGCTCCAGGCTCCGTTCTCCGGCGAGGGATTCCACGTGATGGGTAAACTCATGGGCCAGCGTCCGCTTCAGCTCCTTCCGCAGGGCATTGCTGTCAAGGTGCCCGAACACCTGCCGGAAAGAGCCGTAATAAAGGTTAATATACCGGCCCATGGCGTCGTGGCAGTATTCCCCTAGGACATAGAGCCGCAAATCCTCCACCTCCGGGTTGCGCTTTGCCTGCGGCAGAAGATTGATCCCCCCATTCAGCGTTTCATAGAAAGCTTCGGGAAACTCCTCCGCAATTTCATCCAGCATTTGATGCATTTCGTCGATGTCGATCATCCGATCACCCATTTCTCTATTTAGAACCAGTCTATAAAGCTGAAAACACCGTATCCCCGGCGACAGGAGCCGGGCGACATTTTGTTTCGTTGATTTCCTCCGGCATTCATGCTATAATCAGGATATACATTGAACTGCGAGGGCTTCCCCATGGATATAAGCAGCGAAACCCCAGAAATCCTCCGCTCCTTTCTGACCTATCACGAGAGCATCAAGGGACACTCCGCCAAAACCGTTCAAGAGTATTTTTTGGATCTTCGAACCTTCTTCCGCTTTATCCAGCGGGAGCGGGGCCGCGTCCCGGCAGACACGGACTTTAATGAGATTTCCATCGCCGATGTGGATCTGACGCTCATCCGCTCCATCACCCTGTCGGATGTCTATCAGTTTCTGGATTACCTGTCCCGGGAACGGCCAAAAACCAAAAGCCCTGAAACGGATTATGGCCTGAACGCTGCCTCCCGCGCCAGAAAGGTTGCCACAATCCGCTCTTTTTTCAAATACCTGACGGTCAAGGCAAAGCTTCTGGAGGAAAACCCCCTGCGCGACCTGGACTCCCCAAAAGCCCGGCGGACCCTGCCGCGATACCTTTCCCTGGACGAAAGTGTGGCGCTTCTGGACGCCGTCAAGGGGGAATTTTCCCAGCGGGATTATTGCATATTGACCCTGTTTCTCAATTGCGGCCTGCGGATCTCAGAACTGATCGGTCTGAATCTCTCCGACATCCGGAGCGACCAGCTCCGGGTTATCGGCAAGGGCAACAAGGAGCGAATTGTCTACCTGAACGACGCCTGCACCGCCGCCCTGCGCGACTACCTGTCCGCGCGGAAAACGCCGAAGCCGGGAGCCAAAAGCGCGCTGTTCATTTCCAGAAACGGCAACCGGATCAGCCGCACCGCCGTCCACAGCCTCGTGAAAAAGCATCTGTATAGGTCGGGGCTGGACAGCAGCCAATACTCCTCCCACAAGCTTCGGCATACGGCGGCCACCCTGATGCTGCAAAACGGCGTGGACGTCCGAACCCTTCAGGAGGTTTTGGGCCACGATCACCTGAATACCACACAAATTTATACCCACGTGGAAAGCACGGAGCTGCAAGTTGCGGCCAAGGCCAACCCGCTTTCCAAGGTGAAACGAACGAAATAGCAAGACAATACGCCCTAATTCGCAAAACAAACAAAATCAACCTTGCAGGTGCGATTGATCAATCGCACCTGCATTTTTTAAATTGCGTGCCCGCCCCGATTTACATGCGGCTCAGGGTGTTGATATCCTCATTTTTCCCGATCAGAACCACCAAGTCGCCCTGCTCAAATCGATAGCTTGCGCCTGGCGCCATGATCACCTCGTCCTCATCCCCCGATTTTTTAACGGCGACAACCGTTACATAATAGCGGTTCCGCAGATCCAGCTCCATAAGAGAGCGGGATACCCATTTGCTCGGCACATTCATTTCAGAAAGCCCAAAGTGGGTGCCCAGCTCCAGAAACTCCAAAAGATTCAGACCCGCAATCTGGATGGCAAGCTTGGTTCCCGCCTCGTGCTCGGGGATGATGACCCGATCCGCTCCGATTTTTAAGAGGATTTTTTTGTGTTGCACGTTCATGGCCTTGCAGATAACCTCCCGGATCCCCATCTCCTTCAAGGCCATGGTGATCAGCACGCTGTCCGCAATCACCTGTCCAATGGCAAGTATGGCGCAGTCATAATTCCGAATTCCGAGGCTCTTGAGGGTTCGGTCGTCCTTTGCGTCGGCGATCACTGCATGCGTCACAAATTCGGAAATCCGCTCAATCTTCGATTCACTTTCGTCGATGACCAGCACCTCATGCCCCAGTTCGCACAGCTTTCTGGCCACCGCTTCCCCGAAGCGGCCCAGGCCAATTACAACGAATGTTTTCATAAACGCAACCACTCCTAACCAATGATGACCCGCTCCTCCGGATACGTGTATTGGACCGCCTTCTTATCCCCCATCATAAAGGCGATGCTCAGGGACATGACGCCGATTTTCCCAAAGAACATGTAAAATATAATCAGAAACTGGGAGCCCAGCGACGCCGTTTTTGCCAGGCCGATCGTCATACCGGCCGTGGAATAGGCGGCAACCGACTCGAACAGAGCGTCAATGACCGCCGCGCCGTTGGCTGCGGATAGGTAGACACCACCCGCCAACGCAAGCAGGAATCCGAGGCAGACCAGCGTGGCGGCGTTGATGATCTGGCCCGGGGGAATCCGCCGTTCAAACAGAATCAGCTTCCGCCTGCCCCGCAAAACGGAAATAACCGTCAAAACCAGAATCCCCACCGTGCCCGTCTTCACGCCCCCCGCCGTACTGCCGCTGGAGCCGCCGATGAACATAAGCAGCATGGACAAAACCTTGGTATCTCCCGTCAGGGTAGACTGCCCGATCGCGTCAAATCCGGTTGTACGGGTGCTGATAGACTGGAAAAAGGAAACCAGCAGCTTTTTCCCGACGGACATGCCGCCAATGCTCTCCGGATTATTCCATTCCAGGCCCAGATACATCCACATCCCAAGGAGCACCAGAACGGCCGTAACGATGAGCACCATCCTGGAATGGACATGGAGCCGCCGGGACCTGCGCCGCTTTAAAATATCCTCCCACACATAGAAGCCGATTGAGCCAATTAGAATCAAAACCGCAAGGGTAACCAAAATCAAGGGCTGATCTACATAGGTTTGCAGATTGGAGAACATGGCGTGGCTGCCCATAATATCAAAGCCCGCGTTGCAGAAGGCGGACACGGCGTGAAACACACCCCGCCAAATTCCGCCGGCCAGCCCAAATTCTGGAATAAAGCATCCAGACAAAATAACCGCACCCAGAAATTCAAACAGGAGCGTCCCAATGATGACATGCCGCATCATTGCTACGACGCCCTCAATTTCCGTCAGGTTCATGCTCTCCATCATGACCAGCCGCTGCCGAAGCCCGACCCGCTTGTTCAGAAGGAAGTAGAAGATGGAGATAAAAGACATGAACCCAAGGCCGCCGATCTGAATCAAGACCAGGATCACGGCCTGTCCGAACGGACTCCAGTACGTATATGTGTCCACCAGCGTCAGGCCGGTGACGCAGACAGCGGAGGTGGCCGTAAAAAAAGCCGTGAACAGCCCCGGCGCCCCCGGCCCTCTGGCCGCGACTGGAAGCGCCAGCAACCCCGTCCCCACCAAAATAATCCCGATAAACGACAATACGATGATTCTAGTCGGCTTCAAATTTCGGTTAAGGATGTCTGGACTGCCCAGCATCCGTCTGAGATGCTTCATATTCGTTCGCCTCAAGCCGGACAAAATATGGCATAATCGCCGTCCGCGCGGCTGCATGCGCCCCTCTTTTTCGGCTCCCGCCTTATCTGGGAGAAAAAGAGCATTCGCAAAGTGGTATAATAGCCGTGCGCGGCTATTATACCACTTTATTCAGAAAACATCCATATGATTTTATAATTATACCAAAACCGTCTCCCCCACCGTGGCGTTATCCGACACCTCGCATTTGTTGGTATACTCTACCCGCTCGATTTCACAGCCGCCGCCGATGTAAACGTCCCGGCCCCGGACGATTTTGGCCTTGGTATTTTCCAGGTGGATTTCATCCCCTTCAATCGTATCCGTCACCAGATACCCGCCGGCCCCTTTAATGCCCAAGTCGGCAAATAAGCCGCCGATCCCCCGTCGGATGACGGAAATCTTGCCGCAGCCGATGCTGGACACAGTGCTCTCAGCCCCCTCCAGATGGATCCGGATATCGTCCGCGTTTAAAAGCCCGGCAATTTCCAGCCGCCCGGCGGATTGGAGCACCTCCGCCTCGCAGTTGCCCCCCGCAGTGATGGCCCCGCCGGTTTTGATCTCTTCGGCGTGAATATCGCCGCCCACCGTGACCGCGCCGGAGACGTTCATGCTCCCTCCTCGGAAGCTGCCGCCTACCCATACGGCGCCGGAGGTTTTCAAAACGGCGGCGGAGAGGTCGCCCTTGCAGCGAATGGAGCCGCTGCTCTTGATTTCCCCGGCACACTCGATGCTCCCTTCCCCTTGGACGGAGCCGCTGGATTTTAGAGAGGCGCAGGTGATATCCCCGGTAAGTCTGCCTGTTCCGGAAAAGGTCAGCCAGCGATACTGTCCTCCGGGCAAGGTGCCGGCCCCAGCAAAGCAGAAATCCCCATTCCCCCGGTCAGCCCTGGAGTTTCGCATAAAATCGGAAACCCCCCGGCTCACGCCGGAGACCGCCCGATCCACAGTCCGTCCGATGGTTTCGCCGATTCGGTCAAAATCAATTTCCGACAGCTTGGAGGTCGCCTTGTTAATTTCATGGTTTAGATCCTTTAGGCCGAACTGGGCCCGGGGGCCGTCCTTCCGGGTGTTCTCCCGCTCCAGCTCCTCCAGTTCCTCCAGCTCCTCCTTAATGTCCTCGACGGCCTCCTCTACCTCATCAATGTCATGATGCAGGGCTTCCGCCTGCTCCTCCAGCTTTTCCAACTCCTGATCCAGCTCCTCAATGGCGATATCAAAGCCCCTTGCTGCCTCCGAATTGCCGTCCTGCTCCCTTTTTTGCTGGCGCAAGCCTCTTCTCGTTTCGCTCAACTCCCGCTTTTTCTGCCGAATATCGGCCTCGGCCGCCCGGTATTCCTTCATGCTGCCGTGGAGCCGCTCCAGCTCCTCGTTCAGTTTTTTGATTCTGGCAATGCTCTCTTCATTTCCGCGCATCGGTATCTTCCTTTCCCAATAATTCTTTTAATTCAGAAATTAACGTTTCCACGGACAGCTCCGCAATCACCGCGGTGTCCGCGTCGTAGGTGACCGCGCAGCCCTCCGGAACCATAAGCGCCAGAAATACGCCCAGCTTCCGCAGGCAGATCAGGCGCGTATCCGGCATGTCCGCGTGGCCCTGGGCATAGACCGCCATGGCCTCCCCCACCTCATCCCGGGTCAATTGGGCGGCGTTCAGCAGGTGGTTGAACAAGTAAATCGAAAAAAGACCGTCGAAATCATAATGGGGCCTGTCCCCGTAGCGGGCCAGGTACAGGTCGATCACCCTTCTGGAGGCAATGCCACGTTTTTCTACATCCGCCAGAGTAAACTGCACGTCGCGGCGCTTTGGATCCAAGGTTTCGGCAATGTCGTCCAAAGACATTTCCTCCTTCAGCGCCTGGATCCTGGCGATCCGATCCAATATCTTGTTCTTTGGGAAAAATGTCTCGTGGCCGGTGAAGGTGGAACGATGGATAAACCAGTCGTCCGGGATCAGGTTCTTCCGCTTCCACCGGTACAGGGAGCCGTAGGAAATGCCTGTCAGGACTAAAAGCTCCTTTTTGTTGATTAGATTTTCATCCATGCTATCACCTCATCGCTATAGTAACATAACATTGTTACTATGTCAAGATTTTTTTATTGCTAGAGACCGCTGATTAAATCCGCGTGGCGGATTGGCGAGGATTTTTGTGTCCCCACAAGGCGCAAAATCGCAGGAATACCAGTGGTATTTTAAGATTTTGCAACGCGGCGAGGGCGAAAAAAAAACCGGCAGGACGCCATACGCGATTTCTATTGGTTTATCTCAAGAAAAATCAGCTTGGGCACAAGCGCACATTTCAAACGTGGCAAACCCGGCCCCGCCCGAAGCTTTTTGTCCGGCGCACTGCTCTCCCTGGCCGTTATTCTGGTTTCCGCGCTTACACCCTCCGCCCTGCTGTATGCCGCTTACCGGCTTCATTTTTGGGCCGGGCTCGCCTGTGAGACGCTGACGCCTGTTTCCCTTATTACGACATTCAATCCCGACCGGAAGCGATCCTGGAATAAAATCCGGTATTTGATCGGAAACGGAAGGAACCGGCAATTGGACTGCGCCAATTGCCGGTTCCTTCCGTTTCGCCTTTCCCTGTTAACGCGTCCAGACTTTTGAATTCGTAGCCCTGCTCACGATAAGCCGCAATCAGATCCTTTAGGATTTCCGCGTTGGTTTGGGAGGTACTGTGCAACAGGAGCACCGCGCCGGGATGCACCCGGGGCAGCAGCTTTTCGAACGCCTCTTCCCGGGTCGGCTGATGATCCACCTTCCAGTCCACATAGGCGAGGCTCCAAAACACCGTGGCGTAGCCAAGACTCGCCGCCATTTCCAGATTCGCCTCGCTGTATTTGCCCTGAGGCGGCCTGTAATAGGCGGGCATTTGCGCCCCGGTAGCCTGCCTGTAATAGGACTCCGTCTCCGCCAGCTCCGCCGCAAAGGCGTCCTGCTCGCTTATGGCGGACATGTCCGGATGATGCATGGTGTGGTTGCCCACGATGTGTCCTTCCGCCGCCATACGGCGCACCAGCTCCGGATAATCCCGAATATAGGTCCCCACCAGGAAAAAGGCGGCGGGCACCTGCGCCTCCTTTAGCACGTCCAGGATTGCGTCCGTAAACCCGTTTTCATAGCCGGCGTCAAAGGTCAGGTAGAGAACCTTTTCCTCTCCGTCCCCCACAAAATAGGCATTATGGGCCAAAAGCGCCTGAGGAGAGGCGTTGCCTGTGGGTTTTTGGCCGGGGGTTTGAAATCCCAGGCCCCAGTCCTCTGTTTCCGCCCGCGCCGTCGTACTCGACAGGCAAAGGGCGAAAAGCAATAAACTCAAAAAAATTTTCTTCATGGATTTTAGTATGGGCGAAAGCGGAAATCTCTAGTCATGGTATTTTATTCAAATATCGGCATGAACTGCTTGTCATGAAATCGCGGAAAAGCACCCATATTAACAATTGACAGAATGGTTTGCCATCGTCGATTTTTTTGGAAAAAGGTGATTGCTTTGCCCGTTCATTCTAAATTCCTCTCCTTCTGTCTTGCCTTTTGCTGTTTGGCCGCCTGGGGCCCCGGCGCGCATGGCGAGGAGGCGGACTATATCAAATGGGTGGATTTTGATGTGACCGAATCGGCGCTGGCGGACGCGCTGGCGCTGGACATTGAGACCCACGGGACGGATACGCCCCTGAACTGGATCGAGCTGCTGGCTTATCTGGCCGCCACATACGGCGGTGATTTTTCTCGCTACCGGAAAGCTGAGCTGCTGGAACTGGCGGAAGCCTTGAAAGCGGGCGAGTCCCTTGCGGCCTTAACGGAGGGGCTGGAGTATTTCAGCTATTATCTGGAGGCTTACTCCGCCGTTTTGGGCGGCTTTGTCGGGGAATACCGGACGGAGGCGCCGGATCCGGCGGACCCGGAACGAACCGTCTTGGAGACCCGGTACGGGCTAAAGGCATTTTGCCCCATCGCACGTGGTTTTTACTACGCCCACTATGACGATTTCGGCTCGGGCCGGACTTATGGTTACGACCGTAAGCATCTGGGGCACGACATGTTTGCCGAGACCGGCACACCCATTGTGGCGGTGGAAAGCGGCGTAGTGGAGGTAATGGGCTGGAACCAGTACGGCGGCTGGCGCATCGGCATCCGCAGTTTTGACGGGCTTCGCTACTATTACTATGCCCATTTGCGGCAAAACCGGCCCTATCACTGCGATCTGGCGGAAGGACAGACGGTCATGGCGGGGGACGTGATCGGCTATATGGGCAGAACCGGCTACAGCCGCAGCGAAAACGTGAACAACATCAAGCAGAGCCATCTCCACTGGGGGATGCAGTTGATCTTCGACCCCGCGCAAAAGGATGGGACGAACCAAATCTGGATTGACCTGTACGCCATTACCTGCTTATTGCAACGGAACACCAGCGAAACCTACCGGGTGGCAGAAACGAAGGAGTTTTACCGAAAATACGGCTTTTCGGAAAGCGCGCCTCCGCCCCAGAATACGCCTGTTCCCGTCGCCGAACAACCGTAATACGCGGCCGACGGGAGCGGGACACGTTACCGGGCGCGGGTTTCCGCAATTGTTCCGCCCCCCAGAACCACCTGTCCATCGTAAAAAACGGCGGCTTGTCCCGGCGTAACAGCCCGGCAGACTGACGCCAGCTCCACCCGGATCCGGTTCCCGTCCGGCGAAAGAACGGCGGGAACCTCTTCCTGGCGGTAGCGGGTTTTGACCGCCGCGCGGACGGGCCCCGTAAGCGCTGATATAGAGCTCAGCTGTGGATCCTCCACAAAAAACGCGTCTATATATAAGTCCGACTCTGCGCCCACAATCAGGATATTACGTTCCACATCCTTATCCACTACATAGAGTGGGTGCTCCGCCGCAAGCCCCAGGCCCCGCCGCTGGCCGATCGTGTAACGGACAAGGCCCTTGTGGACGCCCAATACCCGGCCATCCCTGCCTACAATGTCCCCCGGCAGCGAGGAAACGCCCATCTCCATCGTCAGGAACCGGCAATAATCCCCGTCCGGCACGAAGCAGATATCCTGACTTTCCGCCTTTTTGGCATTCAAAAAGCCATACGCTTGTGCGGCTTCACGCACCTGCGCTTTTGTCATATCGCCTAGGGGGAACAGGGTTCTGCTAAGCTGCGCCTGCGTTATATCGTACAGGACGTAGCTCTGATCCTTCCGCACATCCACGGCTTTCATTAAGCAATAGCGTCCGTCGGCGTCCCGCTTCACCCGGGCGTAGTGCCCGGTTGCGATGTAATCCGCGCCCAGCAGCTCGGCACGGCGCAGCAGCAGAGGGAATTTGATCCGTCGGTTGCAGTCGATACAGGGGTTTGGCGTCTGACCCGCCGCGTATCCGGCGGCGAAGCGGCCCATGACCTCCGTTCGGAACGCGTCCGTGAAATTGAACACATGATGCTCGATCCCGATCCGCCGCGCGACGGCGGCGGCGTCCTCCACGTCGCGCAGGGCGCAGCAGGTTTTCCCCGAAGCCCCGATTTCCTGATTTCCAAACAGCTTCATCGTTACGCCGACCACCGTGAAGCCGGATTCCTTTAAAAGCATCGCCGCGACGGAGCTGTCTACCCCGCCGCTCATTGCGACCAAAACCGTTTTTTTCATCCCAATCCCTCCCTCGGTAGTATATACCCGACGCAGCGGAAAGTAAACACGCTTCGCGCCGGAAGGCGCAGCGCACCGGGGCTGCTCCAAAACAGGAGGAAGGCCCCGGCGCGCCGCTAAGATTGAGGGAGAGAGA
>Ga0153972_1000105_pt1 | contig 23632 bp, 20 predicted proteins | sample TSGA056MetaG_FD_104732 | JGI IMG/M metagenome (GOLD analysis project Ga0153972, IMG submission 104732) | Attine ant fungus gardens microbial communities from Georgia, USA - TSGA056 MetaG | ecosystem: Host-associated > Fungi > Mycelium > Unclassified | place: USA: Georgia, George L Smith State...
AAGAACGAAGCTTCCATAGAACAGGAAAACTCACTGGTAATTGCGCCGGCACTGGAATACATCGAAGATAATTATATGCAGCAATTTTCTATTGAGTATTTAGCTGATTTGTGTCACTGGAGTCCCACTCATTTCCGCCGGGTATTTCATGATATTATAGGAACAAGTCCCCTTGATTTTGTTAATAATACCAGAATTATGAAGTCGTGTATGCTGCTTCGCAGTACGGAAGAGTCTATTTTGGATATTTCCGAAATGGTGGGCTTTCATTCTGTGTCCAGTTATAACCGGTACTTTACTAAAATTATGCAGATGACCCCAAGAGAATACCGAAAACAGATGGCATTATCCGATAAAAAGCTGGAAACTCAATCCGTATTGGAATATGCCGGCTGGTTGTTCCCGGAAAAATAATGCTGCCATTGGTGTTTTACACATTTTTTATTCCATAGTCTCAGACAGCCTTTCATATATCGCTTCAAACTCACCCTCATCCTCAGCATATATCATTTTCCAGGAATAATCCACAATGGTTTCCTGCCGGGTTATGGCCGCAATGCTTTCCACCACAAGCAGCTTCCTTTTCTGAAGATACTCCAGCGACGTCAGGGCACCGCCCATATGCGCCTGCCAGTTTTTCTCCAGAAGAGTGCTTTTTCCCTCCCGGTAGGAATCCCAAAGGGTATAATTATATGTATATCCGGACGGGGATACTTCTACGGTAACCACCGGATAATAATTCAATCTGCAGACCCCTTCCGCCCAGGTACCTTGGCCCCATTCTTCCGGAACCGGCGGATCTTCCTCCGCCATTGCCTGCCATCCGAAATCCGTCAGCACCGGAATACCATCTTTGACTTCCCAGGTAAGTCCCTGGGGTCCGGCTGCTTTTATGGTTTGAGTACAGCTTGACATGATCCCTTCCGGGGAATACAGCCAATCAATAAAATCCACCATCCGTACCGGATCTTTCGCCGTGCTTCCCACAGCAATTACGGCGGTATAATCACCGTATGGATTAACTCCGGCAGAAAAAATCTTCAGGTTCTTTACCGGCGCCAGCATAAAGCCTTTTCCCGCATCCATATTTTCTTGGGTGTTATATGCCGGCAGGGCAACTGACGGCTCAAAAGAGAACAGGATTTCCCCTTGTTTATATTTTTGGATCAAAGCATTACGATCCTGGGCGGCTGAATCCGGATCCACCAGACCTTCCCGATATGCTTCATTCAGAAATCTCAGTACACTTATATACCAGGAATCCTCCGCCAGTAAATCTTTATCAGCAAAAAAATTATTATCATAAAGCCCCTCAAGGCTTATCGCCCGATCCAGGATACTGTCACCGTCTGTCCGGGAAAACGAAAGAGCGTAGGTCTTATTGCCATTTTCCGCTGCAGGACAAGCCTCCTGCAGCCGCTTCAGCACCCTAAGAAGGGAAGCCGGGTCATTCATTTCCGGATAGCCGATTTCCTCATACACATCCCAGCGCACATATGGGCCATACCCCGGTTCATACTCTTCTTCCGGAGTTTCTTCCGCAAGCCGGCTTAATTTGCCGGGGACGGCATAAATACCGGCCTCACCGACAGAATCATTCAGCTGCCCAATAGCGTCCCGGAATGTCATCACCTCTTTACCGGCCAAAAGAGTACTGATATCACAAAGCGCTCCGGCAGCAATCAGCTCCCCAAGCGTACCGTCCTCACCATTGCAGATAATAAGATCACATCCATCCGGTGAGTCGCAATAGTTAAACTGCATATTAAATTTTTCCTTTAGTAATTCTGCGTACCATCCCGTCTGTATGCCTGTCCCATCCGCTTCAGGCGCATATACGTCAACCGTCAGAAATTCTTCATAAAGAAGCTCTTCCTCACTGTTCCCGCATCCGGTCAATACAACTATGCTGCAAAAACATACAATTACCGCCGTAATACATCGAAAGAAGGAGTTCATAAAGGTGTAAGATTCCTTTTCTACAGTTTTCATTTTATTTCATTAATATTTCCGCAACTATTCTATTTCGCATCTTCAGGTTTATTTTTCTCAAATTCAAATACCGGACGATCCTCCCGATCCCATTTCACTTTCATCAGCATGGTATGCCTATTGGGATCATACAAAGGATCTCCCTTAATTTCTTCATAAGTCCGGGCATGATATACACAGATATCATTACCGGCCTCATCCTTGGTAAAACTATTGTGCCCGGGTCCATAGATGCCTTTTTCACGATCCGTGGTCAATACCGGATAACGCTCTTTTTTCCAGCTTAAGGGATCCAACAGATCCGCATCTTCCTTAGCGCTAAGCATTCCCATACAATAACAGGCACCGGTAGCGGAAGCGGAAAAGGTCAGATAAATATTCCCATTCCTCTTAATGACGGCCGGACCTTCATTTACCCAAAAATCCACCCTTTCCCAATCATAATCCGGAGTGGTCAAAAGAACCTGGATCGTAGCCAGCTGATCCGGCGCTTCCATCCGGGCAATATACAGATTGGAAATCCCTTTGCCGACGCTTACTTTTTCCGCCCATACAAAGTAATGTTCCCCTTTATTCTCAAAAATAGTGGCGTCCAGGGAAAAAGCCCGGAAAGAGAATTCATCTTCCGGCGCGCACTTCATCATACCTTTTTCCCGCCATTCATCCTCAAGCGGATCCGGCCCCGTACATTCCAGTACATAAGGGCGGATTTTCCAGATATCTTCCTGTTCTCCCGCAGCAAAATACAAATACCACTTTCCTTTTAGATAATGAAGCTCCGGCGCCCAAATATGCTTGCTCATGGGGCCGGACTCATGTCTGTTCCAAACCGTAACCTCTTCAGCGTCCCGTAAACCTTCAAGCGTATTACTGCTGCTTATGACAATCCTGTCATACTCGGGAACCGAGGCAGTAAAATAATATGTGCCGTCCGTATGCCTGAGGACATATGGATCCGCCCGCCGCAGAATAAATGCCTGATTGTACTTCTTAAAGGGGCCGTTAACTTTTTGCGTGTTCATGATCATTTCCTCCTGCTATTCGTAATACGATTCGTAATAGAGTTCGTAATACGGGTTCGTAATAGGTTCGCAATAAACGAGATATTCACTTGCATTCTACCATGAATAGGAGTAGAATGTTAAAGGTTTTACAACAAACGAAGAAGTGAGGAATAATGTAATGAAAAAATTACAAAACAAATGGATCCGTGCCGCTATCCCGGCATTGCTCATCCACTGCAGCATCGGTACCGTATACTGCTGGTCGCTGATAAGCGAGTCCATCGTTGATTATATCGGTAACGGAGCTACCAAAAGCATGATTGAGTGGGCTTTCAGTTTTGCCATATTCTTTTTGGGTATGTCGGCTGCTTTTTTAGGTCCTTTTGTTGAGAAGGATATCCACAAATCTTCCCTGATTGCCGCCGTCTGTTTTTCCGTGGGAATGGCGGGAACAGGTTTTTTTATTTATCAAAAATCAATTGTCGGTATTTACATATGCTATGGTGTTATCATGGGTGTCGGCCTGGGAACCGGTTATCTGTCTCCGGTAAAAACCCTGATGTTATGGTTTAAAGACCAGAAGGGCCTGGCTACCGGCCTGGCTATTGCCGGCTTCGGACTTGCCAAGGTCGTAGCCAGTCCGCTCATGGAATTCCTGCAGAGCAAATTTGAGATATATGTAGTCTTCTATATCCTGGCCGCGCTTTATTTTGTCCTGATGTTTATCGGCCATCTGCTGCTTGCCAAGCCGGAAGGCTGGACGGAATCTCATGAAAAAAGCAGCGAAAGTGTTATCAGCCTGATGAAGAGCAGAACCTTTATCGGAATCTGGATTATGTTCTATATTAATATTACATGCGGTCTTGCTTTAATCTCACAGGAAAAGAGTATTGTAAAAGCTGTCGGTCTTGCCGGGGTTGTCGGTATCATCAGTTCCTTAACGGCAATTTGTAACGCCGGCGGAAGACTTGGCCTGTCGGCTTGGGGCGATAAACTGAAGGACAGGAAAACCGTTTATATCGTGATTTTATCCGTTTCCATCGTAATTACCGGCTTGGTAGTCGTAACTCAGGGAATCTCCAATGGCATTATCTTCCTGGTATTACCTCTGCTTTTACTGATTAACGCAGGTTACGGCGGGGGATTCAGCAATGTTCCCACCCTGCTGTCCGACCATTACGGCATGAAATCCATCAGCAGAATTCATGGACTGATCCTGTCAGCCTGGGCTTTTGCCGGTCTGACCGGCAACCAGCTGGCTACCTATATTGTAAACCATACCGGAACGTTTTATGAGGACAGTCACGGTTATACCATTAATCCTGCCGGTTATCAGAATGTATTATATGTAACCCTGGTATTGTATATTATCGCATTTTTATGTGCGGTCTTTGTCATACCCAAGAGCGGCCGGGAAAAAAAATAAAATAACCCATTTTAAACCCAAAGGTTAAGCCATTTTGTTAAGGAGAACACTTACTTTGTTCTAAGAAACAAAATGGCTTTTTATTTGGGATTATATCAATTCCTTCTTCTCAAAATATTTCATTAAGATATCGGCACAATTCTCAATTCCCAGCCTGGTGGTGTCAAGTATCATATGATAGTTATTCACATCACCCCATATTTTCCCGGTATGCTTATGATAATATTCTTCCCGTTCCCTGTCATTCTTTTCAAGTAAGGTTTTAGCGTCTTCATATGATAATCTGCCGGTTTCCATGATTCTTTGAATTCGGTCTTCCTTATCCGCGCTTATGTAAATATTAAATACATTGGACTGATCCTTCAAGATTTCCGAGGCGCAGCGGCCCATGATAATACATGGCTGCCTGGCCAGTTCCCGGATAACTTCCGTCTCCGTGGCAAAGTTATCATCATTAAGCCGGTTTTCTATGTGAGCCTTATCATACACCGGCAGTGATAGCTTTTTTGACAATTCCCTGGCCACGACACTGGTTCCGGTTCCAAACCGTCTGCTCATGGTAATTACAAGCTTCATAGAACCCTCTCCTTTTTGTTGGTTTTTAGTTGCCCTGATAAGTGAAACGACTCTGCAATACCGTCTCGTATAGTATAACCTTTTGCCGGCAAGTATGCAACGAACTATTTTATTTTTTTATCGTGGGTTTTTTATCGTGAAGTATATCATTCGTATATCATTCATTGTAGAAAAACGGTCACTAAAATTTAATCATCCGGTAGTCTGTCCGGTACATATATGGTATACTAATAATAACATACAAAATAAATGAAAAGTTATCCATTAATGATCTATGAATCTGGGGGATCCCGATGGTTGCAATGCCCGCTGCTTCGCAACCGTTATTATGCCTGATACCACATGGCATGAAAAGAGGTGCCAAAATGCCTGACAATATTGATAAACAAGATATGAGAATCATAAAAACACGCAAATCGATAATTAATGCAATGTCTAAATTGCTGGAGCACCAAAATTTCAGGCAAATAGCAGTGATAGATTTATGTGAAGAAGCAATGGTCAGCCGCGCTACTTTTTACTCGCACTATAAGGATAAATATGATTTACTGCAGCACTGGCTGCCGGCGTTTAAACCGGAAACTGTAAACAAAGGCAATTCCTACTTACAGTTAGAAGAATCGGTAAATAATTTTGTCCAAAGCAACCAGACCGTGATTGTGAATTTATTAGCTCAACCGGATGATGAGGTTTTTGAAATGTTACATGAATACATACTTTCCGTTTTGAACATAACTGTTGGAAAGGATAAGAACGAAATAGTGAACCCCAAGAATATTGTTTTATCCAGTTTTTGCTCCGGCGGCATAGTCAATTATCTTTTGTGGCAGGTAAAAAATAAATTCCCACCCGATGTAACTCCGATGAATATATACCTATTTGAAATTATTGAAAAGCTTCGAGTATTAGATTAAGGAGGAATAATCCATATGTGTAAACCATCCGATAAGAGGAAAAGGGGAAAATTTTGCCAGGATAAACTTAATGATAATCATAGCCAAGCGCATTGGGAAAACCTGATAAGCCGATTAATTGAGGGAGACATTGAGGGAAACGAGCTTTATTATATCGACCAGGTGAATGCTATTTATTCGGGCCTCAGGGACAATCTCTATTTAGCCGTTGTGGATATTTCCCAATGCGATTCTACATATACTCAGCTTGCGTATTTTAGAGATTTATTCAAGAAGACGCAGCCTGATTTTAAGTATTTCATTTACTCCAATTATATATTGGTTCTTGCCAGTACAGACAATATTACATTAAATGTAAAAAAATATACATGTAAACTTGATCGGCTTTTTGCAGAGAACAATCTATATGCCGGGATAAGCAGCCGTTTTGAAAATCTATTTCAATTACAGAAATATTATCGGGAAGCGGTCAACTTGTTAAACGACGGATTGAACAGTGACGGCAGCCGGCGGATATTTTTGCATGATGACTTGCGGGCGGAGCTTAACGGCGGCCCGCACGATATAAAATCCGTAAATGATGAGTTTTTCTATATGAGCGGCTTATCCAAGAAAAAAGTGCAACTTCGAAAAATAAAAAGCGGCAAAGGTATACAGTACATTCTAAACGAGGCATACAGTATTTTGGGAAATCCCATATTATTGCATGATATGGAATATAAGGTAATCGCCCATACTGAAAATACTGTCACCGATGACCCTATCTGGAACGAGTTTGAATCAACCGGCACGGTTGGCCATGACACGCTGGTATTTTTTAGGGATGAGTGCTTTTTTGAAATGGCGGCCAACGCAGAGAAAATCACTTTTTTGCTCAGCGATCAATTGAAATATCCCCGGATTTTTGGAAAGCTCTTTACCAAAAACAATATTCAAATAGGCGCCGCCTGCATGGTGTTCTGCTACAAACCATTTGAGGACGACGACCTGAATCTTTTTGATATTCTATGCGATATTCTAAACAAAGAATTTGCCAAGAGTAAGTTTTATGAAAACTATGGGCAGACATATATGGAAACTTTAGTAGGTATGCTGATTGAGGACCGTCTTGAAGATAAATTGCTTTATACGGCTCATATAGAGAGTATTTATAAAAATCTTAAAACCAGCCTCTATATAGCTGTTGCCGATATTACTCAATGTGACTCTCCGAATATCACACTTGCGGGCTTCAGAGATTTATTAAAGCGCACTCAACCTGATTTCGGATATGCCGTCTATGCTAATTACATTGTGATTTTTTTGAGCTTCAATACCGCAACACTCAATGTAAAAAAAGACTTACACAAGCTTAATAAATTTTTTAAACAGCATAACATCTATGTAGGAATAAGCAGTTGTTTTGAAAATATTATTGAATTGCCGAAATACTACAATGAGGCCATTAATGCGTTAAACAATGGATTAAAAAGCGGCGGCAAGCAACAGATTTTTTTATATAAATAAAGAAATGCGGATCAAATCCGGTCATTTTGTTCGAAAATCGCTTACCATTCATTCATTTTCCGATAAAGTATCATGGATCAGCATAAGCTGGGAAGGTGTAAGACAACTAAGCATAATATCCATATTCCCAGCTTCCCGGCGTTTCAAATCATCTTGCAGCAAATAATGAGGTGATGTATTTAAAAATTGGCAGATAGCTAATAAATTATCAATACTTGGCAGGCTGGTGGTACTTTTATAAAGTATATTTTTAACCGTACGTTCTGAAAAGTGAATGGCCCGGGCAACATCATCAGCCAAAATATCATTTTCCTTCATTATAATCCGGATGCGTTTCCCCATTCCCGAGCCATCATATTTCATCCCCTGATAATAAAAATATCGAATCAAGGTTTTAGTAGATTTTGTCCTGACGCCTTGATTCACCATCCCGGCCAATATTTCGGCATCGAATTCCGGTTTTATTAGATAACAGTCTCTTAGTAATATATTCGGGCTGACCTCCAACAAATTGCTCAAGCTGATAATCACCTTTGACGTAGGCGTCTGCTCTCCTTTTAAGTAGTTCCGCACGCTGTGGATTTCCCTGGTAATGGCAGCCGCGATATCATATAAATCAAAGCCTTTTTCTTGTACCGCTTTACTCAGGTTCTCTGCAAACTGTTCACGATTCAACCGATATCTCCCCCTTTGCCTTTTATATTATTTTGACAAAAAGAAAGATTTCACGTATTCAATATTTAAGGTTAAGTTAACTTCAAATATTTACTGCTTTGTATAGTAATTTCAGTTTACTGAATTAGCGAATGCTGACTCCCGCTTTTAAAATAAGCTTCTTTCTTAACCGATGCATCTTGACTTTTAAGTTACTTTCCGTAATTCCCTCCATTTCAGCCATTTCTTTGGCAGTGTATCCCTGAAAATAATACTTATTGAACAGCATTCTTTCATGCTCGCCCAAATACAGCTCCAGCAGCATTCCCACTTCCGTTTCACCATATTGCTCTTCAATCAGGGACAATCCTTCCGCATAATTCTCAATATCCGCAGTTTCGTGCATAAACATACGTTTTGTAACATTCCGCAGCAAGTTTTTTACAGTAATCATCATCCAGCCGCCTGGATTTTCATGAGTCTTGATGTCCTGCTTCCGAAGCGCGATGTAAAAGGCATCCATGACCACATCTTCCGCTATTGCCATATTGGGCGCAAGTTTCACAGCATATCTTAATAATATGTTATAATATTTCAAGAACAATTCTTCCATTAATTCGTTCAATTCCGGATCCACATTTATTTCCTTCTTATTTATTTCCTTCTTATTTTCTTCCATACTCATAAGCCGCCTACTTTTTCCCCGTCTTGCCGACAATAATCATTCCGTAGAAATGTCTTTCATATGATATGGCATTATAATAAAAAGAACAACATACATGACACCCTCCATTGTCAGTTATCAGACAAAAGTGATTATTTGTATATTGTTGGCCGAAACAAAAAAGACCACTTACTCTTACGATAAGCAGCCTCACTTACAAAAATAACTTGGTTCATACCATTCATTCATTTTCCGATAAAGTGTCATAAATCAGCATAAGCTGGGAAGGTGTAAGACAACTAAGCATAATATCCATATTCTCGGCTTCCCGGCGTTTCAGATCATCCTGCAGCAAATAATGAGGCGATGTATTTAAAAATTGACAGACAGACAATAAATAGTCGACGCTCGGCGGATTAGGGGTACCGTTATAAAGAATATTTTCAACCGTATCTTTTGAAAAATGAGTGGCCCTGGCAATATCATTAGTTAAAATATCATTTTCTTTCATTATAATTCGAATACGCTTCCCCATCCCCGAACCATCATGTTTCATCCCCTGATAATAAAAATACCGAATCAAGGTTATAGTGGATTTTATCCTGGCACATTGATTCACCATCCCGGCTAATATTTCAGCATCGTATTCCGGTTTTATCTGATAACATCCTCTAAGTAATACATTCGGGCTGACTTCCAGCAGATTGCTTAAGCTGATAATCACTATTAACGAGGGAGTTTGCTTTCCTTTTAAGTAGTTCCGAACGCTGTGGATTGTCCTGGGAATGGCAGCCGCGATATCATAAGAAACAAAGCCCTTTTCTTGTACCGCCTTATTCAGATTCTCTGCAAACTGCTCACGATTCAACCGTTATCTCCCCCTTTGCCTTTTATATGATTTTGACAAAAAGAAAGATTTTTGGTATTCATTATTTAATGGTATTTTAACCTTAAATATTTACTATTTTGTAATTTATGTATATAATGATACCAGGGTCAAATGAGATTTTCGACCCTGATACCTACGGATTGCTAATCCCGATGGGGAACTTCCGGCTGATAGAACCAAGTCCGGCAATGTTGACCAAAGCCGGTACTGAAACCCAATGCCAACGCCAATGCCGCCAATGTAGACGCTTGGCGTAAAAGAATGTGCTTAATCTTTTTCATGTTCGCTTCCTCCTTTCTGTTTTTCAGGCAGTGCATTCGGCACCATCAAGGCAATTGCCGCTGCGGTGCTTCCCATAGCCGCGCAAAGGGGATAGCCGGAAAAGCAAGTATGACGTAAGGCAGTAGCAGCTATCATAATAGCTGCCAGCTCCCCGCATGCCAGTAAGCGGCTGATTTGCTTCAGCTCTGCCAGCCGCTCCGGCTTTTGCGGATTATTGGGATGTTCCACCGGAGCCCGCTTCCAGACGATGCACCACATTATGGCTGCTGATAATAAGGTAAGAGGCAGTACAAAGGGGGTTGTCAGCCTTTTCCCGATTTGGGCACAGCCAAGCGCTAATGTGGTAAAGAGCACCAGACAGGAAATATGCCGTTTCGCGTGCCAGCCGCCGATAGTCCGTTTCAGCAGTCCGAAAAAGAAAGTGAATATTGCTACCTGAACCACTGTTTGGGAAAGGAGTGATAAAAAGAGTAACAGGGTAATTTGTATTCCTCCCGAAAACAGGCAGAACAGACCATAATTGAGAAAAGGCCGATCCTTTTCCGGAGCTGCACCTGCCCGTATTAACACACTGCTTACATATCCTGCAAACCGTTCCACCATAATGAGTATCTCTCCTTTCACTATTATTCTACAGCAAATAATATTTTTTGTGAGAAGCCCGTGCCAAATGGCTTAAAAGTAGTGGTGAATGGAGGATTCAATATGAAAATTGGAATATGTGACGATGATCTTCAGGATCGGGAGGCACTTAAGGCAATATTGCTGACTAAGCTATGTGAGCATGAAACACTGGAATGTTGCGAAAGCGGAGTGGCTCTTTTAGAATCCCATTACCGACGGCCATTTGATATCTTATTTCTGGATATCAAAATGCCGCACCTAGATGGAATTGAAACGGCCAAAGAGCTTAGACGTTCCAGCCAGTCAACACGGATTATCTTTATCACTCAGTACCGGGATTATGCGGCGGAATCTTATGCGGTCAAGGCGTTTTCTTATTTGATTAAGCCTATTGTTACTGAAAAAGTTCTCGATGTATGGGAACAAGCCAGGCGCAGCAGGCTCACCGCCGGCAAAAGTCTGCCGGTCCTGACCAATTACGGTACCGTTTATGTGCGGTATATGGATATCGTTTATGCGGATACCCTACGGCATAAATTATCCCTCCATACTTATCAGGGGACACTGGAAACCAGAATGCCCATGCAGGATCTTGCCAAAGAGCTTGACCAATATGGATTTTACCGCATCCATAACAGCTATCTGATTAATTTAAACTGTATTTTGGCAGTACATAATAAACTAATCATAATGGATGGAGGAATCCAAATCCCCATTGGTAAAACCAAACGGATAGGTGAAGTCAAAGCTGCCATCCTTTCCTGGAGGGAGACGCGGCTATGAAATGGATTATTATTGATAACCTCATTTTAATCTATGAAACCGTATTATTGGCATACATGGCCAGGCATTTTTTATCCGCCCGGCAAAAGGGTGTGAGCCGCTCTTTGCTTTATCTTGTTTTGCTATTAGCGATGCATCGGGTAATTGCCGTATTTTTCAGCGGCCGCCTGGGACTGACGGCTTTATATTCCGGTTTGGCGGATTTCTTTCTGTTTGGGATCCTGTGGCCAAAACAATGGCGTAAACGTATTTTTATCATATTTTTCTTTTATACGCTGATGATATCTCTGGATCTTTTTTTTATTTTTTCCTTCCCCTTAACAGAAGGGTATAATCCGGAGCAGTATCAATTATTATGTACCGCCGCTTCCCGGTCACTGCTGCTATTTTTAGTTTTATTTGCTATCAAACTGGGAGACAAGAGCGGGCGGATCAATCTGTTTTTATTTGTTGCACCACTCCCGGCCCTGATTTCGGCCGCATTATTATTCTCGGTTCAGGGTTATGAGGTTTATGATGTAATGTTTAACCAGCGGATCAGTATTGTAATCATTGTCATTCTGCTGACGGCCTTAGTATTGTTATGCGCCTATGCCAAACTGAATCATAATGAAGAGGCTTTACAGGCAAAGCTGCTGGCCCAGGAACAGCTGCGTCAAATGCAGCAAAAATATTATTCTTCCGCTATGGAAAGCTATAAAGCCATGCGTATGGCAAGACATGATCTGAAGCATTTTTCCGATTTGGTGGCCGCTCATATTCATGCGGGGCAATATGATCAGGCCCTGGAAATCTGCGGCCATATGGTGAAGGGTACGGGCGAAACTTTTCTTTTTACCGGAAATGAGACAGTGGATGCCATTCTTTATTCGAAACAGGCGTTGTTTGGCAAATTGGGGGTAACCTTTTCGGTGGAAGGCTCTTTACCCCCAGAATTACACTACGATGGCGCGGACATTTGTGTTATCCTGTCCAATATGCTGGAAAACGCCGCCGAGTCCGTATCCGGCTTACAGGAGAACCATCGATGGATCAGCGTGCGTTTTCGCTGTCAAGACTGGTTACTGATTGTGGTGGAAAATGAAACCGCCAACCGGCCCCAAAAGCAGGGCGGCCGGTATCTCACCGGCAAAACCGGAGCCGGCCACGGAATCGGTCTGGAAAGTATTGAGGCCGCCTGCAAGCGACAGAACGGCTATATGGAGATTATTGTAAAAGAAGGGAAATTTATAACGGCTGTTACTTTGCAGCCTAATGTAAAAAGGGGAGAAAGTGAGGACAGATGATAAACAAAGAACATCAATACCGGAAAAAATTGGGCCTGCCAATCAAAACATGCATGGTCTGTTCTGCTGTTTTAAAATCAGAAAAAGAATTGGAACACGGTCTTTGCGGGAAACACTACCATAAGATAATCATTCCTCCGCCCCAAATCAGCCGCTGCTTTGGCCGGGGGCTGGAATACCAGTTGTTAGGCCATACCGATGAATTAGATGATATCTTGTATAAGCTTGAGCATGAAAAGGAACCTGATCTTGATAATCCGGGGGATTTTTATGATGGATTCAACTATGAAGAACCACAAAAAGAAGCAGGGTATCTGGCCTTCGCCCATTACATTGCCGGAATTTTCCTGCACCGGTTAATTAATATTATAGACTTAGCCGCTTTTGACCGCATTACATTTACCAATTTACATTTTATATGTATGGACTACGTCTTCTTAGAAATGGGATATATTGCCCAAAGGGAAAAACACTCATATGCGGAATACTTTATGAATGACAAATTAAACACCTTAAGTAATGGTGAAAAGGATTACTTATTTCAGCATATAAAGGGAAAAAAGATCCTTCTTCTGGACTTGTACCGCAGCTTTGACACCAGAGCCCGGATGGATCTCTTTAAATTGTTGGGAGCCGGTGAAGTTACCACGGTCTACCTGACCAGCTATAGCTGAAAATCCCCGTCATTTTTCAACCGCTTTTCCGCTTCCAGCTCCGCCCCGGTTTTAATAATCCCGGCACCATAGCGATTTTGCAGATCCAGCAGCTTTCTATCCAGTTCATCTCTTTGTTTTCTGGTTTTTGTACTCTGCATTTCAGTCAGGGTATACTGGTGATAGTCATCTTCCGATAGTTGACTGAGACTGATTCCCACCAACCGGATGGGACTCTTTTCCACCGTATCCAGAAGTGCTGCGGCCACCTTATAGATGTCATTGGCATTGTTGGTGGCATCGCCGCTTTTGGAACGAGTGATTGCTTTCATATTCCAATATGTTACTTTCAAGGTAATGGTCTGACAATAGAGACCGGAAAAGCGGATTTTCATACTTAAATCCTTGGCAAGCAGTACCAGCATGTCTTTCAGGCAGTTAAAATCCGTAATATCCTTCTGAAAAGTATACTCCCGCCCGATGGACTTTGCCTCTTCGGCATAATAGGGGATTACTTCCCGGTTGTCAATGCCGCCTGCAAGATTCACAATCTGCTCCCCATGCTTGCCGAGCATTTCTGTCACTTTATTTTGATTTTGAAGAATATCCCGGACCGTATGGATACCTGCACCTCTTAATTTTTCGGCAGTCATTTTGCCGACGCCATAAATAACTCTGGTATCCCGGTCAATAATAAGCTGCAATAAAGCTTCCCGGTCCGGTATTTCAAAAAAACCGTCCGGTTTCTTTTCCTCACTGGCAAGCTTGGCTGCTGCCATGGAATAACTGATTCCCACCGAACAGGTCAGTCCGGTTTCCCGGCAGGTCCGTTCTTTTATTGCCCGGCCGATTTCTGATGCTCCGCCGAACATTTGGGCCGAACCGGTGACATCAAGATATCCCTCGTCCAGAGATATATATTCCACAATATCCGTATAATCAGCCCAAATTTGATGGATCATGGCGGAAGCTGCTTTATATTTGGACATATCCGGGTGCATATATATTCCCTGGGGGCAGCGCCGGTATGCGTCTTTAATGCTCATGGCTGATCGAATGCCATATCTGCGGGCCTCGTAGCTGCAGGTGGACACCACTCCACGTTCATGGGGCAATGCTCCGATTATCAGCGGCTTCCCCGCCAGTTCAGGATTATCCCTGACCTCCACAGCGGCAAAAAACGCATCCATATCCACATGTATGATTGTTTTAATCATTCCCATATCAGATCCTCCGGCGGCAGCTCTTCCCCTTGCGTCAGATAAATTCTGTCATAACGCATTCCGGAGGAAAGTGCATATATTTGCAGCAAATGCTGCCCTTTCTCCATGATCAGCTTCGTCACCGGCACCCATCGCCAAATTTGTTCAGCCTCATACCGCCACAGGATTCCGCCCCCATATAAAGTATCCTGTTCCAGTATGTTTTGATCAAGTCCCATTGCCAGGCGGGAGTTATCTCTGGAATCCAGCTTCGTCAGCAGCCATACCGTATAATCACCTCCTTCTGTCAGTATCCGATAATTAAGAGACGGCGCTTTATTTATATCTGCGGGAAACACCTTATGTTCCTTGATATACAAGGATAACCCGCTTCTTCCGTAAGATTCGCTGTTACAATACTGCCATTCGCCGTTTTCCGTATAAGCATTCTTAGTTTGCGCCAGTGCACAAATTGCATCAATTTTTATGCAGCCTGTTGATTCACGAAATACATCATTTCTTTTTTCCATAATGGCGGCAGGGGTTGTCTGCTGCGCATATGTCCTGGCCTGGCACCTGATACTGTTTATGGTTAAACTGTCATGATCCTGGTTTGTCCGGGCATATGTAATATACCTTGGCCTCAGATCTATTTTTCCATAGAATTCTTCAGAAAAATCTTTGAGATACGCCGGATTAGGTATCTTTTGATCCCCTGTAGCTCCGCCTAAGCTGTTAGCTTTTCTTTCTTTGGTATATATGACCAGCTTAGAAAAAGAAAAATATTTATCTACCGCATGGATTCTGACTGTATGCAATCCGGCAGCAGCATATGGCAGACGGCAGTAAAGCTTATCCGCATTGTTAAGAACGTTCTCACGCCAGTTTCCCCGCCACTCATCATTGGCATCCGATTCCAGAATCTGAATCCGCTGCTTTGAACAGCCTGCTTCATCCATGGATACCCCGACTCGGATTCTCCCGGTTGAATTCAGCGAGGGAAAGCGCTGGATTTCCAGCAGAAACTCTCCTTCACCGGTAAAATACACCGGGTAGGCTAAAACAGCTCCCTCCTTCCTGGCCTCCATTAAGGCCCCCTTATTTCTTCCCAGCCGTTTTATTCTATACCATCCTGTGGAAGCTTCACTGTCATTTTCATCTTTCCTGCCGGTTGTGACTCCATCCACTTCTACTCCGGTGTCTGCCGGCACCGGCAAAATTCCGTCATCCTCCAGATTCGGACATTGGGTATCACAAGCTTTTATCCTCACCGGTATTGTCATCTGCTCATCATCGGTTATATTTCGGATCGCAATCAAACCCTCACAATCGGCAGTTATATTTATCGGTGATAGAAACACTCTTTTTTCCGTTTGAATCACACCGGCTTTTTCCGATATATTCAGCCAGTCCGGCGCTGTTATGAGCACTTCAAATTCTCCGGCTCCGGCATTGGCAATTTCAATCCATTTATCTGTCGGACGTACAAAGGTAATCTCCTTATTGTCATTCCAGATACTCACCAGCATCTTCCGTTCTCCTATTGCCAGCGGCGGCATACAAGCGGGATGCATTGCCGTTCTGGGCGGCGGAAAATCCTCCGGAGTCAAAATACCCTTCCATTTCCCTGCCGCCATAATTTCATTATAGTAATACAGCATCTTCCTTCTGATATCATCCAGCATAATAGAATATTTGGTGTATAATGCCGCCGCCTGCATTTTCCCCTGTTTATTGCATAAAGCACTGCGGTCGGCAAAATAATACATGCCATTGGTATAATAAGCCGCATGAATCTTCATCAGAACGATTTGATAAAAAGCACATTTCTCCCGCTCCGGAAGGTCATTATAAATTTGATTGGCCCGATCAAACAAATCCTGATAGCGGTTCATCCTTACTGCTGCCTCATCACCGTAAGCGGTCTGGTAAAATACATCATAATCAAGGTTTTCAATTTTGCGGACATTTGTCAGCTGGGTAAAATCATTCAGAATGCCGGCTGTTTCTTCTCCGATTCCGCCGGAAAAGCTCCGGTCAATGAAATCCGCCAGATATTCATCCACATCCTCCGTCAGCACATTTTCCTTTCCAATCTCCCACGCCAGCCGGGTAAAAAATGTTATCTCCTGCTCCAATGGTTTCATGGCGCCGACATTCATCACCCATAATTTGCGGATTCCTTCTTCATATGCTTTTGTTAATTCATTTTTTGTATGTGCAAGGGGTATGGAATTAATAAACAAATAGGACAAACCCGGCGGCGCCCAATAGGAATTATGGTAGTATATTCCATTTCCTCCTTTGCGCTTTTGTTCTTCCTTTGAAGGATATCTTCTGATATATCCATAATTATCATTTGCCCATATAAGGGTCAACTCTTCCGGTATCCGGAGCCCATTATCATACAGCTCCAGCACTTCCTTGTAGGGTACAAAGGTTTTCATGACATCCTTATGGAGGGTATCTTCCAGTATTCCCATCTGGTCAGCGATAATTGTTTCCAGCAGCTTAACCTTGGCCTGCCGGATTTCTTCTTCTGTCTTCCCTAAAAGCTCCTCGGTTTCAAATCCCGAATCATGAATTCCCCGCATACCCAGAGTATAACAGACTTCAAACTCCTGATTCTGCTCCACGCTTTCCCGCCAATACTCCTGCAGAATCTCCCGGTTCCTTCCTTCTATGGAATAGTCATATTGGGCATCCTGATATCCCTTCCGGTTAATCCAGGGAATCCACTCCCTATTATTGCTCCGCATCAGCATATCGCAATGAGAAGTTCCCACTACAATCCCCATCCGATCTGCCAATGCTCCATTTTCGCGTTTTATATTAAATGAATTTACATGCATAGCCGGCCATATATAATTAGCCTTAAGCCGCAGCAACAGCTCAAATACTTTTTCATATGTCCTTACGCCAATGGTATCCTCCCCCATATGCAGCTTGGTCCACTTTTCCAGTTCTTCTTCATCATTGATAAAAATTCCCCGGTATTCCACGGAAGGGTAGTCAATTTTTTGATATCCCTCCCTAAGCACGATCCGGTCTTTCTCTTTTACCGGAACATCGGCCCAGAAATACCAGGGCGAAACTCCAATCCACTCACAAAAATCATAAATCCCATAAATGGTTCCCCTTCTGTCGGTTCCCGCTATGATTATTCTGCCGTTCTGCGCCTTTTGGAGATACGCCTCTTTGTAGTATGTACCGGACTCATCCTGAAGCCGGGTCGCATCAAAATACTTTGTTACCTCCTCAGATATGCCGATGGTGCCGATGATAATCCGGCCATTCTTATTCACGTCTGTGGTCTGAATATGGGCGGCCTTAAATAAATCGCGCTTTAAATTCTCAATGGCAATTCTCACCGCTTCTGATTCTTTTGGGTCAAATTCGATTCCCACAATCCTGTTTTGACTTAATATTATCTGTTCCATTCCTGCTCCTATCCGCATATGTCATGTTCATGCTCGTGCTCATTGCCATGTTCTTTTCAACGTAAACAATTAATAATTGTTTGTATCACAGCATTTCTTATATTATAATATCTGCATACGACAAATAAAACGCAATAAATCACCTTTTTTTGGTTTATTACGACTTTTCCAAATCTTTTAAAAAGCATGTACAATGTTCTCCGAAAAAATATCAAAACAGCTTAACAAAATCACTGAATTGAACACGATCCGGGCGGCATTTTGGCACTAGGCATTAAATTTATCATGCCTCCACATTCCCTTTAAGCCACTTCATTCCCCAATCCCGCATAACAATAAAAACCTGCTCAAAATCACGTCCTTTATCTGTTAATGAATACTCTACCTTAACAGGTGTGGTCGGATGTACGGTACGTGTAACGACCCCATTTAACTCAAGGCTTTTCAAAGCATCTGAAAGCGATTTTGTGCTAATCCCTAAATCTCTGCATAATTCATTGAAGTGTGTAGGCCCTTCATGTAGTTTTCCAATAATGACAAATGACCATTTACCCCCGAAAATTTCCATAATTTTTTTAATGGATTCTACACACAGTGTATCATCAATCGGATTCATAATTATCAGCCCTCCTTCCATAAAGCTAGTATACTTTAGTATATTAAGTATGAATAAATTGCGTACTTTACTTTTTACACTATCATGATATAGTTAAAAATGTCAAGAAGAATAAGTAAAGAATAAAAAAGGAGTGCCCATATGAAAACTATACTTGTAACCGGCGGAACAAACGGAATCGGAAAAGGCATTGCCATGCACTTTCTTAAAAGGGGTGAACGTGTAATTGTTGTTGGAAGTTCGTCCAAAAACGGCAACACTTTTTATAACGAAGCTAAACAGCTGGGCGCAGAGGAAAGAGCGGTCTATATTCAGGCTGATTTGAGTTTGGTAAAAGAAAATCGAAGAATAATTGAAGAAATAGAAAGTCAATTTCATTCTTTAGATATGTTAGTTCTTTGCGCGGTAAAGCATAACAAATCTTATGTTGAAACTGGTGAGGGATTTGAATTTACTTTTGCGTTGTATTATTTGAGCAGATTTATTCTTAGTTATGGCTTAAAACGGTGTTTGGAAGCAACTGCAAGTCCAGTTATCCTTAATGTTTGTGCACCCGGAATGAAGGGGGCAGTTAACTGGGCTGACTTACAGCACAAAAAAAGCTATGAAAATGTTTCGTTTCATGGCAGCCGGTTAAACGATTTGTTGGGTGTTGCATTTGACAGGAATAATACTGTCGGAAAAATAAAGTATATTCTTTATAATCCTTGGGCAGTACAAACATCCGGGGTTTTTGAAATGTTTGATAACCCTCTGATGAAAAATATAATTAAGCTGTCATATAAAATAATTGGAAAACCGATAGACCAAGCAGCTGAGCTTATAGCTGATCTGCTAGACAATCCGTCAGAAAATTCTTTATCAGCTTTTAAGGAACGCAAAGAAGTAAGCCTACAAATGGGAACCTTTGATCAAGAAAATGCAAAAAGACTTTATAATATAACTGACCATTTGTTAAACGGTTAATGTACTATCTGTTATTTGATGTTTACAAGCATAATTTACGTCCTCATTGCTTAGTGAGCAAGCTCCCACGCACGGATTGAACAATTATTTCTGCATGGCTGAATAGTAACCAAATAAGTTCAAAATGCCACTTGACATTGACCCACGGTCAAGTGGTATTCTTATTGATATAGTGTTATCAAAGGAGCGTCCGGCATGGGTTTGATGAAAATAACCGACCTCACGAGCAGGCTTGGAATATCGTCCCGCAGCCTGCGCTATTACGAGCAGGCGGGGCTGATGCAAAGTGTAAGATCGGATACGGAAAAGTATCGGTATTACGATGCCGAAAATGTCGAGCGGTTGAAGCAGATCATGGTGCTCCGCAAGATGCAAATTCCTATCAAGGATATCATCCGCATTTATGAGAGCGAGGATATGAGCATTGTGGTGGACACCTTCGTCAGCCGCATACATGCAATCGACAACGAGGTTGACGCGTTGACAAAACTTCGTGGTGTGGTGGATGATTTTCTGCAGGCTATGCTCCAAAATGGCATCACCAAAATATCCGGGCTGCCGATTCTATACGAAAAGATGGAAAAGCGGCTCGACGTGCTGGAGCAGAAGAAGGTCACGCGTTATGAAGAATTGTCCGATCTGTCGGACCGGCTGGCAAAACCCATTGAGGCGTCAATCTTAAATCTGCCGACAATGCGTGTTTTGTCGTCATTTCTAAAAGAAAACCCGGAGACATCCAATCCGGGCGATTTCTGGCGATGGACACAAGCGCGCGGCATTTTAGTCGGTCAGCCGGGGAACCATGATCGGTTTGAGTTTCAGACAAGTGTGGGTGACGTTACCATTTTAAAAATTCCCGATGATTTCACGAATAACAGTCCATACTTAGATTACATGCTTGAGGGCGGGCTGTTTGCAGCGGCCAATGTCTATCTCGACGAAGATTTGGGTGAACGATTCCGCTCGCTTATCAAAAGCTTCGACGGGAACAGGTTTTACCAGATTGATTATCAATCCGACGGCGATTTACGCCACGCGGCATTGCTTGAAAATCTGATCTCGCCGGATGAAAAGCGTGAACTTGTGTCGTTGCTTGTGCCGGTAAAGAAACGGCTTGCAGACCCAGCACTCTTTGACAAGCCGGAAGAAATTCTGCCGGATTCCATCACCATAGCGGAAATCGAGGCGCAAAACCTGGTGTTGTGGGCAGTCGATGTACCGATGGACAGGCTGATTCCGATAAACAACCCTCATTACCAGGTTACCGATCAAGGAGAGGCGGAGTACATCGCGTGGATTTCAACACGCGTGTTGTCCACTGATGTAACGGTCAAACTGCCTTTCCGCGTGGATATAGAATTTCGGATACGCAAAGAAAACATGCAATTCGCTTGGGGAACGGATGAGGGCAGCATCCGCCTGTATCATGGCGGAGACTTGAATTACCTGTTCGGCGTGAATATGGATACAAATCCGGACGAACGATTGTCTCAAGAGGCGCTTTGCTTTCATCAGCCGATTTTCCGGGATTATTTTCATTATCCAAAATGCGGGAGCATTAACAGAAACGCATACAACCGCCTGACATGGATCGTCGGCGAAAAGCATTTTGCGGTAATCATTAATGGAGAAATACGGTTTTGCGGTGTAAATTTCCCTTACATGTCGGTGGATTTAAGAAATCAAAAGCAGCTGCCCATTAACATCGGATCGAACGGCCAAAGCAGTGTATTCTTCAAGTCAATTCGTGTCTCACAACTTGTTCAGACGCCAAAAACCAAAATAAAAGGAGGGGAACTTACGATGATCACCAAACAAAGCAACAACATAATCCCGAATATTCATCGGTTCATTATCAGTGAACATGGTGAAAACTATTGGTTTAACGGATGCGCCCGATATGTTATGGAGTCTCTGGGTGAATACACCGCGGATTCTGATCTCATGACAGATAAAATTTTCAACTGCAAAAGTGCTGTCACCGATCTCGGATACTGGTTTTTTGCCGGATTGACAGGCGATATACTGGCACAGGTCTACTCTTACAACGAATATATGGGAGAAGCAGCGTCAGCTTGTATATTTAACCATGAAGGCGGCGGTTCTTTTGAAAATATTTTTGAAAAATGCGGCTACGCGAGCACATTCGTTTCAGCGCAACAGCTTTGCGCCAACAGTGAGATGTACATTCAAAAGCTTATGGCTTACATCGACAAGGGCGTGCCTGTTATTGCGATTACACATCTCGGGCCCCCATGGGGCATTTACGTTGGTTATGAAGAATATGGAAAAACTTTGCTCTTTCTGACGGGGGATAAATCTGAGCCCGAACGCGTTCCCGCTGATCAGATAATCGGCGGCGAAGCGGCTTCATTTCAATTGTACTCTGATCAGGGATTTGTTGAGTCCCATGCCGCTAAGGGATGGATTTTTATCGGTGAAAAGAAACTCTCAATAAATCTCGCGCAAACATGAGTGCCGAACAATCCTGAAAGGGAGAATATTTATGCGATGTACAATTTATAATGACGCTAAAGCGTTTTATACGGACACATACGATGTCTTAATACGCCATGAAGCGCAAAATGTAATACCATTAGGAAATATTATTATTGGTAATGAGGGGAAAGATAAAACCGGCCGGCGTGACCCTGTTAATTGGTTTATGGCTACTGTTTCTGACGATAGCAGAATATTGCTCACTGCTGTTATGACACCGCCCCATAACTTAACTTTTTACGCGACGGATAACAAAAATGATGACGCAGCATTACAATGTCTTTTGGAAAGTATAATAAACAATGGCATACGCATTCCCGGTATTATGGCTGAAAAATCATTGGCAGAAATGTTTGCTCAAGCCTGCTCCCTAAAATATGGAATGACTTATAAAATAAATAAAAACCAACGCATTTATGAACTTTCACATGTAAACAAAGAAATCCCCTCTATCGGCACTGTGCGTTTAGCAACAAAAAATGATATGTCATTTCTGCCTTATTGGATGAAGGGATTTGATAGTGATTGTTTTGGCGATTCGTTAGCCACAAGCGGCAATATAAGTGATTATCTGTACCGTATTGACCGTCTTTACATTTTGGAAGATAACGGGATGCCCGTGACTATGGCAAAAATCAGTCGGGAACTACAAGCTGTTTGTGTCGTTGGTTTGGTTTATACTCCGCCGTATTTTCGCGGGAAAGGCTATGCGACTTCCTGTGTGGCCGCTGTCAGTCAAATCGGTTTAGACAAAGGGTATAAAAAATGTGTGCTATACACCGATTTAGCTAATCCTACGTCTAATAGTATTTACATGCAAATTGGCTACAAACCAATTTGCGATTCAATAGAAATAAAGTTTAACTGGCGAATCAGCGGAGCCAAATAATCAGGCTCCTGCTTTTTCAATTGAAAAATGAGGTGGTACTGACACCAGAAGGTGTATATGGTCTTTCCCACATGACCTGCTAATATCTCAACTTCATTTGTTTGAGAAACATCTCTAAAATCCTTCTGTAACTTCAGTAAGCGTAACTGTTATCCCTGCATTAAATTCTGCTTCAGGATTAGCTTCCGTAATAATCGTATTTAGATCTATTGTTGCATCATTAAATTCTAACGTTCCATTTCCCTTATTATCATAATTGTCTATAAAGGAAAACTCCACAGTGCTGCCTTCTAAAGTTCCTGTGCAATTATAAATTTCAGCATATAACGGCTCTGAAAGCCCGTCTGGGGTCGCATAACGTACTATATCAATTCCAAAAGTTACTTGTTGTTCAAAAACGGATTCTATTCTCAAAAAGCAAGTGTCAGGGACGCCATTATCAGAGGCACTTTCACTGTCTGCGTTGCCACCCCACTGTTTTCCTGTATAGCTGTTCAAATCAATTTCATTAGATGAGATTGGCTCAGTTGATGATGATATAATCTCACTCATATCTGAACTATTGCTTTTATTACCACATCCCATTAAGGATAATGAATATATAGTTAAAACAAGTACGAAAGGTATTGCATGTTTACAATGATTTAAACTAGTGTAATGACACGTTCATATTTAGCCAAATAAGTATGGTAATTTATGCCATTTTACGATATAATAAAAGAAACGGCGGTGAATTACTTATGGCAAGACCTAAAAAATATCAAATT
>Ga0153972_1000107_pt1 | contig 23390 bp, 34 predicted proteins | sample TSGA056MetaG_FD_104732 | JGI IMG/M metagenome (GOLD analysis project Ga0153972, IMG submission 104732) | Attine ant fungus gardens microbial communities from Georgia, USA - TSGA056 MetaG | ecosystem: Host-associated > Fungi > Mycelium > Unclassified | place: USA: Georgia, George L Smith State...
GGAGAAAGATATTTCAGACATTGTGGACTTGTACTATAATTGGATGGACTAAAATGGACAAGAATCTATTTATAGAAAAGGCTAAATATAGAACAGAGATCTATGGAGATAAGATAAAATAAGGAGTTATGTGACAGACCATATGATGGAACCTTCTAGAAGGATCATAGGGTAGTTACTAAGTGTATATAGTGGTAAATACAGAACTTGTATAAGTAGTAGCTGAATCCAATGAGAACTCCATCAAGTTCTCTTTGCTCTCTCAAACATTGAGTGCTTCTGCCTAAGTATCTCACCTAGGTAGTTATTACAAGAAGAGCTATGATTTATCTTTATCTTTTCTTCTATATAGTTATAATATCATGTCAAGGATTCTTATAGACACTGGACTTGTTTGGAATACAACAAATCCAAAGTCTTTCATTTCATGAGATCACAACACCCTCCTAACCCCTCCCTTGACCTTACCTCAGTCAAAGACCCCATCCTCACTCCCAAACCCATCTGGAGATACTTGGGATTTTTCTTTAACCACAAACTAACATTCCAGTATTATGTCCACCACTATGCCAACAAATGCATATCAACACTCAATACTATGAAAATTTTGGGAAATTCATTGCACAGCATACTTCCTATTCAAAAATGCCTCCTATATAGGATATGCATCTTACCTATTGTGTTTTATAGCTTTCAATTATGGTTTTTCAAGAGTGCCCCAAAAGTAAAGAATTTAGCAGAGTTAAGAAAAATGCAACACAGAGCTGCTCTGTAGATTACAGGGGCATTCTGAACATTGCCCACAGAAGGAGTCGAAGCTATTGCTGGACTTATACCAATTGACCTACACCTCAAAAAACTTAACAGTTACCATTACTTATGATATACATCAATTTCTCCATCTCATGCTATAAATTCACTTCTAAATTCACAGTACACAAAAAATCATCCACCTCATTGTAGCGACTTAGCCTGAGATGACTTAGTTGCACTCCTAGTCTGAGTTGACAAGGAAAACTCAATAGAGTTCTCATTTAATTATTGTATATTATTTATACATTTCTTTCCTGGTCTGTGTGCCTATCTCCCACAACTACATGATCTTCTAAAAATATCCTATCATGTTACATGTCACATGCTACCTATGTCACATTATCACATCATCACTCTGTCACAACTACTTAGAAAAAGAAAAGGAAAAAGAGAAATAATGACTTAGGCATTCTAAGTCATAACACTACCTCCCTCTCAAGATTCCTTGTCCCAAGGATTTTTATAGCTCCTTATATAGGTCCTGTAGGTTTCCCATTTCATCATCATCTTCTGTCCACTCCTTAATCCTTGACTCTTTGATTTCTTCCTCTTTTTTGATTGTTTCTATAGTCCTCTTCTCTCTCATTCATTCTCCTTTCCATCTTTTCCAGTTCCTCTCAAGTCTTCCCCAATATTCTTCATCATATCTCTTATCTGACCACCCAAATAACTTTCTTGCTGTGAATCTTCCAGATAACTCTCCTCTTGCAAATATTCCCTTGTTTTCTACTCTTTCCTGCCTTCTAACCTCTTCTATATCTCTGTAATATTCTCTCTTAAATTCTTCAACTGCCTCCTTTGCATTTTCCAAGTTTTCTCTTCCTTCCCAAGTGTCTGACTCCATTGTAAACCCTTTTTACCATACTAAATATTTGTCTTTCTCTCTAACTTGTTATTTATTTAGTATTTTCTCTACCTCCTATTCTTCCTCTCCCTTGATTACTACTGGAGCTGGTTGCTCCTTCCACTTGCCCTATGTATTTCCATATTCTACTAACATTAACTACCAGATGAATTTTTACTGTGCTAGATAGTTCTAATTCTACTATGTTTGATAATACAATCTTCTTTATTCTATAGGGCCCCACAAATCTCTCTGTCAACTTCTCTGTTTGCCTCTCCACCATCTGATACTTTAGATCTTTTGTACTTAGTATTACTAAGTCTCCCACTTTATACTCATCTACCTTTGTTCTCTTTCTATCTGCATATTTCTTCATCTTTTTCTGTACCTTTTCCAATACCACCTTTGTCTCTTCCTGGATTCCCTTTATTTTTTCCACAAATTTATATGCCCTCTTGTATTTCCCTTTCTTTCTTATCTCAAACCCTATCCTAGAATCTTGCCCATAATTTGCCTTAAAAGATAATACTTTAGTTGATGAGTGTACCTTGTTATTGTATGCAAATTCTGCTGTTCCTAGCCAATCTAGCCACTGCTCCTACCTATGGTTGATAAACATTTGTAAATACTGTTCAAGTTCCTGATTGACCCTCTCCATTTGTCTATCTGTTTGAGGGTGGAATGCCATAGATATCTTGCTCTCAATCTCCAACATTCCATTGAGCTCCCTCATTATTCCTGCCATGAATTGTGGTCCTCTGTTAGATATGATGCTTTCAGAAAGACCATGCAACTTCTACACATTATCTCTAAACAACCTTGCTAGCCCTTCTGCTAATGTTCTCTCTGTAGTTGGTATGAAGTATACCATTTTTGTTAATCAGCCCACTACTACCAAGATAGAGTCATATCCTTGTACTAATGGCAACTTAGTAATGAAGTCTGTCAAAATATGTGCCCAAGGTTTTTCTGGTATTGAGTTAGGCATTAATTTTCCAGCTGGCTGTTTTGTGCAGTTCTTATTCCTTTGGCAGGCATTACACCTTTCTATATATCACTTCACCTTCTTAGTTACTCCTGGCCACCAGAAATTCCTAGTGACCAGTTCCACTGTCTTCCACTGCCCCCATGTCCTTCTATAGGCATATCATGATGTAGCCTGATTATTTCTGCTCTTAACTTTTCATCCTTTGGCATATACATCTTCTCTTCCTTATATATTATCCCATTCTCTTCTCTCCACTCTTTGTCTCTTAATACTTTTACCCCAGCTTGCTTTATCTCTTCCATTGCTTTTATCACTTCATTATTTTTGACTTTTGACTTTTTCACTTCTTCCAATAAGTCTATCTCTTCTATTACAATTTCTACTGCCTTTGTTCTTTTGATTCTTAACCACTCTGGTTTTACCAACACCTCATTCTCATTATCTTTCTCTACTCCTATCTTCCAGTCTAGCCTTTTACTCAAACTATCTGCCTTTCCTATCTTACTCCCTGGAACATATTTGAGCATAAAGTCAAACCTTGATAGGTATAGTGCCCATTTAGCTTGTCTATGATTTAACTTCTGTACCTTCATAAAATATTTGAGATTTTTGTGATCTGTCTACATCTCAAATTTTGTTGTAGTTCTTTCCAGAAAGTGCCTCCATACTTCCAAGCCTCTAACTACTACTAGTATTTTCTTGTCATATATTTCATAATTTCTTTCTGTATCACTTAGAGATTTTGAGATAAAAGCAACTGGTTTCCACAACTCATCTGGGCATTTCATTGACAGTACCCCTCCAGTAGCATAGTTTGATGCATCTACTTCTACTCTGAACTCCTTATCTAAGTTGGGGACCACTAGTACTGGCCTGCTTGTGAAGATCCTTTTAAGCTTATCAAAGGCTTACTCCTGCTCTTCTCCCCACTACCACTTCATATCCTTCCTTGTGAGCATATTCATTGGCCTAGCCACCTTTGTGAAGTCTTTAATGAATCTCCTATAGTAATTTGCAAGACCCAAAAATTTTCTGACATCTTTGATATTCTTTGGTGTAGGCCAACTCAGTACTCCCTCCACTTTCTCTTTCTCTATCTTTATGCTATTAGGCCCTATCACTACTCTTAGGAACCCAACCATTCTCACTTTCCATACATATTTCTCCAGCTTGATATACAAGTCGTTCTCTTCTAATCTCTTCAACACTTCCTCTACTATCTTATCATATTCTTCCTCTGTCTCTGTCTCTACCAGCACGTTGTCCACAAATGCTGCCACTTTGCCTTTATTTATCAAGTCTCTCAAAATTTCATTCATCATTGCCTAAAATGTAGCAAGCAAGTTTGTTATTCTGAAAAACATTACTATTGGCTCAAATAACCCTATATGCGTTGTGAATGCTCTCTTCTACTTATCTTCCTCCTTGATCCTTACATTATTGAATCCCTACCATAGATTCATTTTAGTGAATACTTTCTTACTCCCTATTATATCTACTAGATCTGTAATTAAGGGCAATGGGTAATTGTTCTTTACTGTCTGGTCATTTAGACTATGGTAGTCTATCACCATTCTCTTGCTCCCATCCTTCTTGCCTACAAAGAATACTGGCAATGTTTGAGGGGACTTTGATGGTCTAATGTACCCCTTTCTCAGCTAGTCGTTCACAAAGTTCTGGACTTCTTCCCTTTTATTCTTTAACAATGGGTAAATCCTTCTCTTCTTTGGCTTGAACATCTCCTTAAGATCTATAGCATGATCCCAGACCCTTCTTGTTGGCATCCTCTCTGACTCCACCTTTCCAAATACCTTTCTCCACTTCAAAAATTTTTGAAAAACTATTTCCTCAATCTTTCTATAGTCTGCTTTGACTTCCTCCTTCCTTCCCCAACCTTTCTTTTCATCTGCTACCCATCTAACTATCTTTTCTTCCTCTAATATCACCACTCACCTTTCTTTCTTCACTTCTTTCTTCTCTTTTATTTTGTTATTCCTTTCACACAGTAGTGAGCATCTTGTCATTTTTACCTCCCCAGTTTCCCAGTTGATTTCTGGGTTATGAGCAGCCAACCAAGGCATGTCCAATATCACTTCTGTCCTCCCCAAGTCACAAACATCTATCCTCATCCTTTCTACATGGTTTTGATAATACACATTTACTTCCACCTGGTGCATTATCATCCCTCCACTATTATTTGTCCCATTCACATTCTTAATCTGGAGGGGTTGTTCTAGCTTCTGCAGCCTAAATCCATGTTTTGCTGCTGTCCTCTTGTCCATAAACATTCCCATGGCATCACTGTCCAAGAGTGTCTTCACCATCACTCCTTTATGAGTGTCAATCTTTTCTATCCCTATTGTCAACCAGACATCTCTTAGGGGTTTCAATGTTCTTCTCACATCCCTTTCACCACCCCCCTCTTTTACTGTACTTTTCAGAACCTCTGTTTGTGCACTGCCTTGCTGTACTTTTCAGAACCTCTGTCTGTGTACTGTCTTGCTGTGCTTTTCAGAACCTCTGTTTGTGCACTGTCTTGTTACACTTTTTTGTAATGACTATCTAGGCAAGATACTTAGACAGAGGCACTCAACATTTGAGAGAATGAAAAGAACTCATTGGAGTTCCCATTGGATTCTGCTACCTACTTATACAAGTTCTGTGTTTACCACTATATACACTTAAGTAACTATCCTACAATCCTTCTAGAAGGTTCCATTATATAATCTGTCACATTACCCTTATCTTATCTTATCTCATTGGATCCCATTCTATATTTAGCCCTTTTCTATAAATATATTTCTTGTCTATTTATTCTGTTCTATACAAATCCATAATGTTTGAGATTTTATCCTCCTTGGACCAAGTCATGACATTACTCCCTCTTTTAAGGTTCCTTCCAATGCCTCCAGTTTCTTTCTAACTTCTTTAAATACTCTTTCTCAAATTTTCTGTTGTTCCATCCATATAACAGCTTTGCTGTATATTTCCCTGGTAATTCTCCTCTCCTATCTTCTTTTATCCTTTTTGCACTTTCTTTATATATATCCTCATATTCCTCTATTAACTCTTTTGCATTTTTCAAATTTTTCTCTTTTTCCCAAGTATCCTCTTCTCCTGTATATTTCTTCTATCTAACTAGATATTCCTATTTTCCTTGTCTTCTTCTCTTGTTCAATAGTCTTTCCACCTTGTATTCCTTTTCTTCTTCTATTATCACCAGTACTGGTGGTATTTTCTTCTGCCCCTTGACTTGCTCCTTATATCTCCATATTCTACTAATGTTTACCACTGGGTAGATCTTCATTGATCCCAGCAATTCCAACTCCACTGCATTTGACAATATGACCCATTTTACCTTATAGAGTTCTACAAACCTTTCTACTAATTTCTTCATCTGCATCCCCTCCATCTACTACTTCAAGTCCTTTGTACTCAATAGTACTTGATCTCCTACTTTATATTCTTCTCCCTTACTTCTTTTCCTATCTGCATACTTTTTTATCTTCTTCTGTGCTTTCTTCAATGCTGCTTGTGCCTCCTCCTGTGCTTCTTTCATCCTCTTTGTAAATTCTCCTGCCCCCTTGTACTTCCCCTTCTTTCTCATTTCAAACCCCATTCTTAGATCTCTTCCACTATTTGCTCTAAACAGTAACACCTGAGTCAATGTGTTCATCTTGTTGCTGTAGGTGAACTCCACAGTTCCTAACCATTCCAGCTACTGTTCCTGCCTATGGTCTATAAACATACATAGGTACTGTTCCAACTCTTGATTTGTGCATTCTGTCTGCCTATCTGTTTATGGGTAAAATACTATAGATAGTTTTGTCTCGATCCCTAGTATTCCATTGAGTTCCTTCATGAGCCCTACCATAAACTGTGCTCTTCTGTCTGAAATAATACTTTCAGACAATCTATGTAGTTTCCATATATGATCCCTGGACAGTTTTGCCAACTCTTCTGCTGATATCTTCTCCATTGTTAGAATAAAGTGTGCCATTTTTGTCAATCTGTCACACACTACTAGTATAGCATTATAACCTTGGGCTAATGGTAACTTTACAATGAAGTCAACTGTAATATGTACCTATGGTTTTGCAGGTACCTCATTTGGCATTAGTTTTCCTACTGGTGCCTCAGTTTAATTCTTATTCCATTGGCAGAAATTGTATCCCTCCATACACTTTTTTATCTCTTTCATTACTCCTGGCCACTAGAAGTTTCTGGTGACTAACTCTACTGTCTTCTACTACCCCTCATGTCCTTCTACTGGTATATTATGATATAACTAGATTACCTCCATTCTCAGTCCTTTCTCCTCTGGTATATACATCTTTCCTTCTTTCAACATTAGTCTGTCTTTCTCTCTCCACTCCTTATCTCTTAATATCTTTACTCCAGCTTTCTTCATTTCTTCCACCATTTTCACTGCCTTATCGTCTTTCATCTTTGACTTTTTTATTTTTTCCAATATGTCTACCCCTTCAATAAGTACTTCCTCTATTTGCACTTTCCTCAACTATTCTGGTTTTACCAATGTCCTATCTTCATTATCCTTTTCTGCTCCTTTATACTAGTCTGGTCTTCTACTTAGCCTGTCTACCTTTACTATTCTACTTTTGAGAACATGTTTTAGAGTAAAGTCAAATCTAGATAGGAACAATACCTATCTTGCTTGCTGTTGATTCAACTTCTAGTTTGTCATAAAGTACTCTAAGTTTTTATAGTCTATCCAGATTTTGAACTTTATTTTAGCTCCTTCCAGGAAGTGCCTCCAGGCTTCCAGGCAATGAATTACTACCAACATCTCCTTATTGTAAATTTTATAATTCCTTTCTGTCTCATTTAATAACTTAGAGATAAAGGCCACTGGCCTCTACCTTCCATTCTCATATTTCATAGACAACATCCCTTCTATTATGTAATCCAATGCATTTGCCTCTATTCTTATTTCTTTATCCAGATCCAGTGCTACCAGCACTGGTTCTGTAGTAAAGGCCTCCTTCAGCTTCCTGAATACTTTCTCTTGTTCTTCTCCCCATTTCCACTTCTCATCTTTCTGCACTAACTGGTGTAAGGGCTTGGTGATTTTTGCAAAGTCTTTGACAAATCTCCTATAGTAGTTTGCCAAACCCAAAAACTTCTATACATCCTTCACCCCTTGGGGTGTTGGCCATTTTGTAACTCCTTCTACCTTTTCTTTCTCCATTTTGAATACCTTTAGTCCCATAATCACCCCTAGGAACCCAATCTCTCTTACCTTCCACACATACTTTTCTGGTTTGACATAGAGGTCATTTTCCTCTAGTTGTTTTAGTACCTCCTCTACTATCTTGTCATGTCCCTCTTTTGTCTCTGTGGCTACTAATACATCATCTATGAAGATGGTAACATCCCCTTTATTTATCATATTCCTAAAGAGGTCATGAATGCTGCCTTCCATTCATCACCTTTCTTGATCCTAACATTATTATAGCCCCATCTTATATCCATCTTTGTGAATACCTTCTTGGTCCCCATACTATCAATTAACTCAGAGATTAGGGGTAGAGGGTAACTGTTCTTTACTGTTCCTTTATCCACATATCAATAGTCCTGCACTATCCTCTTTTTCCCATCTTTCTTCAGAACAAATAAAACCAGTGATATTTGTGGTAACTTAAAAGGTCAAATATATTCCTTTCTCAACTGGCTCTCTACAAATGTCTGGACCTCCTCTTTCTTTGTTCGAGATAGAGAATAGATTCTTTCTTTTCTAGGCACAAAGTTTGGCTTGAGATCTATGGCATGATCCCAAGGTTTTCTTGTTGGCATTCTTTTTGATTTTACTTTTCCAAACACCTTCAACTACCAATGGAACTGCTTGGGTACCATCTCTTCCATCTTTCTATAGTTCTCTCTCATTTCTTCTATTCTTTCTTCTTTCTCCTCTCTAGGGCCTTCTTCTATCCACATCCATTGCATTAGGGTTTCTTACCCCTCCTCCACTCCTTTGGCCCCAAGAGGGTCTCTGCCCTCCTTGGTACTGCATATTTGGTCCTGTAGGTATCTACACCACAACCTTCCCCCCCAACACTCTCTCCTTTGCTCTACTCTGCCTAATGCTGTGGTCCAACTTGACCATCCTCTCCTGCCACTCTGTAATAGTACTGGGTAGAGATTCTACCTCAGCCAATCTTCTCCTGATGTTTCCATTCAACCCCCTCTTGAACTCCTCTACTAGTGGCCTTTCTTCATAGCTACTTCCTCTCACAGTCTTTTTGAAGATCTGCATATACTTGTCACATATTCTGCTTCTCTGCTCCAACATCCTCAATTCATCCATCTTCCTTGATTACTTGTCAAACTCCCTAAACTCACTCCTCATCTTGGTAAACAACTCCTCCATAGTTGTCACTACTGAGATCCTCTGCATTATCTCCTCCAAAATATTCTTCTTCTACATCTCTGCTATTCCTTTCTGTACATATAACAATACTCAAGATATCTTCTCCCCCTCTGTCCTCCCTCCTAACTTTATACCTGCATACAGGCAATATGTGTTGATAAATCCAGCTACCTTTTCTCTCTCTCCTTCAAAAATTGGAGGCTTGACTGCCTCTATCCCCTCTCCTCCATTCTGCAACAGCCTCTAAATGGCTGTTGCTTGCTAAGCCAGATAGTGCATCATCTGCTTAGGTGTTGGTTCATTTTGTTGTTGTTATTGTTGTTGGGGGTGACCCTAAGATGATAATTGAGACATGGGAAATAGAGATGGAGATAGTGGTGGTGATAGTTCTTCTTCTTCTTTTTCTTCTTCCTCTAAGGAGAAGGTATAGATCTCCTTGTCAGATAATATCACAATCTTGGTTCTCTTATGACTATACCTGCTAGGGCACACAATTTTCTCCCAGCCAGACATTTACTTCTCTAGTCAAAAGGTATGCAATCACCTTTAAGAAGAGGATCCCTACACTAGCAGTACCTCCTTAAAGGGTAGGCACTATTCCCCTACATATACAGACTACAATGGGTCTTCAGCACAAGGTTCTAAGGTTTGAAAAAGAAGTACAAGTATACTATGACGACACCATCCAAAGGTCTAGGTTAGGTCTTGAGATAGCACCTGGGTATGGGACTGCTTTGCTACTGTTCATTCCTAACTGACAAACAAGTCCCCTTTGAGTCTGGGGCCTGACTATAGTTTGTGGCTACTAGTTGTGACAACCAGTGGCTGAGGGTAATAGAGAGTAAGTGTTGGTAAGGCTTGGTGTTGAGCAGTACCAGGAAGTGGTATCAAGTTCTAATATAATGACTGTCTAGGTGAGATGCTTAGACAGAGGCACTTAACATTTGAGAGAATAAAGAGAACTCAATGGAGTTCCCATTGGATTCTGCTACCTACTTATACAAGTTCTGTGTTTACCACTATATACACTTAAGTAACTATCCCACAATCCTTCTAGAAGGTTCCATTATATAATCTGTTACATTATCTTTATCTTATCTTATCTCCTCAGATCTTCATTCTATATTTAGCCCTTTTCTATAAATATATTTCTTGTCTATTTATTCTGTCTTATACAAATCCACAATGTTTGAGATTTCATTCTCCTCGGGCTAAGTCATAACATTTTTCCTCTCTAGGGCACACTGTCTTCTTCTTGCCATTCTTCCTCAGACATCTACACTACTTTGTCTTCTCCTATCTCTTTCCCTTAAGGACATCTTCCTCTCTGTTCTCCTCCACATACAATCCTTTTTTCCCACACCACTCACACTCTAGGTATGTCACCACCACCACCTCTGTATACCACCCTAACTTTATCAAATATGCTTTCTCCAGGACATCCTCCCCACAATGCTCCCATGCTCTCTATTGCAGAATATGTGCTAGACTTCTCCTCCACACTTCCTTCTTTTGCTACATCTTTTGTGGCCTTGCCATATGTGTTATCTTCTTCTTCTTTCTCCTTTGCCTTTCCACCTCAATGTTTGGGCATTCCCACTTGTAATGTCCCATTCCCTAATATCTGAAACATCTCACTTCTTCTTTTGTCTCCTGTCACCTTACTTTAACCTCCCCTCTCACTCCATACTATATTACTCTGCTTGCTAACACCTCAAACTTATTTTGGGGAACTTTTTTTCTCTTTTCTTCCTTTCTCTTATTCCTGCAGTTGTGGACCAGGTGCCTGAACCTCTTATATCCCCAATACTTTCTTCCATTTCTCCCCTCTAATTCTGCCCTCAGTTTGGCAAGAGCTTTCTTTTGGTTGAGCATACTACTCATAAGTTGGTTGTATTGTTGAAGAGACATTATGCTATGCCTCTAGATCATAGTTGACTCAAGTAATTTATCACTACACTTATTGGGGCACTCAAGTTTTTATCCAACCAAGTATCCTACTGCCCTACTTACTACTGCTCTAGTAATATAGTTATACGATCACTCCTAAGAAGGAGATCTTTACTCTAGCAATGTCTTCTTAAGGGGTCGATGCTATTCCTCTGCATGTACAGCCCACAATGGGACTTCAGCACGAGTTTCTACTAGTGAAAGGGTACAAGTATACTAAGGGTAATACTACTCAAAGTTGAGGTCAGGTCTTGAGATAGCACCTGAGTTTGGAGCTACCTCTCTATCACTTGTCCCTAACTGGCAAGCAAGTCCCCTTAAGCCTAGGGTCCAGCTATGTCATAGTGGTTCTAGGTTGTACTACCCAGATACCAAGGAAGATAAGAGAGTATAAGAAGTAGGACTCTGTGATGAGTGGCACTAAAGTGAGAATTGAGTTCTAGTGTAGTGACTTAGCCTGAGATGACTTAGTTGCACTCCTAGTCTGAGTTGACAAGGAGAACTCAATAGAGTTCTCATTTAATTATTGTACACTACTTATATATTTCTTTCCTGGTTTGTATGTCTATCTCCTGCAATTACATGACCTTCTAAAAATATTCTATCATGTCACATGTCATATGTTACCTATGTCACATTGTCACAACTGCTTAATTAAAAGAAAAGGAAAAAGAGAAATAATAACTTAGGCATTTCAAGTCATAACACCATATAGGCTCATTTAAACCAACTGTAATATACTTTGGGCTCACTAACTTGCCTACTACTTTCCAAGCCATGATGAATGACCTCTTTAGAGACATGATAAACAAGGGAGACATCGCTACCTTTATAGATGATATACTAGTAGTTATAGAGATGAAGGAGGGACATAATGATATAGTAGAGAAAGTATTGAAGCAACTAGAGGAAAACAACCTCTATGTCAAGCCAGAGAAGTGTATGTAGAAGGCAAGAAAAATTGGGTTCCTAGGGGTGATTATGGGACTGGAGGGGTTTAAGATGGAGAAAGGAAAAGTAGAAAAAGTAACAAAGTGGCCTATACTCCAAGGAGTAAAGAATGTACAGAAGTTTCTGGGTTTGGCAAATTACTATAAAAGATTTGTCAAAGACTTTGCAAAGATTGCCAAGCCCTTACACCAGTTAGTATAGAAGAATGAGAAGTGAAAATGGGGAGTAGAACAAGAGGAAGCATTCAAAAGGTTGAAAGAGGTCTTTACTATGGAACTAGTGCTGGCAGCACTGGATCTGGATAAGAAGATGAGAGTAGAGGCAAATGCATCAGATTATGTGACAGAGGGAGTGTTGTCCATGAAGTGTGAAGATGGAAGATGGAGGCCAGTGGCCTTCATCTTTAAGTCATTAAATGAAACAGAAAGAAATTATGAAATTCACAACAAAGAGATATTGGCAGTAATCCATTGTTTAGAAGCCTGGAGACACTTCCTAGAAAGAGCTAGGATAAAATTCAAAATCTGGATGGACCATAAGAACTTGGAGTACTTCATGACAAATCAAAAGCTAAACCAACAACAAGCAAGATGGGTATTGTTTCTATCTAGATTCAACTTCACTCTAAAGCACATCCCAGGGAGTAGAATGGCAAAAGCAGATGGACTAAGTAGAAGACCAGACTGGTATAAAGGAGTGGAGAAAGATAATGAGGATAGAATGCTAGTAAAGCCAGAATGGTTGAGAAAAGTGCAAGTGGAGGAAGTGCTTATTGAGGGGGTAAATATACTAGAAAAAATAAGAAAGTCAAAAACAAAAGAGGGTAAAGTAGTAAAAGCAGTAGAGGAAATAAAGAGAGTAGGAGTGAAAATGCTGAGAGATGAGGAGTGAAGAGAAGAAAATGGACTAATGTTGAAAGAAGAAAAGGTATATATACTAGGGGAGAAAGGGCTGAGAATGGAGATGATCTGGTTACATCACAATACACTGGTAGGAGGACATAGGGGACAGTGGAAGACAGTAGAGCTAGTCACCAGAAACTTCTAGTGGCCAGGAGTGATGAAGGAGGTGAAAAAGTATGTAGAGAGATGCGATCTCTGCCAGAGGAATAAGAACTGAACAGAGATACTGGTAGGAAAGTTGATGCCAAACAAGGCACCTGCAAAACCATGGGCACACATTATGGCAGACTTCATAGTGAAGTTACCATTGGCCCAAGGGTATAATGTGATACTAGTAGTATGTGATTTGTTAACAAAGATGGTGCACTTTATTCCGACGACAGAGAAAACATTAGCAGAAGGGTTGGCAAAGCTATTCAGGGATTATATATGGAAACTACATGGATTACCTGAAAGTATCATTTCAGACAGAGGAGTGCAATTTGCAGCAGGACTCATAAAGGAGCTCAATAGAATGCTAGAGATCAAGACAAAATTGTCTACAGCATTCCACCCACAGACAAGCAGGCAGACAGAATGCACAAATCAAGAGTTGGAACAGTACCTATGTATGTTTATAGACCATAGGCAGGAACAGTGGCTGGAATGGCTAGAAACTACAGAGTTCACCTACAACAACAAGATAAATGCATCAACTCAGGTATTACTGTTTAGAGCAAATAATGGAAGAGATCTGAGAATGGGATTTGAGATGAGAAAGAAGAGAAAGTATGAGGGGGCAGGAAAATTTACAAAGAGGGTGAAAAAAGTATAGGAAGAGGCACAAGTGGCATTAAAAAAGGCATAGAGGGAGATGAAAAAATATGCAGACAGAAAGAGAAGTGAGAGAGAGGAATATAAAGTAGAGGATTGGGTACTATTGAGTAGAAAGGACTTGAAGTGGCAAATGGAAGGAATATGAACAGAGAAGTTGGTAGAGAGATTTGTAGGACCCTATAAAGTAAAGAGGGTCATATTGTCAAATGCAATGGAATTGGAGTTGCCAGGATCAATGAAGATCCACCCAGTAGTAAATGTCAGTAGAATACAGAGGTATAAGAAGCAAGTAAAGGGACAAAAGAAAATACCACCAGCACTGGTGATAATAGAGGGAGAGAAAGAATACAAGGTAGAAAGATTGTTGAACAAGAGAAGAAGATGAGAAAAATGGGAATATCTAGTTAGATGGAAGGGATATACAGTAGAAGAGGATACTTGGGAGAAGGAGGAAAATCTAAAGAATGCAAAAGAGTTAATAGAAGAGTATAAGGATATATATGAGGAAAGTACAAAAAGAGTAAAAAAAGACAAGAGGAGAGAATTACCAGGGAGATATACAGCAAAACTGTTATATGGATGGAATGATGGAAAATTTGAGGAAGAATACCTGAAAAAGTTAGAAAGAAATTGGAGATGTTGGAAGGAACCCAAGTTCTTCTGGAAAAAGAACCTTAAAAGGAGGGGTAATGTTATAACCTAGCTAGAGAAAGATGAAATCTCAGATATTGTAGACTTGTATTATAATAGAATGGACTAAACAGATAAGAATTCTATTTATAGAAAAGGGCTAAATATAGAATGGAATCCAAGGAGATAAGATAAGATAAGGGGTCATATGATAGATCACATGACAGAACCTTCTAGAAGGATCATAGGATAGTTACTAAGCATATATAGTAGTAAACATAAAACTTGTATAAGTAGGTAGCTAATCCAATGAGAACTCCATCAAGTTCTCTTTGTTCTCTCAAACATTGAGTACCTCTGTTTAAGCATCTCACCTAGACAGTTGTTACAATCACCCTCTTCTCTTGCTGTACCTTTTGGAGCTTCTGTCCATGCACCACCTTGCTGTGCTTTTTCCTCTATGGGGTACACTGTCTCTTTCCTACCATTCCTTTTTGGACATCCATACCATCTCATCTCCTCCTATCTTTTTTCCTTAAGGACTCCTTGTCCCCTATTCTCTTCCATATACGATCCTTTCTTTCCACACCACTCACACTCCAGATATGTTATTACTACTTCTTTCATATACCACTCCAGCTCTATCAGACATGCCCCCTCAGGTATATCTTCCCCACAATGCTCCCATGTCCTCTATTGTAGGACATGCACTGGACTTCTTCTCCACACTTCCTCCTTTTGCTATGCTTTTTGCAGCCTAGCCACACACACTGCTTCCTCCTCTCTCCTCCTCTGCTGCCTCTCTAACTCAATGTTTGGACACTCCCATTTGAAGTGCCCTACTCTTCTACACCTGAAGCATCTCACCTTCTCTTCAACCTCCTGCCATCTTACCTTAATTTCTCCTCTTACTCCACACTGCATCACTCTACTTGCCAATACTTCAAACTTATTTTGGGAAACTGTCTTCCCCTTTTCTTCCCCCTTTTACTCCTATAGTTATAGGCCAGGTGCCCAAACCTCTTACATCCCTAACATTTCCTTCTGTCTTTTTCTTCTAATTCTGCCCTTAGTTTGGCAAGGGCTTTTCTCTGGTTGAGCATACTGTTCATGAGTTGATTATATTGTTGAAGAGATATTGTGTTATGTCTCTTAAAGGTCAAATAGGATTTGGTCTTACTTATAGTCATGTCTACTGGGGCACAAGACCTTCACCTAGCTAGACTTCTACTTTCTTACTGACTACTGCCCTAATACTATGGTTAGACGATCACTCCTAAGAAGGAGATCCCTACTCTAACAGTGCCTCCTTAAGGGGTAGGCATTACTCTCCTGCATGTACAGACCACAATGGGTCTTCAGCACAAAGTTCTAAGGGTTTGAAAAGTATACAAGTATATGCTATGAACAATACCACCCAGAGGTAAGGTTAGGTCTTGGAAATGGTACCTGGGTATGGGGCCATTCCTCTACCATCTGTTCCTAACTAACAAACAAGTCCCCTTGAGTCTAGGGCCTAACTATAAGGAAATAGACCAGTAATCATGATGATCACCAGTCAAGAGCAATATAAGAATAAGATTGGATAGGGCTCAAGGTGAGTAGTGTCCAGGTAGTGGAACCAAGTTCTGGTGTAGCAACTTAGCCTGAGATGACTTAGTTGCACTCCTAGTCCAAGTTGACAAGGAGAATTTGATAGAGTTCTTGTAACAACTAGTTAAGTGAGAGGCTCAACTAGAGGCACTCAACATTTGAGAGAACAAAGTAAACTTGATGGAGTTCTTATTGAATTCAGCTACCTACTTATACAAGTTCTGTGTTTACTACTATGTACACTTAAGTAACTATTCTGTGATCCTTCTAGAAGATTCTGTCATGTGATCTGTCACATAACCCCTTATCTTATCTTATCTTCTCAGATCTCTGTTCTATAAATAGCCTTTCTATAAATAGATTTCCTATCTATTTAGTCCATCTGATTATAGTACAAGTCCACAATATCCAAGATTTCATTTTCCTCCAGCCAAGTTATGACAGTTCTCATTTAATTATTGTACACTACTTATATATTTCTTTCCTGGTCTATGCACCTATCTTCCACAATCACATGACATTCTAAAATATCCTTATTCATGTGACATATCACATGCTACCTATGTCACATTATCACATTATCACTCTGCCACAACTACTTAGAAAAAGAAAAGAAAAGAAATAATGACTTAGGTGTTCCAAGTCATAACACTCATAGGTTTGCAACATCAAAGCTCACAGAAAAACAATACAAAAAACTCAAGAGCCCAATCAAAGATGTTAATGAATGTCTATCAGAAGTAACAGATACTTTCAATCTGATTTATTTCACTTTTTCTCCTGGTTCAAGAGTAGTCAATTATTTTCCTAGTAGAATTACCTTTCATTCCCCCCTTTCTTCAAGTGACAAAGATCTTCACAGTCATATACAAAGACTTAACCAAGCCTTTTGCCAGACACAATCTTTGCTCCACAATGTAGCCATAATCACCAATGGTGGAGTCAAGAAATCAAACATGGCAACAGCCATCACTTATATCTGGAAAGACAATACCATCATCAGTTGCCCACAAATTCAAATAATAAATGTCACCCCTATTGAAGCCAAACTAATGGCCATCTGTATAGGTCTCATCCCTGTAATGGATAACAACAATATCCATAACATCACCATTATCACTAACTCCATTGAAGATACAAAAAAATTACAGAGTCAAAGGTCAACCCATTCCAGAGTCTTGTCATACCACTAGCCACCAAGATCAAGACATTCTTCTGCAAAGATAGAAGAAATAAAATTCAATTTTGGTTTTGCCCAAATAAAGCAGAATGGCCAAAACACAAACTTGTTGACAGCCAAGTCAAAGCAGCTGTGGACAACCCAATACTCCCAAGCAAGAATTCCCTTTTGTTCAGTAAAAAGAAGAAGTGCAACAATATACTCAGAGAGTGGCAGGAATTGTTTCCAGCAAGCAAAAAGAGAGGCCAGCTATTCTTGGACTTCAAAGACAAGAAGCAAAGTATCATAAAGCCCACTTATGCAAAGGAAGGCTCGTAGCTCCCATTCATAGGCTTTACTAATGCCTTGTGTGCAAGATTTATGTGTATGACCACAGGGCATACACCCATAGGCAAGTATTGCCAGCAATTCTTCCTGAATGAGCCCACAAGATGTTCATGTAGCAAATCCAAAGTTCAAACACATGAACACATTGTAATGCAATGTGAATTACATGATTTGTCGACAAGACCATGCAATATTGCCATTAATAGCTTTGTCCACTTCCTAGTGGATAATCCATCAGCATTCAGCTTTGACAACGGATGAAATCATCATATGTAGAGGCCTGATAGGCAAGAGTGTCATCTAAATTTTTCCTTTTCTTTTATGTCTTTCTTTTCTCCTGTTCTCTCCATTTCCACTTATATGCTGTCTCACCTCCTTCCTATATATAGTTGCTTAGTATAATAAGTAGATACAGTGTATCTACCATGGCCTGCCTACGAGCTCCGTGTAATAAATCGTTGATTTAAATAGATAAAAAAAGTCTCAGTTGTCAGGTGACCATGTCTTCTTTTCGGCTTTCTATTCTTTGGCTAAACCAGGTCTGGCATTGAGGGGATGTATCTACAGAAGGCATAAGGCCAGGAGAGGGAGGTGTGGGCAAAGTTTGCTAGTATATGGTTGATATAGGAGTGTGTTCGTTAGAGATCTCTTTTATTATTGCCCAAGCCCACGACACAAAAGTGATCCAGTGAGGTTTTATGCATCAAATGAATTGTTATTGATCGTCATAATTACCTTTCTTTTCTACACCAATCTACTAGCTACAAATCTCGCACTCATGATATGGAGACTGGCACAAATGTTTATACTTCCCCTCCTGTCATAGTGCTCATGGATAGGAACCTAAATTGGGTATATCAGAATAATCAGACAGTGATGAAGAGACATTCACTGAAAGGTGTGAGTCTCCCTTTGAAGGAAATGATCCGACAGTGTTTTCTATAACTGGTGCAGCGAGTTAACCAATTGTAACTGGAGATCATGTCAGCTGAAAGAAAACGGATGAGGCAAGCTGGCTGCTCCCACACTTGCAGCTTCACTGTGTGTTGATCTGTCTAGATGCGGACAATCAAGTTCACATTCACAAGGCAGGAGCGCTCTGATATACCCTCACACTATCTGTTCCTATCCACTCTGTTCAAAAGTTGAAGCAATGGAAAATGCTACTATGGTACAAGTTATCCGAATCCTTGGTGAGTGCCACATTGTCCCATCTGCTCTGTTGATCAGAGATCTTATTACATTTCTCCCAGAATTCATCGGAGAGCTCAAGGATGAATCTCAACGGCCGCTGGTTGTCAAGTATTCTGACAAGGCGGATAGTCCTCTTCAAAATCTTGAAGCAAAACTCAACAACGAAGTCAGGACACAACAGCATCTGAAGCTGACCCAGAGCAGATTGTAAGTGGAACTTGAGCCTGTGCGATCCTACATATTCATGTGACGTAGGATATTTCAGGAAGGGAACAGCCTAAATATTGAGATACATAAGCATTTCAAGCGGCCGGAATTCTTGAGGCCCAAGGATAATTTACCATGCAAAGCTAGCATCCAATTTGATGATTTATAGAATCACCTGGCCTCTGAAGCACAGTGAGAAACCAATTGTGAGATGATCTTTGCATTGATCATCTCCCATTTACTCAAGGCAGTTTAGTGAACTTACAGGTGAAATTCACCAACACAATCTCAGGATTACATTTTTGGATCGTTGCTGAGGTATGGATCTAATCACAGTCAAGATGTGGATTCTCTGCTGAAACTTAATTGTAGACCTACAACACTAATTTACGTGCTCTAGACGCTCAAATCAAGAGTACAGCAAAAAACTTAAAATCTTTCAAGCCACTTTTGAGCCGCCTTGGTCCTGCAAGCGCTGGTACTGGGATAGTTATCAAGTTCGGGATAGCCATCAGTGAGGTAATGAGTCATTGTCCAGCACATGTGCATGCTATCTGACTTAAAATAGCTGAATTCCGTGGCTCAAACAGTCATCAATTGCATTGATATTGTATATAAAGCTACCTCTTTTTCTATTTCCAATATCAATGATTCTGATAGATTTTGCAGCATTTCAAAGATCAAGAAGAATCTCATAAATCAATGCAAGACCTCGCAGAGAGCATGTGTATCCTAGCTGGCCAATTAGACAGGCTTAGAGAAGTTCGAGAATCAGAGGAATTGCATAATACTATCAACGAATTTTCTGGAATGATGAAAGAAGTGGTGGACTTTATTGACAAATGGCTCGAAAGTTGGTCAGGTGTGTATTCAGCTGGGTGAGATAGAGTCACGACTGAGTTGTTGGTTGCAGCCAAACACATCCTCGTTGTCTCTCACAAGGACAAAGCTATTGGATTGCAGAAGAAGATGAATGAATTCAGGGAGAGATTTGTGGTAAATCTGATGCTAGAGGTCCAAATAGGACAAGGTCTGGTTTCTGTACCTATATTCAATATTCGAATCATCTGATTTGTGGTACCAGCCATTGTGGAGAATGGCATGAAGATTATACAGGCCAATATTGCAGATATCCAAGGTAGGTCATCTGTTATTCTTGATTGACTCTCCTCACACGTCATTTATATATCAGCAACTGCCCGTGCCACGCAAGCCAGTGTTGGCAGTCTTCAAAGTATGTTACCTATGCTTTCTGACTCCCATATAACACATAATTTTGTACCAGAAAATGCAAAGGCAGTCTCTGCAAAAAAGGAGCTGGATGATGATCTGGTGCAAGCCATAGGGGAGAATAGGCTTCCCCTATGCGAATCATGTATGGAAGGCATCCGCACTACCATCTTACAAGAAATTGAAAACGAAATCAAGAATGTCGATGGCCCCAGTGTGATTTGGATCAGGGGATCCCCTGGTGTTAGGAAATCTGCCTTGGCAGCTAGCATTGCCAATCGGCTAGTGGACCAGAAGCACCATGTAATCTCATTCCGGTTCGACTGCACAGAATCTACCATCACCACGAGTGCCCTGTGGCGTACTGTCACATGTGATCTTTCCCGTCTGTATCCCTCTCTTTGGCAACACTTAACTCAAGGCAATCAAGGGCATAGTTTGTCCGACATTGATCGGCTGTTCAAACTGCTCATCGAGGGACCATTATCCACACTGGTTGATGCCACTCCACATGAGGAGCTTCCAGTGATTGTGATAGATGCATTGGATGAGTGTGGTGGCCTGAGGCACAACACACCGGGGAAGAAGGATTTCCAGAATCTCTTGCATATGCTCAAGCATTGGATCCAAGTCGATCACTTGAAGAAGCTCAAGTTGGTCATTACCAGCCAGCCAGAGAGCCGTATCACCTTCCCCGATTCCATTAGCATCCATGATATTCCTTCTGGCCATGGGGTCAAGCCAGGTGATAGTGTCTCAAGTAATATCCGTACATTCCTCCAGTCACGACTCGATAACATGAAACTGGAACCTGGATGGATTGCCGAGATTCTTGATTATCTGGTTCCTGGTGCTGCCAGTATATTTATATGGGCAACCACTGTCGCTAATTTCCTTGAAGATGATCCTGAAGCACGGTTTCACATCCTTAAATCAAGGAAGGAAGGGGACGACATAGAGGGGATGGATGATCTATTTTCTCTGTATACCACCATTGTCAAGACATCATTCGGACAGATTTCAAAGCAAGAGGTCCAAGAAATTATCTCTGTTATGGGCACCATGATCTATGCAAAGCAGCCTCTTAGTGAAAATGTGCTTGTGATGCTTCCTGGAGTCAAGATTGGGAAGTCAAGTGTAATGCCATTGATCCAAAAAGGCCTCGCATCCGTCATTGGCTCTGACAATGTCCTTCATTTCCATCACAAGTCATTCGAAGACTATCTTCTCTCGACCTCATTTTTGCAACAATTCCCTGAGCTTTCCACTGTTCGAGATTGAGGCCATCACGAGCGTCAACTTGCTGTGTTATGCTTAAAAACTTTGGTATCATCCAAGCTTCATTTCAACATGTGCAGCTTGGACTCTTCAGTTATGAAGAATGTCAATATTCTGTCTACTGTCAAATCCACTATCCCTCCTCTTGTTTTATATTCATCTCAATTTTGGGCAGACTACCTTGTTCACACTCCGTCTGATGGGCCATCTGACCACAAGCTGAAGGAAGGAGTCAAGCTCGTGATATATGAGAAGCTGCTGTTCTGGATAGAGACAATGAGCCTATTGGGAAAAGCATATGAAGTCTCTTCGATCCTGAAAAGGGCTTTATCATGGAAGGTATGTTTCCAAGTCATCTCTCAGCAATTTATCTGATGTTGGGTTGCCAGCCCCTCAACCTTGATAATGAGCTGACATTGTACATCCATGATGCCACCCGATTCATTTCTGTGTTGATCATTCCAATCTCACAATCCGCCCCTCATGTGTACCTCTCTGCACTCCCCTTTGCACCTGAGGAATCTCATGTTGCCAGAAAATTCCGCTTGAGGTTTCCCAATACATTTGTGGTTGCTCAAGGGAAACCTAGTCAATGGCCAATGGCAGTCTTCACTGCAGAGCACCACCAATATCCTGTGAACGATGTAGCTTTCTCACCAGATAAAAGCACATTTTCTTCCAGATCAGGTGACACTGTGTGTATCTGTGACTCCGAAACAGGTCATTGCATTTCAGGCCCATTCAAGATGCCTGAGTGCAAGTATAGATCACAAGCCCACTTTAGTCCTACTGGGAGCCACATTCTATTCAAATGTCGCTCTTACGCAGTAGTTTGGGACATTGAGGCGGGTGAGGAGCAGTTCCGAGTCAAGGGCTCTGATTTTGCCTTCATTCATCATGATGGAAGAATTGCCTCGGCGGATTGGTTCGATGAAGATGGAAACTTGTATAACTCTGAAGGCGGAAACTTGGACGACTCTGAAGATAAAGGTGCAATGCGGATTCTGGTCAAGTCCTGGGATGCTAGCAATGGTGCACTAATATGCAACAGACTGTTGGACGTGAACGATGTTGGTGCTGCCCAATTTTCTCCTGATGGGCATTTCCTGGCTATAGCAAAGAGGTCTGAGAGCATCATTGAGTTATGGGACTTGGAAGATAGCAAGGATCTCCGATGATTCACATATCCTCATGGAAAATTGGAATTTCTCCGCTTTTCTCCAACCAGCGACACTTTGATGGTCAGATCTCGGGAAGAACCTCGCCAGATTTACCTTTGGAGACTGGACACACAAGAGATGGCATCTTTCAGCCACAAGTCCTATGGTGTACCACATGTTATTCATTTACCCCTTGCCAATTACCTATTTATTGAAGGGCCTTCGACAGTAGACATATGGGACGTCTCTGCTACTGGCTCGAAAATGGTCTGGGAGATAAAGCGTGCATCCACTTCAAATGTAAACAGTATCTATCCATCATGCGATGGTCACAGACTTTTGGTTGGATATGAGGATGGAAGTGTGAGGATGTGGAACCTGGACCTGGAGAATTTGGCGATCAATCAGGCTGACACTACGGACATTCGATATAATTCCGATGAGCGACAAGTTATTAGAATTTCACCATCTGGAAAGATGGTAGCTACAAGACCAAAACCATGGTTACTTTACAAAGTCAAATTCCTGGATACAACTACTGGGAAAGTCGTAGCGCGTATTAAAGGTCAACATTCAGGCCAACACTTCACGGAGATTGCATTTTCCCCAGATGAAGAACAGGTAGCATTTTTGACCGAGTCTCTCGTCACTATATGCAATATAATGCGCCCGAAAAAGCGCGTCACATTCAACCCCTGGCCGAGAGAGAATGTCGCGTTTGGGAGGGTCGCTTTCCAAACATGCGAGGATCCCGAAACCAAGAGGCTAGGTCGCATCCGCTTCACCAGGTAGCAAAATATTGCACCTCGGAATTTTTTTCTATAAAAACCTCTGAATGGTCTCCCCTCATTGTCTGGACGTTGTTCTATTGCAATCCCCAAGTCCTTCCACGATGCTGTTTACTGCTTCCCTATCCTTGTTCTTCCTCATCGCGGCGAC